>Ga0208191_1001817_pt1 | contig 9933 bp, 7 predicted proteins | sample June2015DPH_13_5_FD_184709 | JGI IMG/M metagenome (GOLD analysis project Ga0208191, IMG submission 184709) | Peatland microbial communities from SPRUCE experiment site at the Marcell Experimental Forest, Minnesota, USA - June2015DPH_13_40... | ecosystem: Environmental > Terrestrial > Soil >... | reverse complement strand
TGTAGGGGAGCGAGACCCATCTGCGCTCGGAGTAGAGCTTCGTCATGTTCGCGAACCACGGCGACTTCGGGTTGGTGGCCTGCGAGTAGGTCAGGATGCCCTGGGACGTCGGCCCGTGGGCGGTGAGCTCGGTGGTCATCACGAGCGACGAACCGTCGTGCACCTCGCCGTACGGATCGGCGTCGAGGGCACCGCCACGGCCATCAGCGGCGTAGATGGCGTTGAAACAACCGGTGTCACAACCCGGGATAGGAATCTTGACCCCGTTCCGGGTGGCGTGCTGCACCTGTCCGTAGCTGGCGTCGAGGGCGATGTGATGAGCACGCAGGCTCAGTACCGCGTCGGCCAGGGCCCGCAGGATCGCCGGGTTCGACGTGTCCAGGCCCGAGGGGGTGGTCAAGGGTGCCGACACGTTGAACGGGGTTGCCCAGAAGTTGTCAGAAGGTGCCAGGGCGTACCACTCCGAGAAGAGCCATCCTCCGGTTGCGTTCAGTGCGCCGGTACCGTTGTACCCCGCCAGCGCCCTGCACGCCGCAGTCAGATCTACCAGCGTGCCGTTACTCGCCTTCACGGTGGGGGTGGCCTGGCAGGCGCTCACCAAGGGCTTCAGCACCAACTGCGCCAGCGCCGACTGGTCGCTCTCCCACATCGCCTGCAGGCTCGCGAGCGTGAACTCGGGGGGCCCGAGCCCATCGGATCCGGCAATCCGCTGGGCGATCATCTGGTTGCCTAGCCGGGTCCGCAGTCCCTGGGTGGTGTCGATGTCGCCGATGATCGGGGAGTAGGCGGGAAACGGTGCGCTGGGGTTGGCGAGCCAGTAGGAGTCGTTGGAGTTCTCGACATAGTCCGTACGGATCGTGTGGGGCAGATGGCTGGCGTTGAAGATGCCGGGCACCGGCGTCCCGGAGTCGTTCTGCCATGCGCACGCCGATCTCGAGCCGTCGAGCGTGATCACGCGTGCGGCCGCGTACACGACCTGGGCAGCGCCTGCCGGAGTGCAGGCGTTGATCAGCGACTGGGGAACGTCGGGGGTGTCGCCCACGTCGGCGTACAGCGCGTGGCCCGTGTTGTCGGCGGCGATCGTGTTGAAGGTCGGGATCGCCAGGTACGTGGACTCCACCTTCAACAGGTCCGTCACCGATGTGGCCTGTCCCATCCGCAGGTACTCGTTCGCCGCCCTGCCCAAGTCGTTGAGCGTGGAGTCGTCCACCGCGTAGGCGGTCGTGGTCGTCCAGCGGTAGCCCGCCTGCGGAACGACCAGCACCCTCCCCCAACGGGTCGTGTAGAAGGTGTGGCTCGTCGTCCTGTGGGAGACGTCGACGCGCACCGTCTCCTTGCCCATCTTGTAGGGCTTCCCGTCGACGTAGTAGCTGGTCGGGTCACCTGGCACCAGGCTGAGTTGGTAGAAGGTGAAGCGGAAGTCGGTCGAGACGGTGTGGGTCCAGGCCAGGTCCTGGTTGAACCCGATGCCGATCAGCGGGAATCCCTCGAGAGTGCCCCCTTCCACGTTGTACTGCCCGGGCACCGTCAGCTGAGCCATCCAGAACCGTTCGGTTCCGCGCCAGGGGAAGTGTGGGTTCGCCAGCACCATGCCGTCGCCATTAGCGGTGTCCTGAGAGCCGATCCCGATGCCGTTGGAGCCCAGCGTGACGCCCCCGTTCTCCCCGAAGTCGGCTACCAGCGAAGCCACATTTGGGCTACCGGCCCGCGTCGAGGTGGTTGCACTCGCGGTCGGTGGCGCGGCGTTCACCTCGTCGGTGATGAACTGGGCGCTGGCCGCCTCGGTGACGATCTGCTCGCCCCGGAGAAACATGTCGGTCAGGGTGATCGGCCGGACCCATCGTTTGCCGGCACAACGAGGATCGTTCAGCTCCCCCGAGTGCAGGTAGGCGTTGTAGCCGGCGACGAAACCCTGGTAGACCTGCAGGACCTGGGGGAGCGGGCCATTGGGCGGAGCCTCGTGCATCTCCCTGGTGACGATGCCGCTCGACTTGATTGACTGCCAGAAGAGATCGGAGTCGAGATTCGAATCCTCCGCCCCAGCCGAGTAGTTGAGGCTCATCCCTTTAGGTCCGAAGAAGCGGGACCGCTCGCCGTTCACGGTGACGAAGTCCTGGGCCAGCGTGCAGAAATTGTCTTGCGAGAACGCCCACGCTTCGCCGTAGCCGAGAGCGGTGAAGTTGGCGGCTTTGATGTGTGGGACACCGTCGCTGTCGCGGGTGATAGTGACCGAGGTGGAGACGGCGGCCCCCGCGCTCGGTGCGACTACGCCCACCAGAGTGAATACCGACACGATCGCCGCCACCGCGAGCACCACGTGCAGTGACTGGTGAGCGACCCGTCGGCCTGCACCCTTTGCGCCGATTCGATCTTTGTCGCGTGACACCGTTGCCTCCCAGAACGCCCTCGTCGGTTACGTCGGTGACACCCCAAAGGCAACTCTAGATAATCGGCGTTCGGAGTGTCGGGCCACTGCGAAACGCCTCGGGTGACCGGTCGGTAATGCCGCCGAACTGCTCATGGTGGCGTCCGGGTTGACCGTCCGCTAATGCCGGTTATGCGCTTATCTGTAGCGGGGACCCCTGTCAATGACGCGTGGTAGAGGTTCTTTTCTTCTGTAGTCAAGTAGGGCCGGCTTTGTGGGCGCGTTCGTTTAACGGAACGTCGGTGAGGCCAAGGTGGAGCGCCCCACGGACGAACGACCTTGGTCCCAGCCGGCGTCCCGATCACGCTGGCAGGCAAGGTCGGACTGTGTGAGCGGTACGGCGGGTGCCCGGGCTTATCTCGGTGCTCGGGTTCGAGACCCGGCGACATGATGGGTGGTCGGGTTTCCCACGCGAAGGGTGCGGCCGCTCGTTCTAGCAGGGGACGTCCGCGTGAACGCGACTACGAGCGCATAAGGGAGCTAGCCGCAAGATCATCGAAAGGGTGGGCGTCGCCGCACCGAGATCAAGCGGCTTCGGAGAAAGCGTCGTCGCCCGCGTTGGCCAGTTCGTGATGCACACGACGCAGGATCCGGCGAGCGACCGATAGGCGGGCCCGCTTGGCCCCAAGGCGTCGTTTCACTTCCAGGTAATAGTCGTGATCGGGTGAGGCTTTGCGCCATGCGCCTCCGGCGGCCTCATAGAGCGCCCAGCGCAAAACCGGTGAGCCCTGGCGCGATAGGTGGCCTCGCGTACGCTTGCCGTCGGACTCCTCGACGGTCACATCCAACCCGGCAAAGCGCACCGACTGGCGGGAACTCGAGAACCGGCGGGTGTCACCGAGCTCGGCGAGGATGGCGGTGGACAGGATGGGCCCGATGCCCCATTGGCGTTGCAGGACCTGACACCCCACATGGCGGCTGGCGAAGGATTCGAGCTGACGGTCGAGTTCCTCGACCTCCTCGTCGAAGATCTCGAGCATCCGTGATCCCACCTCCACCACCTGGTGGCCGACGGGTGGAAGTGGCGCGGACAGGACGTACTCCCGACCGATGACCGTCGACAGGTGGGGTGCCGACGGGAGCCCGTGGTGCAACAGCTGCGCCTGCATGCGGCGGATCCACGCGCTGCGGGATTCGACGAGCGCTCTGCGCAGGCGCACCGTGGTGCGCAGATCGGCTAGGTGCGTCGGCGGGATCCACGACTCGGGCAGGTTGTCGGTGAGCAGCAGGTCCCGGAGAAGTCGGGCATCGGCTCGGTCCGTCTTCGCCCGACGCTTGGGGCCACGCCGGGCCCGGGTCTCGGCGGGCTCGGCCAGGTGCGCCTCCATCCGCGCCGCCTGGAGCTCCTCGACGACAAAACGCCATCCGGTTGTGCCCTCCAACGCGAATGCGGCCTGTTTGCGGTCGAACTGGCCCAGCCAGCGTTTGAATTCCTCGCGTGTGGCAGGGCGAATCACGCCACGCGTTTCCTCGCCGGTTCTCAGATCGAGACAGTCAAACGTGATCTGTGCCCGGTGTATGTCCAGCCCTCCTACGATTCGCATCGGGGACCTCCTTCAGCTCCGGTTTCAACCTTCGGTACGTTTCGCAAGACGTACCTGAGCGGAGGGGGTCCCCGCTACACGCCATCTACCGGCCGGCGGCAACCCGGTGACACCTGGCAGCCCGGCCAAGGACGCGGAGCAGGTGGTCCGGTCTCCCAAGCTCCCTGCACCTACGATGTTGTGCTTTCTTGTGCGATCCCGACCGCGCTGTCGGACAAACGCTCTTTGGCGGTGTCAGTATCGCGAGGTCCGAACCGCGCCCACTTGGGGCGCCGAGGTGGTGGCGACAGCGAGGAGGATGCCTTCATGTCCGGTGTCTTCATAGTGAGCGACAGCTCGTGTGATCTCGAACAAAGTGAGACAGACGTTCCCAATATCGAGATCGTATCTCTGAGCATCCGCTTTGGGAGCGAAGAGTTCACTGACCGTCGGGACCTGAGCATCGAAGACTTCTACAAGAGAATGGCGAACTCCGCCGTTCTCCCCCAAACGGCCTGCCCGTCGCCCGGTGCCTTCGAACGGGCTTTCCGCAACGCGGGCGACGCTGGTGCTAACGCCGTGGTCTGTCTCAACATCTCGAGCGCGTTGTCAAACACGTTGCAGTCAGCCCAAACCGCGGCCGCTGCGCGGGAGAGAGGAATGCCGGTACACGTGATCGACAGCAGGTCTGTGTCGAGCGGACTCGGCACCCTCGTACTTGAAGCGGCCAAGGCAGCCGGTGGTGGCGCCGACGCAGACTCCGTGCTGCGCCGAGTCAGCGACCTCATTCCCCGCACACACGTGCTCGCTGCTCTGAACACGCTGGAGAACCTAAAGAAGGGTGGGCGAATTGGGGGGGCCAAGGCGATGGTGGGATCGATACTGTCGATCAAGCCACTGATCGACATCAGCGGCGGCGTGGTCCAGGAGGCCGGCAGGGCTCGTACCCGCAAGCGGGCCATGCAATGGCTCTACGAACGCATGATGGGTGCTGGGGCGATCGAGCATGTGGCGGTGATGCACAGTGGGGCACCCGACATCGACGAGTTCCTCGAGCTAATTGCTCGCGACTTTCCCCGAGAGGCGCTTCGGGTTCGCAAGATGGGCGCAGTCATCGGCACTCACGGCGGTCCCCAAATGATCGGCGTCAGCTGGATCGCCACTGCGTAAGGGGGACACGGAGACGAGATCTGGATTCGCTTGACGGAGCCAACAGCTTCGTGTCACCGAAGCGAATCACAGAGCCCCTTGGGACAGGTCATCTCCGGCCCAAGGTGAACGATGATTACCCGGTCACACGCATTCTGAGGTTGGCTGACCCATCGCCTTCTTGCAGTCATTCCGAAACAGATTCGCAAACAAGAAGCGGCCAAGAGCGCGCGAACGTCGGATCCCAGACCCCAATCCCCCTCCCTCTAGGGATATTCCCGCACCCTGGCCTGGGTGAGCCCGTTGTTCCCGCACGGGAACGACACCTATCACCCGGGCCGCTCAGATACACGATCTAATCGGGATCAGCTGTTATGACCGTCAGGGCGCTCCGCGTCGTCGAGTTCAGCTCGAGTGCCCGAGTCGGCACCCGCACCGGTCTCGCCGGATGGTCCGCTGTCGCCGGATGCTCTGGAGCCGCTGGACGGTGTCGCCACTAGCGGCGCTCGCAACCCGTTCACCAGCCCGCCCAGCAGATCCATCGGTACGACGATCTTTGTCGAGGGGGCCGTGCCGACATGCTTCAGCGTCTCGAGGTACTGAAGCTGCATTGTGTTCCGATCGAGACCTCGTCCGATGACGAAGATCTTCTCTAGCCCTGCCGCGAGGCCCTCGGCGCGGAGAATGGCGGACTGCCGCTCCCCTTCCGCGCCGAGGATGGCAGCCTGCTTGGTGCCCTCTGCGAGCGTGATGGCTGCCTGTTTCTGGCCCTGAGCTTCCGTGATCGCCGCCCGCCTAGTGCGCTCGGCCGACATCTGGCGCGTCATCGCTTCGAGGACGCCAGCAGGCGGGTTGACTTCGCGGACCTCTACGGTCGTCACTTTCACGCCCCAGCGCTCAGTGACCTCGTCGAGGCGGACGCGAAGCGACGCGTTCATCTCTTCGCGCTTCGACAGCACGTCATCGAGCGGCATGTCACCGACAACACTGCGAAGCGTGGTCGCTGCGACGTTCTGTGCGGCAGCAGCGAAGTTCTGCACCTGGAGCACGGACATCGAGGGGTCGACGACCTTGTAGAAGATGATGAAGTCGATCGAGATTGAGGCGTTGTCCTTCGTGATTGCCGTCTGGTGAGGGATCTCAAGAAACCGCTCGCGAAGGTCGACCCATGAGGTCCTGTCGGTCACGGGGTTGATAAAGACAAGTCCGGGACCTCGAAGTCCGATGGCCCGACCAAGCCGGAACAGCACGATCCGCTGGTACTCACGGACGATTTTCACAGAGAGTACGAAAATGATGAGAAGGAAGAGAACCACGACTCCGACGACGACGCCAACGCCAACGCTCATGTGCTCCGCTCCTTGCTCTCGCCCTTGTCAAGGCTAAACGCCCCGTCTGCAGGTACCGCCGCCGCGTTCTCGCCCCAGACCTCCAGATGTACTCCAACTGCACGGAGGACCTGTACTCGAGTGCCTGCTCGCACGGTCCCGTTGACCGACACCGCAGACCACTGCTCCCCGTGGACACGGACGATGCCCTCAGGCGCCAAGTCGCTCACGGCGACACCCTCCTGGCCCTCATGGGAACTGAGGTGAAGTCCGGCGGTGCCACGCCCCGACAGGCCATACCACGCCATGGCGCCCACGCCTGCCGAGACCACGAGATCGGCGCTCAGAAGCGCCCAGAGGATTGGCGCAGATCGCCCGTCGACGGCCATGAAAACGAACCAGGTGGCGGCAAGGACGCCGATTACGCCAGCAACGACATGCGTGTGCGGTCCAGAGTGGAAACCGACCAGCGAGGCAAGAACTACCAGTCCGAGCAGGACGCCGGCGATGATCCACATGAGCGCCTCCTCAGCTGGTTGCGCCATCTCCATCATACTGGCGCCTGCCTCGGCGATCTCGGCGAGGGCTCGTCCGGAGCGACGAATTCGCCTTTCGGTGACGGCTCGATAACGTCGCCATGCTGCACATGGTGACGTCCGGGTTGCCCGCTCGAACATGCCGAATCCCCGGACCCCGCTCCCGCCTCCCTCTAGTAGGGACATTCCCGCACCCTCGCATGGGCGAGTCCCATGTCCCCCGCACGGGAACTCAGGCACATCTCGACCGGGCCAGTCGAATACAGGTCGCGATCGGGATCAGCCGTTATGGGCGCTGTGCGTGAAGAAGGGACAAGTTCCGGCTACCGGGGACGTGAGCCCCCTCCTCGTGGATACGTGAACGGGGTTGTGGTCGCGAGTTCGACGAAGCCGAGATGGTGGAGGATCGGTCGGCTGGCGGGGGTGGCGTCGACCTCGAGGTAGCGGAAGCCTCTGGTCGACGCCATAGCAGCTCGGAGGGCCACGAGCGAGCGAAACAAACCGAGTCCCCGCCAGGCAGGCAGGGTGCCACCACCCCACAGGCTGGCGAAATCTGTGCCAGCGTGGAATTCCACCCGCCCGGCAGCGATCGGCGTTCGCTCGGCAAAAGCGACCGCTGCCGCAGCTGTGCTGGGTTGGCGCTGCAGGCGCGTCAGCAAGGCTCTGCCCACGGCGGAGTGATCTCCGCCGAATACCTGGTCATGCACCGACACAAGCGCCTCGACGCCTTCCTTGCTGTCGACGACGCGTAGTTCGACGCCCGGAGGCGCCGGCTCATCGAGGGTGAGGTCTGCGATCTCGGCCACGAGCACAGTCTCGGCGGGCTCGGGTGTGAAGCCGGCTACGAGCAGGCGGTCAGCGAGGTCGGGGGGCTGGTCGTAGGAGTAGTGCTTCCACTCCCACGGACGAGACAGTCTCGCGAACCTGCGGATCTGGGTGGCGATGACCTCGTCGGCACTGGTTGGGTCGAGACTGGACCAGGTCACCCCCGCCCACCCGTCGCCGGCGGGCATGATCCGGGTCGCGCGGTCATCGTGCTCGACCTGTTCGTCCCGCGCGTCAGTCTGCGGGTGCCGGCGTATCTGCTCGTCGAAGGCCGCGAGTACCGCTTGTGGGTCCATGCAGGCAGCCGAACATAACTGAGTCAGCGCCCGCAACCGAGTTTCGGTCCGAGTGCCTCAAGGGTGTCAACCTGCCGGTGCTCCATCGGGATCGGTGCCCGCAGCCTCGGCGCCGCTCGGGCTTTCGCCCCCAGGCGCAACATCGGCGCTAGGACTGTCGAGGACAAGACGAAGTCGCTCTCCGGCGGGCGCCCGATAACGCCACCGCACTGCGCATGGTGTCGTCCCGGTTGACCGCTCGAACGTGCCGGATCCCGGACCCCGCTCCCGCCTCCCTCTAGGAGGGATCGGCGTTTCGATCGGCGAAACTCGGCGGCATAAAGCCAGGGTACCGTTGCGGTTGCGTCCGGGGCTGGATCGACCCGTGGTTTTCCCGCCGCGGACCTTTCCGGTCCATCTCCGGGCGCAATGAAACCCCAGTTGTCCCAGGTTCAGGATCAGGGGGTGACTACGCAGCGAGCGGAACGGCCGCGGCTCTGGCCTCAGCGAGTGCCGTTGCCAAGCGAGCCAGGACGGTGAGATCCACGTACAGGCGCACGCGCTCAATCCGATACACACGCAACGGGAGACCGTTCGCATACGCGGGAAGGTCGCTACCGTCGATGGCCACCGTCTGGCCCATGTTGGGGTTCTCGTCGCGCAGCCCTGCCAACACGCTGTCGATGCACTCGGCCAGTGCGCCCCGGAACTCGCGCAGCTTGGTCGCGAAGCGGTAGCACGCCCACTGAGAGGACATTGCGTCTGCGTTCACGCCGAGCGCCTTGCGCAGCGCGGCGTGCTCTGCCACCAGCGAGACGACGCGTGTCCACGTGGGCAGCACGTACAGCGATTTGACGAGTGCCATGCCCAGCATCGTGCGAATGGGGTAACCCGGTCGGCCCGTCCAACGAGTTTCCTCAAGGCGTGCAATGAGGGTTCGCATCTCAGGGGTGCTCAGCAACCGGGCTACCTGGGTTACGTCGCGGGTCGGTGGTGCCGTCGGAACGGCCACGGAGTCGCATCTCCTTGGTCCTGCCCCGGGGGTGTTTACGCACCGCCTGGGGCATCTATTTGCTTGGGTTCTTTCCCCTCAATCTGTAGGAGGGTGTAACACTCACAGGGCCAGGTGAAGGGCCCAATAGGCCACCCGAAATACCCCGCAACGGCTGTGTTACACATGTGCTCTCTGAGCCCCCCGTATTTGCTTGGATCAGGCAATCAGGACAGGGGGGTCTACCGTTGTGAAAATGAAGAGAGATACCGCCGAACGGGTGGCCGCGGCTGAGGTCGAGGGGGTCACCCTCGACCAAGCCCAGTCCATCATTCATAAGTTTCTGGCTCAGATCGCGCTGTGCCCCGTCTGCGACGGGTCTGGGTGGTTCATCTTCGGTCGGGATGTCCGCATTGAAACCAAGGATGAACATGGGGACCCGACCGACGAGAGGCGAATCATGGCGGGGACCGTTGGTTCCTGTCCTCGGTGTGGCAGTTCCGACCCAAATGAGAGTGGGAAGGGAGACCCGGATTTTGTCGCTTGGCACTGCGTGAAAGGCGATCAGGACACCTACTGCCGCTCAGATCGCGCGGGAGCCGAGGACCGCCGCAACGGGCACGCCGACTGCGGGTTTCGGGTCATGCTCCCGTACGAGGAGGCGGAATGAAAGGGCCGGTTTCGCCAATCGTTTTGCCAGCAGATTGCGGACTTCGACCTCGATTTGGGCCGTGGGTAAGAAAGCTCAGATTGTGGGGTCACCTCCATCTGGGGGAACAAAAGACCTAGCCCCTACCTGCGGTGGTGCGTTTCGCCAATCTCTCCTAAGAGGCCGCGCGGATAGGCACAGAGTGACCGCGTCGCGACCGAGCGCGAAGAGG
>Ga0208191_1001810_pt1 | contig 9944 bp, 8 predicted proteins | sample June2015DPH_13_5_FD_184709 | JGI IMG/M metagenome (GOLD analysis project Ga0208191, IMG submission 184709) | Peatland microbial communities from SPRUCE experiment site at the Marcell Experimental Forest, Minnesota, USA - June2015DPH_13_40... | ecosystem: Environmental > Terrestrial > Soil >... | reverse complement strand
CCGTGGCAGGCCACGCCTTGTAGATATACGCCCGCAGACGTGGTCGTGCTAGGGCCAAATTCGCAACCCATGTCGCCGGTGAAGGTCAACGCCATTTTGTCGAGGGTCTTTCCCGGTTTGTCGAAATACTTGATCTCGATGCTGTCGTCAGTATGGATGCGGCCCCGGTTCGGTATGTAGAGGTCATCGTGGCCCAGCCCATAGTTATTGGAAATCACGTTCACCCAGGGTCTCGGAGTCCACTTAATCTGCCCACCCACACCTTTCCTCGAGTTAGCTGAGCCGTACGACTGCCATCCATTGATGAACCACGGCTCAATCTTCAAATGCGGGTTGGGGAAAATCTGAACCCTCAACCCGTTGAAAAACCAAGGCGTGTTGGAAGAAACGTAAGAGGGTTGATAGGCCCAGTTGTCGAAGTTATAGTAGCTGAACAGGCCAATGTACGACATAAAGATTCCGGCGTCGATGTTGATTCCGTTCAACGCGTTAATGTGGTAGCCGCCGTATGCCTCTGCCAGATACCGATAGGCAGTGTCGAGGTCCCACTGGCCCTTCGCCGGACTGGGGTCATTGCGTGGCGTCGTTTCCGAATACATGCCGAACTGGGTCATCAATCGGGCGCGGACATTGTCATAGTGGAAATCGCCACCAACCCCGAGTTGCTCCAACTGGATTTCGTTAGAGCGAAATATCTCGCTCGATCCCGCCATCGAGTTGTCTACCGGTTTGTTGAAATCGTAGGTGTACGAAACATCGGCCCGGATTTCCGGGGTGAATAATTTTGAATCGAAAGCTGCTTCTTTGGTGCGCGGGTTGCCATTCAGCCAGGTCCAGTCCCAGTCCGAGAAAGGGACGATCTTCTCCTTCTTGGCCGGCGCGGAATCGGAAGGCGTAGCGCTGGTTGCCGTGGCGACGCTAGGCTGCCCTGACGCAACCACCGCGGGAGGATTAGCAAAGTTTGCCGCCGTCACCGGTGGAAGGCTCGGCCTGCCCGTCGGCGCTGGCGCCGCCTCGCCGCGATCATCGGCAGGCGCACTGCTCCTGTGCAGCTCAACTTCCGCGCGCAAGCGCTCCACTTCGGCTCGTAGTGCTTTCAATTCATCCCGCATTTCCTGCTGTTCTGTTTGTTGAACTGAACTAGAGTTTTCGTTCCCAGAGGATGTAGCTGTGCTTTGGGTGGATTGCGCGCCAGCCCAGACTGCCAGAAACAGTACGCACGTCGAGAGTAATAAGACTTGATTCGCACTTTCCCATCTCATGATTTTCGTTCACCAATAAGTGCCGGTAACACTCGCTGTGGTTGGCTTCTGTCGCGCGGCAATTCTCATCGACGTAGATGCGCCTCAGAACCTCAAGGTCCTTCTCTTTTTCAGGTTTCCGGCGGACGGGCACAACCCAGCAGCAGACCGAGGGCGCACCCTCGCGCAGCAAAGCAATCAGAAACCGCAGCATAAACCCCGCCGCCGCCAAAGTAATGGCTACAATTACCCACGCTGTGCCCATACGCTGGCCTCCCGCATCATCGCGCAGACCTCCCACATAAACGTTTCAGTTAACCATTTCATGCGTAAGAGTGTTTTAAGGAATTCGTAAGGAATTCGTAAGGGCGGAAACCTTGGCGTTGGTTCGGCAATACTTACAACTCAATTAAATAGCGCGGACTCCGCTCAGCAGCCCCATTCCGCTTCGCCCGGCTGGGCAAAATACTGCCGCGACTTTGCCGGCTCGCCGGTCATCGACTCCAGTTCGAGCAGCGCCAGACGCGCCGCCGCCACCAGGCGGCTTTTCTCCTGTTGCGGAACTTCCCTCCACGAACCGCGCCCTTCGCTGCCCTTGCTCGAAATCTCCGGCATCAGCGCCTGATGATAGTGATGGAAAAGCTCTGCTAACCGTTCCGGTGCTACTTCGTTAATCCACATGACTCTTGATCTTTCTGAATCCGCGTCGCTTGTTTGGGGCCAAGTTTCAGCCCCACAATCATTGGACACGAAAACAGAGAAAGTGCGAATAAAGGGTCCATAAAATGTTCGTAAAGACATAAAGCTAGAAGGCCAGCGAAGGCTATAAGCCCGGTTCAAACCGGTATCCCACCCAGGGTTCGGTGAGCAGATACTTCGGCGAGGAGGGATCACTCTCAATCTTCTTGCGCAACTGTCCCACAAAAACGCGCAAATACTCTGGCTGCTCAGTACTATTGGGTCCCCAGATAGCGGCCAGCAGCGTACGGTGCGTCACCACCTTGCCCGGACGCCGCGCCAGATACACCAATAAGTCGAATTCTTTCGGCGTGAGATGAACCTCATGCCCAACCACCTTCACGGAGCGCGCATCCAAGTCGATCGAAAAATCTCCGGCTGTGATCGCGCTGGGCTGCTCCTCAATCTCCGGACTCCGTCGCAATTGCGCCCGGATTCGCGCCAGCAGTTCGTTCATGCTGAACGGTTTCGTAACATAATCATCGGCGCCGGCATCCAGCGCTTCCACCTTCGAGCGATCCTGCCCACGCACCGACAGCACGATAATCGGCACTTGCGACATCTGCCGCACCTGGCGACACAGGCCTACACCATCCAGATTGGGCATGGCCAGGTCCGTGATCAATACATGCGGAGTCCAGTTCTTCATCAACTCCAGCGCCATCTCCCCGTCATTGGCCACGCGGATGTCGTACCCCTGCGCCGAAAGCGTCGTGCGCAGCACCCGCGTGATTTGCACTTCATCGTCCACCACTAGAATTCGCCGGTGCTCGTTCGTCATCTTTTTTCACTCACCGCATTTCCTGAGTCACGATGTGAACATCCACCGCGGGAGTATCGCGCAAAAATTTATGAATCGCGGAAAGATAGAAATATCTCTTCCATCCCTTCGTGGCCGACCGCCCGAAAACCACTTGCGTAACGTGATTCTCGCGCACGAACTCCGCAACTTTTTCCGCCACCACTTTGCCCTCAGCTTTCACCACTTTTGCGCCCACACTCTCCGCAAAACGGATGTTATCAGCCAGAGTTCGCTGGTTTTCGTCGCTCTCGTCCGCGCCCGTGTCCACGTAAAACACAAACAGATCGCCATCCAGGGCTTGAGCCATACGCGCCGCACGTGCGATCAAGTACTGTGCAGCCGGATTCGAACTGATACACACCGCAATCCGTTCGCGCACCTGTAGCAGTTGGCCGTCCTCGGTTTTCAATTCCGCCAGCGTGCGGTCGACCGCCTGCGTCACCTGCCGCAACGCCAGCTCCCGCAATGCAACCAGATTTGTATTTCGGAAAAAATTCGCCAGTGCGCGTTCCACCCGCTCCAGCGGATAGATATCTCCGCGCCGCATGCGGGTCTGCAGTGCCTGTGGCGTCAAGTCCGCCATCACAATTTCGCCCGCCCGCCGGATCACCCAATCCGGCACCGTCTCCCGTACCTGCACACCCGTGAGACCCCGAATCGTCGGCGCCAGGCTCTCGATGTGCTGCACGTTCAGCGTGGAAAGAACGTCGATCCCCGCATCCAGCAACTCGAAAACATCTTCATAGCGCTTCGCGTGCTTGCTGCCTTCGATGTTCGTGTGGGCCAACTCATCCACCAGCACAACGTGCGGCTTCCGCGCGAGAATGGCATCCACATCCATCTCTTCAAAGATGGTCGATTTGTATTCCAGCTTCTTTCGCGGAACTGTCTCCAGCCGCGAAGAAAGCTCCCCAATCGGTTTCCGCCCATGAGTCTCCACTACGCCGATCACTACTTCTTCGCCGCGGCTGGCCCGTCGCACGCCCTCGCTCAGCATGGCATAGGTTTTTCCCACGCCGGGGGCATAGCCTAGAAACAGCTTGAACACCGCCGGCCGCTGGGCCGTATCCGCTTCCTTAAGCCATTCTTCGGGACTCTTAGGCATCGCCGCTATTCTCCACGTCGGAAGGAAAATTGTCGAATCCTCATGTCCCGCGCTCGCGTACCCTGTGTTCCTCCGCGCCCTCTGTGTTTAAGATCCTCCGCTGCCCCGCCGCTCCAGTCTGCCATCGCATTCTCTCGTTGTGTTCCCTTGCTTACGTTACAATCGTGCCCGTGAAGCCTCGCTGGCCACAGCACTTGTTCCGCTACACCGCCTGTCTCGTAGCCGCCGAATTGGTGGCACAAAGCTACCGGCGCATCGTCCACGTAAACCCCACCACCGTAGCTTTAACGTTCCTGTTGATGGTGTTGTGGGTCGCCGCCTATTGGGGATTTCGCTTCTCCGTCTTTCTCGCAGTGCTCGCCACTCTTGCCTTCAATTATTATTTTCTTCCCCCCATCGGAACCCTCACCGTCGCCGACCCCCAAAACTGGGTAGCGCTCTTCGCTTTTCTCGTAACCGCCGGCATCGCCAGCGAACTCGCGGATCGCGCCCGCCGGCAAACTGCTGACGCCATTCAGCGCCGCCGCGATGTCGAACGACTCTATAGCTTCAGCCAGCGCTTGCTCGCCACCGACAACGTGGCCGAACTGCTGAATGCGATTCCGGCCTACGTCTGTGATGGATTCGCTGCCAAGGCCGCTGCCATTTATTTACTCAGTTCTCAGCAGGTCTACCGCACCGACCCCAAGGTAACTTGGTTTCCGCTGCAGGATCTTCAAATGGTCAGTTCGCGCGGCGAGCCAGTCATCGATTCCAAGCGCGGAATTTCTCTCACTCCTCTGCATCTCGGCACTCGCACTACCGGGGCCGTGGGCATCGCCGGACCCGCGCTCTCGCGGGCCACTCTTGAGGCCCTCGGCAGCATGATCGGCATCGCCATCGAGCGCGCCGGGGCCATGGAAAAACTCTCTCAGACCGAAGCCGCTCACCAGAGCGAAAACTTGCGCGCTGTTCTGCTCGATTCCGTCACTCACGAACTGCGCACTCCACTCACCGGCATCAAAGCCGCAGTCACAGGCCTGCTCTCCGATTACAACCTCGACGAAGCTCAGCGCAAGGAGTTACTCACCGTCATTAACGAAGAAACCGATCGCCTCGACCGCCTGGTTGGCGAAGCCACGGAGATGGCTCAGCTCGATGCTCACAAAGTCGAACTGCACATGGCTCCCGTGGATATTGCCACCGTGATCGAGTCAGCCGTGGAAGAATCCAGAACGGTTCTCGCCCAGCATCCTCTGGAAGTGCGCGTCCCCGCATCGCTGCCCAAGGTGCGCGTCGATTCCGACCGGATCGCGGAAGTCCTCAAGCAGTTGCTGGAAAACGCCGCCAAGTATTCCCCGCCTGCCGCCCCTATCACCATAACCGCGGAACGAAAGGGAGATCGCATCATCACCAGCGTCACCGATCACGGTCCCGGCATCGACGACTTCGAACAGTCGCTGGTCTTCGATAAGTTTTATCGTGGCCGCGATCAGCGCTACAGCGTACAAGGTACCGGCATGGGATTAGCGATCGCCAAAGCCATCGTAGAAGCCCACAACGGAGTCGTCGGCGTCACCAGCCAACTCGGCCGCGGCTCGGTCTTTTCTTTCGAACTCCCTACAGCCTGAACAGCCAGGGGTATTGCCGAATGCAACCCTAAAGCAGTAAATTCACTTTCAGATCACGGTTCCACGCCGCCATGAGTCTCGCCACCCTGAACGACATTTTCTTCGCGGCTACCGAGCGCAATCTCGACCGGGCAATGCTCTATCGCGATGCAGGAAAGTGGCTGCCTATCTCTTCCTCAGACTTCCGCAGCAAGGTCGCTGCCACCGGCGGCGCTCTGCAAGAATGGGGCATCCATAAAGGGGATCGCGTCGCCATTCTCAGCGAGAATCGCCCCGAGTGGTCCATCGCCGACTTCGCCATCTTGCTACTCGGCGCCATTACCGTTCCTGTCTACGCCACTTTGACCCCGGAACAAACCGCGTACGCACTGCGCGACTCCGGCTCCAGCGTTATCTTCGTCTCTACCGAGCATCAACTTCGCAAAGTCCAAACCATTCTGTCCCTAACCCAAATTCAGAAAATCGTGGTCATGGATCATCTCCAGATCCCGAGCGATCTTGCCGCAAGCTCCATACTCATGGATCAATTCATGACGCAAGGCCCGCTCACCCTCGATCCCCAAACCGAAGCCTTCGCCCGCTCCATCCAGCCCGACGATGTCGCCACCATCATCTACACCTCCGGAACTACCGGAATCTCCAAGGGCGCGATGCTCACCCACGGCAACATGGCGTCCAACATCGCCTGCTCTCTGCTCGACTTCGACATGCGCCCCGGGCTAGTCAGTGTTTCGTTCCTTCCCCTCTCGCACGTCACCGCACGCCACGTGGATCTCGCCCTGCTCTACCACGGCGTCACTCTCGCCTACTGCCCCTTCATCGAGCATCTTCCCCAAACTCTGCTGGAGGTACGACCCACGCTTTGCGTTTCTGTGCCCAGGGTCTACGAAAAAATCTACGCCAAGACTGAGACGACAGCTCGCGGCTTCCCCAAGCGCGCCATCTACCGCTGGGCGCTTTCCGTCGGCCGCGCCCACAAGCCCGAAATTCTCGCCGGAGGGATTCCCACTTCTCCCAGCTGGAAGCTTGCCAACAAATTGGTTTTCTCGAAGATTCGCGCCGGCATGGGCGGCAACGTTGAAACCTTCATCTCCGGAGGCGCGCCTTTGGGCCGCGAACTCGCCGAATGGTTCGCTACCGTCGGCATCCGCATTCACGAAGGCTATGGCCTGACGGAAACTTCTCCCGTGATCGCCGTGAACTCGCCCATCCACCACCGCATCGGTACCGTAGGCAAAATCCTTCCCAACCTCGAAGTCCGCATCGCCGAAGACGGCGAAATTCTGGTACGCGGTCCTTCCGTCTTCAAGGGATATTGGAACCGTCCCGAAGAAACACAAAACGCTTTTCTCGATGGCTGGTTCAAAACTGGAGACATCGGCCACATCGATGCCGATGGATATCTCTCCGTCACCGACCGCAAGAAGGAACTTATCAAAACTTCCGGCGGAAAGTTCATCGCTCCCCAACCCATCGAAAACTCCCTGAAGCTCAACGCCCTGGTGGGAACGGCCGCCATCATCGGCGACAAGCGCAAATTTGCCTTTGTCCTCATCTCGCCTAATTTCGCGCTCCTCGAAGATTGGGCCCGCTCCAACAACATTGCTTTTTCCTCGCGTGCCGAACTTGTCGCTAACGCCAAAGTCCGGGCGCTCTATGACGGAATTGTGGAAGAGATCAACAAGAGTCTTGCGCGATTCGAAAAACTGAAACGCGTTCTCCTCGTCCCCGATGAATTCACCGCCGACAACGGCGCTCTCACTCCCACTCTGAAACTCCGCCGCCGCGTAGTCGAGGACCGCTATCGCCGCCAGATCGACGATCTCTACGCCCAAGCGGAATCCACCACCGTTACATAGTCTTGTCATTCCGAAACGGCTTCAGCCGCTGAGGAATCTGCTCTCCTTTGCTCAAAGACTGCCCTCGCCAAGCCATTAATGTCTCCCGCGCAGTTTTTCATTACAATGGACTCATGACCGACGCCCTTCATATCGCCGACCGCTCCTTCCGTTCGCGCCTGATCGTTGGTACGGGAAAATACAAATCCTTCCAGGAAACTGCGCGCGCCCTCGAGGCCAGCGGTGCCGAGATGGTCACCGTCGCCGTCCGCCGCGTCAACCTAGATCGCAGCAAGGAATCGCTCCTCGACTACATCGATCCCAAGAAGTATTTCCTGCTCCCCAACACCGCCGGCTGCTACACCGCCGATGAAGCCATTCGCGCCGCGCGCCTCGGCCGCGAGGTCGGGCTCTCCGACTGGGTGAAACTCGAAGTGATCGGCGACCAGGCCACGCTGTACCCCGATGTGCAGGCCACGCTCGAAGCCACGCGTGTGCTGGTTGGCGAAGGCTTCACCGTCCTGCCCTACACTTCCGACGACATCGTCTTCGCCAAGCGTCTGATCGACGCCGGCGCAGCTGCGGTAATGCCCCTCGGCGCTCCCATCGGTAGCGGCTTGGGCATTCAGAACCAGGCTCACATCCGCATCCTGCGCGAGATGATCACCGCCGTGCCACTCATCGTGGACGCCGGCGTAGGCACCGCTTCCGACGCTGCCATTGCCATGGAACTCGGTGCCGATGCAGTCCTCATGAACACCGGTATCGCCAACGCGCAAGATCCCGTGCTGATGGCCGAAGCCATGCACCACGCGGTGCTCGCCGGACGCCAGGCCTACCTCTCAGGCCGTATGCCCAAAAAGCTGTATGCTACGGCCAGTTCCCCGCTGGAAGGCGTGGTCCGTTAGCTCCTCGTAGCGCGGGTGTCCTCGCCAGCTGTCCCGGCGGCGTCTAGCCGCCGGCCTCGATCATAAGAAAAACGTCTTCAAGAAAGTAAAAAGGGCGGCCGCAGCCGCCCTCGTCAACCCTAAGTCCCGAACGCGCTCACAGCATCTTGGCGCTTTCCACGTGAATGTTATCTCCCATCACATGTCCGGTCACCGCGATGTGGTGTCCCACATGATCCTTGAGCGCATCCGGATTGTCCACCAGCAGAACCTTCTGATCCTTGTCGGTCACGATTACCATCTTCGCGCCCGCGGCCAGGCACTTCTTGGTGCACGCCTCAGCCTTATCGTTGGCGCCCTTCGCGCCGCATTTATCGTCGCTCACCCACCCGTTGACGGTGGTGCTCTTCCCCATATCGTCAAACGCCATCGCCGTCAGGGCGAATAAAAAACACATCGCAAGACTAAGCACTAGAACTTTTCTCATGACCGGTTTTTCTCCTTTTTGATCTTCCGATCGCGGCCCCACGCCGCGGGTGATGGTGGGAATTCTAATCGCCCGCGCGGCAGCAACTCAACAACCCCACCGATCGTCGATTGCCGGAACTATACCACAGAGGTACTCGCCGATTGTCACACACTCGCGGGGACAATCCCATTTGCTTATCATTCCGAACAAGCGTTTTCTTGCCCCGTGAGGATCTGGGCGATCCGGCTCGCTTCCTTATCTTCTCGCCGAGTGATTAGCGGGTGCCGGCGGATTTGCGGGAGTTGGCGGGACGTACACAACCTCGCCCGGACGCGCATAATGCAACTGCTCTCGCGCTTCTTTCTCAATGGCTTTTTCGTCCGTCTGCAATCCCTTGATCTGTTGCGTGTAGAGCTCGTTTTCCTTCTGCTCCACCAGTATTCGCTTCTGCAGTGATTCATACTCGGCCCGCTTCTGCTTGTACACAATCATTCCGTTCGCGCCAAACATCACGTGCACAAACAGCAAGCCCGCCAGTACCGCAACCGTGATCGTCGCCATGCGCCGCCGCAGGGCGTACACTCGTGTGAAAACCGGACGCACACTCTCTATCCACGACGCAGCCAGCGCCTCCGCCCGTGGCGCCTTCTCGGCCATCGCGCGCAGTCCGCCTTGCGGACTCGCAAATCGCCGCATGTTTGTCAGATTCTTCACTCGAAAATCCATTGCTTAGCGGCCCCACTCAACTTTTCCAAACCCTGCTTACTTCGCGCCTCGGAATAAATTCGCACCACCGGCTCGGTTCCGGAAAGCCGATAGCATACCCACGAACCATCTTCGAAAACGAGCTTCAATCCATCGGTGCGCACCACTTCACCGACCTTGTGTCCACAGAACTCTCGCGGATCAGACCTTAACTTCTCAGTGAACTTCTCCTTCACCTCGGGCGTCAAGCGGAAGTTCTCCCGCTGCGGATAGTAGGAACCAACTTGGTTACATAGCGCCTTCAATTGCTCGCCCAGAGACTTCCCTCGCCGCGCCACCATTTCGCAGCACAGCAGCCCCGCCAGCACTCCATCTTTCTCCGGCACATGATGCCGGATCGAAAGCCCCGCGCTTTCTTCCCCGCCAATCGCAATCTTGTCCTGCATAATCAGTTCGCCAATGTATTTGAAGCCCACCGGCGTCTCGTAAAGATCCACCCCGCGCGCCTTGGCGATGGCGTTGATCAAATTCGTCGTCGCCACCGACTTT
>Ga0208191_1001803_pt1 | contig 9994 bp, 9 predicted proteins | sample June2015DPH_13_5_FD_184709 | JGI IMG/M metagenome (GOLD analysis project Ga0208191, IMG submission 184709) | Peatland microbial communities from SPRUCE experiment site at the Marcell Experimental Forest, Minnesota, USA - June2015DPH_13_40... | ecosystem: Environmental > Terrestrial > Soil >... | reverse complement strand
GGAGCAAATCGTCAATGAAGCCGAGACCTTCGTCATCGAGTCGGCCGAGCGCGAGCGCAAAACCAGCGAAATCGGCGAGCTCATCATGAACCGCCTGCGACGCCACGACAAAGTCGCCTATGTGAGGTTCGCCTCCGTCTATCTCGACTTCAAAGACGTCCAGGAATTCTTAACCGAACTGAAGGATCTGCTGAAAGCCAAAGATAAAGACGCGCCTGAGCCAAAAGGCAAGACCACATCGAGATGAAACTCAAATCGGGTGATCGGGTGATCAAGACCCAAGTTTCCAACGGGTTTTTGATGAACTGATAGCCCGATCATCCGATGACCCGATCTAAGTTTGATTATTTATGGTGCACAAAGTAACCCTCATCCCCGGCGACGGCATCGGCCCCGAAGTCATCCAGGCCACGGTTCGCATGGTCGAAGCCACCGGCGTCAAATTCGAATGGGAAAGCTTCGCGGCTGGCGCCGAAGCTTTTGAGAAGTACCACGAATACATTCCCAGGGAACTCAGCGAATCCATCGAGCGTACCCGGGTGGGCCTGAAAGGCCCTGTAACCACGCCCATCGGCGGCGGCTTCTCCAGCATCAACGTCGAACTGCGCAGGCGCTTCGAACTTTTCGCCAACTTTCGCCCTATCCGCAACCTCCCGCACATTCCCACCCGCTACCCGGGCGTCGACCTGATCGTTGTCCGCGAAAACACCGAAGGACTTTACTCCGGCATCGAACACGAAGTTGTCCCCGGAGTGGTCGAGAGCCTGAAGATCATCACCGAGAAGGCTTCCACCCGCATCTCGCGTTTCGCCTTCGAGTATGCCCGCAAAAACAAGCGCAAGAAAATTCATTCCATCCACAAAGCCAACATCATGAAGTTGTCCGATGGATTATTTCTGCGCTGCTCGCGCACCGTCGCGAAAGAGTATCCCGAGATTTTTTACGGCGAGCACATTGTCGACAATACCTGCATGCAACTGGTGATGAACCCCTACCAGTACGACATGCTCCTGCTGGAGAATCTCTACGGCGACATTATTTCCGATCTGTGCGCGGGACTGGTCGGCGGCCTCGGCCTGGTTCCCGGCGCGAATTTCGGCCACGAGTGCGCCATCTTTGAAGCCGTACATGGTTCCGCACCCGACATTGCCGGAAAAAATATCGCCAATCCCACGGCCGTGTTGCGATCGGCCCTGCTCATGCTGCGCCATCTCGGCGAGCACGACGCCGCTTGGAAGATCCGCAACGCCATCGACGAGGTCTACCGCGACCGCAGCAAACTTACCCGGGACGTGGGCGGCAACGCCGGCACCTCGGAATTCGCCGACGCGATTATCCAGGCGATGGAAACGCAGAGTGCCATCGCGGGGGATCTACAACCGCAGACGCCGGCGCAAAAGTAGAGACACGGCTCGCCGCGGTGGTAAACTATTGGGTTTCGGGAATCGCGCGGGCGCCGTTGCTCGCGCCGATTCACCGGGGGTTATCCTTGGGGACTGATCTGAAGAGCATCGAAATTCCGTACCATCGCGGACTGCACCGCTTCGCCCTCTTCACCGCCTGCGCCACCCTCGTCCTCATCGTCGCCGGAGCGCTAGTCACCAGCAATGACGCCGGCTTATCCGTCCCCGACTGGCCGACCACCTTCGGCTCCTTCTACAAAATGCCCTACATGGTTGGCGGCATTAAGTACGAACATGGCCATCGCATGGTGGCGGAATTCATAGGGCTGCTCACCATCATCCTGGCGGTCTGGACCTGGCGAGTCGAAAAGCGCCGCTGGTTGCGCCTTCTGGGCCTGGCAGCGCTCGCGACCGTGATCACCCAAGGCGTGCTCGGCGGATTGACTGTCTTGTTCTTTCTGCCCGCACCCATCTCCAGCGCGCACGCCGCCGTGGCCCAGACCTTTTTCTGCATCGCCGTCTCGATCGCCGTCTTCACCGGCCGCCGCTGGGTCGAAGAGCAACCGCGCACCGAACTCGACCAGCGCCGCCCCGCTCTTTTCACTCTGACCGTGCTCTCGATTTTTGTGCTCTATGTGCAACTGATCCTCGGCGCCATGTTCCGCCACCATGGCTTGAGCTGGTGGCCCCACGTCATTAACGCAGCCGTCGTGGCCATCGTCCTCTCCTGGACTGCGGTTCGCGCCATCTCCGTTTACCCGCAGGTGGACGCCGTCCGCCGTCCGGCAATCGCCATGCTCGGCCTGATGGTCGCGCAACTCTGCCTCGGCTTTCTCGCCTTCATCACCCGCGTCATGTGGGGAAGAGATGCCGCGCAGCCTGAACTGCCCATGGTGATCTCGACCGTAGTCCACGTCGCCGTCGGAGCCGTGCTTCTCGCCACGACCGTCGTTCTAGCTATCCAGGTCTGGCGCCATGTCCCCGTAGCTTTCGAAGAGCGCGTCCCCGGCCAGGATCAGAAGCCCGTCGCCGCATAATCGCGTAGGGACAGCCGCCCCCAGCTGTCCAGGCCGAGCGAAGCTCGGCAGGATTTGTATCGCGGCATGGCCTGAGCCGCTGAGCGCGTCTGCAGCGAGGCTTGCCGTTTCGTCCCCGGATGATAATCCCCCGTTCCCGTCGTAGAATAGGTTGTGACCTCGAACTCAACTGCCATCGACTTCGCTTCCCCCGCCCAGCCTGCCGAATCTGCCGGCCGGCCCATCATTACCGTTCGCGACCTCGTCCATCGCTACCAGGATCGCACCGCGCTCAACGGCGTTTCGTTCGACGTTCGCCCTGCCGAACTCTTCGGCCTCCTAGGACCGAACGGCAGCGGCAAGACCACTCTGTTCCGCATTCTTTCCACCCTCATGGTCCCGACTTCCGGCAGCGCCACCATCGCCGGCTTCGACGCCGTTCGCCAGCCCGGAGCCCTGCGCCGCCACATCGGCGTCGTCTTCCAGGCCCAGAGCGTTGACCCCAAGCTTACTGCCTACGAAAACCTCTGGCATCAGGGGCACCTCTACGGTCTGCGCGGCCCCGAACTCAAAGCCCGAATCACCGAGATGCTCACCCGCGTCGGATTGCTCGACCGCTCCGCCGATCGCGTGGAAACTTTTTCCGGAGGAATGCGGCGCCGCATCGAGCTAGCCAAAGGCCTGCTCCACCATCCCGAGGTTCTGCTTCTCGACGAGCCCACCACCGGCCTCGATCCCGGCGCCCGGCGCGACCTTTGGCAATATCTCCAGATCCTCCGCGATCAGGAGCGCGTCTCCGTCATCGTCACCACCCACCTGATGGAAGAAGCCGAACGCTGCGATCGCCTCGCCATCCTGAATGAAGGCAACCTGGTAGCGCTCGGCACGCCCGAGGCCCTAACCCGTGAGATCGGTGGCGACGTAATTCTGCTCGAAGCCCGCGACCCGCAGGCCCTGGCCGGAGGCATTCGCCACAAGTTTCAAGTCGATGCCACCGTCATGGACAACCAGGTCCGCCTGGAAATTGAAAATGGACACCGCTTCGTTCCCGACGTAGTCGAAGCTTTCCCCGGAGAGATCCAGTCGCTAAGCGTGAGCAAGCCGACTCTCGAAGACGTCTTCATCCATCGCACCGGCCACCGCTTCTGGAGCGAAGACACCGAACCAGCCCCACAAACCGGCAAGAAGAAAGCCAAGAAGAAACCCTCCCCGGAAAACTAGTGTGGGGACGGGCGTCCCGCCCGTCCAAGCCGAGCGCAGCTCCGGCGATGAGGCTTGAGGCCACCACGGATAAGGCGCCTGGCTTCAAACCGCGCGCCGGAGGCCGGAACCGGAGTACAATGCCCACGGCTTTCCAAACCAAGGAGGAGACGTCAATGAAAATTCAAATTGGCTGTTTGACGCTCTTGCTGCTGTCATTTTCACTATCCGCCGTTGCGCAAGGCAGTGGCAAACATGCCACCACCGCGGACTGGCGGCAACCGTTCCAGCTGAGCAGCACGACCTTTGCGAACGACACAACCCTGCCCCTCAGCATGATCAATAACAACATCGTGAACGGCTCCAACGCCTGTTCGCTCAATGGAAGCCCCGGTGGAAATCAATCTCCCGAGCTCTCGTGGACCAACGCCCCGTGGCGTACATCTAGTTTCGTCGTGACCGCCTACGACACCACCGCCGCCTTTACGCACTGGGGAATGTACAACATCTCTCCCACTGCGACCGGGCTTCCCGAAAACGCCGGGGTTGCCGCAAGCACGTATGGCAAGCAGATCTTCAATGACTTTTTCGTCGGCGCGGAATATGACGGTCCATGCCCTCCGCCGAACGTTAAGCCCTTTGTCCACCACTACTTTTTCACGGTGTATGCGCTCGATGTAGTCCTTCGCCTGCCCTCGTCAGCGAATTTTCCGGCAAGCGCCGAGACTCTATATCAGGCCTTGATTAAAGCGGGAGCGGCCGGCCACATTTTGGCAAGCTCAAGCATCACCGGCTTCTACTCGACCACGCCGTAGTCTGACGTAGACTAAATTAAGAGGCGACTCAAGCTGTCGCCACATTTCGCGAGAACTACTGACGGCTGAGAACTGACAGCTCAGAGCCGATCCCTGCGACCCGAACCCCCAACGCTGCTAAACTAAAAAGAATGTCAACGCAAACCGCAACCTTCCCCACAACCGCTCCCGCATCTGCCGGAGTCCTGCTGCCTGCCTTCACGCTCTGGTGGCGCGAAATCGTACGCTTCTACCGTCAGCGCGCGCGTGTGGTCGGCGTCATCGCTTCTCCGCTTTTGTTCTGGATCGTCATCGGATCCGGTTTCGGAACCTCGTTTCGTTCCGGACAGGCCGCCGGGCAGCAGCACTATCTCAATTATTTCTATCCCGGCACGCTGGTGATGATCGTACTTTTCACCGCGATTTTCACCATGATGTCGGTGATCGAAGACCGAAATGAAGGTTTCCTGCTTTCGGTGCTGGTGGCGCCCGTGCCGCGCGCGGCCATTGTTCTGGGAAAAGTTTTGGGCGGCACCACGCTCGCCGCTGCTCAGGGATTGATTTTTCTGGTCTTCGCGCCGCTCGTCGGCGTGCACTTTACACTCGCTTCATTCGGGCTCATCGTCCTCACCGTGTTTCTGATCTCGTTCGCCCTGACCGCGCTCGGCTTCGCCATCGCCTGGCCCATGGATTCGACGCAGGCCTTTCACGCCATCATCAATTTATTTCTGATTCCGCTGTGGCTGCTTTCGGGAGCGCTCTTCCCTCTTTCCGGAGCATCGGGATGGATTCGCTGGCTCATGTACGCCAATCCGCTGACCTACGGCGTCGAGGCGTTGCGCACGCTGATGTATCTCGAAGCCCCTAGCGCATTTTCGCTGACCGCGTCCATTTTGACGCTAGTGCTGTTTGCGCTATTCATGTTCGGCTTAGCCTTCGCGCTAGCGAATCGGCGCACGACGAAGCCTGCAGCGTAGAAACAGTCGTTAGTCGATGGTCGCTAGTCGTTGGGCTTCTAGAATTCAAAAGATTTGCATGGGAGCCGAAATAGGCGACAACGCGCGAACGACCAACGACTGACGACCAACGACGCCTCTATGCCTCTAGACATTCTCGCCCTGGCCGCGCATCGCGACGACGTGGAACAAACCTGCGGCGGCACTCTGCTCATGATGGCCGAACGCGGATACCGCACCGGCATCCTCGATCTCACCCAAGGTGAAATGGGAACACGCGGCAACATGGAAGACCGCGCCCGCGAAGCGGCCGAGGCGGCGCGCATCCTGAAAGTCGCCTGGCGCCACGCGCTCGATATTCCCGACGGCCGGGTCGAAAATACCTGGGAGAATCGCCTGAAGGTCGTCCGTGTACTTCGCGAGCAGCGGCCGCGCGTGCTGATTCTTCCCTACTGGGAGGGGCGCCATCCGGATCACTACACGGCGTCGATTCTCGGCTACGAAGCGGCGTTTCTATCGGGACTCGCCAAGTTGCCGCTGGAGGGTTCCGCTCATCGTCCTTTCAAAATCATCTACGCCAGCCTCTATCGCGACGTGCGTCCTATGTTTGTCGTCGACATCACCGACCAGTTTGAAACCCGCTTCCGAGCGCTGATGGCCTACAAGTCTCAATTCACCGACCAGCAGGCCGGCAGCGGAATCTTCCCGGCGCACAAAGAGATACGGGCGCGGATTGAATCCATGGCCCGCTATTACGGCATGCTCGGCGGCGTCACCTATGCTGAGCCGTTTGTGCAGAAGGAAGTCGGGCTGGTGGAGGATGTGATGGCAATTCCGGTGAAGTCGATCTGATCGCCCAAAGCTCGCTTAGTTACCGACGGGTAGCCCACCCCCTCACCAGATAAACGGTATCAGCCGGTAGCGAACGCGGGCGGCGTACTCCGTGTAGCCGGCGAGACCGCGTTGGAGTTCGCGGTCTTCCATCGCCGTCCGAAAAACGAGGGCGCCTAAGAAAACCACCGAAGCCGCCAGGCCTTTCCAGGAGCCAAGCATTAACGCGGTCGCCGGCAGGTAGATCAGCATCGAGGCGTAGAGCGGATGGCGGACCGTGGCGTAGGGTCCGGTGGAAACCACTCTCTGTCCGCGCTCGGTTTGGATGCGCACGACCGCGGTGAGGAAAGGGTTTTCACGAAAAGCGCGGCCGATCATCCAGAACGACAAGACGATCATGGCCGCGCCCACGCATTGCAGCCAGACCGGCATGACCGACCAGCGGAAGCGGACAGCATCCAGTCCCATCAGGACGAGCCAGGCGCACCAGGCAACCGTCATAAGCAGGATAAAGAATTTGTCCCAGAAGGGCTGGCCTTTTTGCACTGGCGATTTGAGGCGCTCGGCCAGAAGCGCGGGATCGCGCCGCGCCAGACGAAGCGTGAGCCAGAAAGCTCCGGTGATAAACAGAATGAGATAGGCCCACGCAGCAGGCCAGCGGATGGTCCCCGCAGCGCCAAAGAGAAGGGCCGAGAAAAAGAGGATCTCCGACACAAAAATAATGCAGACCTTGATGACCATAGGCTCCGCCGGGTGCCCCACACATTCGCGTCTCTTGCGAATGTGTGGGCAAGGGCCGCGCGGCGGTGGCGGCTGACTGTTCACTCTATGCGCAAAGCCCGCTCATCGCAAAGTGCGCGATGAGTGGGGCACCCGGCTCATCGGTAAGACTTTTTCTATCGCTTTCGTTCTCGAGAAACGACGGGCGGCTCATTCAAGCCCGGTTTTGGCTTGAGTGGGTCAGTTCTACTGTGACGGAGTCTTCCTGCCGCTCTTTCATGTTCTCGTGTCGTCTATTCCGACTCCCCCTCCGCCGCAAAATCCCCACTCTAAATTTCGCAAAGAGCGCGAAATTTAGAGTGGGCCATCCGCCCTCTATCAGCCTTCGTGTTCCGAGGCCGCGGAAAAAGGAATCACAACCGGCCGGATTGCCATCCGTGAGGTCGCGTCATTCACGAACTGCCTAAAATACGGCCACACAACGAGCCGAAGCTCGGATTCGGTGAATCGTTCGGCAAGTTCCCTCGTTATCTGGCAGCCGACGCAATGGAGGTGCGCTACGTAGGTGCACTCCACAACAACCGCAGGCGAAGCGGATCCCCTTTTATCCTCCATACTTAGCCTGAACTTCGCGGAGGCATTAAAGAAATCCTTTTCTATTTCCATCGTGTGGTATTCAGTCGAAATTCTCCGAGTGAGTCTGTTCTTATCCTGAAGTTCTACGTACGCCGCACGATCTTGTCTTGTATGTGATTCCAGCATGCCAAAACCCAAGAGTCTTATTCCCTTTAGGAATGAAGCATAGTTCTGGTCACGACTTGTAGGAGAGCTCTTTTTTGCTGACACGTTCGATCACCCTAAATTGAGGTTCGTCAAGCTGGTCGGGTATAGCACACATCTTTGAGGCCAGCGCGTCGAATATGAACTCGACTGGCTTTTGAGGATTAATTTGCCACACGCCCATGTCCCGCGCCCCTTGGTAGTGAGACCAGTCGGCTCTAGGCGTGCTCCAGCCCCCCAGCTCGGACACATCGTCAACCACGACAACCCCTCTGCCTGTCTGATATCTGCCTACGGCCTCCGCGAGCACCGTTGTGACCAGCTGGTTCAGGCTGACACCTTCCTTCGCGGCGATTTCTGCGAGGCCCTTGTGAAGAGACCTAGGCACACGCTGCAGCCACTTGCCGCTGGGCAAATCCTCCTGCGGCCTAGGCTCGGGAACGGTCTCCCCGGATTCGATTGCGTCATCTATCCAAGCGGTCTTTATCTCCTCAAGATGTTCTAGCGCTTCAGCCACACTCTCGCCGTGCGCGACGCAGCCCGGAAGCTCCTCTACCCGAGCAATCCAATCGTTCTCTTCGTCCTTTCGCAAAGCTATGCCGTAGCGCAAACCACGGTAGTACCCTGCATCCTTCATACCCTCATTCTTCATACATTCCAATCTCTATCATTGCCGCTAAGAAGCTGTCTACGTAACATGGCTTCAACTGCTTGCTTCCAGATTTATGCGCGCAAACGCTAAACCGAGCTGACCCGACGACATAAAGCACCCCGTGCGTGGTCTTCCTCGATCTCACGGCGTGTCCGTGCTCTCCTATTTGCGTGACAACCCTCTCAATCTCAGAAGCTGTTGTATTCTTGCGCCGTTGTGCTATCAGTGCTATCTCTGTCCTGATCTTCTCGATAGTTGCCATGCCTACCTCGCCCCTGCCGGTCGAAAGCCATCGCGCCCTCCATGGTTTAAACAATGATATCGCTGGTAGTATCATAGGTCAAGGACAATCTTGTCGCGCAGGACCCCAGGGGGTGTCTCCAACGTTCAGGGGAATGTGGTCTAAGAAGGGCTGCGTGCGTTTACCGACTCGGTGAACTGTTTGTCGACCCCCGATTTTTCATCACATCCAGCCTGTGTGCGCCATCACAGACTTCCAACTGCCCGTCGGCGACAATGGAGATCGACCTGTGTGTCAGGCCCGAGGTGTGCCCGTCACCAAGACGCTCCTCGAAGCTGCCCCAGCCCCACTAATCGGCGCTCTTTGACAACACGAAGTTGAGGCAGTCGGCTGTCAAGCCCCTCGCGCCGAAAATCCTGCGAGGAAGCCAAACCAGCTAACTCCTTATTCCGGAATATTTTACATATAACTCCTTTAAACTCAAAGATTTGAAAGGAATTTCCCGCCAAATATATGATTCTAAAGGGCCGTGATATAAAAAATTTGTGACGCGTGTCCCTCTCAGGAGTCGTCAATGTCCTCCAGAGCCCCTTTGTCAGCTCCAGCATTTCGCCGCTAAGTCCTTATTCCAGAATATTTTGCGAGTAAGTCCTTATTTTTGAATATTTTAGCCCAAATGGGGGGGGGTAACAAACCAGTAAATATCCTCTTCAACAGCGCAAGCCAAAATAAAACGAGTCAAAATAAAAAAAGCTGTAAAACGTAAAGCGGAAGCGCGGTCCTCGTCCCTGTGCGAAATTCGCGCCGTATAATGATCGGTTCCTTATATCCGTCGACGCGCTTCACTTTTCCCTCTCGAATCCAGCGCCCGACGCACAGGAGATCATCATGGCCACTCTTACCGAAGTCCCGGCGCAAATGAAGTTCCGCACCGAATCCGACAGCATGGGCAAGATCGAAGTCCCGGCGAATGTTTACTGGGGAGCGCAAACGCAGCGCTCGCTGCTGCATTTCAATATTGGGCGCGACACCATGCCTCCGGAGCTGATTCACGCCTTCGGCACGCTCAAGAAGGCCTGCGCGCTGGTGAATCAGGATCTGGGCAAGCTGCCGTCCGACAAAGCGAAGCTCATCGTGCAGGCCGCCGACGAAGTGATTGCCGGGAAGCTCGATGACCAGTTCCCGCTGCGCATTTGGCAGACCGGCAGCGGCACGCAGACCAACATGAACGTAAATGAGGTCATCTCGAATCGCGCCATTGAAATTGCGGGCGGCCCGCGTGGACGAGAAATGATGGGATCGAAGAAGCCGGTGCATCCGAACGATGACGTCAACATGTCGCAGTCGTCGAACGACACGTTTCCGGCGGCGATGCATATCGCGGCGGCGGACCGGGTGAAG
>Ga0208191_1001794_pt1 | contig 10052 bp, 9 predicted proteins | sample June2015DPH_13_5_FD_184709 | JGI IMG/M metagenome (GOLD analysis project Ga0208191, IMG submission 184709) | Peatland microbial communities from SPRUCE experiment site at the Marcell Experimental Forest, Minnesota, USA - June2015DPH_13_40... | ecosystem: Environmental > Terrestrial > Soil >... | reverse complement strand
CCCATGGGGACCTTCAGTGATCGAACCAGTATGGAACGAATTCTGTATTCAGTCTTTACTTACGAGAATCTTAAACAAGGAACAGCTACCCCATTTCTTTTGCTGACACAAAACAATTGACATTACCATTTATGAGGCCTCTGAAGAATCCCTAAAGCCTTTTTGAGAAACCTCTGATTACACAGATTTCAAAAGACGATTGGACAGATATAGAATTCCCCGACCCAGCCCTGTGCGTTTTTGGCTGAGACCTTTACAAGAAAATGGTCGCCTGTTATATGAGAAGGAGGAAGGAAAAGGCAAGAAATTACCGCAAAGAAAATGGAAATAAATGACCAAGAAATCAGAGAGGAGAACCGAAAGCTTCGTTATCTGCGGTTCTTAGTTGACTTTTCTATCTTGTCGATCCAGCAAGATGACCTGTCATTTGAAGAAGCGCAGGAGCTTGTGGAGAACGTGAAACGGGCGGCCTGCAGCCTCTTCCCCGGAAAAGAGGAAACATTTGAACTGATTTACCGGCCGAGGTTCAATCGAGTCATTCGCGAGAGGTTTGGATTTATTCCGTCGGAAAACCCATCATCTTATTAACAAAGTTTCCAAACCATAATCTTCAATTTGGAATTTGGAATTTGAAATTGATCTATCCCAATCCTCCCATCTCTTGATCTATCATCTCTTTGATCTTTGACAGAATCTCCTCTTTTTTTACCAGGAGGACCTCACCGGTCCTTCGCTTTTTTATTTCCACCAGGCCCTTCTTCAAATTCTTTTCTCCAAGGGTTACCCTCAAGGGAATCCCGACGAGGTCTGCATCTTTGAATTTTACCCCCGGACTCTCTTCACGGTCATCGTACAAAACCTCTATCCCGCTCTGCGACAGCGTTTGATAGAGTTGCTCCGCCGTCTCCTTCAGGAAGTCCGTTTTGATATTGACCGGAAGGATGAGAACCTGAAAGGGAGCGATGGGCATGGGAAAGATGATCCCATTTTGATCGTAAGACTGCTCGATGGCAGCGGCGACCGTTCTTCCCACACCGATCCCATAGCACCCCATGACAATTTCTCTTTCTCTCCCCTGCTCATCCAAGAAAGTGGCTCCCATGGCCTTACTGTATTTGGTCCCCAGCTTAAAGGTATGGCCGACCTCAATCCCCTTGTCCATCCTGGTCTCCTTCCCGCAAAGGGGGCACCGGTCTCCCGGGGCGAATCTTCGGATATCTACAAATTGAGAGACCTGAAAATCACGGACCGTATTCACATGGATGAGGTGGGCATCCTTTTCGTTCGCTCCGGTGACAAAGTTGACCATCTCCCGGATGTCGAGGTCGGCGAGAATAGGAACGGAGAGACCGATGGGGCCGGCGAACCCTTTGGGGGCGCGTGTGATCTTTTCCACGGTCTCCTCACTCGCCAATTGACTGTTTTCCGAACCCCATACCGCCTTCAGCTTCTTTTCACTGATCTCGTGGTCTCCGCGGACCAGGGCCGCGACGCATCCTTTGTCGCTGTCAAAAATAAGGGTTTTGACCAGATCCCGGGGTGAGACGTTGAGAAACTGAGTCACTTCTTCTACGGTTCGTTTTTCGGGTGTCAATACTTTCTGGATAGGCTTCTGGGATCCTTTGCCATCGGTTTGTCCCTCTTTCGCTTGTCTTCGGAATTCCGCTTTTTCGATATTGGCCGCATAAGAACAGTGCGTACAGCTGACAATCGTCTCCTCTCCTGTTTCCGCCAGAACCATAAATTCGTGAGAGAAGGACCCTCCGATCAGACCGGTCTCCGCCTCCACCGCTTTGAATCTTAGGCCGCATCGGGTGAAGATGCGCGTATAGGCCTCGATCATTTTTCGGTAACTTTCGTCCACTCCCTTCTCATCGGCATCGAAACTGTAGGCATCTTTCATGATAAATTCACGAGCGCGCATGACGCCGAACCGAGGCCGGATCTCATCTCTGAACTTGGTCTGGATCTGATAGAGATTGAGCGGCATCTGGCGATACGAACGGATTTCTTTCCGGGCGATGTCCGTGATCACCTCCTCATGGGTGGGGCCCAGACAACACTCCCTGTTGTGCCGGTCCTTGAACCGTGCCAGCTCGCTCCCGTATTCTTCCCATCGGTGGCTCTCTTGCCAGAGCTCAGCGGGCTGGACGAAGGGGAGTAATACCTCAATGGCCCCGGCCCGGTTCATCTCCTCACGGACGATGGCTTCCACTTTTCTGATGGATCGAAGGCCAAAAGGGAGGTAGGAATAGATGCCGGAGGCCAGTTTCCGGATCATTCCTGCCCGAAGCATCAACTGGTGACTGGGAACTTCTGCTTCAGAAGGAACCTCCTTCAATGTGGGCAGCAGATATTGTGAATATCGCATTGGACTCTCCTCCCCTCTCCCGCCCCTCTCCCGGAGGGAAGAGGGATGGAGTGAGGGCTCCTTGATTTTTCCTCCTTCATAATATATATAAAATTCTCACAAATGAAAAGAATCCTTCCTGCTCAAGGGTTGACCCTTTTCTTCTTAACCGGTTTGGTCATTTTAACGCTCTTTTTCCATGGCCATATCCCGCGCTGGCATGCTTTGCTCTTTCGTTATTTCGTCCTGTTAGGTCTTCTTTTTGGTCTGAAATTATCATGGGATCGAAAAGCAATGGGGAAGACAGGAGCATTTTTTCATCATTTCTCTCCCATCCTATTTGTCATCCTCATCTATGAATCCCTCGGTGATTTGATCCAATACCTCCAGCCGGATGTCGACGCCCGGCTGATGCGGATCGATTTTTCCATCTTCGGGGTCCAGCCCACCTTTTGGATGCAACGCTGGATCGTCCCGTGGCTGACAGACATCCTGTCCGTGGCTTACATCAGCTATTATTTCATCCCGGTGGTTTTCATCGTCGTCCTCTATTTGAGGAATCGGATGGTGGAGCTGGATCGGTCGGTTTTTGTCTTGGCCTTCGGATACTACGTTTCCTTTATCGGCTATATCCTCTTCCCGGCTGTGGGACCTCGTTATGCCTTAACTCATCTTTACTCCGTTTCGCTTGACGGAAGCTGGATCACCGATTTTGTCACAAATACATTGAATGCCCTGGAACACAATAAGCGGGACTGCATGCCCAGCGGCCACACCCAGATCGTCCTGATGGTCTTATACTTGGCCTATCGCTATCAACGGCTTCTCTTCTATCTCCTTTTCCCTATTGTCTGCGCTCTCATCCTCTCCACCATTTACCTGAGGTACCATTACGTGATCGATCTTCTGGTCGGAATGGCATCGGCAATAGGGTGTACGATCGTTGGGCCCCGACTTTACAGATGGTGGAATATGGAATGCGGTACTCAGAACGTGTAGACTGTGGAGCGCAGAAAGCAGCTTTTTTCCACTACCTCCCAGCTTCTACTTTCCAATTAGAGGAGGGTCTCGTAAATCCGATAGGTTTTATACGATTTTCCCCCCATCGCTTCGATCCCGTGTCGCATCAGGGCATTCTCTTCAAGAATCCATGAACATTCTGCTTGCTGGTAACCCTTTTTGTTCCCTCTCTTGAAGGTCTCTATATAGAGGAGGCCTTCGATTCCTTTCTTCTGAAAGTCATGTTTCACCCCCAGAAGCATCACTCGAATCTTATGAATCTTTTTTGAATAGTAAAGGAACTTGATCGCGCCCAGAAGCCCGAGCTTTCCGTTCAGGTGTTTGAGCACCACGTAATAATCCGGGATAGCGACAGAGAAACCCACGGGCTCATCCCCCCAGTAGGCGAAAAGAACCAAATCAGCTACGACCAGAGGCTTCAGATCCTTTGCCGTGAGATCGAGCTCTTCATCGGTCATTGGAACGAATCCCCAATTTTTGCTCCAGGCCTCGTTGTAGATCTCTTTGACAATTTTTAATTCCTCACCAAAATGGCGAAGATCAATGGGACGGACATGAAGTTGGGGTTCCTTTTTCTTCAATCTCTCGGTGATACGATCCAGACGAGCGAGATGGAAAGTAGGCGTCTCCAAGAGGTAGGCATAAAGATCCATCTTCTTCCTCAGCCCAAAGCCCTCCAGCAAAGAGGGGTAAGTAGGAGGGTTATAAGGCATCATCAAGCAAGGAGAGGAATCAAACCCCTCGACGAGAAGACCGCATTCATCGTTGGTCGAAGGGTTCATCGGTCCGGCCATCTTCGCCATCCCATGCCCTTTCAACCAGTCCGCAACCTTTGAGAGGAGAATTCCTGCTATCTCCGCATCAGGAACGGATTCGAAGAATCCGAAGAAACCCACTTTCTCCTGGTGAAACTCAATGTAGTGGTGATCGATGATGCCCGCAATTCTTCCAACGACCTTTTTCTCCCGGTATGCCAGAAATAAGATCATCTCCGAATGGGAACGGAAGGGATGACTTGGACTAAATTTCAGAAGCTGATCTTTGACGAGAGGAGGGACCCAATATTGATCCCCTTTATAAATCTCCCAGGGAAATCGAATGAAAGTCATGAGGTCTTGTTGATTTTTTACTTCTTCAACCTGGAGTTCCTGTCTTGTCATATCATTGACCTCCGTCAAATGAGTCTCAATTGTTTTTCCTTTTTTCGATCATCTCAACCCTTGGGTCTGTTCATGAATGTTCAAACCTTTTCCAAAAAGAGCTGCAGGGCGCCTCTCGATGTTCTATAACCAATTTTGATTCTTGTACCACTCGTAGGTCAATCGGGCCCCTTCCGAAAGCTGGAATTGGGGTTGAAAGCCCAGTATGGTTTTGGCCTTTGTGATGTCGCAAGTCCAATATTTCTGGACCATCTGTTCCGCCATCCCTCTGCTAATGAGCCTGGGTTTCCGAGAGACGATGGAGAGATACTCCGAGAGGGAGGCGACTCCGAGGATGAGCCATTTCGGGATGGGAATGGAAAGGGGGGTGACCCCCATCGTCCGGGCAAAGGTATCACCGATTTCTCTCATAATATAATCCGTGCCATCCGAAAGAAAAAATATCTCGCCGCTTTTCGTTTGGGACTCTGCGGACAATAGGATGGCTTGGATGACATCTTGGACATAACAGAGACTGACTTTCCCGCTAAAACAGGGGTTGATCCTTCTGGAGACCCATTTGAATAAGGCATAAAAATCCTTATCCCTTGGCCCATAAACTCCGGGAGGTCGTAAAATGACGAGAGGGATTTCGTCAGCATGCGCAAGGGCTAACTCCTCTCCCATTCTTTTGCTCTTGCCATAGAAGGAAACCGGTTCACAGGAGTCTGATTCCTCTTTTCTGTCTCCATTCCGACACGGTCCTGCCGCGGCCTGGCTTGAAACATAGACGAATTTCTGAAGACGAGGATTATTTTCGAGACAGGCATGGATTAGGTTCTCGGTTCCCAAACCGTTTACTTCAAAATACGTTTCCTCTCGGATGGCTTTTGTCACACCGGCGAGATGAAATACCCAATCAATACCCTTCACCATCTCTCCCAAGGAGGTCTGATCATTACAATCACCATGGACGAACTCGACAGGGAGACCTTTCAGCCACCTCAAATCGCTCGACTTTCGGAGGGGGCAGCGGACTTCGACTCCCCGTTGAAGAAGTGCTTCGACGAGATGGCTTCCGATAAACCCTGTTCCACCCGTTACTAACGCTTTCAAATCACTCTTGGCCCGTTTAAACCTTACAAATTCTATATTTTTTCGGACAATTGTCAAGCACAATTATAACCGTTTTTTTCAGATGCAGAGGGTATTTCTGATCTGAAAAGACGAGAATGACCGGGGAATTTCTCGCCCGAAGAATTTTGACCATAAGATCGGCGCGAGAGAAAGGGGTCCATCGAAGAAGACTCCTGAAAAGGCTCCGATGGGATGACGCTCAATCGTTCCTCCGATGGTTGTGTCTTAGAAATAGGATACAAAGACATCCACAGAGACACCCAAAAGCCAATGGAGCAAAAGAACGAAGAGCAACGAACGGCCGCGCCAGGCGATGATGCCCAAAACGATTCCTCCGAAGATGGAAGCGTATATTTCGCCGAGCGGTTTGCCGGTATGCAACAGACAGGAAGCGAGCGTTTGGACGAGAATGGCATTCCAGCCTCCCAACGCTCCTTCTAATCCGAACTGCATATAACCACGGAAGAAAAATTCCCAACCGAGATAGAACACCAAGTAAGAGAAAGCATAGACAGCGGACGTCCACAGAGAGCTGCTCGCCCCTTTATAGAGAGGATATTCGAGCCGAAAAGGTTCCGTCCGTGAAGACAGATAGGCAAGGGCAATCATCACCGGAGCGAGAAAAAGAAAGGCCTTGATCCCCCATCGGATATCGCCGAACCGTACGCCGTAAACGGAAAGGGGTTCGCGGAAAATGAACTTTACAATGAGCGCGGGGATGAAGCCGAGGAGGACGAAGGAAGCGAGGAATGTGTAGAGGACGGAGGTGAGTTCGGTATCTTCAAATAGAACAAAGGCAGACGCCAGATGATTCAGATAAAAAGTCTTCGTTCCGAAATACCTGAAGGTCGTCAGGATCATCGGGACGCTCAGCAGAATAACAGTGGATTTGTTATTTCCTCTGCTGAGGAACCCCTGCCGGATAAGGGTAGATGTAATCCGGTTCATGCGGCTCTCTTTCTGAGTTGACGGAGCCACTCCAAGGTGACTCGTATCCCCTCTTTGAGGGGCGTTATCTTATAACCTAATTCCCTCTCGGCTTTTCCACTGGAATAGACCCAGTCTTGAAGAAAAGTCTCCGCCCAGCCGGGGGTGACGAGCGGATAGAGACCAAGCCACTCCGCCTTTTTCAGTTCCAGCCGAGAATAGAACAAAGCCACCTTAGGGGGGATGCTCCATCGGAGATGGTTTTTTCCACTCCATTCGTCAATGAGGTTGAACAAGGTTTTGAGGGAGACGTTTTCTCCGCCGAGGATATAACGTTCACCGATCTTCCCCTTCTCCATGGCCAGGACGAGTCCCCGAACGACATCCTCTACAAAGGCATAGTTTCCAACATTGAGCCCTTGATTGAGGAGAAAAGGGAATTTTCCCCGATCGTAGAGATCGATCATCCTGGTGACAGAGTTCCCCTCACTCATTTTTCCCGGGCCGTATACGCGTGTGGGATTCACAACGATTAGAGGGAGCCCTTGACCGGCATATTCGCAAGACCGTTGCTCCCCGATCGTTTTGCTCGCTTGATAATCCGTGTAACAGCGAGGCATGGGACAATGTCTCTCTTCATCCCCCACCACACCGGGCTCTGTGGGCCCGCACGTCACAATGGAGGAGGTAAACACCACTCGCTCCACGGCCAACGCCTTTGCCATTTCCCAGAGATGACAGAGTCCTTCGACATTGTTCTGGTAAAAAGCTTTCGAATCTTTTGCCCAGTTTTTTGCATAAGCGGCAAGATGATAAACTTGAGTACAACCCTCGCCTGCTTTTCTGAGCGATTCGCCATCCATGAGGTCACCCGGAAAAAGGTGAATTCTTTCGTGCTCCAGACCCTCCGTATTACTGGTAGGCCGCCTCAAGACGTGAACCGTATGCCCTCTCTGGACCAGCTCGGTCACGAGTCTTGTTCCAATGTAGCCGGTCCCTCCTGTTACCAATACCTTGTTCAGTCCTTCCGCCATTCAGACTTCAATCCAAGGACGGTCCCAGATCTCCTTAAACAATGGGTGTGGAAACGACCTGTCACAGGGTTTCACTTTTTTTATGGCAGGCGAATCGCTCCGCCGATTCGATACTCTATCTGTGGATGGGGTGATCAATCATTCGAATATCGATGATGCGATCCAATAACGATCCTTTGGGTCCTTTTTCCCCGAGGCTTAGGTCAGAAACAACAGTCTTTCCGATTTTCTCTGCCGTCGGGCCGGCCTTTCCTGATTCCTGGACTTCCCAGATACTGTGGATGACATAGTGGTTTCCTTTATCCTCGCCAAGATAGAGCATGATATGACCGCGCAGGCGAATAAGGGTGGCCAGCGGGACAGCCCGATCTAAAAGCCGCCTTTTTTCCCCGGCGGACTTCCCCTCTGCCAAACCCAGATCCGTGCCAACCATCGCCTGTTCTTTCGAATTCCGGGGCATCAGAATACCGAAGGTCCGGAAGAGATCCATGATGAACCGGGAACAGTCCCTGCCGCCATGTTTATCTCCCCAACCGTAAGGGTGGTTGAGCATTTTGAAGGCCTGGCGTGCAATATTTTCCTGGGTATAGGCGAGAAAACCTCGGTGGACATCCTCCTGCGCGGGAATGTATCCTTTCCGAAAACTGAGGTCTCCGTTGTTCTCTCTCCAAGGGACCTGGATGACATAGGGTGCGTCAGTACTTTTATTCCCGGCAGGGATACGTAGGAGAGGGAAAGAGTCTCCCATCTGGGCAACAAAGACTGGATGTTTAAGAAAGAGATCGCCGAAGACAGTAATCATATTTCCTGTGATGACCAGTCGGTTCTTCGCTTCTTCATAATCCACCACGTCCTTTCTCTCTTTGGCGATGGCCAGATCGTGTCTCCTGATCCATCCGCGGATAAATGGTGTCTGGGCATAGGCCCATTCGTTATCTTGGCTGAAGTGGTAAATTCCGAGCGGAGACCCTATGGAGATAGCGGAATGTTGAAAAAGATCGAACTCATCATGGTTAGGGGTGCTCAAAGAGAGTTCAGCTGTAGGAAAGACACGAATATCGGTCTTTTTAACAACAAGCGCGTAAAGCGTTCGGCCGCTTTCTTTTATAGACTCCTGGTTCAGACTGTTTCTTAATTTATTCCAAAAAGGTTCTCCAAGTGGGGTTCCGCTTTTGTCATACCGGACCTCATCGGTCCTTCCAAAATTCCAATCCTCTTTCAGAAGAGAAAGGATCTCTTCCCTTGTCCAGTCTTCCTTTAGATCTTTTATCCTGCAGAGACGGAGATCCGGTCTTCTCAGATTTTCTTCATTCATCCTCTGAATCTTCTCCGGGGTCAATAAGAGATTCGTGGGATCTTTGATTTTTTTGACCCAAAATTCGGGTTTGCCCATCTGCGGAGTCACATTGGGGAGTCGAGGTGAAGCGGAGAGGACCTGAGGCATACCGCCAAAGAGAATCAAGAGGTTAAGAAAAATGGTTGCGATCACATTAATAAGTGTAGATGAATAATGAGGGAGCATAAGGAGCCTGAAATTTTTAAATTCCTCAGAAAGTAATTTAGTTATCCCCGTCTCCCCTGATGCCTGCGCGAAGCCCCGCATTGCGGGACGAAGGCAGGGGAGGGGGCGGAGGACATCCAGGAGCATAGAAAATGGAAAAAGAATGACTGCGTCTGGATTAGTTGACGAATAACCAAGTTTGTAAATTGTGTCAAGATTTTTTCTTGACAAAATAGAAAAAATATATTAAAAATTAAATGTCTCGTTTGGTTGGAGACCAAATCGAGTTACCGGAGGCTGGTAGCTCTTTTTTTTGTGCCTATTTGTGGAATAGGTAAACCTTAATTATTTCAACGTCTTGAAAAAAAATAAATTCAATGAGAAGGGAGGTAGATTGCCATGGTTTGTCAAACCGTCAAAGTGGGAGCAGAATGTATCTTCATGAAGAAGGCAGGCTGTTCCTACAACGGTGGGAGATGTTACCCCATCGTGGAATCCTGCAAGGGGTGTGACCGAGTGGTCACTTACGAAGTCGGTTCCTATTGCAAGACTTATTGTGAGCCTTCTGTCAAATGGGCGAAAGGGTCCTGCAACTTTGCCACTCACGTCAAGAAGGAAGTCAAAGAAGATAATTTCAAGTTGAATCCTTTGAAGGCCTCGAAGCGAAATGTAAGCCAAAAGGCTTAATGAAAATCATCAACCTTTGGTAACCCTCACACTAAAACCCTTCTCCTGTTTCTCTTCTATAGAGCAGACGGAGAAGGGTTTTTTTTAGAAGTCACCCGGCAGAGAAAGCTGATCCATTTGCTGATCCATTGGTAATGTCAATTGTTTTGTGTCAGCAAAAGAAATGGGGTAGCTGTTCCTTGTTTAAGATTCTCGTAAGTAAAGACTGAATACAGAATTCGTTCCATACTGGTTCGATCACTGAAGGTCCCCATGGG
>Ga0208191_1001785_pt1 | contig 10074 bp, 8 predicted proteins | sample June2015DPH_13_5_FD_184709 | JGI IMG/M metagenome (GOLD analysis project Ga0208191, IMG submission 184709) | Peatland microbial communities from SPRUCE experiment site at the Marcell Experimental Forest, Minnesota, USA - June2015DPH_13_40... | ecosystem: Environmental > Terrestrial > Soil >... | reverse complement strand
GCCCGCGGGAAGCGCTCGCGGAGCTGCTCCACGATCCGGCCGTGCTGGGCCCAGGTCGACGCGGCGTCGGGCTGGGCGAACGTGGAGCGGACCAGGGTTGCCACCACGGCCTGGGCGGATCTGGGCACCCGGCTGAGCAGGTTGCGCATGAAGTGTGTTCGGCACCGCTGCCAGCTGGCGCCGTCGAGCACGGCGGCGATGGCGTTCTTGAGCCCCTCGTGGGCGTCGGAGATCACCAGCCGGACCCCACGCAGCCCCCGGGCCACCAGGCCCCGCAGGAAGGCCGTCCAGGCGGCTCCGTCCTCGGCGCTGACCACGTCGACGCCGAGGATCTCCGGCTTGCCCTCGGCGGTCACCCCGGTGGCGATGACGGCGCAGGCGTTGACGATGCGGCCGTCCTCGCGGACCCGCTGAGTCAGGGCGTCGACCCAGAGGTAGGGGTAGCCGGCGGGGTCCAGGGGGCGGTTGCGGAAGCTCGCCACCATCGGATCGAGTTCTTGGGCCATGGCGCTGACCCGGGACTTGCTCAGCCGCTCGATGCCCAGGGTCCGGACCAGGCCCTCCACGCGGCGGGTGGAGACCCCGCGGACATAGCACTCGGCCACCACCGCCACCAGGGCCCGCTCTGATCGGCGGCGCTGCTCCAGCAGCCAGTCCGGGAAGTAGCTGCCCGACCGCAGCTTGGGGATAGCCAGGTCGATCGTGCCCGTCCGCGTGTCCCAGGTCCGCTCGCGGTAGCCGTTGCGGAGTTCACCCGCTCCTGGCTCCGCTCCCCATAGCCGGCCCCGCACAGGCTGTCCACCTCCGCGTTCATCAGCGCGCCGGCGAAAGTCGTGATCATCTCCCGGAGCAGGTCGGCGTCAGCCGCCTCCACCTGCTTGCGGAACCAGGTCAGGGCATCCATGCTGGGTGTGGCCACCGTCGTCTCCTCGAGGTTGGTGAAGCTTCCTCAAAGGATGGCGGTGGTCTCTCTCTTTGTGGGGACCCCCGGTGTCTCACGCTGCCTTCTGGAATGCGCTCAATAAGGCTCAGGGCATTATCGACGCTGCCATCTTTGTGCTTGAGCAACTCCACAGAGTGCAGCTCCGATCCCAAACGCTGGCTATGACCCCGAACCGTGGGGACACGTCAGCGCGCATGTCTCTGCGAAGGAGTGGGCCAAAGTCGCCAGTCAGGCGTCGATCTTCACCGAACATCGCATTCGCACCTGGACAGGGCACCCAGACGCGGAAGTTGGACGAGATCTGATGGTCCGAGTCTTTGGCCCCAACGGTGACTTTAGGCTGGGACGCACCGACCCCGAAAAGGAAGGCTGGTGACCTGACCCTCTGAAGTTGGTCAACCCTCTATGAGGGATCCGGGTGGGTGACGGGTCCATCCGCGAGGATGGCCGCTGCCGCTGATGGTAGTTGGTCGTGGACCAGTTCTGGGGGGTCAGGTCAGCCCCATCCGGCATCCGCTCGGGGAGCGCTCCCATCGGGGCCAACAGCGCTAAGGTGTGAGCTCTGACACCCTATTGATCGGTATCCAGGCCTCAACCACCGTGCCGCCAGGGGGGTGGTCGATTCGCAACCAGCCGCCGGCTAGTTCGGCGCGCTCTGTCATATTGGCGACTCCGATGTGACCGATACCGTTCGCCACTGGAGGTCCGCCGGTAAAGCCCACGCCGTCGTCGGCAACGCGCAGCAGGATGCCCTCGGCGTCGTCCTGGAGAGACACTGAGACGGATCGCGCTCGCGCGTGCTTGCGCACGTTGGCCAGCGCCTCCTGCCCGATCCGAAAGAGAACAGCGCGCTCCTCAATGTTAGGTGATGTGGCGAGGTTGCTCGTCACGGTGAAGCTGACATTCGCCTCCCCGGCCCACCCCGCAAGGGACTCTCGGAACGCAGCCTCGAGACCCTCGCGGTCGAGGGACGGCGGTCGAAGCTCGAATACCAGATGCCGCAGACTCTCGATCGAGTAGCCAAGCAACGACGAGAATTCGCCGAGCCGTGCACTGAGGGCAGGGTCCGAGATCCTGTGGCGTATCGAGCCCAAACGTATGATCGCGGCGGCGAGCATCTGGATCGAGTCATCGTGGACGTCTGCGGCCACACGGCGCCGCTCCGCTTCTTGAGCGCTGACAATCGCGCCGAGAAGGCGCCGGCGTTGCTGGTCGGAGATCCGCAACTTCTCAAGCGATGAACGAACCTCGGAGCTCTTGAGGCGCAGTTCCTCGTTGGCGCGCTCGAGCGCCATCGCGGCGATCTTCGCTTCGGTCACATCCTGGCACACTCCCAGGATGGGCGTGAGATTCTCGCCGCGGGAGGCCGGTACCCGCTGGCAGACGTATCGGATGTCTCCGTTCGGGCGCACGATGCGGTGCTCGAGGTCGATTGCGTCACCCAAGAGCATCCGATCAAAGGCCTGCTTGACCGCAGCTCGATCATCCGGATGGACCAGGTCCAGAAGTGCCTCGCGGGTGCCTCGCCACTGATTGGGCGTGATTCCATGGATCGCAAACATCTCGTCGGCCAGCCAGTGGATTCTCCCGCCAATGAGGTCCCACTGCCAGTGCCCCACATGGGTGATCGCCTGTGCCTCGCGGAGGAGCGCCTCGCTCCGGGCCAGACGCTCAGCGTCGCGGAGCCGCCCAATCCCGTACGCCAGGTCAGCGGCCAGCTCGCTCAGGGCTGCGACCGAGGCAGGGTCAAAGGCCCCCGCTTCACCGGCGTAGATCGTCAGGGCTCCGATCGCATCGTCGCTCACGATGAGTGGGAAAGCACACGAGGTCCGAAAGCCGTACTCATCGGCGGCAGCTCGCCACGGTGCGAACCTCGCCGAGCGGTGCATGTCCTTCAGCACCTGGACTGAACGAGTTCGGATCGCCGTGCCTGTTGGGCCAGACCCAAGCTGATCGTCGCCCCAGCCGACGCGGATGCGCCTCAGATACTCCGTGCGCCCCGCCCACGCGAGCGGGCGCACAGTGTGCGCGCTGTCGTGCTCGGCGTAGCCGACCCAGGCGAGCAGGTATCCGGCAGCGACGATGGTCTCGCACGCGTCAGCCAGTAGCGAGGCCTCTTCGGTGGCATGCACCACCACCTGATTGCCCTGAGTCAGGGTGCGCAGCGCCCGGGAGAGGTTGGTCTGCTCGGTGACGTCGTGAGCATTTATCACGATCCCAGCGATGGCTGGGTCTCCAAGGCAGTTGGTCGCAACCGCTTCAAGAGTGCGCCAATCACCCGATGCCGTCTTGAATCGGAAGACGACCGAGGGGTGGATCCCAGGCTGATGGGTACCTTCCCGGAAAATGGTTGTTATGGCGTCACGATCGTCGGGATGGATCAGCTCGAGTGTGCTACGTCCGACACGCTCATGCGGTACGAAGCCGAGCATGCGTTGGGCGGAGGGATTGGCGTAGAGCACCCGCGCTTGGTCGTCGAGAACGACGATGATGTCGCTTGAGCTGGCCACCAGTGTGCGGAACCAGCGCTCGCGGGCTGCCAATTCTCCATTCGAGGCATGGTCGGTCGCGTGCGCCGCAGAGGCGTCAGGGAGGAGCTCGTCAGAAGTCATGGATCCGCCGCCCCGAGCGAGGGGTACTCCGACACCGACTCCGGTGGAGCCGTTGTTCGTGTGGGAGGGGCTAGCCGGCCTTGGTTCCGACGTCGATCGTCTGCTTCGTGCGAGCACAGACCCGCCGTCTCCTCCGACTGATGCGCCACCGCCGTATCGCGTAGCGGTCGGGGTGCGTTGAGAGCCGGGTAGGCCCGCCCGTTCCCCCACAGCGAGGCTTGGGGGCGTCCCGCCCACGATGTCGTCGCCCTTCTTCACTCTGTCGCCTGAGGTAACCGCCGACGTGACCCCAGTGGCTGCACGCGCTGAACCAGGGCGTCCGTACGACGGTCGATTCGGTACTCTGCGACGCATTGGCATCCTGAATCCATGTTGGCTGCTAGGCGTGACGGCCCCGTCGTCTTTCTGTGACAGAGGAAGACGGCGCAGTGGCGGGCCGGGCCGGTTTGGTCAGCGTTATATCAGCGGCGACGTGAGGGCGGTGAGGTGGATCAGGGGGTGATGCATGGAGTCCTTGCAGCGCGGACTGAGGCGCCTGCCCCTGATTCAGTGCCGGTCTGTTCGCAGCAGCGGTTTTGTGGGGAGAGGATCCTGGCTCTGGGCAATGCAGCGAGTAGTTACGTCCCGTACCGTGGTGGGAATTGAGGCCTTCTCGGCCGATCTGACCGGGTAGACAGAGAAGGCCACCGTGGGGTTCTCTTTGGAGTGCTCAACCTTCAAGGAGATCCACGAATGGCCCACCCCAGGATGACAGACCAGGACCTGCTCGACCAACTCGCCGCCGCCGACCGCGACCAACTGCGCCTGATCCTCGAGCACAGCCTCCAGCGCCTGATCGAGATGGAGGCCAGCGCGGTGATCGGGGCCGACCCGTACGAGCGCGTCGCCGATCGGGCCACTCACCGCAACGGCCACCGCCCCAAGCCGCTGGACACCGGGGTGGGCCGGCTCGAGCTCCAGATTCCCAAGCTCCGGGTGGGCAGCTTCTTCCCGACCCTGCTGGAGCCCCGCCGGCGCATCGACCGGGCGCTCTTGGCGGTGATCCAGGAGGCGTACGTCCAGGGGGTCAGCACCCGCAAGGTCGACGCCCTCATGGAGGCGCTGGGCGGCTGTCAGGTCAGCAAGAGCGAGGTGAGCCGGATCTGCGCCCAGCTCGACGAGGAGCTGGCCGCCTTTCGGGAGCGACCCCTCGACGACGCCCGCTACCCGTACGTCTGGTTCGACGCCACCCACCACAAGGTCCGCCAGGCGGGGCGGATCGTCAGCCAGGCCACGGTGATCGCGGTGGGGGTCCGGGAGACCGGGGAGAAGAGCGTGCTGGGCCTGATGTCGGGGGCGGCCGAGACCGAGGCCTTCTGGCTGGAGTTCTGCCGCAGCCTGATCCGCCGCGGCCTGGGTGGGGTCGAGCTGGTCATCTCCGACGCCCACGAAGGCCTCCGCAGCGCTCTGGCGCAGTGCTTCACCGGGGCCACCTGGCAGCGCTGCCGGGTTCACTTCCTGCGCAACATCGGCGCGGCGGTGCCTGCGTCCCACGCTCCGGCGGTGCTGGCCCTGACCCGGACCATCTTCAGCCAGCCCACCTCAGAGACCGCCCACGAGGCCGTGAGCCACGCCCTCCAGCTGCTCGAGCCCCGCTTCGCCAAGGCGGCGGAGCTGCTCCGCCACGCCGAGGCCGACGTGCTCGCCTACATGGCCTTCCCGGCCGACCACTGGCGCTCCATCTCCAGCACCAACGCCATCGAGAGGCTGAACGCCGAGATCGACCGCCGGGCCAAGGTGGTGGGCATCTTCCCCAACACCGCGAGCCTCCTGCGCCTGGCCACCGCGGTGGTCCAGGACCAGCACGACGAATGGCAGGACGACCGCCGCCTCTTCAGCCAGCACAGCATGGCCCGGCTGCTCCACCCCGACGGCCCCCCGCTGCTCACCAACCCGCTCACGGAGGGTTTCGCTGCTTAGCTCATCGACCTCGCGAGAGCTCCACCCAATTCACACCACCAGATGGGACTTGACCCAGCGAGTTTCGACCTGTGATCAGACGTGAGCACTACCTGTGATCACACACATGCGTCCGGAGCGAAGACGCTGGGCGGTTACCCAGGCGCTTGATGGTGCATGTGGACCATGCGAGAATGGCGCATCCGAATCGTTGCGGTCCTGCCCCGAGCGGCGACCATTAGTCGTCGTGAGCCGAGATGAGAACGCCGCAATGACGGACCGCGTCGAGCCTGCCGACGCCGATTCGTGGTCGGCGGACGTTCCCGAGGGCGTGCCTGTGCTCCTGCTCGACGACAACTTGACGGTGCTTGAGGCACTGAAAGAGGCCGTCGCGGCAGACGAGACCCTGACCGTCGTCGGCACGGCCTGTCGGATTTCCGATGCGATCAGAGTGGCGGCTGCCACGCACCCCCGGGTTGCGGTCATCGACGTCAACATGCCCGATGGTGGCGGTTGGGCGGCCGCACGCGGTCTGCGGGAGATCTGCCCAGACATCCGGCTCGTTGCATACTCCGGGTTCGGCGACGGACTGGTGCTCCGCACGACCGCGGCCGCGGGAGTCTCGGCCTTCGTTGCCAAGGGCTCTGATATCGAGGTCCTGCTTGCGGCGATTCACGGAAGTGATCTCAAGCCATCACCCCGCGATCCGACGCCACTGCTGGGCCGCTTAGCCGTCCCGAGCTGACCCTGGCGGACTAGGCTTAGAGCTTGCGCCGATAGGTGATTGACGCGGTCATGGGCAGCGGCTCGGACGGCCCTCCCAGCGGTAGCGCCGCCAGCCTTCGCGGATGAGGCGGCGGACGATGATGATGGCGTTGACGAAGCTGAGGTAGAAGCGGATGACCAGGGCTCTGCGCTCGGTGCACCACATCAACTTCTTGAAGGCGTTCTGCCAGGCATTGGTGCGCTCCACCACCCACCGGGTCGTCGCCTGCAGCGGCGCTGGCTGACCGCGGCGGGAGACGCTGGCGTGCAGGCCGCGGCGCTCCAGCTCCTCCCGGGTCTTGCCGGTGTCGTAGCCCCGGTCCAGGTGGACCGTCATCTCCCAAGGTGCCAGCGCCAGGTCCCCGAGCGTGTCCAGGGTCGGCGCCAGGAGCGGGTAGTCGTGGCGGTTGGCGGAGGCAGCAACGACACCCAACGGGATGCCGGCGGCATCGACGAGGTTCGAGCGCTTGGTTCCCTGCTTGGCCCGGTCAACGGGGTTGTGGCCGGCCAGCTCGCCCCCGCACGGCGCCTTGGTGATGCAGCCGTCGACCACCACGTCGTCCAGCTCCAGACCGATCATTCGGTCGTAGGCGTCGCGCGCCCGCTGCTCCAGCTGCTCCACAACCCCGAGCCGGATCCACTCGTCGCGACGCCGACGGAGGGTGGTCGCGGAGCAGCTGCGGTCCGCGATCCGCCAGTAGGCAGCACCGAAGACCAGCACCTGCACCAGCTTGTCGAAGACGATCCGGTCCGCGATGCGCGGCCGGTGGCCGACCAGGGGGTGCGGGGCCTGATCGGCGGGGAGGAGGGCCGAGAACTGGTCCCAGATGGGCTCGATGAGGAATGATTGGAGTGCAGGCATGGGTGTCCTTCATCGGTTGGTAACGACACCCGAATGATGCGAACATCCGTGCCTGCTTGTACACCGACTCAACCGAGTCGCTCGAGTCGCTCAGATACGCTATTGGCGCAGGCTCTAAGGGCTGCTCATCCAGGAACCGGCGCTGGGCTCAGCCACGGCCGGCCCTCGTCCCCTCGTTCCGAAGCGCACGGGCAAGCCGCCGGGCCTCTCGCACGGGTTCCGGGGTGCGGTGGTGAAGGAGCGCCAGACGCGCCGCGGTGAGGGCTACCCCGGTGACGTCCTCCAGCCGGCGTGGACTGCGATGGGGCGCGCCCCGACAGCGCTCCGGAGCTGGTGGCCGACGAGGGCGCTTCAGGGGTGAAGGTGACACCCTGGGGTGGCCCAGGGCGAAGGCCACCACCCGCTCCTCCAGCCAGGGCGGCACCTGGTCGCCGGCCCGGTGCAGCGCGTGTCCATCAGGACACCGCCCGCCGATATCTCTCTGATGCCCATCACCCGTTCTCGTGCGGCTGCACCACCCGCCCGGTGGGGTCGAGGATGCACCCGAGCTGGTCGGCCAGCTGGGCCAGCTCGACGGCCGGCCAGCCGAGACCGCTGTTGCCGCAGGCCCGTTCCGTACGCTCGGTCCGCTCTCCGTAGGCCATCAGGAGGGCCTGCGCCACCAGCTCGGTGTGGTAGTCGAGCAGCTGTGTCAGCCGGGTGCGCAACGGCTCGCTGAGCGGCAGCCGGCGGGCCCGCGTGGCCAGCTGCTCGAATGCCGACATCACCCGTCCAGCTGTCCTGGCTGGCTCAGAGCCCTTCGGCCCCGGCGCGTCGCAGGCCGCCACCACGACCTCGGCGAGAGATAGCAGCGACGACGCCTCGCGCACCACGGCGATGAGCTCAGTCCGGGCGTGCGGAAGTACGAGGCGGGCCATCATCTCCGGCGACAGCACCCCAAGGTCGCCTCTCACGCTCCAGCCCCGGGGAGCGTGGAACCGGCGACCCTGCCACCGCCAAAAATCCGCTCGTACAGGTCGCTGCCGTAGCTCGTGGGCAGGGGCTCGCCCCCGACCACGCGGAACGTGCGCGACCCGTCGGCACGCCTGTCAGCCCGGAGGAACAGCACATGCGGCAGCCGTTGCAGCTGAAAGCCCCGGGTCAGGTCGTACACATGGGTCACCAAGAACACTCGAATGTCCGCCTGGAGAAGCGCGCCGATCACCCGTACCCGCGACCGGGGCGACACACGGGGTACGAGGAGACACAAGGCTACCACAAGCTTGTCGTCATTCATATTCAGGACGACACCCGACGACACGGAACAACACGTCAATCGGCGCTCTTGATAATCGCAAGGGCCGGGCAACGAGCCATGCGTCGAAGGTGGCCACCTACCCTGGGCACAGACTGTCGGTGAGCACGTAACGCCTCAGCCTCGCGCTGCGCCGCTTCTGGGTGCGTGTCCCTGCACCACGGTCAAGTCCCTTCACGTGGATGCTTCGGCCGTCAAGGCCTCGCGAGCATCTTCAGTATCCAGCCCGCCGGCCGCGGCGGGAAAGGGGATACTGGCGCCATGACCGACGAGGCCCCTGCTGACCAGCGCCCGGACGCCGTTGCCACCAAGGCAGCCAAGAAGACCCAGGCGCTCCTGCGAGAGGCACGTTCGCTCTTGGGTCGCGTCGAGAAGGTCGCAACCGCGACCGGAGCGATCGACGATCCGACATCGCATCAACTTGCTGCCGAGGCGCGCGAGGCCGTCGAGCGGCTCACCGATCACCTAGTCCGGCTGGAGCGGCAGCACCATCGCCGGGCTTATCAGGCTACGCCTCCCCGGCAGCATCGACAACGCTGATCCTGCCTCGCCATCGAACCACAGACGGAGGTGCACCGCTGGCTTGATCGCCCGCAACCTGTGATCCGGGGGGCCAGCTCAGCCCGACATGGCCAGATCGCTCTGCTCCAGTCTGTCGCCGCCACCGATGCCGCGGCTGGCGGCCGGGTAGCGGTCCGGAGGGGAAGTGGGTCACCGACCGGATGCTGGTCCATCACGTCCGGATCTACGCGCGGCCGGCTGAGGGTTAGCCGGAGGCTCAGCGGCCAGCCCTGCCGGCCGGAGGCCCGGCGTCCGCCGCGGCCACCGCCTCCCGCCAATCCGGGCTCAGCTCCCCGTGGAGCCGCGCCAGCTCCTCACCCTCGACCCCAGGCGTGCCCGAGTGGCACGCCTGGCAGTGTTCGTTGACCAGGCGGCTCATCGCCGTTTTCCCGCGGGCACGCGCGAGATGACCCGGACTCCGGCGCGGCGCATCTCCTCGAGGGCGCGATCGCCGTCCCCGGCGGCGAAGTCCACGGCCCGCACCGCGGCCTCGACCACCTCGGTCTCGAACCCCGCCCCCAGCGAGTCGAGAGCGGTGGCGCGAACGCAGTAGTCGGTAGCGAGGCCTCCGACCACGACCCGGGTCACCCCACGACTGCGCAGGAGCCCGGCGAGGTCGGTGCCGTCGAAGGCCGAATAGGCGTCGGCTCCCGGGTCTCGCCCCTTGCTCACCACCAGGTCGGCGATGGCGTCGACCTGCGGGTGGAGGGCGGCACCCGGGGTGCCGGCGACACAGTGGGCCGGCCAGGGGCCCCCCTGATCCGTGAAGCTCGAATGCCCGGGCGGGTGGAGGTCCCGGCTGGCGACCACCACATCCACCTCTCCGGCCAGGGCGACCAGCTCGCTGACCACCGCGTCGCCGCCGCGGACCGCGAGGGCTCCGCCGGGCAGGAAGTCGGCCTGGACGTCGACGGCGATCAGGGCGGTGCCCCCGGAGACGCTCTTCCGCTGACTCACTGGCTCACCTCCCTGGACTGCTCGATGGTCGCCGGAGAGGGTGCGCCGCAGCCGGAGGAGCGCCGGGCTCCGGCGCACCGGCCACACCGCGAAATCATCCAGCCGGCGCACCTCGGCGGGCAGCGCCTCCCGCTCAACGCGG
>Ga0208191_1001777_pt1 | contig 10098 bp, 9 predicted proteins | sample June2015DPH_13_5_FD_184709 | JGI IMG/M metagenome (GOLD analysis project Ga0208191, IMG submission 184709) | Peatland microbial communities from SPRUCE experiment site at the Marcell Experimental Forest, Minnesota, USA - June2015DPH_13_40... | ecosystem: Environmental > Terrestrial > Soil >... | reverse complement strand
TGCCCTTGGCGAGCGACTCCTCGGTCGGCTTGACGGGATTTACCCTGGCGGCAGCTTCGGGGGGAATTTTGTACTCGGGGGCGGGCGCTTTTGCGGGGGGCTGATCCTTCTGCGCCCACAACGCGAAAACAAAAAAGAGCAGTGTGAGAAGGATCAGTGGAGTTTTCTTCAACACTTCTTTTTTCGACAATCTCCCTTTCAACACACACCTCCTGTTCGGAAACACGGTTGAAACATTCAACGATACTCCACGACAGGGGGAACGTGCACGAAAAGGTTGCAGGCCAGGAACCGCCGGGGAATCACGCGTGACACCGCAACGCTGTGACTCCCGGTTGCGTCAAGATTAGGTCTCTTGGTCGGTAACGATTACGCTGGTAACCCCTTTAACGAGCGGGGATTACAGAACTATTACAAAATAGTTCGCGGTCTCTTGGTATTGTCTAGGCTGGCCTGAGTCGGACGGTTGTGGGGGAAGGATGATGCGCGAGACAATGAGCGAGACAGCGAGCGAGACAATAATCGAGACCACGATGGAAACAACAAGCGAGAACAACGAAGCAACCGGCTTTCGCAAAGACCGGGCGATACGCGCCGGCATCAACTGGGGCACGGCGATCGCCATGGGCCTGTTTCATGTGGGCGCAATCGCGGCGCTATTTTTCTTTACCTGGCCAGCATTTTTCGTTGCCATTTTCTTGTGGTGGATTTCGGGTAGCCTCGGGATCGGGATGAGCTATCACCGGCTGCTGACGCATCGCGGATACAAGACGCCGAAGTGGGTGGAGTATTTCCTGACCTGGTGCGCGACCCTGGCGCTCGAAGGCGGGCCGATTTTCTGGGTGGCAACGCACCGGATTCATCATCAGTTTTCCGACGAGGAAGGCGATCCACACTCGCCGATCGACGGCAAGTGGTGGTCGCACATGGGGTGGATCATAATGGGCAAGTCGATGCATCACGACACCACCACCCTGGCCCGTTACGTCCCTGACCTAACCAAAGATAAAGTTCACGTCTGGCTGACCAAGTATCACTACACCTCAAACATTATTTTGGGCGTCATTCTTTATGCCATCGGCGGATGGCCGTGGCTGCTGTGGGGCGTGTTCGCGCGCGTCGTGGTCGGACTGCACGCCACCTGGATGGTGAACTCGGTCACACATCTGTGGGGGTCGCGGCGCTTCGCGACCAAAGACCTCTCCACCAACAACTTTATGGTGGCCATAGTGACCTTTGGCGAAGGCTGGCACAACAATCACCATGCGCATCCAGTTTCCGCGCGCCATGGCATGACCTGGTACGAAGTCGACATGAACTGGTACGGCATCTGGGCACTGAATAAACTGGGATTGGCGCGGCACGTGTACAAGGTCGAGCTCGATAACCTGCCGCCCAAGCCGGCGCTGGTTCGCGATGTTGAGGCGTCTGCGGTGATGGCGGCGACTTCGGGCAACGATTAGGGCAGGTCTCAGGTCTTAGGTGTCAGGTCTCAGGAAAGGCTCTCGAACCGGCCACGGTGGTCGGCGTCGGGAGCCTTTTTGGTGTAATCGCCTGATTTCGTCACTTATACGGTAACCCTCGGAGGGATTCTCCAAAGTTCAAGGGTGCGCGCACCTTAACAGTCGTACCGCTGTTCGGGCGCGACTCAATCGTCAACTCTCCATTTATCATGCGTACTCTCTCACGCATGCTGACCAAGCCCAGCCCTGTGCTGGCGACTTCTTTTGCCGGGTCGAATCCCCGTCCCGAGTCGTGGACAGATAAGCTGATATCCTCCGATGTGGCGAGCAGTTCCACTTTGAAATGTCGCACTCCACTGTGCTTGACTGCGTTCTGCAAGGCCTCCTGCAAAACCCGAAATAGGCACAGTGAGATTTCCTTCGGCAGACCTCTGGGCACACCTTCATGACTGAAGCCTATCTCTACGTTTTGCTGGTCCGACAACTCTTTGCAGAAGCTTCTCGCCGCTACTGTAATCCCGAGGTACTCCAGCTTCGAGGAGTGCAAACGGTGTGACAGATCCTGAATGTTCCGACCTATTTCCGAAAGACGTTGGCAGATCTGAGTGTGGGATGCAAGCCCTTCTTCTTTCAGACTTCCTTTAAGTTTTGCCAGTTCCATAGCCAGCAGAGCAATTCGTTGACCTATATCGTCATGCAGCTCTCTAGCAATAAAGGTTCGCTCTTCTTCGTGTGCCCCGATCAACTTGCGACCCATGTCGGCTAGAGCCTCTTGAGTACGCTTCCACTCAGTGATATCAATCGCATTCGCCACTACACAGGGTTCCCCTTCAATGTTGACGGGCTCTGCCGAGAGTAGAGCAGTGAATATTTCACCGGACTTGTTCCGAAAGCGGCATTCAATGTTCGATATCTTTTCTCCCCCGAGCATTCGTTTAACGAGCTTCTCTCGCTCCGCGTGAGTTTCCCAGATGCCGAGTTCTACAGTGGTGCGCCCAATCGCCTCTTCGCGAGTCCACCCAGTTTTTTGTACAAAAGCGTCATTGACATCGATATACCGATCTTCTTTTATCGTTGACAGGGTAAAAGGTTGCGGGCTGCACCTGAAGGCAGTTGCAAACTTCTCGTCAGGATCGTGAACACCCATGACCTGCCTCGCGGAACAAAGACTCGGATTAAGCGTGGCGGTCCGAGAGAGGATTCTTGGGCTGACTCACCTCATGGGATGCCGCGTCCCACATTCTGGGTACTGCTTTTCGGAGAGGTGAGGAACTTAAACTCGAATCGAGTAGATTTAAGCATAACAGGGCGATATGCACAATGACTGGGGGCACCCCCGAGCGAAGCGACTGGATTATCAACTCGCTCCATAACTGGCGTAAAATCCCACTCACAACCTCGGAGACCTTCCACCTGACACCTTCCACCCGCCCCGCTACAATCTTCTTGTGCGCATCATCAGCCGGCAGAAGGCGATTTATTTTTTCATCACGCTGGGCGTTTGCCTGATTGCGGCGGCCGTCGCTCTAAACGTCAGCTGGATCATCCTGAACTGGCGTGCAGGGCTGATGCTTTTTTTCGGCGCCATACTTTTTCTGGTCATCATCGCGGGACTGGTGCTGAATACGATTTTTCTGGTCCGCGAAATTCGCCGCAACGAGCAGCATGACAGCTTCATCAACGCGGTCACCCATGAATTGAAGACACCGATCGCGTCCATCCGGCTCTACCTTCAAACCTTGCAGAGGCTCGAAGTGGGAGAAGCGCAGCGGCGGCAGTTCTACGCGTTGATGCTGCTCGATACCGAGCGCCTGCTGCACACCGTGGAACAGGTGTTGAAAGCGGGTGAGGCCGCGCACAAAAAAGGCCCGCCGCAGCGTTTGCCGCTGGAATTCAACACGCTGGTGCGCGAGTGCGTGGAACTGGCGCGAGTGCGGCATCATTTGCAGGCGGCGGATCTCGACTACTGCGAGTCTTTGTCTTTATCTTCATCTCTGCCGAACGTCGACGGAGCGTGCGTGCTGGGCGATGCGGAGGAGCTGCGGACCGCGGTTTCGAACCTCTTGGACAATGCGGTGAAGTATTCGCCCGATGGCGTGCACATCTCGGTGGAGTTGGAGGCTCCCGATGAGAAGCGAGTGGTGCTGCGGGTGCGCGACCGAGGCGTAGGCATTCCGGAGCAGGAGTTGAAGCGTATCTTCAAGCGGTTTTACCGGGTGACGCAGCGCTCGCTCGCGCAAGTGAAGGGCACGGGCCTGGGGTTGTTCATCGTGCGATCAATCGCGCGCAAGCACGGCGGCCGGGTATTCGCGCAGAGCGAAGGCGCAGGGAAGGGAACTACGGTGACCCTGGAATTGCCGCGGAGAGTGGCATGAGCCGGGTGCTGGTGGTGGAGGACGAGGCGCACCTGGCGCAGGGCTTGCGCTTCAACCTGCAAGCCGAAGGACACGCGGTGGAAGTTGCGGCGGACGGCGAGACGGCTCTGGAGAGGCTGGTCGAAAAAAGAGAGCGCTTCGACGCGGTGGTTCTCGACGTGATGCTGCCGGGTAAGAGCGGCTTCGATGTCGCGGCTTTGCTGCGCGAGAAAAAGAATTATGTCCCAATTCTGATGCTGACCGCGCGCGGGCGTCCCGAAGATGTGCTGCAGGGATTCGCGGCGGGGGCGGACGATTACCTGCCGAAACCGTTTGAACTGGCGATTCTGATCGCCCGCCTGGAGAGCCTGCTGCGGCGCAATGTGTGGATGAAGGATGCCAAGCCGGCGGGCGATGGCCATCACGGTGACAAGACGCGGCCGGCGCCGTTCGGCGAGCCGGAAGCTGGAGCGGATACATTCAGCTTTAGCGGCAAGTCCATCGACTTCGGGGAACTCGAGCTGCGTTCGCTGGGGAATACGATCCACTTGACGGTGATGGAGGCGGAGTTTCTGCGCTACCTGGTTCGCAGCGCGGGTCGCGTGGTTTCGCGCAAGGCGATTTTGGAAGATGTGTGGGGATTGCACGAGGATACCGATACGCGCGCCATCGATAACTTTGTAGTGCGGCTGCGGCGCTACATTGAAGAGGATCCGTCGCAGCCGAAACATTTGCAGACCGTGCGGGGAGTGGGGTATCGGTTTGTGGCGGAACCGGAGTAGGGGGCGTGACGTCTGGCTTCCGTGGGAGGTAAATGTGAACGATCGTCAATCGAAGAAGTCCGGCCCTCTTGACCAGCGTCGGGATGATGGCGCAGACGGGTAGCTAGCGGTTCGTTTCCGATAAAGACACAGGAGAAAAAATCAAAATCCCCCAGCACTTATAGCGAATCCAGAGTTGCTGTGACGCAGGCGCCTGCCGAGCTGTGCGAGAGCCGGGGACTACAGCAACTCTGAATCCGCTTCAGTTTGTTCTCGAACCGCTATTTGCCTGGCAGGTAACTCAAATCGGGACGAAACTGGATGATCTCGCTCGTCTCTTTCTCCACTGAACGGTCAATTCGATCGACAATGGAATCGGCCTCCGCGTGTCCAAAAGCTTCTTTGAGCATGTCGCGGAAGGGCTTCACGTCAGGTTTGTCCTCGAAGTCCGCCCAATTGTTGTGTGGCAGGGACAGCACATACTCCCCTGTCTGTCCACCGTTCACCAACACGTACCATTCGTAATTGAGGGGCCACTTCGTCTTCTGTGACGCCTCGTAGATGCGGTCGATAGCAGACCGAAAATCCGAGCCCTTCCCATAACGCACGTGGAAGACGATGACTTCCGAGAACTTGGGAGGCATTGTGGCACCGCTGGGCGGGTTACTAATCTTGGGCAAGAACTCATAGTAGCGAGTGATGACGGAATCCACGTAGGCCCCCACAATCTTCTGGAACTGCGCCAGGTCGGCCTCGTCTGAAATGGCCGGCTTGTCGAAATCCGCCCAATGCTGGCGGAACCGGCCGACAAGGTACGCTCCCGTATTCTCGCCGCTGAGTGTCTCCCATACCAGCAATGGCTGAGGGTCGTTCTGTTGCTTATGCCATGCCGCCTTCTGCTTCCGTCCAGCTTCGTACTGCGGCACCATTCCGTTCTTTGGTTTCTGGAACTCAATAGCGGCCAGCGTTCCGGGTTTTTCCTGGGCGGCCAGCGAACATGCTACAAACAACACGATCCCAACAGCGGATAACCACTGATTACGTTTCATCGTTTCCTCTTTTCGTTGATGGGTTGGTTGGTCTCCCACACTTCAACTACGCCAGCAACAATCGAAGTCACTTGCTCGTGACATCAAGTACCAGTTTCAATTTGTTGCCGGAGTGTGGACGAAAGGAACGCCAGCATCCTACACGATTTCTCGCAGGCCCGACGAAAATAGTGATTGGCCAATTTCGAGCGGATTGTTAGTGCTGTTTGGCGGAGGAACTGGCTGCCAGCTCGCGAAAAAGGCCGAGCAATGCAGCGGCAGCTTTCTGATCAGAGAGGTTTTCGAGCGCTACCGTGCCCGTAAAGTGCGGCGAAGCGGAGTTGAAGCGGACGCCCACAAAATCCTTGTCGCGCCAGGAGGCCAGCGCATTCACCATCGGGCTGAGTTCGGCGGGCCAGTCTTCCTTGGTAGTCAGAATGACAGGGCCGGGGCGGGTGATGGTCCAGGCGCGAGTGCCGGTCGAGCTTTTCGACCCCAGGCTGTTCGCTCCCGAGCTTCTCGCTCCCGTGTGGCCCGACCAGCGATGACGGATGACGTCGAGATGGAAGCCGGGGGGGAATCCCATGTCAGCTTCGAAAGTGAGCGTTTCCTGCTGCTGGCGCCAGCGGCTCAGAGCCCACTGTACCGGTAGCGGGCGCGGCAACAGGCGAATGGTGAGACGGGCATCCTCAAACCAGCGAGAGGAAAGATTCAGGGTGGCATTCAGCCGGGAGTTGCTGGCGTGCCATCGCAAATCAACGACGCGGCCTTTTCCGAGGCATGCCGCCTCGACCCACTGCAGCACCTTGCCTGCCCGCCGCCGGTTGTAACGGGCAAACCAGGCGTACCAGAGGAAGAAGAGGGCGAGCGCTGCGATCACGTCGATGAGAATGAAACGGGCCACGGTGCTGCTGCCTCTGGTGAGAAATCGTACTTCTTATAGATGCAACTGCGCAAGGGGAAGAAACGAAAAAAGGAGGCTGCAGAAAGTTGGCCATTCTTTCCCACTACTCTCCTGCTGTTCTCCTCCCACAATCCCGCTACAATGGCGGCGTGTTGTTTCGAATCCGACAATTTGAGAAAGCCGATTTTGACACGCTGTGGCGGATTGACCAGGCATGCTTCGATCCGCAGTTGGCATACTCGCGACCGGAGATGGCCTTCTACATGCGCCGGCCCGGGTCGTTCACTTTGGTGGCTGAAGGCGAAGGCGTGGGGGTTCCGGGCAACGGCAGTTCGCCGGCGGGGATTCCGGGTTTCAGCATTCTAGGTTTCATCGTGGCGGAGACTCGCCGCAAGGGTGGGCACATCATTACCATCGATGTGGTCGCGGAGGCGAGGCGGGCGGGCGTCGGCTCGGCTTTGCTGCGCGCTGCGGAAGATCAATTGCTGCGGTCGGGCGTGCGCACCGTGGCGCTGGAGACGCCAGTGAATAATGAAGCCGCGATCCGCTTCTACAAGCAGAAAGGGTACTTTGTGGAAAAGACGGTCACCGGATACTATTCCGGCCAGCTGGACGCTCTGGTTATGACGAAAGAGCTGGCGCGGTCGCCCGTGGGATGAGTTGCAGGGTTAGGCGGTGTGCAGCCCCTCAAGGGGCATTGGATGTTCCCGTCGAGACGCGACAAGCCCGGCCTTTACAAGTGGAAATTCGCGGTGCGAAGAGGTAATGGCTTCATGAAGATTGCGATCCAGGGAGAACTCGGTTCTTTCAGCCACGAGGCGGCCGAAGCGATGTTGCCGCGGACGAAGGTGGTGCCGTGCGCGCGTTCGCTCGACGTTTTCGACCGAGTCAAGCGGGGAACGGTGGACGGCGCGGTGATCCCGATTGAGAATTCGCTGGCGGGTTCGGTCGCCGAACATCTCGATCTATTGCTGGGTCGCGACGTTCACATCGTCCGCGAGTTTCGCCTGCGCATTGTTCACAACCTGATCGCGCTGCCGGGTGCCAAGCTTCGAGACGTCCGGCGCGTCTTCTCTCATCCTGTAGCGCTCGATCAATGCCGCGACCTGTTTACGAAGAATCCGAGGCTGGAGCCGGTGCCATTCTACGATACGGCGGGAAGCGTGAAGCATGTGGTGGCGGAGCGCTTGCGCGATGCGGCGGGCATTGCCAGCCGGCGGGCCGCCGCAGTGTATGGGGGAAAGATTCTGAAGGCCGGGATCGAGGATGACAAAAAAAACTTTACGCGTTTCTTTCTGATCGAACGGGGAAAGATCGAACGAGGAAAGATCAAGCGGGGAAAGCCGCGGGCGGCGCGCAATGCCAATAAGACGAAGGCGGATAAGACTTCTTTGGCGTTCAGCGTGAAGAACATTCCGGGGGCGTTGTTCAAGGCGCTCAGCGTGTTCGCGCTGCGCGACATCAGTTTGAGTAAGATCGAGTCGCGACCCCTGCGCGGGCGTCCGTGGGAATACGTGTTTTTTGTGGATCTGCTGCGCGGCGACGATGAAGACTCGCGCAATGCCTTGCGGCATCTGAGCGAGGTTGCGGAACTGGTGAAAGTGCTCGGAATTTATCCGGAGGCGTGAGGCAGGGTCAGTGGCCAGTGGTTCGCTTACTTCCGGTCTTTCATCACAACCTGCTGTGAGGCACTGCACTGCGGGGACCGCACCTTCGTTCTAGCCTGAAGGTGGGCCGTTCTGGCCCGGAGCCATAGGAGGGCTTAATATGCGTCAGATCTTTGCACGGATTCTTATCTTGCTGTGTGTCTTTGTGCTGGGCGCGGTGTCGGCCGCCGAGAATCAATTGGGAATTAGAGACAACTATCAGGTGAACTTTTCAGAGAAAGTCCGGGTAGCGGACACGCTGTTGCCGAAAGGGAACTACGAGATCCGTCACGTGATGGAGGGTTCGGACCACATCATGGTGTTCCGGCAGCTAGGGACGAAGAAGCCGATTGAGGTGCGCGCGAAGTGCACGCTGGTTCCGCTGGGCGCGAAGGCGACCAGGGATGAGAAGATTTTCACCCTGAATGCGGCGAACGAGCGAGTTCTGCATGAGCTGGTGTTTAAAGGCGACCTCGCGAGTCACATGTTTTAGTGGGAGGCGGGGAACACGAGAAAGTAGCTGATTTGACTGGGGGCGTGCAGGAGGGGAGGCACGTCCCCGGAAGGGCCAGCCCCCGGGCGGGGGCCGAAACTTTTCGTGTCTTGCAAAAAGCCAAAGAAGGTCTAGAATTCAACAACCTAGCATGAAGGGTGCATCTTTTTGGCAATTAAGCTCATCCAAAGTTGAGTGAAACACACTCAAGGAAAAATCATGAGCGATCCTACTTCTCCCGAGCTCGCTGCTTACGAAACCACAGAGCGGTCGTTGCCGATTCTGCCAGTGCGCGATACGGTCCTGTTCCCCCATGCTGTGCTTCCGCTGACGGTGGGGCGGGAAAGTTCGGTGCAACTGATTAACTCGCTGGGCGAAGATAAGACCATCGTGGTGGTGGCGCAGCGCGAGGCGCGCGTGGACTCGCCGCAGCCGACCGATCTGTACTCCATCGGAACCCTGGCAGTGGTGCACAAAGTTGTCAAGATGCCGAACCAGAGCCTGTTTGTGTTTGCAGAAGGACTGGAGCGGGTGCTCCTGGCGGATTTCACGCAGCTTTCGCCGTTTATGCGGGCGCGGGTGACCACGATTCCGGAGACGATTCCGCCAAAGGATTCCGAGGTGGAAGCGCTGCAACGCAATGTGCTGACCTTGTTCCAGCAGATTGTGGCCGGTTCGCCGACGCTCTCGGACGAGCTTTCAACGGTGGCGATGAACATCGAAGAACCGGGGCGGCTGGTGGATTTTATCGCCTCATCTCTGCCGTCGCTTTCGACGGCCGACAAGCAAGAGACGCTGGAGACGAGCGATGTCCGGGTGCGGCTGGGAAAAATCAATCAGCATCTGGCCAAGGAATTGGAAGTGCAGCAACTGCGGAACAAGATCCAGTCGGAGGTGCAGGATCGGGTGCAGCAGACGCAGCGCGAGTACTACTTGCGCGAGCAGATGAAGGCGATCCAGAAGGAACTGGGCGAGCAGGATGAGGGCCAGCGCGACACCGACGAACTGAAGCAAAAGATCGAATCCGCAGGCATGCCCGACGATGTGAAGAAAGAAGCGCTGAAGGAACTGGGGCGGCTGGCGCGCATGTCGCCAATGGCGGCGGATTATTCGGTCACACGGAACTACATCGAGTGGCTGGCGATCCTGCCCTGGGCAAAGACTTCGGGCGGAGAAATTGAAATCCTGAAGGCGAAGGAGATTCTCGACACCGACCACTACGACTTGCAGAAAGTGAAAGACCGCATCCTGGACTACCTTTCCGTGCGGCGGTTGAAGCCCAACATGAAAGGGCCGATTCTGTGTTTCGTCGGGCCTCCCGGCGTAGGCAAAACTTCGTTGGGCAAATCGATTGCCCGCGCGCTGGGACGCAAGTTCGTGCGTCTGTCGCTCGGCGGAGTGCACGACGAAGCGGAAATTCGCGGCCACCGGCGTACCTACATCGGAGCC
>Ga0208191_1001766_pt1 | contig 10170 bp, 13 predicted proteins | sample June2015DPH_13_5_FD_184709 | JGI IMG/M metagenome (GOLD analysis project Ga0208191, IMG submission 184709) | Peatland microbial communities from SPRUCE experiment site at the Marcell Experimental Forest, Minnesota, USA - June2015DPH_13_40... | ecosystem: Environmental > Terrestrial > Soil >... | reverse complement strand
TGGACACCGCGCGTAGAACTGAATCCATAGCCCTCTCCCTTGGGGCTGAGCGTGTCCCACATCTTTGACTGGACACCGCGCGTAGAACTGAATCCATAGCCCTCTCCCTTGGGGCTGAGCGTGTCCCACATCTTTGACTGGACACCGCGCGTAGAACTGAATCCATAGCCCTCTCCCTTGGGGCTGAGCGTGTCCCGCTCCGGCGCTTCCACCAGCCGGAGCGGGACGGGTGAGGGGTCTCTTGCTCAGTTTCGCGAACCAACCTCTTCCGTAGCGCCTCGGTCGTCCCCCGCTGTGCAAAGCAATAGTACTCCGCGACCCGGTTTTGCAGGGGAGACGGGTGGCGAACCTTTACCTTCAGTGTCCGGTCGCGCTACGAGGACGATGTCGCGTTTTGAGCTTCGGTTTGGTTGCGCCGCAAGGGGCGGGCCGCACGGCCAGAGGGAGACTATAGCTGATGCGGAGCTTTAGCTGGACAAGATGGGTTGCGAAAGGATCACGATTACAAGACACGGCGTTCCGGCGGCAATGCTGGTGCCGGTTCGAGACTCGGATCGAAAGCTGACGCACGAGGAGATTGTCGAGGGCATGCGCGCGTTGCGCAAGCGCGTAAAGCCCCACACCATGAGCGTCCGCGAAATGATAATTGAGGGACGGCGATTTTGAGCGGCGTTGTGGTGCATGCGTCGGTGGCGCTTGCCTGGTGCTCCCCGGATGAAGCGAGCGAATACGCGGACGGGGTCCTGGTGGCACTGAAGGGCAGACGCTCGTTGTTCCAGCCGTATGGGGGCTCGAAATTACCAACGCGCTACTGACCGGTGAGCGTCGCAAGCGATTGAAGCAGCCGGAAATCCTGCGCTTCGCCGCTTTACTGGAGGGACTTTCAATTCTCCAGGATGGCCAGGCAGTGGGTAGCGCAGACCTGCGCTTTTTGCAGGTCTGCGGCTTTTCAAGATTCACGGCGGCAAAAGCCGCAGACTTCGATATGCACGAAGTCTGCGCTACCCGCTGCGGTTCACCCCCACGCGCGTGGGGACAACGACTTAATGCCATTTTAGGAAGTGTCCATCACCGGTTCACCCCCACGCGCGTGGGGACAACTCTTTGTCGCGGTCGCTTAGACCTGCGCTCGCCGGTTCACCCCCACGCGCGTGGGGACAACGAATGGAGCTGTTGCGTCTCGGAGGGCAAAGGCGGTTCACCCCCACGCGCGTGGGGACAACTTCATCAAACTCACTAAGCTCTATGCCAAGAGCGGTTCACCCCCACGCGCGTGGGGACAACAAGCTGAAAGTTGGCTTTCCTTTTCGAGAGACCGGTTCACCCCCACGCGCGTGGGGACAACGACTCCATATTCGTCACATCCGCCGTGTCCGCCGGTTCACCCCCACGCGCGTGGGGACAACGGATACGGACGAGGTTGGAATGTGCGCGCCGCCGGTTCACCCCCACGCGCGTGGGGACAACTTCTGCGACACCACACCCATATCAAGCTACATCGGTTCACCCCCACGCGCGTGGGGACAACACCCCAAGAAATAATTCCCCTGGGAACCGTACCGGTTCACCCCCACGCGCGTGGGGACAACTTCAAACTGGCGTTCTTTATAAGATGCAGAAGCGGTTCACCCCCACGCGCGTGGGGACAACGAACCCTGCCTGTAACTACACTCACGACTCCCCGGTTCACCCCCACGCGCGTGGGGACAACTTTCAGCGGCAATGCGAATCGCCGCGAGCTGCCGGTTCACCCCCACGCGCGTGGGGACAACTTTGGGGTATAAGGCCGCTGTGCTGCCCGATGCGGTTCACCCCCACGCGCGTGGGGACAACACATCCAAGTGCTTGGTCTTGATATTGTTTTGCGGTTCACCCCCACGCGCGTGGGGACAACTGGGGTACGGTGATCCTGCCTGCGGCTGGGAACGGTTCACCCCCACGCGCGTGGGGACAACTCCGCGACCTTCTCCTCCAACACGGCCCGCTGCGGTTCACCCCCACGCGCGTGGGGACAACATCGGTCGAGCAGAAGGTGCAAGCCACCATTACGGTTCACCCCCACGCGCGTGGGGACAACGCATCGGCCTTGGCCTCAGCCTTAACCTGCGCCGGTTCACCCCCACGCGCGTGGGGACAACGTGATCGAGGACCGTGCCTTCAAAGTTCTCCCGCGGTTCACCCCCACGCGCGTGGGGACAACCCGCAGTCTCACAAGCGCGCGTCGGCCCCAGCCGGTTCACCCCCACGCGCGTGGGGACAACATCGCCAGCACGCGCCCCGCGCCCTCGGAGGTCGGTTCACCCCCACGCGCGTGGGGACAACCTAAGTGGATTCGCCTTGCCACTCGCCGATACCGGTTCACCCCCACGCGCGTGGGGACAACATCAAGCGCCAGCCCCGGCACATGCAGCATATCGGTTCACCCCCACGCGCGTGGGGACAACTTCTTTCCAGCCCATGAAACCTTCAGCCCCGGCGGTTCACCCCCACGCGCGTGGGGACAACACTTACTAAATTATTGATTCTGCGGCATGCGAACGAGAAAAAGGCCCTCGAAGTCATCGATGACCCGAGCTGTTTGGCCCCAGGTTCGGACTCGAAAGCCCTGTTCATTGTCGCTTGAATAGATAATCAAGCACCCGCCTCCCTTGGCCTGGCTGCAGGCTTTTTCCCAGAGCCGATCACGGACCATGGCGGAGACGCGTCCCACGAACACTCCCGCCTGAGGTTCCAAAAACCAGCGAGTCAGCTCGCCTCGCAACCCTGGGGGGACGCGCTCAAGAATCAGGACCACCATCGCCGGGCTCCGTTTCACCGATTTCGGGGGCTAGCAGGCGGCCGCCTTCGACCTCTCCTTCCAGATTGTCCCAGAGGAAGCCGGGGGCGGCGGCATCCAGGTCGAAGGTAGTGTCCCAGGCCGTCGCTTTTGCCAGCATCAACGCCCTTTGGACATCCGGGATGATTCTCTCCAGAAGCCGCGTGGATACGAACTGATCGCGGCAGGTGATGCGCACCCGGCGTTCCAACTGTCCCGTCCCCTCGGCGGCGGCGCGAAATGCCACTGGAACGGTAATTTCAGCCTTGTACAGGTCGGCGAGATCGTAGACGAAGGACAGCATCTTGCCGGTGTGGATAAACCCGAGTGCGGGCGAAAAACCTGCTGACACGATGGCAGCATGGCAGATTCCATATAGGCAGGAGTTAGCGGCGGACAAGGCTCGGTTGGCAGGGTCCGCCTTGCTCCACTCATCGCGTTTATAGCTGCGGCCCGACCACGTGATGCCGGCTTCCTGGGCGGCCTTGGCGTAGGCATCGCGCACCCGCACGCCCTCCATGCCGCGGATTTGCTGGAGGGTCAGGGCAGGGTCGAACTTCTCCGAAAATCGCAACTGATAGAGGCGGCGCACCACCTGCATATGGAAACCCTGGTCCGCCCACAGCCTCGCCTGATGCAGGAAGTTGGCCGCGTTGCGCGTCTCGCCCATGCCCACGGCGTAGAAGCGGACTCCCTCCTCCCCGCACCAAGCCACCAGGCACCCATGGTCCGCCAACACGGAGATGGCGGCGTGAGTAATCGAGACGCCCGGACCCAACATCAGGAGAGCCAGATTGGCACAGGGGACCGGCACCTTCCCGGCTTGATCGTGGACGGCAATGGCCCGCTCTTCCTGATCGACGTGGCAATGCTCGACGTACAGATAACTCCACCCGTCACTGAACTTGGGTAGAACGTGGAGATCTTGAATTCTCACAGAGCCTCCAGCCCGTGCTGTAGCGTCGATCTCCGATCGACGGCGGTTGTAGCGTCGATCTCCGATCGACCGGGGTTGTAGTCGATCTCCGATCGACGTTACGGCGGTCGGAGACCGCCGCTACAAAACCAGGCGATGGATCTCACCCTGGTACGGCCAATCTTCCGGGCGCTTGACTAAACCGGCCCGGACCGGATTCTGCCGGACATATTCATATTTCTCCCGATAGGATTCTTGCGATCTCAGGACGTGATCGAAAAAGTCTTTCTCCCAATGTGTGCCCTCGCCCTCATCTTCCCGGAGGACTTTGGATAAATCCCCGCGCAGCGCCTTGATCCATTTCCCTAAAGGTGGGGACTCACGACAAAAGCCGGCGAAAAGATGGATGTGATCAGGCATGATCATGAAGAACCCGACCCAAACAAGAAAATCGCTCGCCCGTTCGGAGAATCTCGTGAATTCCCGGTGAATCGCAGGATTTGCCAACGAGCGTTTGCGGTCCTGCGTACACAGCGTGAGATAGTAGATTGGGCTGCCCGTATAGAGCCAGTCCAGTCGCCGCAAGCGGGGTTTGAATTTCATATTGGCTCGATCTCCGCTCAAGAAATGTTGCACGGATCCCCGATCGACAAGGGATTGTAGCGTCGATCTCCGATCGACGTACCGGCGGTCGGAGACCGCCGCTACAGCGAGAGCGGCGCCACGGAAAGCAGGCCGAAGCCGAAGGCTTTGCCGTGCCCAACGCCGCCCACGATGGTTTCTCTGAAGCTGTCCGCGTCCTCAACCGTAAGCGTCCCCTCCAATAACGCCGAGCGAAATTTCATGCGGCCGCCCGTCGGCCTCGGGTCGGATCGGTCTCCTGCGCCCCACCCGATCTGCAAGACCCGGAAAGTTTCCACTTGGAATCCACCTTGGCCGCCCTTGCCGGCGAACCATTTTCGTATCACATCGTCGCGGTTCTGGTCCTTGTCCCAGGTCAGCGCCACGCGTTTGCCTTGGGCCTTCGGGCGGCCCCGCTTATCTGTCCCCTCTCGCGTCCTCGTAAGATCAACGCCCTCTGTGCTGGTTTTTATCTTCTTACTCAGATTGGCGCGGATACGGAAGCGAAGCCGCTGACCCTTCTCAAAGCGGGGGTCGAATTCCTGCACCTGAGGGGGAGCGGCTAGAGGATTCAGAAGAAAACGGGCGTTGTGGAAGGCGTAGCCCCAGTCAGGCTTTACGGCAGAGTTAGACTGGACGAGGATCACGACCCGCCCGCCCGGTTGCGGGTCGATGCGGAAGAGAAAGCCGGAGTCGCCGTCACGTCTTACATGGACCTGGTTGTTGGCAAAGTCCGCGGGTTTGAAAGGCTTGAGGAAGTGGGGATCGTGGGATATTCGGTCTTTGGATGGAAACGCCATGCAAAGGCGCTGGTGGACGTGATGGAGGTTTCGCAGCCAGAGCCGCCCGGGCCTGGGGCGGTCGGGGTTGGTGCCGACGTCAATCAAGAGGCAGGAGAGGTACATGGCTATTCCACCTCCTCAGCGGCAAGGCGTCTGCGGCGAGTCTCCAGAGAGCGGAACCTGATAATCTCTTCCCGCTTCTCGATGATCTTGTCGCGCCAACGGGGCTCTTCGGGGTTGATGCGGTCCAAGCCCATTCCGAGCCCGTACTCGATCATGGTCACGGCGTCGTGGCAGAGGCGGCAGAGGGAGCGCAAATCGTCCCGGAGTTCGCCGCCGCCCGCGCGGCGGTACGTGATGTGCTGCACGGTGCTGGCGGGAGACTTGCAAAAAACGCACAAGTGATAGTCGTCGTCGAGCCGCTCCTTGCGTCGGTTTTTGTACTCTGTGTTCGTGTAATCCGCTCTTGGGCGCGGAGGCGGTGGCGTGTCGCTCTGCGGTGGCTGCACCGCAAGTGTTACGTCGCCGTCCGCTCCGACGCGCAACTGCCTGCGGATGACGAATCGGGGTTGGTGCGACGGCGGCTCGAATGTCAACGGCACGTCGTACCAGACGAGCGCATCATCGGGCGCCTCGGGCTGCTCGTTGGTGGGTTCCCAATCAAGCAGGCAATCGACGGGTCGCGGCTGGGGATCGTCCTTCAGCCGCCGACGCCAGGGGACCGATTCGAGGGCAGAAAGCAAGTCGGGGAATTCACCTCCCGGATGCTCCAGCAGAGGGCGGCAAGGGGGGCAGCACTTTCTGCCGAGGTAGAGTGTCCACTTGGGCGCTTTGATTGCCGCCTCCAGTTCCTCAATGAGGTCCGGTTCGCCCTGAAGAGCGACGAGAAACGAGGCGTCGCAAAGGTATTCGCGGCGGGTGAGCATGGCTCCGGACTTGGTTCCCCCCTCGGCGGTACGCATCGGCATCCCCGCACCCACCGTGTGATAATCCCACCAGCGGACCCCTGGCGCATCGACGCGTACGCCCATGCGCAGCCGGGCCAGCCTTGGAAGCCAGCCTTCGCGGGCCTCTGGCCGGGAAACGCCCAATGCCGCGCAAAGCATCCCGATGACGCCGGACTTGGTCGGCGCCTCGGCCGTGCGCCGAATGACGAACTTGGATTGCTGATCGCCCCATGCCTGAAGAGGACCTTCAAGCCGAAGTAGCAGCGTCTTTGCGCTCATGGGGCACCTCCGGATTCAGGACCACTTTCTTGGCCTCCTGCCAGTCGTAACCGATTTCCTTGAGTACAGCCGCTATCAGTTCGTCAAGAGACTTAACATCTTTGTCGGCAAGCGGGACCTCACGCTGTTTCTGTTTTCCGTCTTCGCTCTCCGTGGTGGTAGCCGTCAACGGATAGCGGAGATTTGGAGAGAACCAGAACCGCTTCGTCGGCTTGCCGTATCCCGTATCTATGTCGTTCACATAATGGGCAAGCTGCGCCACGCTCTGCGAGATGATGTCCCGTTCGCCCTGAGGAGCCGCCGGTTTGGCGAAGGCGTTGGCGTAGCTGATGGGAGTGTTTCTGACTTCCACCAACATCCCGTCAGGAGGGTTGTGCGCGGCAAAACTATTTTGTTTTCCCGTGGGGTTGGCCAAGGCCGCGGCGCGAATGAAGGCGCCGACGGTATGGGCCGCCAGTTTTTCGTGATTCGTCCCGAAGGGCTTCAGGTTTTTGACCAGCGTTTCCCAATGAATGGAGAAATACTTGTAGAAACATGCCGAACCGAACATGGCTTCATCCACGTAACCTGCGCCCGCGTCCTCGCCGGGGACATCATCGGCGGCGACATAGTAGTCCACCTCGGGCCGGGCCTCATGGGTGGAAATGGCATGGGCGACTTGAAGCGATGCCTCAACCGTCGTGTCTTTGAGGACTCCCGTTTCAAGCATCCTGCCGCTCAGCGCCATGTCCGGCACGGCGACGGATTCACTGATGAGCTTGCCGAACTCCGCTGCCAAGGCCTCGTCCGTTTTTCCGTCGCCCTGCTGGAGGAGTTCGGCCATGCGTGTAATCGCCTCTTGGGTGGTGTAAACCAGCATCTTGCTCCTCTCAGCACTTTCCTGTTCGTCTTCTCCTTCCTGTTTTTTTGCTTTCTTAGGCTCCAGCCCGCAGGCTTTGAGAATGTTCTCCGCTCGCTTCCTGACGTCTTTGCCCGTCACCTTTTCCGCAATCTCTTTCGCCAACTGGCGGGTGCGAACTCCGCCCAGCAATTGTCTGAACTCCTCACTCATGCGGATGCTGCGCTTAAGGCACTGGCTGGAAATACGGGAGCGCAAGACTCCGCCAAAAAAGCAAGTCTTGGGCGCGCCCAGGTCATCCCGGTTCAGGTTGGCCGGGCTGTGATTCTGAATGGCGTGAATCTGGATCAACATGACTCTCCTCCTCTTGGACAGTTCAAAAATTCCTCGGCCCATTTGAGCCGGGTGGATTCGCGTTCCCAGATGGAAAGATCGTTCGTCAGCCGCACCCAGTCGAGTTCGAGGTGCTTGGAAGCTATGAGGTCGATTGCCCACTGTAGGGCGGGTTCGATTTCAGCAAGCGGCAGCGTGAGCATCCTGTCGAAGCGTTGCTCGAAACGCTGCCGCGCTGTTTTCTCGCCCGGCCGGGATCGCCCGAGCTGGCGAGCGAGGGTCTCGCGGGGTGAATGCTCGAGGGGCCGGAGGGCGTAGAGTTTGGCGACAAGCCAGGCCACCTCACGGCGAGGCGCCCGTTGGGTTTGCGCCCGCAGCGGCCACCAAAGGCCTGCGAAAAGGTCAAAGCCCTCTACCGATTCGTCGAGCCCTTGCCCGGCATGGTTGCGCAAGAGCCCGAGCTCACCGGGTTTCAGTCGAGTCAGAACTTCGACGTACTGCTCCGTTGGAGTCACTTGTCCCCCCCTTCGTCTTTGTTGTTTCTCTTTGGCCGCATGTCCGGCTTTACAGCGGCAATTTCTTGTCGCCTCCGGAGGGAAGCGGTTGTGTAGCCCGGGGAAAGCGATTTGGCGACGGCGGCCATCAACGGACGATATTCCTGGGCCGCCTCTTCCCATGCCTTACCGCCTTCTGCGATCATCTCGTCGATTTTTCCGGAAACCGTTGCCTCGGCTTGGGGACGAACAGCGGCGACTGCGGAGAGAATTTCAAGGTGTCCTCTGTTTCGTGAAGTCTCTCGCGGTTTGGCTCTGCCAACGAGCTTCCAGCCTTCCTTCTGCCACGCCTGGATTTCTTGCAAACTCGCCTGAACCTTCACGTCGTCGAGCGCGGCCAAGAATTGAATCTCCCGCTCGGCTGCTTCCAGGTATTTGTCGTTCTGCACTGTCGCAAAGCTGACGACCCACAACTTACTGTTCCCCTTCGGCTTTTCCCCGCACAGGATTCCCGCCACGACCTTCGTCCACTTCCCAGCCGCAGCGTCGGCCGGGCCAAGCGCGCTGAAAGGCTTCACAATCTCGTCGCCTTCGCTGATGGTGTGCGGGTCGTTCCAGATTCGTGCCAGACTGCCTTCGCCTGTCTTTGTGCTCCCAATACCCGCAAAGACACATTGACGTATCAGAGCCTCCCTGCGCCCGCAGGCGATGCAGTTGGACTCTGGTGTCTCCGGAGTGTCTAACCAGACGCGCCGCGGTACCCACGTTAATCCTATCAATAATGGAACATTGCCGTGTTGAGGGAGGCTTATGTCCGGATTTTCCCATGTGGGCGTGCCCAGGTTCATCTCCGACGTCTTCCGCCATGAGAGGCGCAGGGTTTCGGAAAGGCAGTCGCCCATCGGCACGATGTAGATCGGCGGTTTTTGATTGACGCCCGGGGGCTTGCCGCGCCCGGCCGACGTAGCAAAGAGCGGAAGGCGCAACAAGCCCATTGCGCAGCATGCCGGACATAAGCCGTTTCTGAAATCTGTCCCATGCCGGAAGTGCCAGAAGTTTGTGCCGGTCGGCACTTCTTGCATCAGATAGTTGACGGACAGCTTCTTCTCAAGTCGGTTAGGCTTGCGTTGGTAAAACCGCTTCCCATCGCCCTGAAGGTTGAAACAGTCTTTGTTGTCATCGAGTTTCTTGAACCAATCAGAGGGAAACGAAGAAATCGAGTTCTTGTCGTCCGGGGGATTCCCTTTGCACCAATAGAGCAACGCAAGCAGGAAACGCAGGATGGCCAGGCGGTCCATTGGGTTGCTGGCCGCGATTTGGCGAATCCGGCCTGCTTGCCTAAGGGCCTCACTAATGCCCACGCGACCGCTGTGCCCATCTTTCCACAGAACGGGAATCCACTTTTCTTCGAGCAGGTTGTACTCCACGGCTTCCTCCTTGCCTGGGCAAGAGGCGGGTGGCAGGCCCGTCGCGCCCCGGGGGGACCGGACCGTCCGCTGCGTAGCTACCACAGGACAATCATGGCGAAGGTATACACCCGGGACGCGGCAAAGGCAAGGCCCGAAGACCACGACAACGGTTATCGCGTCCGCTTAGCCCACACTTCACAGGCTGCAAGGCGCGCCGTTGACTAAGCGCAGAAGCTTTGATGCCTCCGCGGCGTTCCGATTCGGAGGGAATCTTGCGATCGATTTCGCGGGTGGCGCATACGTCCCGACGGGTTTTTGTCGGGATGTATGCGCCCCTCGGCATGTCGACACCTTCATAGCCTCTTGTCCATGCTCAAGATCGAACCATCATTCCAGAAATAGAACCTCCCGCCGCAGCGCGACCACGGCCAGTCGCCCGGGTGCTTGACCAGCACTCGTTTGACGGGATTGTCGCGCCTGTGATTCAATTTCTCGTCTCGCTTCTTGGGGCTCCAGATGTTCATGTCGTAGAACCCACCCCAACAATATATCGTCCCTGTGGCGCATACATCCCGACAAAAAGAAGCTGTGAAAAAATCAAGAAAATCGAAAAATTAAGAAATTTTCTTGTCTTAGCTATACAGCTATGATATATTAGCCTCTGACCGCACTTCCGGCGGGGAGGCCAAGCATGGGTTATCATTCCACCGTCCAAGTGATCCAGCGGGGCGGCAAA
>Ga0208191_1001764_pt1 | contig 10179 bp, 9 predicted proteins | sample June2015DPH_13_5_FD_184709 | JGI IMG/M metagenome (GOLD analysis project Ga0208191, IMG submission 184709) | Peatland microbial communities from SPRUCE experiment site at the Marcell Experimental Forest, Minnesota, USA - June2015DPH_13_40... | ecosystem: Environmental > Terrestrial > Soil >... | reverse complement strand
ATTTTACCTCGCAGTATTCGCCGACGATATTTCGGTATCCACACCAGGTGGTACTGCAAGCGGTGTTTCGTATGAGACCCAGTCTGATATCTGGCCATAGCCAGATCATGTCGGAAATTACTCCGCTTCGCCAGGTTTCAACTGGCTTCGCTTCGAAAGGATGCCATTCATCCCCAGGCTTAAAAGCCTGGGGTTTTCTGGCATAGCTTATAAGAACTGCGCATCTTTAAAATCGGGGTTTCAATCTGCCGATCCGTTCCTCTACGTTCACTTATTCATATAAACAAAATTGTTGAACACTTTTGAATTATCCAGCCAGTATACGGCGGTGGTTTGGGAAGCTCGCAGCCCGAGGAAAAGGTAAAGTCTCCAGATATGTTTTTTTCCTTTTCAGGATAATTTCTTGATTGGGTGAAATTTTGGAAATGGGCCAGATGCACAAGCGGCACTCACAATCAATCAGCCTGCAACCCACCCACCATCCACCACCAATATTTCTCCGTGAACAAAATCTGAAGCCGCTGACGCCAAGAAGACAGCGGCACCGCAAATATCCTGCGGTGTGCCCCATCGACCAGCCGGTATGCGTTTGGTAATCGATTCGAAACGATCCGCGTCCTTCCGGACGGCGGCATTAAAATCTGTGGAGAACCAACCGGGGGCAAGCCCATTCACATTGATCCCTTTGCTTGCCCAGCTGTTCGAAAGGGCCCTCGTTAGCCCAACTACACCATGTTTACACGCGGCATAAGCCACATTGTTGCCTCCCTGAAAGGATAAGATGGAAGCGATATTGATGATTTTCCCTCTCCCTTTTTTCAACATGATCCTAGCCGCCGCCTGAGAAAGTAGAAAAGGCGCAGTTAAATCAATCTCCAACATCGCGTCCCAATCTTTTTCCGGATAATCGACTGCGGGGGACCTCCGTACAATTCCAGAATTATTGACGAGGATGTCAAGGTCGCCCATCTCCTTGAAAATGGCAGGGACGACCTTTCGGACTTCCTCCCGGACGGTCAAGTCGGCAGGGTAATGGAAGTATTTCCTTCCAATAGAAAAGATGTCCTTTTCTGTTTCGTCGCTCTGGTATCGGCTCACAACGGCTATATCGGATCCGGCCTCGGCTAAAGCTGTCGCAATCGCCCGACCTAGACCTTTTGTCCCGCCCGTTACCAGAGCAATTTTTCCGTCTAGGCGAAACTTATCTAAAATCAATTTTCACACCTTTGGCCGCTCAACTCTCAATATTATGCTTCAATTGATATATTTTGCCTTCTCCGATCTCAAATGTGATCGAAAATCTGCTGTCCTAGCTTATAATAAAATTAACGAGAAACTCTGTATTCCCTCTATTATTGACCGCTTTCAGTAGGATGCCATACGGTCAGAAATCGATCTATTTTACCATATCATCCTCGGTCCGAGTTCGATCGGCGAACTAGCTCGATGAGCAGTCCTTTAGTTGAGTGGGGGTGTATGAAAGCACTCTTGTTGGATGTCCCTTTGACCACCTGCGGCTCATCGTTGACCAATTTCACGCCTTTTATCTTGAGTAACTTCATTTCAGACTCTATGTCGTCAACTCGAATCGAGAGATGGTGTAACCCCCAGCCCTGTTTCTGAACAAACTTTTGGATGATCCCCTCTGTTCCCATGGGCTCTATCAACTCGATCGTTACCTCTTCCTTGGATATCAGGGTCGACTTAAATCCTTGCTCCGGGAAGGCGATCGATTCAGTCACCTCGAATCCGAAAAGATTTGAGAACAGGGTTATCATTTCTTCCGTGTTTTTTACAACCATGCCGATATGATCAATTTTTTGGCTCATTTATCCGCGCACCTCCTAGCCCAGACTGTTTCCCGTGATCGATATGCAAGCGATTCCGCCCCACAACTGTCCACCCAAATTGTGGGTCAACCCAAGACGCGGATTTTTCACCTGCCGGGAGCCGCCTTTGCCCTGAAGCTGCTTGTAAACTTCGTACTGCATCCTCAGGCCGCTCGCTCCTAAAGGATGACCAAAACACTTGAGCCCACCGTCGGTATTCACGGGAAGTTCCCCCTTCAGCGTAAAGGTCCCAGCTTCGATGTCTTCCCTGACAGAACGGGTCCACCCCAGGTCTTCATAGATCACCATCTCATGAATTGTAAAGCAATCATGTACTTCAGCCACGCTCAGCTCGCCCCTCGGGTTCTTTATCCCTGCCTCTGCATAGGCTACCTTGGAGGCCCGGACGTTCTCTTCTACATGGGCAAAATCGTAACCGCCCGTGATCAAATCCCGGTAAGGCCCTACCACGTTGGTCAATGATTTTATATAGATCGGATCGGCCCTGAAGTTCTTGGCCAGATCCGTTCGCGTCACAATCGCCGCCGCTGCCCCGTCACTCACCCCACAGCAGTCTAGCATACTAAGCGGCCAAGCGACGATAGGGGCATTGAGCACCTGCTCCACCGTCAACTCGTTCTGATAGTGAGCCTTCGGGTTCATGCTGCCGTGGTGATGATTCTTCACAGCAATCTCCGCCAGCAGTTTTCTCCCTTCATCAATATCTACTTTACATTTCTCGAAGTACCGAAAAGCTAACTCCGAGAACATTGCCGGCGGAGAGAGTTGGATTTCCGTGCCGTTCGTACCCATCGTTGACCTGCCGATCACACTCGTGGGCTGCACCCCCGTCCAACCGGTATCCTTGAGTTTCTCCACTCCAACAGCCAAAGCAATGTCACATGCACCAGCCGCAACCGCATAAGCGGCTCCCCGAAGGGCTTCGGTCCCCGTGGCACACATGTTCTCAACGCGTGTGACGGGTATGTATTGAAGCTTCAACGGCGAGGATAGGCTGAGAGCCGTATGTCCAGAGAAAACCGTCCCCAACCAAGCCGCTTGGATCTCCTTTAAACCTATTCCTGCATCTTCACACGCCTCAAACGTTGCATCAATAATCAAATCGTCAACGCTCTTATCCCATAGCTCGCCAAATTTGGTGCAGCCCATCCCGATGATCGCAACTTTGTCTTTGATCGTGTTCATATTTTCTCCAATCCTATTCGTTTAAGCTCACATTAATCTCTTCAGCAGGAAAACGGCTCTTTTGGACATTTCACACCAGTTTCCGAGCATGTGCAAAGGCCACCATGAACCGAATCGTATGTTTTCCATAAAATACATGAAAATAACTGGAATGATATAGTCCTAAATAAATGCTCACCTCTCATTGAGGTCAGAGTTAGGGTTAAGTTGCCGGCCTAGCCTTCCAAAAATAATTTTGAACACCTCCCCGTTGACCCAGCTTTCTGAAACACATTTCCACCGACATCCCCAATTTGATTTCAGAGGGCTCACATTCGGTTATCTCGCACATAGCCCGACCCCCTCCCTCAAAATCCACGACTCCAATAAGCGCAGGAGAGTCCTTGCTCGATGTCAAATAGTCTGCCGCATATGTAAAAATGCGTCCTTTCTTGTCAGATAGCCGGTAAGCTTCGAAGTTGTCCTTACCCTGACAATGGGCACAGATTCGCTGCGGCGGATATTGTACGGTTCCACATTGTTTGCATCGATTTCCGTAGAATGCGAGCACGCTCTTTCTTTCCCGCCACATGCACGTGACCGATGGGGGTTTAGAATCCGGACGTCGCGGGTCTTCGGAAGGCACCAGGTCCCGCCAACTCAGGTACCTCTCATAACTAATATAAATCTGCTTCCGGTCACCTTCCTTCATCTTTTCTTGAAATTTCCCGATCTTCTCGGTTACCTTTAGAATGAAGGCATCCCCGCCGTCTGCATAGTTGGCCACCAAGATCTTATCATTCGGCTTCGCTTCCTTGAGGGCAGCGACCAACATCATCGGAAGCGTCGCTGTCCCCGTATTACCAATCGATTGAAATATCAAGTCTTGAACTTGGGTCCCGAGGTTGAACCCCAGCCGCCTAGCTAAGTTGGCGTGACTCCTGTTATCAGGTCCATAAAATACCACCTTGGCGAATTCCGAAGGGGCAACTCGGTATTTCTCCATAACCCCTGAGATGATTCTCTCCATAGTATTCAGATACCCCTCCGTCACCACAAACCGCTCCTCCCAGGACTGGACAAAGGCATTTCCTTCGAGCCTCCACGTGTCAAGAAATTCGCTGAAAAGCGAATAGCTCCCTTCGATGCTGGCGATGACTTCGGAGTTGCCCAGACTGATAGCGACCGCTCCATCGCCGAATTGTTGCTCAAATTGGCTCTTTCCTGTCCCCATTCTACAGTCCGACGCAACCACCACAATATTATTCGCTGAACCGCTTTTCACCGCGTCCATCGCCGAGCTCAAAGCAATCGTTCCTGACCTCAGGGAATCGGTAAAATCCGCCGTCCGCGTATCCTCGGATAGATCGACCGAGGCGGCAATGATCGCCGCTGCCTGCTTCTCTTTGTACGGGGAGGTCGTACTGGCAAAGAACAAACCGTCTGGACGATGCGGACCATATTTAATACAATCAAGGGTAGCGGCAACCGCCATGGTAAGACTATCCTCATCAAACCTCGCTACCGTCCTTTCTCCTCCTAAACTCTTTGTCCGCCAGGCCCGAGATATCTCTTCCCTGTTCAGCCGATAGGCAGGAACATAGATTCCCATCGATGTGATTCCAATCACTGTGAACCTCCTTCCTAAATTAGTAAACTACGGTTAATCACTTGAAGATATACACACCCCAAGATTTCCATTCAACCGCCCTATTCCCGGTCTTGATCTTTTTGGTGTCTCTATAAAACTTGTCCTCCTTCTTCATGCAGAGCGTCACGTGGCTGCCTTCGTCCCGCCGAACAAGGCCTCCAGTTTCTCCACTAAAGCGAGGCCGAACGGCGGATCCTCCAAGTTGCAATCCATTTCCTCAATCTCCACGTCCGGCTTGAGGTGCCTCCTCAATTCTTCGACAAATACCATATCTCCCTCAGGGTCGTATAAAATAGAACCTTCTCGGTCCAATGAGGACCAGCCGCGAAGAGGGATCAAGATGGAGACGGGTCCCTTTGCCTTGTTCAGCTTCTCCGCGTATGCCTTCGCTCCAATCTTCAACTCCTCATCGTTAAAACGAGTGCCTGCCCTCATCTCATCCACTTTTAAGACTTTCTCTCGAGAAGCGTACTTCTCATAGTGTTTTCTTGTCGGTCCACATCCGGTCAGGTTGAGGCTGCACGGAGCGATCACCTGCGGAATACCTCTCTTCCCCGCCGCCTCAAGTCTGTTGGGACCGGCTGCACGATGACCCTCAAAAATCTCTTCAATAACGCCAGCAGGAACAATATCGATCACTCCGTCAAAGTAGCCTTGGTCGATCAGACTATCCATCGCTCGATCACTGACTCCATTAGCATGGAACGGGTAAACCGCATACCCCCTCTCCTCCAAGTGGCTCCTCACAAACCTCGCGCAGTTCTCTGAAAATCCATACTGGGTGATGGCGATAGACCCTTTGGGGATGCGAAGCACGGCCGACGTCGAGGCTTCTTCTGCCATCCCACAAATTGCTCCGGCCGCTCGTGTTAACGCGTCTTTGAGCAGGTCGTTCAGCCCGGCGAATTCCACGATGGATTGCATGATGGCCACATCCATTGTGCCGAACCAATAACCGATGTAGGCCGGCATGGCGGCCGGGCAGACGATCATCTTGGGCATACCGAACCCGAATCCTTTCATGATGTGAGCAGCCATTAATGCCATACTGGCGCCTCCCACCGCGATCATGCCATCCAAATTCCCCCTGGAGTAGAGTTCTTTGATTATCTTGATTGCTCCTGCTTCCATTACGGGGGTCACGGCCGATCGGTCTTTCGATGCGTAGATGTCCTCAATGCGTTTCCCGGCTGCCCGGGCGATCTCTGGGGGACCGATATCGGCTTTGGACAGGGATTCGCCTCCCGTGCTGAGATCGACTATGATAGCGTTACACCCCCTCTGAACAATGCGATATCTAAGAAAAAGGATCGCCTCCCCCTTGGTATCCAATGTGCCAAGGATGAGTATATTCTTTCCTTTCATCTTGCTACCTCATAACATTCAGATGACGGACCTCCTAAGATCCCTAGACGCTTCCAGGAAGATTTTGCTTCGATTGGGTGTGACCAAGCATCTGGGTGATGGCAGCCACAGCAGAAATAGCGGCAACTCTCCTTTTATTATCGGTGAGGGATAGCTTTTCCCCTAAGGATTTCTCTTGTTCCATAATTCGCTTCATATCATCCATCAGAGTCGTTTCCCGTTCGATAAAATGGGTCCCTAACTCACCCTTCGTGAAGCGCGGGTTTTCCATGACGGCTTTATGGAATGGAATATTGTTCTTTATCCCAACAATCATATATTCATAGAGAGCCCGCTTCATTCTTTCGATCGCCTCGCTCCGGTCTCTGCCCCAAACGATGAGTTTCGATATCATGGGGTCATAGAAAGGGGGAATAATGTAAGAAGCGTAAACGCCGCTATCCACACGAATCCCTGTCCCCCCTGGAGAGTGATAGGTTTTGATCCTGCCGGGTGTCGGGACGAAATCATTCAATGGATCCTCAGCATTGATGCGGCATTCGATCGCCCACCCCTTCATCCTAACCTCTTCTTGTTTCAGGCTGAGGGGGAGGCCTGAGGCAATCCGGATCTGTTCTTTCACTACGTCCACCCCTGTCACCATCTCGGTCACCGGATGCTCAACCTGGACTCGGGCGTTCACCTCAAGGAAGTAGAACCTTCCCTCGGAGAAAAGGAACTCCATCGTCCCCGCCCCTTCGTAACCCAGAAATCTGGTGGCATTCGCGGCTAATTTCCCCATTTTGTTACGCATCGCGGAAGTCACCGCGCTTGACGGAGATTCCTCGATCAACTTCTGATGTCTTCGCTGGATAGAACACTCCCGTTCCCCAAGGTGAATGGCGTTCCCTTTTGAATCTCCCAATATCTGAAACTCGATATGACGAGGATGGGATAGATATTTTTCAATGTAGATATCGCAAAGGCCGAAGGTCGTCGTCGCGATCGCCTGCGTGGACTCCAACGCCTTTGCCATTTCCCCTTCGTTTGCAACAATGGTCATCCCGATTCCCCCTCCACCCCCAGAGGGCTTGATGATCACCGGATATCCAATCTCTTCGGCTATATCCCTTGCTTTCTCAAATTCCGCCACGCATTCGTCCGTGCCTGGCACCACGGGAACCCCCGCCTTTACCATCTCGCGTCGCGCAGCCACTTTATCACCCATGAGCTCAAGCACCCTGCTCGACGGTCCAATGAACTTTATTCCCCCTTCTTCACAGGCAAAGGCAAATCTTGGATTTTCAGCAAGAAAGCCGTAACCAGGGTGAATGGCGTCAGCCCGGCATTCCTTAGCCACTTGAATCACTTTTTGGATGTTAAGATAGCTCTGAGTTGCCGGCGGAGGGCCGATGCAATAGGCCTCATCCGCATATCTGGTAAATAATGCCCTTTTATCCGCCTCAGAATAGATGGCTACGGAAGGGATGCCCATCTCACGGCAAGCTCTCATGACACGGATCGCTATTTCCCCCCGATTGGCCACAAGAATCTTTTTGACCATGCTATTCCACCACCATCAGAATATCCTCTGGGGCGACCATCTCCCCTTCGTGGGCAAGAATCTCTTTGACTACTCCACTATAGGGTGAGTGGACGCGCCTCCTCATTTTCATTGCCTCGACCATGGCCACTAGGTCGCCCGCCTTCACACGAACACCCAGCTTGGTTTCAATCGAAAGAATTAACCCTGCCATCCCGCACAGCACAGCACCCTTAGGTATTTGCTTCGGCCTCTTCACTGCCAATGGTATCTGTTGCGTCTCTGGCTCATGAGTCGTCGTTTCGGTTTCCCCTTCCCCATCCCACACCGGAGAAATTTTGACGTTGAACACTTCCCCATCCACCTCCACACTGAATTCCGTGGGAAAGTTAGTGGACGGATGGGCGGGTGCCGTCGCTTTGGCCACGACAGGAGTTGATTTCTTCTTCGGCTCACCGCTCTTAAGAGGTTTTCCTGGGATTAGGATCCTGAGCAGAAGCTCGTCATCCGAAAGTTCCGGCCCGATCTCCCGACGAAGCTCTTCAACGGACTTCTCGTATCCCTCGGGCTTCCAATCGAGAAATTCTTTGGTCCTGGGCAGGCTCATGACCCGGTCCATGACGTTCTGGTCTACAGGAACAACCGGTTCTCCGTAGTATCCCAGCACGTATTTGATCGCCTCATCCGTGATATTCTTATACCGCTCGCCTGAGACGACGTTCTCCACGGCTTGAGCCCCTACGATTTGGGAATAGGGTGTCCCCATTACCGGATATCCAAACTCTTTTCGAACGAGGATAATCTCCTCGAGAATCTCGTCCAGGCGGTGTTCAATCCCCACCTCTCTGAGCTGCCGTGTGAGATTGGTCATCATTCCGCCCGGTAACTGATGTTCAAAATGAAAGAGGTCGTATTCCATCGGAACACCAATCGGCAGCCCTTCTTTTTCGGCAATTTTTCTGAAATGGGCTGACACGGCGGCGAGGGCATCCTCATCCAGGTCTGAGGAAAAGCCTAAACGTCGAGCATTTTTTAAGATGGTTTCTATGGCCGGCACAGAGGTCCCATTGGCAAGAGGCCCCACTGCCGTATGCACGGTTGTAATACCCAATTGAATGGCTTCGAGATAACAGAGAGGCGCAAGGCCTGAATTGCAATGGGAGTGAAACTCAAGGGGAATCCCCTCACAGTTCTTTTGGACCGTGAGCACCAGCTTCCGGATATCCTCCGGTCTGATAATTCCTGCTGGGTCCTCGATCATGATCCCATCAATGCAATCCTTGGCCTCGACCAACCGTCGGGTCTTTCGTGCCCAATGCTCATTGCTGTGAACTGGACTGGAGGTAAACGCCAATACCGGCACGACCTCCGTTCCTTGGGCCTTAGCAATCCTTGCAAAGTAAATGAATTTCTCCATGTTATACTGATAATCGCAAACCCAGAAGCTCTTTATTCCATTGGTAACGGATCGTTTTATCCAGAGGGTGATGATGTCCCGCGGCGTACTCAAATCAAAGGAGGAAAGACTGTCAATCTGATAGGACCCGCGAAGAGGGGTTCTTGTTATCAACTTGGAAAGGACTCGGATTCTCTCCCAGGGGTCTTCGTTGAGCTTACGCACCTGGACTGTAAAAGCCTGACTACCTACCGTTGCGATGGCTCTATAGCCCACCCGATCCATGACCTCTGCAATCGGGATCATATGATCAGTCCTCATCATATAACCCCATAGGCTCTGTTGACCATCTCGCAAGGTCTGATCAACAAATTCAATTTTGTTATTCATATTTTCCTGTGACCCTTCTCCTTTAGGCTGGGTACTTTATTTTGCCTTGGATTCGATCCATTTCTTCATCATGCGCTCATTGGCAGGACATAGAGTGGAATGACGAAAGCTCACTACTATAATTCCACCCCCAAATTCAAGAAGTTCCTTAGCTCATTTTTTACCTTTTCCTCATCCGTTTCAACACCTGCTCGCCTCGAACGTTTTGCCTCCTCTCCAATCCCGACCACCATTTCTTTAACAACGATGCTATCTAAAAATGGATTTTTGCCCTTCCCGTCGAAATAAGCGGTCCTCTCATAACCTTTACTTACCACGAGCCCTACTCTCGCACCTGTCTTATTGCCCAATGTCTCGGAAACGATTTCAGGAGCTCGAAGTCTCACGGATCGAGCTCCTTCAAAAGATCAGGAACCAGTAAACCAAATCTTTTAGCCCCTCCTTAATGCACCTGATCATACTTCCCAAAGCATCTGAATTTTGTTTCAATCTTGACTTTTTCCGTTCGCTCTTTAAATTTTCTGATAAAGCCAACTGTGAAATCCCTTTTCACTTCGATTCCAATCTCAAATTCCATTATCTTCTAGTGTGCCGTCTCACAAATAAATTGAATAAGTCACAGGGTCGATACTTTATGTAACTCATCGTAAATATGTGGAAAATAGATTGATGGCATCACAAGAATTTAATAAGTTTATTTTTGAGACACGATACTAGTGTAGTGCGTCATAAATAACTTGACTTATGATATGGCTTCTTGTATGCTAAGGCATTATGAGAACTGCAAGGCCCATTGTATTGTCCCCAGAAGAAGACTCGACGCTCAATGCATGGGTACGGG
>Ga0208191_1001762_pt1 | contig 10197 bp, 7 predicted proteins | sample June2015DPH_13_5_FD_184709 | JGI IMG/M metagenome (GOLD analysis project Ga0208191, IMG submission 184709) | Peatland microbial communities from SPRUCE experiment site at the Marcell Experimental Forest, Minnesota, USA - June2015DPH_13_40... | ecosystem: Environmental > Terrestrial > Soil >... | reverse complement strand
CCTTTATGGCGGTTGCCTCTCGATGCTGGCGGCGTCGCTCGGCACGGAGCACGAGATTCAAACCGCGGGCACGATTCTTTTCCTCGAAGACGTTGCGGCCAAGCCTTACCAGATCGACCGCATGCTGATGCAACTGAAACTGGCAGGCAAGCTGAACGATGTGCGGGGAATGGTCTTCGGCGAAATGCTGGACTGCCGGCAGAGTCCCGATCAGGATTACACGCTGGAGGAGGTGATTCTGCGGATTGTGAGCGGCCTGCAGATTCCCGTGGCCTATGGGCTGCGGTCCGGGCATGTCTCGCGAGCGAACATTACTTTGCCGATTGGAGTGCGGGCGAGACTGACCGTGGACGACGCGGCGGAACTGCGGATTCTGGAAGCGGCGACGAGCAAATGAGCAATCTATAATGCGCAATCCCAGGCACATTCACCTGATCGGCATTTGCGGGACGGCGATGGCTTCGCTGGCCGGCATGCTGCAAGAGCGGGGCTTTCGCGTCACAGGCTCGGATGCGGCGTCATATCCGCCGATGTCGACGTTTCTCGAATCATTGGGCATTCCCGTCGCGCAGCCGTTCGCGGAGGCGAACCTGAATCCTCGGCCGGACCTTGTGGTCGTCGGCAACGCGCTTTCTCGTGGAAATGTCGAACTGGAGCGCGTGCTGGACGAGCGCATTCCGTTCTGCTCACTGCCGCAGATTCTGCATGATGAGTTCCTGGTGGGGAAAGACGTTCTGGTGGTTGCCGGAACGCACGGCAAGACCACAACGACGTCGATGCTGGCGTGGATCTTCGAGACCGCTTGCCTTCAGCCATCGTTTCTGATCGGCGGCATTGCGGAAAATTTCGGCCGCAGTTTTGGGCTGGGCGAAGGCAAGCACTTTATTTTAGAAGGCGACGAGTATGACACGGCGTTCTTCGATAAAGGTCCGAAGTTTATGCACTACTTTCCGGATTCCGTGATTCTCACCTCGGTTGAATTCGACCACGCGGATATCTACAAGGATCTGGATGCTGTGGAGACGGCCTTCAAGCGGCTGGTGAACCTGGTTCCGCGACGTGGGCGGATTGTCGCCTTTCATTCCGGTGAGAGCGCCGGTTCGAGCCTGAGTGCGAGCCGGAGTTCGAGCGTTGACCGCTGTCTGAAGAAAGCGTTCTGCCCAGTCGAACGTTACGGGGCTTTGGTTCCGAAGGGCGATCGCGCGGGCTGGAGAATCGCAAATTTGCAGCTGGGCGAGGAACAAACTTCCTGGTCGGTCATGCGCGATGGAAAACCTTGGGCCGACTTCGAATTCGCGCTGGGCGGCGAATACAACGTCTGGAATGCGACGGCGGCCGCGGCGCTGGCGGCGAATTGTGAAATTTCGAAAGATGTGATTGCGAAGGCTCTCCGAACGTTTCGCAGCGTGAAGCGGCGGCTGGAGGTGAAGGCCGAGGTCAATGGAATAACGATTATCGACGACTTTGCGCATCATCCGACGGCCATCGAGCAGACGATTCTGGCGCTGCGGGCGCGCTATCCGCAATCGCGCCTGTGGGTGGTGCTGGAGCCGCGCTCGAACACCATGCGCCGCAACGTGCTGCAGGACGCGCTGGCCCGCAGCCTGGCGCTCGCCGACCAGGTGGTGGTCGCGGACATCTTCAAGTCGGAGGCGATTCCAGCGGCGGAACGCCTGGATCTGAATCGCGTGGTGGACGCGATTCAGAAGCATGGCAAGCAAGCGCGCATCTTCGCCGACGCCGACGCCATCGTGAACGCGATCGCGCCCGAACTGCGCGAACGCGACGTGGTTGCCATTCTTTCCAATGGCGGATTTGGCGGCATCTATGAGAAGCTGCCCCAACGATTGCGCGGGCTCGGGGTGCAGGCGTTTGGGGTGAAGACATAAGTGATTCGCACCATCCTCATGCTGTTGTTTTGGGCCGCTGCGCTGCCTTTCGCGGCGCTCGTGGCGATTCCCTGGACTTATCTGACCAAAGACATCAACTTTTTGTACCGCACCTGCATGCGGGCCGCATTCACGGGCGTGCGCATCGCGGGCGTGAAGGTGCAAACGCTGGGACTCGAGAAAATTGATCCAGCGCGAACTTATATCTTCATGTCGAATCACATCTCCAATCTCGATCCGCCCATCACCCTGCCGCTGATCCCGCGCCGGACTTCCGTGATGGTGAAGAAGGGATTGTTCAAGGTTCCAATTCTCGGCAGGATCATGCTGATCGGTTCGCTCGTGCCCGTCGATCGGGGAAATCGGGATGCGGGCATCGCGGCGGTGCGCGACGCAGTCAGAGCCATTGAGCAGGGACTGAACATGAGCATCTACGTCGAAGGCAAGCGCTCGTTCGATGGCAAGCTGCTGCCCTTCAAGAAAGGCCCGTTTTATCTCGCCGAGGAGTGCAACGTGCCGGTGGTGCCGATCACGATTTCGGGTACCCAGGAAGTCATGCCGAAAGCGCGGTTCGCGATCCAGCCCGGGACGGTGACGGTGCAGTTTCACGATCCCATCGAGCCCGCCGATTTCGGAGGACGCGATTGCCTGATGGCCAAAGTGCGTGCGGCGATCAACAGCGGGCTTCCGGCGGAGTTGCGGGAGTAGCGGGCAGGTTATCGCTTGGGTACCCCCCCTCCCCAATTTGGCGTAAAGTATTCAAGAATAAGGACTTACTTGTAAAGTATTCTGGAATAAGGACTTAGGTGTATATACTCCAAACTTTAGGTGCGCCTGTTTCCTCCGACCTATCTGGTGTCTAAAAAAAATAATAATCCCTTCCTTTAGAATCATAGATTTGGCGCGAAATTCCTTTCAAATCTTTGATTTCAAAGGAGTTATACGTAAAATATTCCGGAATAATGACTTAGCTCGATATTGACTTTTCCGCAGGTTTTCGCGGGGGACTTGACGCCTGACTGCCTGAACTTCATGTTTTCAAAGAGCGTCGACTAGTGGGGCTGGGACAGTTTCGAGGGCCGTCTTGGTTGACGGGCGTAGTTCGGCCCTGCCACAGGTCGATCTCCATTGTCGGCGACGGACGGTTCGATGTCTGTGATGGGGCACACTGGGTAAATGTGATGAAAAATCGGGGACCAGCAGGAATGCGCTGCAATCAGTCGGGAGGCCACTTCTCGAAAAGCGCGAGAAGTGGCGCACCCACAGTTATTTCGGTCAACGTTCGACAACCAGCCCACGTTATACTTCCCGCGTAATGTGGCCCACCCGCCAAAGGTCGGAAAGGGGGGAGCGTCAGGGGGATTCGACGTTACCGACCTTTCGGGAGAAGGACCAGTCCTCCAGCAGTTTCTGAACGGCACGATCATACCTATGGGGGAAAACGAGGATAAACATCGCAAGAAAGGCGGGGTTCCTCCTTGCCAGTGCGGGTACAGAAGATGTGTCTAAGCCCTCAGCTTCGGCGACAAGATCGCTCCACTTCTGCGGTTCCTTGGCGAACGTACTTACGAGCTTACCCGTCCGGCATCGCCAGGTTAGCCACTCCCAGCACTGGCCTGGCTCAAATCGCTGCATCGATATGCGGGTTATTGAATACCAGAGGCCTGTCAGATCGTACTTTCTCCATCTGCGTGCGAGGAAGTCGACAAGCGGCGGTACGGTATAGAGGAACCCGGCGAAATTCTCCAGATTGTTCCGATCCAAGCCACAGGTTAGTCTGACCGCCGCCTCCGGGGAATAGTAGGTATTTGGGAATCCTGGGCGCCTATTGAGGTCGTCACGGTTTTGCTGGGTCATCAGCGCAATCAAGTTGGAAGCCAACGCCTCGGAAAGGGGCTGCTGAGCCCGCTGCTCGAGGAGCAGCGCAGCAAGAGAATAGAATGGAATTGCGGCTTCTCCCCAGGCGGTAGACTCCTTCAGGTGCTTAGCGACAAAAGTATCGACGAAATCTATGTCCGCGCTCGTCCGGACGTCGTGGTGTTCAATCAAGCCCCATGCGCTCAGGAGCCCAATCAAGAGAGTCATGCGGTAGCGAAAGAAGTGTCCGTCAGTAAAAAGGTCCCCCTCGGCGAAATAGCTACGGCCTCTGCACTCTTCGACGAGTCGTTGAAGCGCTCGCTGCGCGGCAAGCACGCAAAGTTCGAAACTGGTTTTCCAGTATTGCTGTGGAAGTTGGACCTTTTCCGCAATCGCGAGGCAATATGCCGCTACCACGATCCAGCCCTCGAAAATCCCCCAATGATTTTCAACCGCTTCACAGCCATGCAGCGCGTAGCTAGCCAGCAAGGTCGCACTTGCCACGGATCGGCCGAGGTTTAGATTAGTTACGCCGGGTTCGCGCATGGGGATTACCGTTTCTAGGAAGGCAGAGAACTGATCTTTATCGAGGGGATCCCTGCCAGCTTGTAGGACAAGCTTCAGAAAGCGGCTGAAGTCCTCTGGTTCCTTTGGCAGGTAATGCCCGTGCAGAGTCTCAAAACGCCTGAGTAGCTCGCCTTTGACGATGAGCCCAAGCCTGGGCAGTCTGCGTCGCCTGAAGCTTTCGTTTTTTGAACGAATTTGGTCGATTACTGGCGGTGTAATGTCCCCGTTGGTCACTAAGACCGGCTGGTGCCATTTCTTTACCTTGATGGATGGATGTTCAACTGGTAGCTCCACTAGGTTGTTGATCTCGCCCTCGATTGAGTGCCATGTGCTGAGATCGATTCGACCGGCCTTGAGCTGGTAGGCCTTCACTGTCTGGTCGGGCAGGACTGTCACTATGTCCTTCCCCTTCTCATGGGGATGGTGGGAGGAGATGTCAATAACGGATTCGCCCTCGGCGGACAGCAGCTGGCAGAATGGTATTTGGTACTGGCGCTCGTTTACGCTAGTCAACCAGTTTTCGATTATTCTCCCGAGCAAGCCATGACTCGTAGTGTTTGCGCCGGATTGCTTCGCCTCTCGCTTTGAGTTCGGGGTCATTTTCAATCTGCTCAGAGATTTTCCTGGCAGTCTCCTGCATGTCCGGGTGAATTACGAAAACGGATGTTGGGTTACCCTTTCGATCGAATTCGACCTCAGTCATCTCCATCATTTGTAGCAGGCTATCCGCAGTGATGGGCCGTCCTTTATTGTCTATGCGAGTGCCCGCTTTTTCCGTTGCTTCTTCAATGGTCTTGAAAAGCATCTTCATCTGCTGTTTCGCAATTTCATCTGCGATCCCGAACACCTTGCTCCAGAGGTGATCCCCGACCAGGTTTGGGATCTCATCCATCGCGAGAGTGACGGGAACAGCTATCTCCGTGTAGCCTTCCGACACCATGCCAAACCCGACCTGCTCGTATTCATGCTCGACTCCCTCGTGCTGGGTTACGCCCTTAATCGACGCGAGGATGGGATGGTCGGCGTCTATCTTGCGCTTTGCGGTGCTCATCAAATGCCTACTAATCTCGGCCTTCGTAGTGGGGATGTCAGGCAGCATCGGACTGAGCATAACACGTACACGGTTAGGCTTGGTCCACATCCCCGGGCGGGTGGCTCGTCCTATCGCGACGCGAAGGGCGGGGCTCTTAGGCTGGATCGCGGCGCCGGATGGTGGAGTAGATCCCCTGCTTTTCGCGTCTGGCTGCGGTCCGGTGCGATTCGATCTCGACCGCTCCCTCTTCTTGGCGCACGAGTCAAAGGCAGCGGACAGGAGTGTCCGCTCTACACAAACCTTGGCTGTTTTCTTTACGTCCTCAAGCTGGGCGATCTTGACGGTGGCTTCCGGGAGTTGGCGGGGATTTGTAGTTCTCCGGGCAGGGGTTTGAGGGAGGTTTCGAGCGTGGGTGTGCTGGCGACAAACTGCAGATCCCTCACTTCGTTCGGGATGACAAGCACTTTCGGGATGACAAGCACTATAGAGTGTGAGGCGGCTCACTCCCTCTCCGACAACTTTCTTACTGCCTTGGCAATCTCTGGCAGCTTGGCGTAGGCGGCGCAGCACTTCAACCACAATCGGTGATCGATGGCGGGAGCGCCGCTGACCATGGCTCCGGCGGGAACGTCGTGGGGGATGCCGCTTTGCGCTATGGCTATGGCTCCGTCGCCGATTTTTACGTGGCCGCTGACGCCTACTTGGCCGGCTAGGATTACGTTGTTGCCTACGTCGGTGGTGCCGGCCAGGCCGACTTGGGCGCAGACGAGCGTGTCGTGACCTATCGTGCAACTGTGGCCGACGTGGACCAGGTTGTCGAGTTTTGCGCCGCGCCCGATCCGGGTCTCGCCAATGCTGGCGCGGTCGATGCAGGCGTTGGCCTGGACCTCGACGTCGCTCTCGATGACCACGTTGCCGGACTGGACGATCTTGTGCCAGCGGGCGTTGTCGTCAATGGTGTCTTCATCCTTGGCGAAGCCAAACCCGTCGCAGCCTACAACGGCGCCATTCTGCAGCAGAACGTTGTCTCCGAGTTGACAGAATTCACGAACCACGGCGTGGGCGTGGGCGAAGAAATTTTTGCCTATGGTTACGCCGCGATAGATGACTACGTGGGCCAGGAGGACGGCGTTGTCTCCGATTACGGCGTCTTCGTCGATCACGACGTAAGGGCCGATGTGCGCATTCTTGCCGAGCTTCTTCTCTGCCGTGGGATGAATGACCGCGGTGGGATGAATTCCCGGGGCGTAGCGCGGCGGGCGGTAGAAAAGTTCGATGGCCTTCGCCCAGGCTAGATACGGGTTCTTGCTGCGCAGCATTCCCGTGGAGATGGCAGGAAAATTCTCGGCGACGATGACCGCTGAAGCCTTGGTAGTCTTCGCGGCGGCATTGTACTTCGGATTCGACACGAAGGTGAGCTGGCCGGGGCCAGCATGTTCTATGCCGGCCACACCGGTGATTTCGGTGTCGGGTTGGGCGTTGTCTAGGCTTGCCTTTAGGGCTTGGGCTATGTCGGATAGTTTCATGGTGTGTCCCGGAGAATTGTAGCGGAAGGCGAATGCATAGGTCCTTCGCTTCGCTCAGGATGACAAAGTTCGTATTGTCCTATTGCTCGAAGAGCGTGACTTGCCTTGTATCCGGTTGGCCGCCTTTGCGGCGGCGGCTGGCTGAACCTATGACCGCGAGCACCGTCACCGACGTCAACGCCTGGCGGGGCACGAAGACACGCTGCGTGTTCGAGCGCAGGTCGGGAGGGTTCATCAGGAATCCTTCGGGGGGATTTTGCGTGAGGTCGTTGGGCAGGATGCCTTCGATCACTTCGCTGTCTTTGAACTTCAGGCGCACCCACAGGCCTTCGGTCCGGGGGCGAGTGGTGAAGGTCTTGCGAAGCATTAAGTCGGTGTCGGAAAACTCTCGGACAAAATAAACGGCCTTGATCTCTCGCAGGTCGATGGCGACCACGTTCCCGGAGGTGTTGAGCAGCTCGAGCTTGCCCTCCACCACAAAGTTGGCGGGAGCTACGTAACCGCTGATGGAGTCGCGGTCCTGTTTCCGCACGATCACTTTCTTGTGGGTCGAGGGCATGGGGCTAGGGCCTTCAAAGCGACGTTGGCAATCCCACTCATTCGCAAAGAACGCGAATGAATGGGGCGCCCGCGGCAATGGAAGCTTCAGATGGGATTCTCGCACTTTCCCGATGAATTCGGACAGTTTGTGCCTTCACAGTAGCCAAACGGTAAACCTTGTGTTAAGTTCTGTAGTTTGCAGAAGTGTAAGTTTGCGGTATAAGTCTAATGTATAGAGGGAGTTAGATTCCACCGACGGGCGATTCGGCAGTTTTCGGTGCAGCTCCCCTGTGGAAAACCTGTGAATAACGCCCCGACCGAACCCGGCGAAGGGCCACCGCAAGGCGACTAGGAAGGCATGGCCGATTACATATACACGCTGGAAACCCGGCTCTCGCCGGATCAACAGAAGGCAGTCGCACTCGTCCTGAACGCCGCCAAGGCCGCCGAGATGAACCTATATCTCACTGGCGGCGCCGTCCGCGACATCATTACCGGCTTTCCCATCCGCGATCTGGATTTCACGGTTCAGGGCAACGCACTCAAGCTCCAGAAAGATCTGGAGCGCGCGGGAGCGGTGGTGGGCGACGCCGATGACGAGACGCGGACCTTGCTGCTGACGCTGCCCGGCGGGGTTCGCGCCGAGATTGCGATGGCGCGCTCGGAGCGCTACGACAAGCAAGGCAAGCCTCCGCAGATCGCTCCGGCCACGATCATCGAAGATCTTCGCCGCCGCGATTTCACCATGAACGCGATGGCGCTGTCGCTGAACGAGGGATCGCGCGGGTTGTTGATGGATCCGTTCAACGGCGCGGCCGACATCGAAGCCAAAGTGATCCGCGTGTTGCACAACTACGCGTTTCTCGAGGATCCGTCGCGGATGATCCGCGCCACGCGCTTTACCACGCGCTTCCATTGGCCGCTCGAGGAGCGCACCCAGGCGCGTTACGAATCGGCGAAAGAAAATAACTACATCGAGTACATCCGCAGTTCGAGCATCGGATACGAGATCGAACAGTTGGCTTACGAAGACGATCCTTACGGTGTCCTGAAGGCGTACGAAAAAGAGGGATGGCTGAAAGTACTGAATCCGCGCTGGAGCACGGCCAAGGTGGACACGGCCGGATTGGGCGCGCTGATGAAGACCCGGCAACAAATGAACGAGCTTGGTTACACGCCGGAGGTTGCGCCGGCGGTGCTTTATTTCCTCACCGAGCGGCTGGGCGAAAAAGATATTTCGGATTTGCGCCGGGCGATTCCGCGCAAGGATCTGGTCGAAGCCTGGAAGGATCTGGATGCGAATGCCCACAGCCTCGCAAAGAGGTTGACCGGCAAGGAAGCGGCCACGCCATCGCGGACGTGGCAACTGCTGTCATCGGCCCGTCCCGAGATGATTCTATTTCTTGCCATCACGGCGCGGAAGCAGGCAGTGGCGCAGAAGATCAAGAATTTCTTTACCAAGTGGCGGCAGGTGCAGCAGAAGATTCCGTTGCCGGAGATGACGGAACTCCGCATCACGCCGCAGATGCCGGCGTATCCGAAAATCGCCAATGATGTGTTTATGCTGTTGCTCGATGGCAAGCTGCGTTCGCGGACGGAGACTCTGAAATTTCTGAAGCCGCTGGCGCCGCCACCTCCGCCACCTCCACCACCTCCATCCGCCAAGCGGGGCAGAGGAGCCAAGCTTGCGATGGCCGCGGCGGCGGCCGCTCCCGCTGCGGCCGGCAAGCCGGGCGCTAAGGGGAAAGGAAAAGTTGTGGCGGTTACGGCAACCGCGGTCCCCCCCGTCAAAGAGAAGTCCGCCGCGGCCGCGATGCCGGTGAAGGTCGCAGTTCCAGCCAAGCCCGTGGCCGCCGCAAGGCCTTTGCCTGCGAAGCCTGCCGCGCCTGCCAAGGTGAGCAGGCCAGCCAAGGCTCCTGCCGTCAAGAAGCCGAGCAAACCTGCCAAGCCAACGAAATCGGCCGCTAAAAAGAAGGCAAAAGCCAGCGCTAAGGCCAAGAAGAAGGGCAAAAAGAAGGGCAAATAAGGGCTTGCGGGGTGCCCTGAAATCGGCCATGGGCTTTGTTCTTCGGCGGCCGAGCACATTTTTTCTGTCAGGAAAACAAGTCAAAATTGCGCTATAATGTGGCTATGCGGCGCTGGTTGTCCATAGCGGCGTTTAGCTTGATTCTGCTCGCCCTGCCCATGTGGGCACAACGGCGCGGCGGCGGCGGTGGGGGCGGCGGTGCCCATTTCGCCTCGCGTGGCGGGTCTGCCATACACTCCTCCGGCGCGCTTCACGGCGGAAGTTTTGGTCGCAGTTCCGGCACTCGTGTGCAGAGCGGAAATCACTCTTACCATCATCGAGGCTTCTACGGCCGACAGGGTTACTACCCCTATTATCCGTACGCGGGGTATTATCCCTACGGCTTGTACGATGATCCTCTCGCCTATGACACGCAAGATCAAGATCAGGACTCTTATGCCGGTGCCTCTTATTCTGCTCCCTACCCTGAGACCTATCCCCAGAACGGCGGATTGCAGCGCGATGTAGAAGCGCTGAGCGGGAAAATCGACCGGCTGCAAGCCGATGTGGAAGCGCGCAATCGGCCGAAGCCAGACCAGGAACCTGCGACGGCGCTGGTTTTCCGCGACCAGCATGTGGAAGAAGTCCGCAATTACGCGATTGCCGGTGGAACGCTCTGGGTGCTCAACGCGCAAGCCGCGAAGAAGATTCCGCTCGCCCAACTCGATCTTCCTGCCACGGTCAAGATGAATGACGATCGCGGCGTGGATTTTCAGGTGC
>Ga0208191_1001754_pt1 | contig 10233 bp, 6 predicted proteins | sample June2015DPH_13_5_FD_184709 | JGI IMG/M metagenome (GOLD analysis project Ga0208191, IMG submission 184709) | Peatland microbial communities from SPRUCE experiment site at the Marcell Experimental Forest, Minnesota, USA - June2015DPH_13_40... | ecosystem: Environmental > Terrestrial > Soil >... | reverse complement strand
ATTCTCGACGGCATCAACGCCCTCGAACTCGCCGCCTTGCAGCAGGGCGACGGCTTTGCCGAGCAAAAGTCAGAACCGGCGCCCATCGACGAAGCCAACGAGGCCGCCATCCCAGTCGACGCCAACGTCAAGGCCAAAGCCGAAACCGAGATCAAATCCACCCGTTCTGACCTGCCCCTGATGATGACCGACCAGGTCGCCGGCTACATCAACTACTTCTCCACCCGCGGTCGTGGCACCGTGGAGCGCGCTCTGGCCCGCTCCGGCCGTTACGAAGACATGATCCGCCGCATCTTGCAGGAAGAAGGCGTGCCGCAGGACCTGATCTACCTCGCCCAGGCTGAGTCCGGTTTTCATCCGCTGGCGGTTTCCCGCGCCGGCGCTCGCGGTATGTGGCAGTTCATGGGCAGCCGTGCCAAAGGCTACGGACTCGAGCGCAGTTGGTGGGTCGATGACCGCCAAGATCCGGAAAAGGCAACCCGGGCCGCCGCTCAACATCTGAAAGACCTCTACAAACAGTTCGGAGACTGGTACCTGGCCATGGCCGCCTATAACTCGGGACCGGGTACAGTCCAGAGTGCGGTCAAGCGCACTGGCTACGCCGATTTCTGGGAACTCTACCGCCGCAACGTGCTGCCGAGGGAAACCCGCAACTACGTCCCCATCATCGTGGCCGTCACCATCATGGCCAAGAATCCCGCGCAATATGGGCTCGATTCGGTGGTGAAGGAAAGGCCGGTTCCGTACGACACGGTCAAGATCGGCTATCCCATCGATCTCCGCCTGGCCGCCGAGTGCGTGGACGCCACCACCTCCGACTTGCTCGACCTGAACCCCAGCCTGCTCCGGCTGACCACTCCGAAAGTCACTGAAAAGGATCAAGAATTCGATCTCCACTTGCCTGCCGGGACTGCCGACAAGTTTCAGATTGCGGTCGCCTCGATTCCAGTCGACAAGCGCGTCTGGTGGCGTTATCACAAGGTGCAAGGCGGAGAAACGCTGGCCTCGATCGCCCGCACCTATCACACGACTCCGAAAGCCATCGCCGAAGCCAACGACCTGAACGACGGACCGAACAACAGCACGGTCGCGCCCGAAACCCGTCTGATCATTCCCATCGCCGCAGGCAAACAAGCCGACACCAGCACCTACGCGCGCGCCATCACACACTACAAAGTTCGCAAAGGCGATACGGTGGAGTCGGTCGCCGAGAATTTCGGCGTTTCTGCGAAGATGGTTCGCGGCTGGAACCACCTGAAAGGCAGCAGCCTCGCCGGAAGAAAGGTCTTGTATCTCCACCTTCCCGTCACTCGGGCGGCAGGCGAAACACAGGTCGCCACAAAGCGTTCAAGCGGGTCGCACCACCGTGCCGGAACCCAAACCGCGATGTCAATGTCAATGTCAACGTCCAGCGCCGTTTCCCATCCGGCAGTGAAGCATCATAAGGTCAAGCAAGGCGAAACCCTGTATTCAATTGCCAACTCGTACAACACCACAGTTACCGCCCTGAAGCACGACAACCGGAATATTGCAGCCCTGCGGCCGGGCATGATCCTGGTCGTCCGCGACTCGCACTAATCCCGCTATCCCATCAGCAATCCGCCATTCACGTTCAGCACATGCCCGGTGATGTAGGAAGCATGGTCGGAGGCTAGAAAGCACACCGCGCTGGCAACGTCCTCCGGAGAGCCCACGCGCCCCAGCGGGATCGACTTCACGGCATTTTGCTTGAATTCGTCACTCAGCGCAGCCGTCATGCTGGTCTCGATAAATCCCGGAGCGACCGCGTTGCAAGTAATATTGCGCGACGCCACTTCCCGCGCTATGGCCATCGTCAGCCCGATCAGCCCGGCTTTTGAAGCGGCGTAGTTCGCCTGCCCTGCCTGCCCCATCTGCCCGAACACGCTCGTGATGTTGATGATCCTTCCCCAGCGCTGCTTGAGCATCGAACCGATGACCTGCTGGATGCACAGATAGGCGGAAGTCAGATTCGTGTTGAGCACCTCGTCCCAGTAGGCGCGCTTCATGCGCATCACCAGTTGGTCGCGCGTGATGCCGGCGTTGTTCACCAGGATGTCGATCTTGCCGAATTGCGCTAGCGCCGACTTGATCCCGGACTTCACCTGCTCTTCCTCGGCCACGTCCATAACGAAAGCCGCCGCCTTCGCTCCCGCCGCCGTGATCTCGGCGACCAGTTCCTCCAGTTTCTGCCGATTGCGCGCCGCCACCGCGACGCTCGCGCCCTCCCGCGCCAGCGCCAGCGCGCAGGCATGACCAATGCCCTGCGACGCTCCCGTAACCAGCGCGACTCGCCCCTCGAGTTTCATGCGTGCTCCTTCGGAAACGAACCTGGCAACCGATCTTTGGAATTAGAATTAAAACTAGAGCTAGAACGGAGGATTATAAACGTCGCAGAAGGCAACTGGTGGGCAAAAGGCTAAGCGATCCAAGAATTCATAAGCAGAATTCATAACCACGGAGGACACAGAGGAACACAGGGAATTTAACCACAGGGAGCAAAGAGGAACTTAGAGGAAGCTAGCCGGCTTGCGTCGCCGCCCGCCCCAGGGACACCGCCCCAAGAATCTTTTCGATCTTCTCGACCAGCGTCCGCCTCGAATACGGCTTGGCCAGAAAATAGGTGCGCGACTCGGGCGCTTCCGTCTCATACTCAGGGTTCCCGTAACCCGACGTCACCAGCACCACAACCTCTGGTGAATGCTTAAGCAGATCTTGCCCCAGTTGCAGTCCCGTCCGCCCCGGAAGCACCATGTCCGTCATTACCAGATCGATTCCCCGCTTGCGCTCTTCGTAAACCTTCATCGCATCGCGCGCATCCTCGGCCGGCAGAACTTCAAAGCCTGCGCTCTCCAGAATGCTGCAAGTCGCCTCCCGCACAAAAGGCTCGTCCTCCACCAGAAGAATCGTGCGCCGCCGGGGCCGATCGTTCGCAAATACATATGGCTGAAGAGTCATACCATCCTCCAATTCACTTTCCTGACAACTCTTCCAGCAATTGCATGGCCTCGCCGCCTTCCGAAGAACGGCACGCTCCGCGCAACGTCTCTAGTTGTTTGGAATCTACTTCGGCGCGCTAAGAATCGTCTGCTTCGGATCGAGCACAATCTTGCGAACATTGCTCGGCGCGATCAGCCGAAACCCAGTCTCCGCGCCATCCGCCAGCACTTCGCCCAGAAAAATCAGCGCGTTACCCGCGGTCGCGGCATACACCGGAACCGCCGTCACCAGATCGTCAGGTACGTCCTTTTGTACGATCATGCCTGTGACCGTGGTCACCCCATTCTTCTCCGTGATACGAATTTCGCGCGCTTGCAGCTTCGGTATCGCCGTCCCTTCGATCCAACCTTCCAGAAACCAATCCAACTTGGGACGTTTCTCGTACCAAAGTGGGCGCGGCAGTTCCTCTTCGAAAACTTGCACCAGTTCCTCGGTGCTTATGCTCTTTCCCGCATACCGCTCCCTGATTTTCCGCAGGGCGCGAAAAAACGGCTCATCCGGATTCGCCCGCTCTTTCCGGGAACGGAATGCCGCTTCGGAATCGCGGAACGTTGAATCGCGGAACATGGAACGCAGCATGTGAAACAACCACGTCCCCCGTTCGTAGCTGATCGCCTCGTATCCCCCGGGAAAATGCGACGACTCCAACCGCAGCCCCAGCGTCACCGGTCCAGCATCGCGCAGCCACTCTCCATCTTTGTTCTTGCTCAGAAGATCTTGCCGGTACTTTTCCAGAACCTGCCGGAATTGCGCCGGGTTCTGTTGCTCCAGCAGCAACAGCGACGCATAGTTCGCCAGACCTTCCGCAATCCACTGATCCCGGTAACTCTTCCACCCCACCAGATCGCCCCACCATTGATGCGCCGTCTCGTGCACCAGAACCTGGCTATTGAGCACGCGCGTCACCGGGTCAAGACGCAGATCCGTCTGCTCCTGCTGGCTGAGAAATGCGAAGCTCGAGAGGAACACCAGCCCCGGCCATCCCTGGCTCAAATTCCCCGGCATTTGCGTCAGTGCCAGCGAACCATACGGATACGGCCCAAACCACTGCGAGAAATTCCCAATGGCCAACGCCGCCCTGTCCGCCACCGCCTGCACATCGCGCGCCGGCGACGGAGGCGGCGGGGTCACCACCATCGGCGGCATCGATCTCGATCCCGGCGTGAGAGCGCCGGGAAAAACCGGCTGCTCAATCATCTCCGGCGGCGCCTTCGGAAACGCTTTCTCAACTCCCTTCGTACCGTACGCCTCGACCAGAATATTGCCCGGCTTCGTCTTAGCCTCCGCCCGAACGTACTTGCCCAGGTTGAATCCCGCCACCGGAATCGGCCGCTCCGAAGCCCACCGCGAAACCTTCTCTGCCCCTGCTTCCTCGGTCGTTTCCCCGTCCTCGCCGCTCGCGCGTGAGATCTGCTTTCCCGTCGCTACCAGCGTCCAGTTCGAGGGATAGTGAAACTCCATCTCGAACCGCGCCGGGCTCAAACCGAAATTCGGATACCACGTGCCGCGCTCGCCCACATACAGCAATCCGTTCCCCGCCTCCGACAGAACCTCGCCCGCATAACTGAAGCGCAGTTTCAATTCCTGTCCGGGCGCGAGCGAAGCGGGAAACACGACCGCCACCAGATCGTTTCCTTTTCGCCGCAGCTGCGTCCCTTCAATCGCCGGGTTCTGGATGAAGTCCACCGGCCGCCCATCCGCCTCGACGTCATCAATCTTCAGATAACGCGACAACTCAAACAGCAGCGTCCTTTCTCCTCCGCCGCGAATTCGAACCTTCATCTCCGTCGCTGCTCGCAACCTCGTCGGCGGCTCGACCGACGCCCGAATCCGGAAGTCCGTGATCGAGGCATCACCTGCCACTGGAGCCGCAGCTGCTCTGCCAGGCGCAAACGACGTCCAGATATCGAAGAACAGAATGCCGTCTTTCACCCGCGGCTGCCCGGCCCACAACGGCTCGGGGCTGGCCGCATCCCAGAACACTTCGAAGCCGCCCAGTTCCTTGCCCAGCAAATGAGCGTGCAAAAAAGGCGGAAATTTCCGAGCCAATCCGCTTCCACCCTCGTTTCCACCTGGCGCCGGAAGAAAATGACTGAAGTCGAGCAGCAGCCGCAGAGCATCAAACTCCGCCAGCGTGCGGCTCGTGTCGCTCCATTCTTTTATGAATTCGCCGCCCTCTGGCGCCGGCGAAAGAGAGCGCTGCAAGACCGCTGCCGTGTCGTCGTTGAAGCGCAGATATCCTGAAGTGAATTGCTCTTCGAGAATCGCCATCCCCGTGAACAGCGCCAGCGATCCGCGCTCCACCCGGTTCGGAGGGCGCAGCCGTATCTCGCCCTCACCCTCGAAGAACGCGCCCGTAATCCGACCGCAAATGTCTTCCGTAAACGCGAGCGTGCCGTCATCCAAATCAAGATGGAGATTAGGCCGGTCAATCGAGGCGTCCCGAACGTGGTACACGCGTTGCGGATCGAGTTCCAGCGAACGAATCCGCTCGTAAAGGCCGCCCGTGGTAAGCGGACATTCGGGGCTCGGCCCCGCTGCCGCCGCCCAAGCCGTCGCGGCCACGAGCCACCCTGCCAACCCAATCATCCGCCGCAACCAAAGCACAGCTTGCTTCATAAACAGGGCAGAGTTCTCAGAAACCCAAGAAACTTCTTCACCACAGAGTCACAGAGACACAGAGAAAACCCTAAACCCGGAAAACCCAAGAACTGCTTTTCTCTGTTTCTCTGTGACTCTGTGGTGAGTTGTTCTTCATAACGCCTCTTGCCCAGATGATCTCCGGATGATGACGAGAACTTCTTCCAGTTCCAGCACCTTGGTCACCTTACCGACCCTCCGCGCGGTTGCTAGAATCAGCCGAGTGCGAGCCCTGGTCCTCATTCTAGTGCTTCTGGCGGCGCTTCCCGCGCCCGCTGACGTCATCCATCTCAAAAATGGACGCACCATCTGGGCCGAACAGGTCCGCGAGAAAAAAGACCGCGTCGAGTACGACCTCGGTGAAAACACCTACGCCATCCCGAAATCCTCCGTCGAGCGCATCGAGGCCGGCGGTATCGCCCCCGTTCCCGCCGCTTCCGGAGCATCCGCCAATTTCAATGCCCCCGACATTGCCGCGCCCGCGCCCTCGTTCAACCACGAAGCCGACGTAGCCGAAAAAGTCATCCGCGACGGCAAGGTGGATACCGATGCACTCGCCAGCCTCGCACAAAGCGCCAATCCCGAACTCGGTGCCACCGCATACTTCCTCGCCGGCAAGCACGAATCCGATCGCGGCAACTTCCCGCAGGCCAAGCGCTATTACGAATCTGCGCTCCGCTTCCAGCCGGATAACTCCACTTTGCTGATCTACTATGCTGCCTGCCTGATGCGCACCGGCCACGCCTCGGAAGCTCTGCCCTACGCGCAACACGCCGTCAGCGTTGCTCCCGACTCACCCGATGCCATCGCCATGCTGGGTTTCGTCCAATTCGCCAGCGATCATACGCCCGATGCCATTCGCTCCTGGAAGAAGTCGCTCGCCCTGCGTCCCGATGCCACCGTCAGCCAATATCTCGCCCGCGCCGAGCGCGAATCGAGCGCCGAATCCGATTTCTCGCAACGCGAAAGCAGCCACTTTAACCTCCATTTCGAAGGCAAGGAGACCTCCGAAACCTTCCGCCGCGACCTCGTCGCCACCCTTGACTCCGAGTATGACGATCTGGTGCGCGATCTCGGCTACTCGCCCCACAACAACATCGCCGTCACGCTCTACACTCAGCAGGCGTTCTTCGACGTTACCCGCGCGCCTTCGTGGACCGGCGCTATCAACGATGGCAAGCTGCGCATCCCGATCAGCGGCGTCCAGAGCGTCACGCCCGAGCTCGCCCGCGTCCTCAAACATGAACTGACGCACTCTTTCATCTCGCAGATGTCCAGCAACCGCTGCCCCACCTGGCTGAACGAAGGCATTGCGCAAATGGAAGAAGGCAAGTCGTCCGCTTCCAATGGCCACCGACTGGCCCAGCTTTTCGCCGCCGGAAATGAGATTCCCTTCAATATGCTCGAGGGAAGTTTCATGAACTTCTCCGCCCCCGAAGCCACTGCCGCCTATGCCGAATCTCTCGCCGCCGCCGAATACATCCGGGACGCCTACGGCATGAGCGAAATCACGCGCATCCTGGAACGCCTCTCCGAAGGCAGTTCCACCGAAGCCGCCTTGCGCGCCACCGTCCACTCCGATTATCGTCAGCTCCGCGACGAAATAACCCGCAAGCTAAAAGAAAAATACGGCGAATAGTTATGTGTGACAAGCCCGCAATTTCACGAGGGGTTGCGCCTCGGCCATAGCGTGACGGATTCTATGGCAAGAGATACAAGGCGGTCCGCATGGCACCGCCGAAATGGACAAAACCTGCTTCGGCGGCAAGAAGATTGGCTGGGGTGTTGGCGCTCGAATCATGGGAACCTGGCATCGTGTCTCTGCGATTCACAACCTTATAAGAACCCTCTTTCCAGCCAATCGTTCCGCTAGCACTTTCCGCTCATTGCCCCGTCCCAAAGTTTGTGTTAATTTCGCCCCTCATGAAAGCGCTTCTTTCAAAACTCGGGTTTGGCTCAACGGCCGAGGAAGCTCCCGAGATTGTCCAAGGGGAAGGCCCCGTGCTCCAGGGCGCGGACCTGGCGGTCGCCTATTTCTCCTCGCGCGCCGGAGGCGATTTTCACGATTTCCTGCGGGTCGGCCCTACCCGTTTTCTTTTCGGATTGCTCGACGTGGCGGGCAAACGGGAGGCCAACGCCGCCGTGCTGCAAGCCGCGCAGGCTTGTTTTCGCTCGTCGGGCGAGGAGCTCTTCTCCGCCGCCGAACTGAACGAATCGGACGCGATGATCGAACTGTCGCGCCGTCTGAACCTCGAGATCATGCGCGCGGCCGGAGGCGTGCGCAGTTGCCCGGCCTTCGCCGGCTGCTACAACGAAGAGTTGGGCACGGTCTGCTACGTGAATGCAGGCCACACACCCGGCCTGCTGCGCGATGACGCAAGCCTTGTAGAATTGCCCGCGACCGGCCTGCCCTTCGGCCTATTCTCGCTCGCCCCGACCGACGCCCGCATCGTCGGCTTGGGACCCACCGGCTCGCTGGCGGTGGTTTCACGCGGAGTGGTGGAGGCCGAGTCGAAGGACGCGGAATTTGGTCTGGAGGGAGTCAAAAGCGTCATGCAGGCGGGACCTTCTTCCGCCAAACATCTTTCCCGGAGCATCCTGCAACGCATGCAGGACTTCATGCACACGGCTCCGAAACACAACGACGTGACCGCACTGACGCTCACACGGGGAGCTTAGCCAACAATTAGCCAGAGGATCGCGCCCGTTCAAGATTGGCCTCCACGCCGCTCGCGGCGTAAAATAGAAAAACAATTTTCCCTCGGGTGTACCCCAGGTTTCGAGAGAACGCTTCGAGAGAACGTTTCAAGAGAGCCCTAAATGAAGAACGCTAGACTGCTCCCGCTGCTCGCTGTTGGCTGCGCGCTGCTCCTCCCATGCCTTTCGCCGGCCGATACCGTGGTCGAAGAGATCATCGCCCGGGTGAACAACGAAATCGTCACGCGCTCGGAATACATCCGCAGCCGCGATCAGCTCAAGCAGGAAGTTCAGCAGCAGGACCCGGCCAACGCCGACCGCGCTTTTGCCGAGAAGCAGCGCGACGTTCTGCGCGATCTGATTGACCAGCAACTCCTGCTGCAAAAAGGCAAAGACCTCGGCATCACCGGCGACACTGAACTCATCAAGCGCCTCGATGAAATGCGCAAGCAGATGAACCTCGAAACCATGGAGGACCTGGAGAAGGCGGCGGAGGCGCAGGGGGCTTCGTATGAGGACTTCAAGCAGAACATGCGCAACCAGATTGTCACGCAGCGCGTGATTGGGCAGGAAGTGGGCTCGAAACTGGCCATGAGCAAGGAGGACGTGAAGAAGTTCTATGAAGAGCACCGCGCGGAGATGGAGCAGCCCGAGCAGGTTCGCCTGAGTGAAATTCTGATTGCGCTCAAAACGCCCGCCAAACCGGCTCCGAGCGCCGACGCTGCAAAGCCCGAGGCGCCGTCGTCATCGGAGGCGGAGACGGAAGCGGCGCTGGCCGCCGCCCAGGCCAAAGCGCAGGATCTGCTTGAGCAGATTCACAAGGGCGCACAGTTTTCAGACTTGGCGAAGAAATACTCCGATGGGCCGTCGGCAAAAGATGGCGGCGACCTCAGTTATTTCAAGCGCGGCACACTCGCGAAAGAACTGGAAGACAAGGTCTTCGCGCTGAAAGCCGGCGGAGTTACGGATGTGATTCGCACCAAGCAGGGTTACGTGATCCTGCAGGCGACCGAGCATCAGATGGCGGGCATTCCCACCCTGAAGGAAGTTGAGCCGCGCATCCAGGATGCGTTGTACATGCAGAAACTGCAGCCGGCGCTGCGCGCCTTTCTGACCACGCTGCGCGAAGAAGCCTTCATTGATGTTAAGGCTGGTTACATCGACTCGGGCGCGAGCGCAAAACAAACCAAGCCTGTCGAGACCACGGACAAAGAAGACAAAGCGAAGAAACTGAAAAAGAAGAAGAAGCTCGGCGTGTTTTAGGCTAATCTCGGCTGTGCTCGCGGCAGGCGTTGGCGTCTGCATTCACGCGGGAAGCGGTTTCGCGGAGGCTCATGAAAGAGTTTTTTATCTCCGAATGTTCCCAGCTGGAAAACAAGATCGTCACCTCCAGCTTCGTGGTGGCTTCGAAGCAGGTAAAAGCAAAAAAAAATGGCGAGCCTTACCTGGCGTTGATCCTGGCGGACCGCACCGGCCAGATCGAAGCCAAGATGTGGGACAACGTCGACGAATTCATCCTCGCCTTCGAGCAGGACGACTTTCTCAAGGTCAAGGGGCTCATCAACAAGTATAAGAATCGTTTTCAGCTCACCATTCACAAGCTGCGGCGCATGGAAGAAGGCGAGATCGATTTCACCGACTACCTGCCCAAGACCACCAAGGACATCGGCGAACTCTGGAGAACGCTGACGGAGTTTGTGGGCACGTTCCAGAATCCGCACCTGAAGGAGCTTGTCGAACTGTTCATGGCGGACGCGGAAATTGCCGAGCGCTACCGCAATGCCCCCGCGGCCAAGACCCTTCATCACGCCTACATCGGCGGACTGCTCGATCACGTTGTGTCGCTGTTCCGCTCCTGCGATCTGGTCTGCCGCAACT
>Ga0208191_1001738_pt1 | contig 10283 bp, 12 predicted proteins | sample June2015DPH_13_5_FD_184709 | JGI IMG/M metagenome (GOLD analysis project Ga0208191, IMG submission 184709) | Peatland microbial communities from SPRUCE experiment site at the Marcell Experimental Forest, Minnesota, USA - June2015DPH_13_40... | ecosystem: Environmental > Terrestrial > Soil >... | reverse complement strand
TCCTGGCAAGGGTGCGCAGCCCCAAACCAAACTGGATGCCGATCGGATCTGTGAGCTGGAACGTAAAATCGGCCAGCAGACGATGGAAATCGATTTTTTAAAAAAAACGTTGCGGCGTTTCAGGGAACATCGTCTGCCAGTCGCCGTCAATGGCGGCACCGACTCTATGAGCAAATCCAAGAGGCGGCCAAAAGCTGGGAGCGGCAACTCGGGTCGCCGCCCCAGTGCTCATCGGCTGCGATGAGTTTCCAGTCGGTTATTCCTTGGCGGGTTGCCCTCCGGCAGAGCCTGCCTCCGCTTCACCGACTGGTGACGATTCTCAACAATCCACTTTGCCGTACAATGATTTTTCAGCGAACGGCAACTACCCCCTTAACTTCGTGTCTCACTCCAAGGGTGCACTTCAGTCGCCCGTCCTCCCCTCCCACACCCCCGGACATGACGCTCAAGGTTTCCTGTGTGGCCTTGCAGCTGTTGTACAGCGTGTAAACTGGATGTCTATTCCGGTTGAGTTACTTGCTCCGCTTGCGATTGCGGCAACGAATTTGAGTTTTTCCATTGCACGTACCACGAAGCGGCGAACAAGGCCAACAGCAGCACAACTCCGGCCACGCTCCAGATCACGTTTCTGGACTTTGGCTCCGGGCTGGGCTTTAGCTCAGAACTGGGCTTTGGCTCAGGCGCCGGGATTCGGGTAGGGGCAACGGCTGCCGCACCTCCGCCAACGGAAACTACGCCCAGCGTTTGTCCACAGCTACGGCGGAAACGCGAGTCATCGGGTAAATCAGAGCCAGACTTTGTACAGAGCATAGCTACTCCTTCCCGCCATTCGTGGAACCATACTGTCGCAGATAGCACGCGCTCAAATTGTCCGCGCAACCCCAGGTGCCTGTTCCCCTCCCATATAGTGCGAGACCGCATGAAACGTTTCATCGGATTATGGGAGGTATTCCGTGGTGCTTTCGCGAAAACCTTCCCGTTTTCTGCGTCCCCACTTACTGGTCTCACCTGGGCCGGTCAGCCGAGGGGAGGAAATCCCGCAATTGAATGCGATCAGTTCGGCTCGGCTTCATTGAACACCGCGATGAGAGAATGTCCTCGTTGGCGAAATCCCCATTTCACTCAAAATGCTCCGGCCAAACGGTCGCTGAGTGTTCTGTCTCCGGGCCGTACTCCCGAAATCCCGCACCGGATACTCAACACTTGTTTCGGTTTCGATGGTGATGAACATTGTGTTTGTGCTCACGGATTCTTCGTTGCCGAATTGCCCGGGTTCGAGAGTGGCAGTCCCGTCAAATCCAGGTTGTGCATGACCAGGATCTGCCACTCCCCGGCATTCTTTGCCATCACAAAATTCAACAATCCTTGACGATCGGGCCGCGGGTTTCCCTGGGCATCCATCGCACCCGTCATCTCCCAATGCACATCCACGGCGGCAACGTCGGGACGGATGAACCGGGTCTTGATAGCCGTATAGCTCTGGTGGCTGTTCTTAAAAATGGTCGCGAACAGCGGCGCGTGGAACTCTTCAATTTTCGAGCGTCCGCTCGCACCTGTTCCCCGCCAATTGGTGAAGTCGGCGTCCTCTGCGAAGACCGCGGCGAACGCCTTCGCGTCATGCCGGTTCCATGCGTCCACGAATCGGTCTATCACCGCCACGATTGCCTGTCGATCCGTTTCGCCCTTTGTCTGGCCACCCACTGCCAAAGGCACTCCAGCGAAGGCAAGCATCGGACCGGTCATCAGAAGAAGTTTCCAACTGAGAGCTATGTTCGTCATAGACCTCCGGGTATTTTGCTCTGAGGTTGTCTGGCCACTGCGTGGCCAGACAACCAGCTCTTACTGACCGGCCCCGCTGCAGCTGCCGGCCGGCGGCGTTACCTGCGACGGAATCGCGCTCAAGTATTCGTAAATCGCATCGAGGTTGTGGTGGGTCATGTCTTGGAAATAGGGCCACGGCATGACTTGCAACAGTTCGCCGGGATTTTCCGGGTCTTCGCCCGTGCGCATCACATGCTTGAACTGAGCCCTCGTCAGGCCCGCGGGCTTGCCAGTACTGTCCGGTGTGATATTCCTGGAAACGAAGGGGCCAAACGGCACGCCTCCGGCAAGATAGTCGGCGGGATCCCATTTCTTGGGTTGGCCAAGGTAGGGGTTGCGTCCCGTCGAGTAAGTCGGGCAGCTATGGCACTCGGCGCAAACTGCCTGCGCGTTCACGATGTAGCTGCCTAGTCCCACCTGCCGGAAGTCCTTTCCTTTCAGGTCTAAATGCACAGGCGCGATGGCTAAGCCAATTCGTATTTCATTTGCTTCTCTTTCCTCAGCGGATGGTTCGTGATTGGCACTCGCCAAGATCGCTGAAAGAAGGAGGGCACAAAACAGCAGGGCGATGGTCCAACGTCGCTTCATCTTCCACCTCAAGTCTTCTCAAATTTCGAGGGCTTTCGCGGCCACCCTCGGGCGAGAGGCAGATTGCCGCAAGCCCGCACGGTTGGCAATGGCCTGCGCCTGAAGATTGGCTTATTTTTTCGTGAACTCGTAAGCTGCTGAAAAATTGGCCGTGTCGCTGGGGGACAGAGTCGATGTAGAATGTCGTCCTCTCCAGTTGGGTGGTCGCGATATGCCCGCGGACGTGGTGAGATTCGGAGACGGTCTTGAACTGGACCGGGGCGCCTATGAACTGCGCCGTTCTGGCCGTGCTCTGAAGCTGGAGCGAATCCCCATGGAGATCTTGCTCCTGCTGGTCGACCGCAGAGGGCAACTGGTGTCCCGAGAGGACATCATCGCAAGAATCTGGGGGCAGGATGTCTTCCTGGATACCGATAATAGTATCAACGCGGCGATCCGGAAGATTCGTCAGGTTTTGAAGGACGATCCAGAAAACCCAGTCTTCGTACAAACGGTCACGGGGAAAGGGTATCGGTTCATCGCGGCGGTGACGGAGGTCAGTGTTCCGGCTCAGCAAGGTGGCGATGGCAACCCGGGGACCAAAGCTCAGACAATCGAACCCGATTTGGTCATCTCCCACTACCGAATTGAGGAAAAGATTGCCAGCGGGGGGATGGGAGATGTTTTCCAAGCCGAAGACCTCCGGCTCGGACGCCGCGTGGCGCTGAAGTTTCTGTCCGACAAGTCAGCCAGCGATAGCCATGCTCTCCAACGCTTCTCGCTCGAAGCGCGAGCCGCATCCTCTCTCAATCATCCCAACATCTGTACCATCTACGAAATCGAGGAACATGAGGGCCGTCCCGTCATTGTGATGGAGCTGCTGGAAGGAGAGACTCTGAGGCAGCGAATGCGTCGCGGCCCGCTGGAAATAGATCACCTTCTGGATCTGGGAATCCATGTGGCCGATGCGCTGCAAGCAGCACACGCCAAAGGGATCATTCATCGCGATATTAAGCCGGGGAATATCTTCATTACGCAGTCTGGTCAAGTGAAGGTTCTCGATTTCGGCTTGGCGAAGCTCACCGCCGGGCATGCCGTCCCGGTGGGCGAATTCGAAGAACCTCTGACAAGAGAAGGTGTGTTGCCCGGCACCAAACATTACATGTCTCCGGAGCAGTTGCGCGACGAGGAAATTGACGGCCGCTCAGACATCTTTTCGCTGGGCGTTGTCCTCTATGAGATGGCTACGGGGAAGAAACCTTTTCCAGGAAATAACGCCTTGGCCGTCGCCAACGCCACGCTGAATTCGCAGGCAGTTCCTCCGTTACACATTAATCCGAAATTGCCGGTTGAGTTTGATGCGATCATCGGGAAAACGCTCGAGAAAAAAACAGATAGCAGATACCAGACTGCCGCAGAACTGCAGTCTGATCTGCAATTGCTCAGGAAGAAACTTGAGTTCCCGAATACAGTCCGGCAAGACGAACCTGCCCAATTCGCAAACCGCCGATCGCTGCGCAGTTCCTGGAGTCCCTGGCAATGGGGCGCCTCGCTAGCAGCCTTGTTCGTCGTGGTGTTTGTCGCTGGCATCTATGGGTTGCACGAAAGGGCGCGGTCACAGTCCACAGGCGGGCAACACCGAGTGATGCTGGCGGTGCTACCCTTCGCCAACCTGAGTAATGACCCGGAGCAGGAGTACTTCAGCGATGGTTTGACGGAAGAGACCATTACAGATTTAGGCGAACTCAACCCGGAACGGCTCGGCGTGATCGCTCGAACGTCAGCTACGGCGTATAAGCACACCAACAAGACGATCGCTCAAATCGGGCACGAATTAGGAGTCGATTACGTTCTGGAGGGCAGCGTCCGGCGGGAGGGTGGAATCGCTCGCATCAGCGCTCAACTGATTCGGGTCCAGGATCAAGTACATCTGTGGGCGCACAATTATGACCGCGAGACCGGTGGACTTCTGGCGCTGCAGAACGAATTGGGTAGGGCCATCGCCCAACAGGTTCAGGTGAAACTGGCGCCGCCTTATGGAGTTCGATCAATCAATAAATACGCCCCAAATCCCGATGCTTATGAGCTCTACCTGAAAGGCCGCTTTTACCTGAACCAGCGGACCTACGCGGAGATCGATAAGAGCACGGGGTATTTTCAACGCGCCATCGAGAAAGATCCCGGCTTTGCGCTGGCCTACGCAGGACTTGCCGATTCCTATCTCGCTAACGCGATTCGGTCCCCGCAAGACTTCGAGCCAAAAGCCAAGGCGGCGGCTTCCAGAGCATTGGAGCTCGACGACGACCTTGCCGAAGCCCACGCGGCGCTGGGAGCGGAAAAAGCTGACTTTGAATATGACTGGCGAGGCGCAGAACAGGAGTTCAAGCGAGCAATTGAACTCAACCCGAACTATGCCGAGGTGCACTTTCGGTATGCGTGGACTTATCTGACGCCGCTCGGCAAGTCAGAACAAGCCATTGCCGAAATGAAGAAGGCATTGGAGCTTGATCCATTTTCCCGGATCTACAATACCGTCTTCGGACTGACCTATTTCTATGCCCGAAAATATGACCAAGCGGAAGAGCAATTTAGGAAGGCGATCGAGTTAAATCCTGATTTCTTTGTGACCTATTACCACTTTGCCTGGCTGTACTCCCAAGTGGGGCAGTATCAGAACGCCATTAGCGAGCTCACGCAGGGACGGCTGCTTTCAGGCGACGAGGGTACCGTTAAAACTGCAGCATCTGACGAAGTTGCCCTCAGAAAGGCATTGGCGGCAGAGGGAGCCAAGGGATTCTGGCAGCAACTTCTGAGGTCGAACGAGAAATTGGTGGGTAATATTGGCGAGTTCGACACTCCGCAGCTTTATGCACGGCTCGGAGACAAGCAAAAAGCGTTGGAATGGCTGGACCGCAACTATGAACAACGAAGAGCTCTCGGGTCGCTCTTGAATGTCGATCCTGCCTTTGACTCGCTGCACTCGGACCAACGATTCGGGGATCTTGTTCGGCGTATGGGGCTGACTCCGAATGCCAAGGGAGGGTAGGGGAAGCCGAAGTCGCATTCCGGCTATTTCCCGGTCGTCTGGAGCCGGAACGGGGTTTTGTTAGAGCCTCTTATGTTATGTGCTTAGACCTTGTCGATTACTCCCGAGTGACGCTAGTGCTTTATCGGAGGCGCGCCTTCAGGAGAAGGTTGGAGGTGAGGAGGGCGTTGCGGCGCGCGTTCGATAAAGCCGTTAGAAGGAAGCCGCTCGCGCGGCGGACGCGGTCCTTATGCAAATTGAATGGAGTGGAGGGAGCTTTTGAACTGCGCGGGTGAGGCGTGCCAGAGGGCAGAAGATAAGAGAACGCGTCGGGGAGGTGCAGAAGCGCAAAATGGTGGCTGGAAAGAGGTAGAAAGGAACGCGAAGAAGAGATTGGTTCGGCGGCAAGGCGGAGTGGGGGTGGAGCGTGGCGGAACACGCCATGATCAGCTTGCCCGAGCTATCCATGACAGCAACTGAAATCGTTGCTTGGTGAACGTCCATGCCAATATACTTTTCTTGGTTCATAACGGCGCTCCTTTCGGTCAGTGGTGATTCCCAACGATCACAACTTACCGCAAAGTGGGCGCCTTTTATATTGCGTGATATGGGGATATTTCAACAGTAAAGGCTGGCCAGGGCATGAGCAAAAACCGCGCGAGAACCGGCAGGAACCCGTGAGTATTACTTGGGCGCTCGGGCCATGTCTCGGATCTGGTTCAAATATCCGACATAGACCGGAATCGGAATGTCGGGAGAGTCGCCGTCATTCAGGAAGTGCTCCAATCGGATCTCCAGCGGAATCGACGAGATCACCTCGCGAAAACGCGCCATCTGCAGATATTTCACACGCCAGATTTCTAACATCAAAGAACGGAATTCATCGCTGATGAAGCCCATTCTGCTCTCTCCAAGGTAGATCGCATCAAAATGGTGCTCGGCCAGTGTCTTGCGTATGGCATCGTCCGCCGACGAGAAGGTATACACAAGGTGAAACGTGTCCGCGAGATCTCCCCACAAAGTCTTTTCCTCAAACGCACTGAAACGGAATGGCGTCTCTCCACGCTGTTGCGCAGTTCGCGCCTTTTCGTCAGGACGCAAGCCGTGACCGCCCAAGTCTTTGCGAAACTGTCGGAGACGCTCAGGCTTAAGATTGGCGCGTAGGAACTCGACCGCGTATGCATTGGGCAAGTAAATCTTGGGGTCGTCATCCAACCCCGCCAACCATGTTCCCCAATCCTGCTTCTCGAGCACTGAGACCAAAGCCGTCACCTCACCAACCGTGGTGTCTGGGTGGTACTTTACCGCCTGCCAGAAGTGTTCGGTCGAGTCATACGTCGCTCCGTAGAGTTGTACGCCTTCGTTAATCGGATACCAGTTAGAGAGCACCCGGGCCGCGATCGATGGTGAAGCACTCCAGCAATTCAATGAGTGCTTCCACTTTTCCTGTACCGCAAGGAACGCCTCGGCATATCCAGCGGGAACCGGTTCTTTAACAGCTGCCAACGCTGTTAGCAGGTCTTCGCGCGTGTGTGTCACCAGCGTCTCCAGCGGGCCCTCATCAACCATGGAGACGACGCGGCTTTCAACTCCTCGGCGCAGCAGATCTCGCATGGCAGCCTGGCGCTGTTCCTCATTGATTCCTGCATTCGATTTCCAGCGCTGATTTTGAGAGTCGATATAGGAAAACATTTCGTTGAGCGATTTGAACTCGAGGAAGCCGTGAAGAGCGAATGTGATCGGATGACCATCCTTCAACAACAGCACAGTGGAAGGGGTGACAAGAGCTTGCAGCGAGAGCTGCTCTGCGCGCGCCGGCACCGCCATCGCCACAGCGATCAGGACAACGCGAAATGCAGGCCGACTGAGCAACGCGGTCATTGCACACATCCCTAAATGTGATTACTGCACTTTACGCCCCTGGGCCACCGGATTCGTGAAAATATCTTCTTTCGGATTTCTGCCGCGTTGCTTCTGGCTCGTGTCACGCCCTGCGGAGTTTGCTGGGGTCGATGCAAACGAAAAAGCCAGGGATAATTTCCCCAAGTCCTCGGTCAATGAGGTGAAGTCGAGGGGTGGCGCGACGGTGTAGGTGCGGCCTAGCCGAGACCGGCTCTTTCGTTTGCCGGTGCCTCATTAGCGGCGGGAAACTGCTGTGGCGGGGAGCACGAAAAGTCAAAACCCGGGCCGGCCATTTATTCCGCATGGCCGCCTTTTCCCTCCATCATAGCCGCACGCCATTAGGCAACTACCTGCGCCGAATGAAAGCCAAGCTGGGCCCCAAAGCTGCCACCATGGCAACCGCCCACAAGATCGCAGTGATCTTTTACACCATGGTCAAAAACCAAGTCGAATATGACGAGACCATCTGGGACGCCAGAGACGCCCAGAGAGAGAAAAGGTTAGAAGCAAAGCTCAAACGGCAAGCCAAACAACTGGGCTACGAACTTGTCCCCATCGAACCCAAGGCTGCATAACGAACCGGTTCAGTGTGCGGGAGTTCCTTGGAAGCCTCACCATGCCACGTTTCCACACCCCCGCTTATCGAACCGGACAGGCGGAGTTACCGCATCCGGCTCTCGGAAAAGACACACGATGTTCCGTGTGACGCCGTCTGCAACTTCTGAACATAACTCGGGGTGGCTAGACTCATCGTCAATCCCCATGTCCTTCGTCGCTTCTTGCGTCCGCCTTTAACTGAGGCCCCTTCCCTCCGCCGGAGTTACCCGGCTTCCTCGGTACTATGGACCTCTCCGCCACCCCATACGGCCCGGCCTAGCTCTCGCGAGTTGCCAGTTGATCCCGACTGCGATCACCGCTGGGGCTTCCCGTGTTGCGTCTGATCCACTATGTCTGCATGCCGTCGCCACTACCCCGGCAGGATCGATGAAACTGATTCGCTCATTCCTGCTCCATCGTCTGCGGCCTTCCCCAGATTACAGTTGGGTCGGCTCCTGCATTACATTTTTCGAGGCCTGCTCAGCGTTCACTCACGTTACAACCTGCAGACTCGCCAAGTCGCCTTATGCGACCCTCTACACCGGAGGCTCCGACGGCTTTGTTGCCTTCACCGCCGCTCCGATTGCTACCGGGTGGAACGATCCAGTTCCCGGGCGGGTCTTTCATCCCGCTGTGGACCAACGCCTTTCACGGCGCACCGTAATCGGGATATTACAACAACTAATTTTTGGAGTCGCAATTCAGCGCGTTGCGTCGACCCCAATATTCATCTGTATAAAATCGAACGGTGTACCACTGGCTCTCGACACGATCTACACGCGGGACTTCGCAGGGTATGCCATTGAACTTGCCAGGCTGATGGTTCCTGGCCGCGACGGAAAGCGAATCTGTCGGATCGAAAACAAGATATACCGTAGTATCTCCTGCCCCAGCAAATCCCCAACCATCCCATTCGACATGCTTCAGCTCCCCGTCGGCTGAAGCTGGTTGTGCCAGAACCTTGGTCTTGTAATCATGCGACCATACCAACCATCTGGCTTCTGTGTGGACTGAGGAAAAGTGTCCCAGTAAGGCCGCTGAAATCGCCCAATAGATGGCCAGCATCAGCACTATCAATCGACGCTGCCGCCGCTTCTTGCGAATTGCGTCGACAACAAAGAGACCGAGGACCAGGAAACTGAGAAGCACGTACAGCATGAAGGATCCATCTCTGTCCGGGACGAGGAGGGCCAGAAACATCGCCAATACGGCACACAATGGCAGCCACCAGTTAAATCGATCGACTTGCATAACGGTAATGCTAAGTGTTGCACCGACCCCGGAAACCTGAAAAGTTACTGATGTCGTAAACAGGCGTGGCTGTTGAAAAAGGAACCAAAGCAGTAATTTCAGCGAATTTCAGCATTTGCGTCGAACGAAGATTCAACAACTTACAAAGAGAATTTTGAGCTTGAAACACCTCGGAAGGAGTTTTTCAACAGCCACAGGCGATTACACTCACAACCCCTCAGTGAGCGATATGGCGATAGCTGGTAATGTGCTGTTTTGAATTATTTCGCGTGATGCAGTTGGCGCCGTAGGGGTTCCACGATTACACCGATCAGCGCATAAGTAACGGCATTCGCAGCTAGAACCTCATACACGCTAATCGGGTAATGCTTGCCAGCTATCGCAACGGGGCAGGTCAAACAGATGAGAGTCCAGACATCCCGCATTCGTTCGCTCGTAGACGGGAAGGTTGCGATGGCAAAAAGTGCCCAGAAGCCCGCAATCAGAAAGCCTGCACCCGTCCAAATTGGAATTCGGTATTTCATGGTGCCGCTCCTAACCAGCATCATTCTACGCAGGCGGCTATTTCAGGTTACTCGGCGCGATTGTTGTTGTTCGTGACGGTCTGTTCCTAATCACGCATCCAAACCCACTAACCGCGCCGAGGAGGATCATCCAGCTGGTCGCCGCGTTGCTGCGAATCGCTAAATTTCCATCTCGGGCGCCAACGGCAAAGCCTGTGCCGAGGCCTACGGCCATAAAAGCAAGGATGGTAAGCAAGCTGAGTAGTCTCCCTTTGATCCCCTTCGCGCTCAGGATCGCCCATGCGGCAATAACGACTAGCCCCAAGAGTTGCGTCAAATGCGAGTTCATCGTTTCTTCTCTTAGGACCGTGGGATTTTGAATCCACAGCCTCTCAATGCGATTGTAAACCTGGACAGCCGACGGCGCTTTCCCTACGTGGGCGGCCTAAATGACACGGGCACTCCAAAGGTAGGCGATGTCAACTGTCGCAATCGCATTATAAAAGGGCGCCCCTCTTGGAGTAGGTTGTGTGGTTCGAACCATCACCTACGAAAAGGAGCACCCTAATGGACAGCGAAAAGTATATTGGGCTCGACGTTCATCAAGCAACCATCGT
>Ga0208191_1001732_pt1 | contig 10319 bp, 8 predicted proteins | sample June2015DPH_13_5_FD_184709 | JGI IMG/M metagenome (GOLD analysis project Ga0208191, IMG submission 184709) | Peatland microbial communities from SPRUCE experiment site at the Marcell Experimental Forest, Minnesota, USA - June2015DPH_13_40... | ecosystem: Environmental > Terrestrial > Soil >... | reverse complement strand
CGTGGCGTCGCCGCGCCCGGGGCATGCCGATCTTGCGGGAGCTTTGAAGTACGATTTCACCGAAGCGCGCTATGTTTTGGAGCGCGCCTCGGCCAGAGAATCGGCGGCACGGGTTGCGATTGGCGCACTCGCCAAGCTGCTGCTGCGCGAATTGGGCGTGGAAGTTCTGAGTCACGTGATTGCGGTGGGCTCGGCTTCGATTGCGGATCGGGAAATTGCCTGGGAGCAAATCGAGCCACTGTCGCGTAAGAACGAGGTGCTGCTGGCTTGCGCCGACTCCGATGCCGAGCAGCGCATGAAAGAAGAAGTCGATAAAGTTCTGCGCACGGGCGATTCGGTGGGTGGAGTATTCGAGGTGGTGGCCCACAATGTTCCGCCCGGCTTGGGCAGCTACGTGCAATGGGACGAGCGGCTGGATGCGCTGTTGGCCGCGGCAGTCATGTCGCTGCAGGCCGTAAAGGCGGTTGAGATTGGAAGCGGGATTCAGGCAGCGCATTCGCCGGGGTCGGCCGTGCACGATGAAATCGGTTATCAGAGCGGTACGGGATTCGCCAGCTTCACGCGCACGCGCAACAATGCCGGAGGTTTGGAGGGCGGCGTCTCGAATGGGCAGGAGATCCGGGTCCGCGGTTATCTGAAACCGATCTCCACGCTGCGGCGTCCGTTGCAGTCGGTGGATTTCGCGACGCGCGAGCCCGTGAAAGCGGCGTACGAGCGCTCGGATGTATGCGTGGTACCCGCCGCCGGCGTTGCCGCCGAGGCCATGGTCGCGCTTACCTTGGCGCGCTGCGCGCTCGAGAAATTCGGCGGCGACTCGATGAAGGAAACGAAACGAAATTTTCAAGGTTATCTGGAACAGCTGAAGAACTATTAATCCAAAAATGATTTACCCAATTGTGAAATTTGGCGATCCGATCCTGGAGAAAAGTGCCGCGGAGGTGACCAGCTTTGACGACGCGCTCAAGAAGCTGGTGGAAGATATGTTTGAGTCGATGTACGCGGCTCGCGGCGTCGGCCTGGCGGCTCCGCAGATCGGCATTTCGAAACGACTCGCCGTCGTGGATGTGACCTTCAAGGAAGACCCCGGCGCCAAGCTGGTGCTGATCAATCCGGTAATCATTAACAAAGAGGGCCGGCAGCGAAGCAGTGAAGGCTGCCTGAGCCTCCCCGAATTTCGCGAAGATGTCACGCGCGCCAAGACAGTGACGATACGCGCGCAGGACTTGAGCGGCAAGTTGTTCGAGCACACCGGAGAAGAGCTGCTGGCGCGGGCCTTCCTGCATGAGACCGATCACTTGAACGGCAAGTTATACATCTCACACATCAGCGCATTGAAGCGCGACCTGATCAAGCGCAAGATCAAGAAACTGGTGAAGGCGGGAGAGTGGTAAGGGACCCTTCTTCATGAATTGTCATCCCTCGCGAAGCGAGGGATCTGCCTTTCGCCGCGCAATGCAGATCCCTCGCCTCGCTCGGGATGACAAAGGCATGAACGCAATTGTGACCGCACGTCTATGATTCTGGTTTTCTGTGGCACTCCTAGATTCGCCGTCCCGATCCTGGAGAGATTGGTCGAGGCTGGTCATTCCGTGGCGCTGGTGGTGACGCAACCCGATCGGCCTCGCGGGCGCGGAATGGAACTGGCAGTTTCTCCGGTGAAAGATGCGGCAATGCGCTTGGGCATTGCCGTTGTGCAACCCGTCACCATCAAGAACAACGCCGAATTCCGCGAGCAGCTTGCTGCGGTTGCCCCTGACGTAGGGACGGACGAATGCGTCCGTCCCTACGCGATCATTGATGCGATCATTGTCGTCGGCTATGGGCGCATCATTCCGCAGTGGATGATTGATCTTCCCCGGCTCGGAAATTTGAATCTGCATGCGTCTCTGCTGCCAAAGTATCGCGGCGCGGCGCCGATCCAGTGGGCGATCGCCAACGGTGAATCTGTCACCGGAGTTACCACCATGCGAATCGACGCAGGGCTCGACACCGGTGACATACTCATGCAGCGCGAAATTTCGATTGCTGCGGAAGATACGACCGAGACGTTAGGGCCGAAGCTGGCGTCGATCGGTGCGGATTTGATGGTTGAGACCCTGCGCGGACTCGACACGGGCCAAGTTCGCCCGACTCCGCAGGATCATTCGCAAGCCACGCTCGCTCCGATTCTGAAAAAAGAAGATGGCCGCATGGACTTTGCTCGCAATGCAAGCGATCTCTTCAACCGCCTGCGCGGGTTTCAGCCGTGGCCTGGGGCGTTCACGACTTTTAAGGGTAAGACGCTGCAAGTGCACCGCGCTCAACCTTTGCAACATGCGGTTAAGTTGACTCCGGGAGATGTCGCAGTGGAGGGAATGCGCCTGTTCGTTGGCTGTGGCAAGAACAAGGACGAAGACAAAGACACTGACACGGCGCTGGAGCTGATCGAAATTCAACTCGAGGGCAAGCGCCGCATGACCGCGCAGGAATTCATCAACGGCTACCGGCCCAAGTCCGGCGACCATCTGGGAGAGTAGGCTGGGATGGCCGTTTCTCCTGCTCGCGCCGTGGCTTTCGAAATTCTTCTGCGGGTCGAGCGCGAAGAATCCTACGCCGCCGAACTGCTCCATTCCGCTCGCCTCGCAAAGCTTCCCTCGCGTGATCACGGGCTCGCCACCGAACTGGTGATGGGAGTACTGCGCTGGCAGTCTCTGCTCGATCGGCGATTGGGCGCGGCATCGTCGCAGCAGCTCGAGCGGCTGGACGGCGAAGTTCTGGCCGCATTGCGCCTTGGCGCGTATCAATTGCAGTTTCTCTCCAGAGTTCCGGCACGCGCGGCCATCTTTGAAAGTGTGGAACTCGTCAAGGCTGCGCGCAAGCGCTCGGCGGCTCCGTTCGTCAATGCGGTTCTCCGGAAAATTGCCGGGGCCGGCGCGGAAGACATCTTCGCGGAAATCGGCAAATCGCACGACTCGATGACGCTCGCTCAGAACGCCGCTCATCCCCCGTGGCTGGTGGCTCGCTGGAGCGAGCACTATGGACTTGAGGCAACGCGGCAGATCTGCATCCAGGATCAGACAGTGCCCGGCACGACGATTCACATTCACGACGATGAAGCTCGCGTTGACCAAGTTAATCAAATTAGTCGAACCGATGCCGAACTTGCCGCAGCAGGCGTGCAGCTCTCGCCGGGCCGACTGCTATCGGCCGCGCGACGCGTTCTTTCGGGCGACGTAACCGGAACGCGCGCCTATCTGGAGGGCCGCATCTCCATTCAGGATGAAGCTTCGCAACTGGTCGCGTTGCTGGTTGGTCGTGGAGAAGAGATCCTTGATTGTTGTGCCGCTCCCGGCAGCAAGACTGCGTTGATCGCCAGGCGCAACCCGCGCGCCAAAGTTTTGGCCACGGAGTTGCATCTTCACCGCGCACGCTTACTGCAGAACCTCAATCGCTTGCCGAACGTGCAGGTCGTTGCCGCGGATGCGCGTCATTTGCCTTTCTCTCCATCCTTCACCTTCGACCGCATTCTCGCCGACGTTCCTTGCTCCGGCACTGGCACTCTGGCCGGCAATCCCGAGATCAAGTGGCGGCTCAAAGTTGAAGACCTGCACGACCTTCAGTTGCGGCAGTTGGCCATCCTGAAGTCCGCGCTGGCCCAGCTTGCGATTGGCGGGCGGCTCGTCTATTCCACGTGTTCGCTGGAGCACGAGGAAAACGAAGCAGTGGTGGAAGCGGCCCTCGAGGGCACGGCGGAATTCAAAGTCGCCGATTTAAAAGGAGAACTGGAGCAGTTGCGGCAGTGCGGCGAGATGTGCTGGGAGGATATCGCGTCGCTTCTCGCTGGACCCTATCTGAAAACAATTCCCGGCGTGCATCCTTGCGACGGATTCTTCGCCGCGCTGATCGAACGGAGATAATCGAAAATCACGTAGGCCCGGACGCCCTCGTCCGGGCGGGCGAAGCTCGCGGGCTCTAGCGGACTTCGAAATTCACCGCGCTGCCAGCCGTGATTTTCTGTCCGGGCGCCGGAGTCTGGGTCACGATCATGCTCGCTGCGCTGGGCTCGGAGACCGCAACGGGCACGGATTGCGGCTCGCCGGGCAACGGCGGCCGTAGCACGCTAATTTTGCCGGCCTTGACGCCGGCATCCTGTAGCGCCAGCATCGCGCTGCCGAGCGGTTGCCCGGTGAGGTTCGGCATTACATAGGTTGGCGGCTCGGCGCCGTCGCTTACCAGCAGATTGATCTTTGGTGCGGATACGCCGCTGGCATTTGGCGGCGGGCTTTGCGAGATCACCTGGTCGAGCGGCGCGTCGGGCAAATTGACGTGCGCGACCGAACCCAGACTGAGCCCGCGGCGCCTTATGTTCAACTCCGCGATACGTTCGCTCCCTCCCGTCACGTCGGGAATCGTTACCCGCTGCGGCCCCAGACTTTGCGCTACGCGGATCGACCAGCCTCGCCGCACCTTCGTTCCCGGCGGCGGCAGCTGGGTCATGATTTTTCCTTCGGGAATGTCAGGGCTGTAGAACTGCCGCTCAACCACCACTAGCAGGCCCGAAGCCGCGCCCGCGCGTTCGGCTTCGAACGGACTCATGCCCACCAGTTTCGGAATGGCCACCTCGCGCCCGTGGATGGCTAAATGCATGGCCGTGAGCGCCGAAATCAGCGCTACCGTCATCAGGACGAGGGCCAAAAGCAGCATGCGGAAAAATTGCCGCATTGCAGGATCTAACTTTCCTTTCGAGCTGAAGCTGTTTCTCCGCGTACCCAGCGATCTTTGCCGTTAACCGGTCGCCGCACCGGAAACGCCGTCAGCTAACCTGCCACACCGTGTCCAGCAATGTCCCATCCACCCACTTCACCACCGCGCACGGACGATCGCCCAACTTGGGCCGCGCCGGCTTGCCGCAAATTTTCTCGACTTCCGCCTTGATGTCCTGAATCGGACGAATCGGCAGCTTCGATCCCTGCGCTGTCACTGCATCGAGCAGGTCCGTGCGCCGCGGATTGATCGCAATTCCACGCTCGGTCGCGACCACGTCAATCATCTCGCCCGGCCCCGTCATCGTTGTAACTTCGTCCACGATCACTGGAATGCGATCGCGGAACGAAGGCACCGCGAGAATGGTGCAGCCGGCAAACAGGCAGTTCTGCCATCCGCCAATGCCATGCAGCAAGCGCCCATCGGAGTGTGTCACCACGTTGGCGTTGAAGTTCACGTCCACTTCCGTCGCACCTAACACCACGGCATCGACCAGCGAAGCAAAGTTTCCCTTACCGTGGTAGTTGTAGGAAGTGAACGGCGAAGTGGCCACGTGCCGCGGATCGTTCGCTATCGACTTCACTCCGTCGAGATCAAACGTCTGCCCATCCAGGATGTAATCCGTCAGTCCTTCTTGCAGCAACTCAACCAGGAATTTAGTTGACCCGCCGCGCACGAAGCGCGCCTTGACTCCATCCTGTTTCATCATCTGCTTCAGATACTCGACGAACGCCAGCGCGATCCCGCCCGCTCCCGCCTGGAACGAAAATCCGTTCTTCATGATTCCCGCTGTCCTTAGAAAGTGCGCCACCAGCTCCGCGATCCGCAGCCGGTCGGGCGAGCGCGTGATCTGCGTCGTGCCGGAAACAATCTTTTCCGGATCGCCAATCGATTCCACTTCTACTACAAAGTCCACGTTGTTGCCCTGAATCTGCCAGGGCACACAAGGAAAGGGCACGAGGTTATCGGTGACCACGATCACGCGGTCTGCGTAGATCGAATCCGCCAGCGCAAAGCCGAGCAACCCGCAGGCCGACTTGCCGTGCGAACCATCCGCATTCCCGAAAGAATCGGCGGTCGGCGCCGCAATCACCGCGACGTCAATGTGAACGTCTCCATCCTGGATCGCCTGGTAGCGTCCGCCATGCGAACGCAGCACGCCCATGCCGCGCATCTTCCCCTGCGTGCAGTAGTCGCCCAGCGGCCCGTTCATCGAGCCTTCGATGTGATGGATCACGCCTTTTTCCATCAGCTCGATCGCACCCTCCTGGGAAGGGAACGACGCGCTCGGGAACCACATGAGATCCTTGACGCCGATCCTGGCCGCCGCCGCCAGCGCCATCAGCGCGACTCGATCGCCGTCGCGCAGATGATGATGGTTCGAGATCACCATCCCGTCGCGCAGTCCGCACTGGCGTAGCGCCGTTTCCAGATCGGCCACGCGCTTATCTCCACTATCTGGATAATCTTTATTCGAGCAGATTAACGGCGCCGCCTTCCGGCCGCGCGGCTGGTATCTTCCCGCGCCCAGAAACGGAATCTGCGGCTTGCCGTTCACCATCGTCGGCACCGCACGGCCGGCGGCGTTATGCGCCAGTTCTACTCTTTCTTTCGCGTTCGCACTCACACTCACGAAATCACTCCCATCGCCTTCGCCCGCTCCACCAGTTGCAACGCCCGCTGCACCACCGGCGGATCGATCATCTTCGAACCCAGACTCACCACAGCCAATCCTTTACTTTGCGCTTCTTCAAAAGCGGCAACCACCTGCTGCGCCTTTTCGATTTCGACCGCGGTGGGTTGAAACGCTTCGTGGATCACGCGAATCTGCCCGGGATGAATGCATCCCATGCCTTCGAATCCCGCAGCCCGTGAGGCTTCTCCCCACCGTCGCAGAGCGTCCATGTCAGCGACATCGCTGAAGACCGAGTCAATCGCCTGCAGGCCCGCGGCGTGCGCTGCATTCACCACGCGCGACCGCGCATATTGCGACTCTCGCCCTTCCGCGGTTTTCACCACGCCCAGATCGGCGGTGTAATCTTCAAGCCCAATCGTCAGCGCCGCCACATTTTCACTCGCCGTCGCGACGGCAAATGCATTCTCGATTCCCAGCGCCGACTCCAGTATCGGCATGATCCAGATCGGCCGGATAATTCCGTGGCGCGCCTTGATTTCGCCGATCATCCGATCCACTTCTCGCACCTGCTCCGGCTCCTCGACCTTCGGAATTAGAATCAGATCCGGGCTCTCACCCACCAGTTCCGCCAGATCCTCGAGCCCCAGCGGCAACTGATTGATGCGCACCATGCGCTCGCACGATCCGAAATCGACCGCCCGCAAAGTATTTCGCACCAGGATGCGAGCGGCATCTTTCTCTCCGCGATGCACGGAATCCTCCAAATCGAGAATCACGGCATCCGCCGCGTGCAATAGGGCGTTGATGTAATACTTCGGTTCAGAGCCCGGCAGATACAGACGCGATCGACGCAGCCGGTCTTTTTGCGACGGCGCCGGCAGCGGATGCTGCTCCGGCAGCGAGCGTTTGCCGAGCGCGATGCCTGCGCGCCTTGCTGCGGCCTCGATGCGAGCCGCGATGACAAAAGGCAGCGCGCCTTCATCATGAATCGCAACCCGCGTGTGCTTCACTCCAAGTTCACCCAGAACTTCTCGCGTCTGATCCATGATTGCCGAGCCGTAATAGGGCGCAACGCGCGACTCCAGTGAGATCTCGATCCCGCCGCGGTCACGCGCCTCAAAGGCGACGTGCGCGTCCGACCGAACTTCGTTGCCCCAATGGCCCGCCTCGCCAGAACGCGGGGACGTAGTTTCGACAGCGCTGCTCATAATTTCCTCAACCGGAATTCTTCAATCAGATTTCCTCAACCAGAGACGCAAAAGATCCGGGCCTGAATGCCACTGTGATCCCCTGTGCTCCCTGTGGTTATCGCACTTTCTCCAAAATCGCGTCCGTCATCTGCACCGTCGACGCCGCACCCTGACTGATCGCTTTCGGACCACCCGTAAAGCGCATCATATCGTAGGTCCGGACTTTTCCTTCACGCACAACGTCCGCAATCGCCTGGCGGATGCGATTCGCCTTTTGGCCTTCGCCCACATGATCGAGCATCATCGCCGCCGAAAGAATCATCGCAATCGGATTCACGATGGGCGGTTTCAGCTCAGCATACTTCGGCGCGGATCCGTGTGTCGGCTCGAACACGGCCACGTCATCCCCAATGTTGCCGGAGGCCGCGAATCCCAGCCCACCCACCAACCCCGCGAACGCGTCGGAGAGAATGTCGCCGAACAGATTCGAGGACACGACTACGTTGTAGTCCTCCGGATTTTTGTTGAGCCACATCAGCTGCGCATCGATGTTTGTCGACCAAAGCGCAATCCCCGGATAATTCTTGGCAGCAACCTCTTTTGCCACTTCCTCCATCATGCCCGAAGTCTCGCGGACCACATTCGGCTTCTCACAAATCGTGACGCCCTTGAACCCGCGCCTGCTCGCATATTCGAAAGCCGCAGTCACAATGCGCTGGGCCGCTTTGCGAGTGATGATGCGGCAACTCACTGCGATCTCCGGTCCGGGCACATCGGCAAAAGCTTTGAACCGCAGATGACTGTTCAACGCGGCGCGCACGTTTTCTGGAGGGTTCGTCCACTCCACACCGGCGTACATGCCCTCTGTGCCCTGCCGGAAGACGGTAGTGTCGATCTGTGGCTCATCGAAACCGCCATCTGTTTTCTTGCGAATGTAATTCAGCGGATTGCCTCTGAAACTGACGCACGGCCGCATGCAGATATCCAGATTGAATTTCTGCCGCATGGTCACGATCGGCGAGTAATAAACGTAACCTTTTCCCTGTAATTCGGGCGTAAGCTCGGCCTGTGCCGCCTTGTTTGGCTTCGAAGTTATAGCGCCAAACAGGCCCAACTTATGCTTGGTTAGTAACTCGATCGTACGGTCCGGCAGCGCATTACCCTGCGTGCGCCAGCAGTCCCATCCGATATCGGCATGAATGTACTCGGCGTCAAAGCCGACTGCTTTCAAGACACGCAATGACTCGGGCAGAACCTGGTTTCCGATGCCGTCTCCCGGCATGGTAATAACTGTGTATTTCCCCATCGGTGCACCTTGTTACATCTACCGCATAATATGAACCGCCGAGACGCCGAGAACAATTTGTCATTCTGCGGTTTTTACGATGTTGACCAGCGCTAGCTTCCCGCGATCCGACGTAGAAGAACACCAACAGTTCTCGATTCCTTCAATTGCCACCACCCTCTGCTCAGCCAACGCACGGAAGAGTTTCGTCTTCGTGTCACTCGGACGCACCAGCTTCTTGAGTGCAGCCTGCGGCGATGCTGCTCTTTCTTGGCGAATGTAGGTGCCGCCACGATATTCGAGGATCAAAGTGAATCTTGCCATGCATTCCTCCGCGTACTCTGCGATCTCCGCGGTCAAGTTTCTAACCTACGCCCAACCGCTTCACCACCAGATTCTCCACTCCGCCGGCAATCACCAATGACTGCGGCACGCTGCCCAGCGCCGGGAACGTAAATTTCTCTCCTCGCCAGCTGATCGTACTCGAAGTGAAATCGATATCGATCTCATCTCCAGGAATGATCGTCTTCTCCTTCGCCGCGATCTCCCGCGCAAACTGCTCGCGCACACGCGCCACAAATTCCGGCACTTCTATGCACAAAAAGCCATTGTTAAACGCATTGCGCAGATAAGTCTGCGAGAAGCTGGCCGCGATCACCAGCGGAATGCCTTTCGCCTTCAGGCACGTAACCGCCTGTTCGCGGCTTGACCCGGTGCCAAAGTTGAACTGGCTCACGATCACGTCGCCCGCATTCGTGCGCGCGGCGAACTGTGGATCGTAATTCTCCATCACCACCTTCGCCATCATTTCCGGAGTCATGTCGTCGTGATAGGTGTAATCTTTGCCATAAATCGCGTCGGTGTTGACGTTATCCTGCGGCATGAACACCAGTCGCCCCTTCACGTGCTGCGGAAAGCCCGCCAGAATTTCAACTTTCTCCGCGGCACCCAACGCCGACGCCAATTCGGTGTAGTCGCGCTGCGGCGCGCGATTCGCGAACTCATGCGGCCCGCGAATATAGCCGGCAATCGCCGACGCCGCCACTACTTCCGGACTCGCCAGGTAGCACTTCGCATCGCGTGATCCCATGCGGCCCTTGAAGTTTCGATTCGTCGCCGAGATCCCGACCTCGCCCGCTTCAAGCAATCCCACGCCCAGCCCAATGCACGGCCCGCAGCCCGACGGCAGCGGCTGCGCGCCCGCATCCACCAGCGTCTGCCAGATACCATGCTGCTCCGCTTCTTCCTGCACCCACTTACTGGCTGCGCTCAGGTAGAACTTCACGCCCGAGGCAACGTTCCGACCCTTGAGCACCTTCGCGGCCGCCGACAGATCTTCTAGTCGCGAATTCACGCACGAAATTAGATACGCCTTCTGGATCGCAACTTTCTTCTGCTCAATTTCAGCCAGCGACTGCATCACCTGCACCGTGTCGGGCCCCGATACGTGCGGCGTCACTTGACC
>Ga0208191_1001730_pt1 | contig 10330 bp, 11 predicted proteins | sample June2015DPH_13_5_FD_184709 | JGI IMG/M metagenome (GOLD analysis project Ga0208191, IMG submission 184709) | Peatland microbial communities from SPRUCE experiment site at the Marcell Experimental Forest, Minnesota, USA - June2015DPH_13_40... | ecosystem: Environmental > Terrestrial > Soil >... | reverse complement strand
ACCTCGACGAACTCCCCGGCATCCAGTTCGTTCACGGCTCTTCGCTCGACGAAGATGAATACATGGTCAGCGCCAGCGACGCCATCGAACCGCTCATCACCAATCCCGTCCCGATCACGTTCTTCGGACATACTCACCTTCAGGGCGGCTTCGTGCTCACGGGCGAGATCAGCGAAGGCTACCATCCCGGATATCGCACCGTAGGCCAGCCTGAGTCCTCCGACTGGCCCCTCCGCAAGGATCGCCGCTATCTCATCAACCCTGGCTCCGTCGGCCAGCCTCGCGATGGCGACTGGCGCGCCGCCTTCGCCATGTTCGACTCCGATGCCTGGATCGTGACTTTCTATCGCGTCCCGTACAACCTCCGCGCAGCCCAGGAAAAAATCCTCGCCGCTAATCTGCCGCAGCGCTTAGCTACACGGCTAGCCACGGGAAGATAGAACAGGGTGACAGCAACCCAGCCCCGCCCACGTTGTAAACTCGCTCTATGCGTTCGCGCTCTCCCGGCTCCGGCAATCTTTTCTCTGCGCCGAAATCCGCGCCCGCCGCCCACACCGCCCACGTCGATGGCGGAGCCCGCGGCAATCCCGGCCCCGCTGGCTATGGTGTCGCCATCAACGACGCCTCCGGCCACCCGGTCGCCGAGCTCAGCGAATACCTCGGCCACCACACCAACAACTACGCCGAGTATCAGGGACTCCTCGCCGCCCTACGCTACGCCACCGAAAACCGAATCAAAGCGCTCAAGGTCGTCAGCGATTCCGAACTGATGGTGCGCCAGATGAAAGGCATCTACAAGGTGCGTCATCCCGAACTGCGCAAGCTGTACGAGGAGGCGCAGCAACTGATCCGCCGGCTCGATCACTTCGAAATCCGCCACGCACTGCGTGAACATAACCAGATTGCCGATCGGCTGGCGAATGAGGCGATGGATAGAGGGCGATAGTACAGTGTCCCACGTCGAGTTCGCGACCCAAATCCAAACTGTCATCCTGAGCGAAGCGAAGGACCTATCTACTTGAAGCCGCCCCAATGCATAGGTCTTTCCCCTTCGGCGCCGCTCAGGGTCAAGATGACAATCCCAACTAATGCCGCAAATTTTCCCCTTCCCTGGACCTGCCCGCCGGATTACCATTGCGCCCTATCGCCACCCACAGGAGGACGACACGATGATCGGAGCTCACTCATTTGATGGAATCAATTTCTGGGCCGTGCTGGTATCCGCCATCGCGACCATGGTGATTGGATTTTTCTGGTATTCCCCCATCCTCTTCGCGAATCCTTGGATGCGCCTGATGGGATTCGACCCCAATGACAAGGCCAAGATCGCCGAGATGCGAAAAAGCGCAGGCAGACTCTACGGCCTCGCCTTCATCGCCAGCATCGCGTCGGCCGTAGTGCTCGCCAAGATCATTGACATCACCACCGTCAACACAATTCCTTACGGAATGAAAATCGGCTTCGCCGTCTGGCTGGGATTCGTAACCACTGTCCAACTAACCGGCGCACTATTCGGCAAGCAGCCCACCAAGCTTTACCTGATCAACACCGGATACCAACTAGTCTGCTACCTGGCCATGGGAGCCATTTTGGCCGTCTGGCCGTAGTGAAGCCAAGCCTGGTTTCAAAGTTTCAGTCGAGCCAGTGCAGCGCACGGAAGAGATCATTTCTAGATATTCTGAAACAGAGAAAAAGCCGGGAAGAAGAGCAGAATCGATTTGCGATGTCCGGCCCCTAAAGGGGCATTTGAATTCGAAGACTAACGGCATCGCTAAAGCGATGCCCGGATACAAAACCCAAGAAGCCAAGAGCTAAGAGCTGATAGCTGAAAGCCGATAGCTGACGGCTCGTAGCTAATCGCGCACTCGCCCTACGCCTGGCTCTTTTTCGACGCCGTGGCCGCCTTCACTTTCACCGTTTCCCACGGCCGCTTTGGACGATCCACCTCCGTCTCGTCGCGGTCCTTGATGCGATCGTACTGATACAAATCGCTCACCGTTCCGAGCGATTCGTTGTAGAGGCTCGGCAGTCCCAATGCTTCTTTCATTTCTTCGGAGAACTGCTGCAGCGCTTTAAGGTGGTCGGCCGTGGCCGGCACTTCGGTCTTCGTCGTCTTCATAAACTGCTGATAGCCGCGATTGACCAGCTTCGAAATTTCGCTGCCGATCATGTATCCCGGATACGCGAAAATTTTCACGCCGCCGTCATCCGTCTTCTGGATCGCCGCCGAGCAGTTGTACTTCTTCAGGAACACCCGCGTTTGCGCGCCCGGAGCTTCAATCAGGTCAAAGCCATGATCACGCAGCCAGCTGACTGCGCCTTCGTAGGTTCGCTGTTCGACTTTCGCTGCCATTTTATGAACTCAATTCTCGTTGCCTCAGGTTAGATGCTGCTTTCACGGATTCGATGGAACCAAACTGTCCACGGCGAATCTAATGACATTAGAATTTCAACAACGTTAGTATAGATATACCTTTTTGAAATTTCGGACACATTACTCTAGTCACAAGAGCATTCACACGCAATGACATCAGCAGCTCCAGGTTCCGCGCCGCCGCAGTCGCCTTCCCAGGCTGAAGCCGCGTCTGGCCCGAGAGGAGAAGCTGTGCTCGCGAGCATCGGCAATACGCCCCTGTTGCCACTCGACACGCTCGCCCGCGATTTTCCCAACGTAAAACTATTGGGCAAGGCCGAATGGCACAACCCCGGCGGATCCGTCAAAGATCGCGCCGCCGCCCGCATTGTGGCCGAAGCGCGCCGCGCCGGCAAACTCGCTCCCGGAAAGATTCTGCTCGATTCCACCAGCGGTAACACCGGCATCGCCTACGCCATGCTCGGCGCCGCGCTCGGATTTCCCGTCACGCTCTGCGTGCCGGAGAATGTTTCTCCCGAGCGAAAACGAATTCTACAGGCATACGGCGCAAATATCATTTACACCGACCCCGCCGAAGGCTCCGACGGCGCCATCAAGATCGCCCGCCAGTATGCCGAGCGCCATCCCGATCTTTACTTCTACGCCGATCAGTATTCGAACGACGCCAACTGGCGCGCGCATTACGAGACCACCGCGAACGAAATCTGGCAGCAAACCGAAGGACGTATCACGCACTTCGTCGCCATGCTCGGCACCACCGGAACCTTCGTCGGAACCACGCGTCGTTTGAAAGAGTTGCATCCGAAGATCCGCTGCATCTCGCTGCAACCCGACTCCGCCTTCCACGGCATCGAAGGCGCGAAGCACTTGCCCTCGGCAATCGTGCCACGCATTTACGATCCGGCGCTCGCCGATGAAAATCTGGAGATCGCAACCGAAGACGCGCACGCCATGGCCAGGCGCCTGGCGCGCGAACAAGGACTGCTCGTCGGAGTCTCCGCCGCCGCGGCCATTGTTGGCAGCCTAAGAGTTGCCGAGCGTCTGAAAGAAGATCAACGCGCAACCATCGTGACCATCCTCTGCGACTCTGGCGAAAAATATCTCAGCGAACGCTTTTGGCATGAGGGCTAGAACCAAAATCCACCACAGAGTCACAGAGACACAGAGAAAACCTTTTTGATTTTTCTCTGTGTCTCTGCGACTCTGTGGTGAAATGGTTTCTGACCTCTGATGCTCAAGCTCTCTCCATCTGCCTATGTTTCCCTTCGTCAGCACGGAGAGGAAACCTATCCCCACGAGTGCTGCGGCGTGCTGCTCGGGCACTTCGACGATAACGGCTCCAAGCCCGTCTCAAAGATCGTCTCGCGCATCGCCCGCTGCGGCAACACGCGCGAGGATTCGCCCCACAACCGTTACCACATCGATCCCCGGGATCTCATCCGCATCCAGCGCGAAGGCCGCGAGCGCGGCGAGGACATCGTCGGCTTCTATCACTCTCATCCCGACCATCCGGCGCAATGGTCGCCCACCGACCTCGCGGAAGCTCACTGGTTCGGCTGTTCCTACGTGATCACGAGCGTCGACAAGGGCACAGCGACGATAACGAATTCGTTCGAACTGACGGGTACCGATGAGGCCGACAAGAAATTCGTGGAGGAGAAGACTGAAGTGTCATGACACGGAGGTGCATGGCAATGGCGCTAAGGCAGTACTTTCAAAACCACTGCAGTAATATCGTCGTGCGGAGGGTTGCCATCGGAGAAGGCTAGTTGGCGATCGAAGACGAAATCCACCGATTCGATTGCCGATTTGCGCCGGCATTGTGCCCACACCTCCTCGATCTGGGCGGTGCAGAACTCGATTCCCTCCGTGTTGCGCAATTCATGAAGACCGTCGCTTGCGAACAGAACGCAGTCTCCCGGGCCGAGTTGCACCACGTGCCGTTCGTAGCTGGTACCCGGGAACATTCCCGAAGGGAGACCACCCTCGCCTAGCTGACGGCACCCTGCTCCGGAGATCAAGAGGGGGAACGGCATTCCGGCATTGGAAAAGATGAGTTCTCGCGTGGCGGGGTTGAAAAGAGCATACAAGGTCGAGCAAAAGCGGCCCGGGATAGGCCTCTGCACCAGGCGCTCGTTTAATAGGGCAAGAACTTTAGCGGTATCGGTCCCGGCCTTGTGAATCCCGCGCAGGGTTCCCATCACGAGCGCGCCGTACATGGCCGCCGGCAAGCCTTTGCCGACCACGTCTCCGAGGTAGATCCCGATGAAACCGTTCGGTAAAGAGAAGAAGTCGGCAAAGTCGCCCCCCACCTCGGAGAAGGGAATGAAGCGGCACGCGATCTCGACGGCCTCGTGGGAGAGCCCCTTCGTGGGCAGCAGCGAGGACTGGATGAGTTTCGCTTCCCGTGCATACTTGTCACAAAGGCACTCGCGTGACACTGATTTCGCCACGCCAGCCGCTTCAGACATGCCCCCACCATCCTAGTGTTCGGATCGGCAAAACGGCGGCGCTGCATTAGTGCCCGAAGTCTCTTGCCACCCGGAAGGGGGCGTCCCTTCGGCAATCGCCCAGAGCCACGCGGGCGTCCGTGTTCCTCGGCGCCCATCTTCTTTGTCCGTTCAGCGCTGGACCGCCGAGGGCGACGCGTCGCTCCATTTCGACTTGCATCTTTCGCGAGCGCCATTGCATCTCCTTTGTATGCCCCAGATCCAGATTCCATCTCCGCTTCGCCAATACTCGGGGAAACAGGCTTCGATCGATATCCCGGCAAAAACCGTGGGCGAGGCTCTTGCTGGCCTGGTCTCGCAGCATCCCGACCTGAAGCGCCACCTCTATGCCGACGACGGCAAGTTGCGCGCGTTCGTCAACGTTTATGTCAATGACGAAGACATGCGCTATCTGCAAAAAGAAGCCACCGCGGTCAAAGAGGGTGATACCATTTCCATCGTGCCGTCGATTGCTGGCGGCTGCTGCGATATGATTTGAGTATGATCTGCCGAGTATGACCTGCGGACCGACACATTGCCGAATGTCCCGCCCCGCGCGCGGTCGCCGCTGTTGTCTGTAGCTCGCCTTCGACCTGATCACAATTGGAAGAGGAATTTATGGCCACCCTTACTGATGTCAAATCCGCCGAAGCCCAACCCGAAGCCGTTTTAAGCAACGACGAAATCCTGCGCTACTCGCGCCATCTGATCATGCCCGAGGTGGGCATGGAAGGGCAGCAGAAGCTGAAGGCCGCGAAAGTTCTGTGCATCGGAGCGGGCGGTCTCGGTTCGCCGCTCGACGTCGTGGACTACACCAACCTGCAGCGCCAGATTATCCACACCACCAACGACGTCGGCCGCAAGAAGCTCGACTCCGCCGCCGACAAACTGACGGCGCTCAATCCGTTCCTGAACCTGCGGACGTTCGACATGAAACTGACCAGCGCCAACGCGCTGGAGTTGTTTCGCGAGTTCGACATCGTCGCCGACGGCACCGACAATTTTCCCACCCGCTACCTGGTCAATGACGCCTGCGTGCTCACCGGCAAGCCCAATGTTTATGGTTCGATCTTTCGCTTCGAAGGCCAGGCGAGCGTGTTCGCGACTGAAGAGGGCCCATGCTATCGCTGTCTCTATCCCGAGCCGCCACCGCCGGGCCTCGTGCCTTCATGTGCCGAAGGCGGAGTGCTCGGCATTCTGCCCGGACTGATCGGCGTGATTCAGGCGACGGAGACCATCAAGCTGATTCTCGGCCAAGGCGAATCGCTCGCCGGCCGATTGCTCTTGGTCGATGCCCTCGGCATGAAGTTCCGCGAACTGAAGCTGCGCAAGAATCCCGATTGCCCCGTCTGCGGCACGCACCGCACGATCACCAAGCTGATTGACTACGATCAGTTCTGCGGCATCCGCGGTCAGGAAGAACCCGCTGGAAATGATATTCCGGCGATCTCGGTGGAAGACTTAAAGAAGAAGTTAGATGCGAAGGCCGACGTGTTTATTCTCGATGTACGCGAACCGCACGAATACCAGATCTGTAACTTGAAGGGATATCTCATCCCGGTCGGCGACTTACCAAAGCGCGTGAACGAACTCGACAGCAGCCGCGAGATCGTGGCCCACTGCAAAATGGGCGGACGCAGCGCGAAAGCCGTGAACTTCCTGCGCCGCGCGGGGTTTACCAAGGTCTATAACCTGACCGGCGGCATCTTAGCGTGGGCCGATCGAATCGATCCGAAGATGCCTAAGTACTGACGGCAGTTCTCGGTTCTCAGTTGTTGGAGGGGAGCGCTTGCGCGCTCCCTTTTTTTGGTGTTGCTGAGACGCTTCCGCTGGTGTTGGCGGGCGGTCTTTCCTACCGTCCTCGCTCATTGGTTCTCGATCGCTTCCTTCAGGTGCTTGGCGCAGGCCTCTGCCGAACTTTTCTTTCCGTGAGTGGATGCTTCCTCGTGGACGGAATAGGCCCACACCACTTCGGCGCTCTTGATGTTACTGACTGTAATACTGGCCTCTTCCCGCGAGTGCCAATTTCCCAGGATAACCTTCTTGGCAGTGCTCGCCTTCTGGCTTTCGGAAGTGCCGGTGATTTCGTAGTCCGCCTGATCACGACTGGGGACGATCTCAACGGGAACCTTTTTCTTCGCAATGGCGTCTCTCAAGTATGTGTCGTAGTCGCCCGCGATGGGCGCGACAAACACTTTCGCTCCCTTCGGTATCTTTTGCGAAGGGGGCGCGTTCTTTTCGCCCGCCAGCGCTGTAGAAACACCAGCTACAACCAGAAGCACGAAGAAGCTCACTACGTTTCTCTTATACGACATATGCCACTCTTTCCGCAGCCGGTAATCCGCCCGACTACTCAAGCACAATTTGCTTGATATGTTTGGCGCATGCCTCTCCCGCGCTTTGCCTGCCGCGCACAGAGTTGGTCTTGTGGACGGAGTAGCCGAAAATGACTGCTCCGGTCTTCAGGTCGGAAATCTTGATGCTGGCTTGTTCATTTGAATTCTGCGAACCGGCAAAGAGCATCTTCGCCCACCCGGCCTTCTCGCTTTCCGAGACACCACTGATTTCGTAGTCAGCCTTGCTGCGCTCAACCACCACGGTCAGTGGCACTTTCTTATTTCGTAATCCGGCAATGATGTAGTTCTCGAAGCCACCCGAAATCGGGGCGACGTAGACTTTAGCGTATGAAGGGATTTTCGCGCTGTTTACGCTAGCGAGTTGTCCCTCGTCCGTCGGAGCCGACTTCAAATCGGAAGCGAGCTCCTTCGCTTGGCCGCTGGAAGCTGGTTTTCCCGCGTCGGCGGCTTTGTTCTGATCCTGGGTTGAATTGTTCGCTTGAGATGTAGATGACCGCGCAGACAGCGGATATATCGCGAGACACAGAATGAGCGCGGCCAGATACGAACACATTAGCGGTGTTCTGCTATGCATGACGCCCTCCCGGTTGCCTATTATGCTCCCAAAATAAGAAGAACGGGTACTCTCTCTGCTCCGGGTGTGTAAGGATACTCAGCTTTGGCCCGCGGCACCCCGCTCTTTCTTTGCGCGGTCACTGGAATGGTCAAATTCGCGTCGTCATAGTTTCTGCACGGAAGATAATAGCCAGTTCTCGATCTTTCCCCGACAGTGATACAGTCACACCGGAGGTTCTCAAGCAGCTTCGTTAACATCGCGGTCAAAATTATTGACATCTAACCCATCGCGTGCGATAATAGTAATCTGATTGGGGCAGTTTCGAGGTATGCCGTCCAGTAAGACGGTCCTCGAAGCTGCCCCAAAACCATTTTCAGCGCTCTTTGACAATGTAAGTCCTTATTCTTGACTATTTTCCATATAAGTCCTTACTCCTGAGGATTGTGCGGCTAACTCTATGATTCTAATATATTAAAAAAAAGGGGGGGGTAGGGGGTACCCATCGACGAATTAGTTAGCTCGCGGCCACACTAAAGCGATACATGGAATACATAGAAGGATGGAGAGGAACTGGGGGCACCGGCGCGGCAGTTACGGGAAGAGAGCGGCTAAGGGAAACAGAAGGGGGCGCCGGAGCGCTCCCCCGTTTGCTTTTCTTTTCCACGAGTTAGTCAGTTACTTGCTTCCGCTCATTTCGGCCTTCTCAGTAGCGCCGATGACTAGGGCGTACTTCTTGCCGGCGAAGCGTACTTGGGAAACCGTTGCCTTGCCGCTGGCGTGGTCGATGACCGCGGAGTCGTAATCATAGGCCTTGTCGAGTGCGACGACTTTTGCTGGCGCCTTTGCGACTTCTTTCTTATCCTGCATGATGCTTACCTCGACGTTCGATCCCGTGCCGTCCCAGCGCAGTTGATACTCACCGGGCGCGAGCTGCTGGCCGGCGACTTCGATCGGCTCCCGCACGTGCAGCGAACCCTTGTTACTTGCGAAAGCGCTCGATGCGAGCAGCACGGCCAGCCCGAGCACCACAGTCTTTGCCAGATTGTTCATCGCCAGATGGTTCAGTTTCATATGCTCCTTAGCTTTCTGCCCCGTTTCCTGCCGGGACGTTAGGGGCGGCTGGTGATGGTTCGAGGGCGCTCGACTGAGGGCTTGCCTTTTTCGTGCAAAGTCCTACAATGCGCGTGTCAGGGTGACGCAAAAGAGCGCGGGCCTCAGACTCGTGCTTTTTGCTCGGACTGTGCTCGCGCAGGGCCGCCAAACCACGTGTGAGCCAGTCCCGTTACCCTGCAAATTCTTTTAAGTGGATCGATTTTGTTTACGTCCACCCCACATTGGTTCGCTACAGGATACGAATCTCGGTCTGAGTAAGTTCCCAATGTCTTTTTTCTTTGCGAACAGAAGCATGCGTATTGGACGCGCGGGCGCTCGCCCCGTTAGCAAAGCGTGATGCACGTCGGCGGAGTAACAAGGTGGGGATGTTTTGTCAGGAGTTCAGGCTATGTCGAAGGAACTACAAGATCCCTCGCTTCGCTCGGCATGACAAATCTATATTTAATAAAGTGCTAACTAATCTTCAGCACAATCTTGCCGTAATTCTTGCCTTCCTGCATTAGCGTGTAGGCGGCGCGGGCTTCTTCCAGTGGGAAAACTTTTCCGATCACGGGATGGAGTTTGCCCGCTGCCAGCCATTCGGAAAGCTGCTTCCACGCGGATTCCATGAGTGGGCGGTTGGCGCTCAGATACGACAGCCAAAGTCCGTGTACGCTCGCGCCTTTCGCGTAGAGAAGGCGAGTGTCGAGTAGCGGAGTCTCGCCGGTGGCGGAGCCGTAAACGATGACGCGTCCGGAGTCGCGCACGCAGCGCACGCTTTTTGCGACGTGTTCGCCACCGAGCATTTCGAAAACTGCGTCGACGCCTTCGCCGTGCGTCAGATCTTTGATCGCTTCGACATAATCGCGCTGCTTGTAGTTGATGCCGTGCTGCAGGCCGAGCTCGCGCACCCGGGCGAGCTTGTCTTCGGAAGAAGAAGTTCCGTACATTTCGATGCCGAGAATTTTGCCAATTTGCACGGCGGCGGTGCCGACTCCGCCAGCGACGGCGTGGATCAGAACGCGGGCGCCGGCGGGCTTGTCGTTGGGTTGGACGTTGGGCTGGACGTTGGGCTGGGCGAGCAAACCGGCCTTCCAGTAGGCGAAGTAGGCGGTGAAGAAATTTACCGGGAAGGCGGCGGCCTGTTCGGCGGTCCAATTTTCAGGGACGGGCCAAACCAGGTTCCGCTGCGCCACGGTTTTCTCGGCGAAGGCGGCCCACTGCATGTAACCCATCACGCGGCGTCGGCTCGGCTCGGCGTTGCCGGTAAATTCGCGTCCGGCGAATTCGCGGCCCGCCGTGAACGGCGGCTTCGGAGTGCCGGCGTATCCGCCACGCGCGGTGAGCAGATCGGCAAAGTTCAAGCCGCCCGCTTCCACCTTCACCAGAAGCTGCTCCGGCGCGGGATGCGCGTCGGGGACCTGCTGCAATTCGAGAACCTCGGGACCGCCGAAACGAGTGA
>Ga0208191_1001727_pt1 | contig 10361 bp, 12 predicted proteins | sample June2015DPH_13_5_FD_184709 | JGI IMG/M metagenome (GOLD analysis project Ga0208191, IMG submission 184709) | Peatland microbial communities from SPRUCE experiment site at the Marcell Experimental Forest, Minnesota, USA - June2015DPH_13_40... | ecosystem: Environmental > Terrestrial > Soil >... | reverse complement strand
AAGAACGCGGGCAGGCCGAGGCCATTGCCTATAACTTGAAGGAGATACCCAAGCAGCGCGTTCCCATCGTTGTCGTCATTCACGGCGAGGGCGGCAGCGGAGGGGCACTCGCCATAGCGGTGGGTGACGAAGTCCTTATGCTCGAGAACGCCGTCTATTCGGTGATTGCCCCGGAAAGCTGTTCCTCAATCCTGTGGCGGGACTGGGACCATAAACAGGAGGCCGCGCGTGTCCTCAAGCTGACCGCAGAAGATATGCTTCGTTTGGGGATTGTGGACCGCTTGGTGCCAGAGCCTCCGGGCGGCGCACACAACAGTCACCAACTGGCCGCCGACATTTTGCGGCCGGTGCTGAAGTCGTGCCTCCAGGATCTCGAAAAGCTCTCCCCGGATGAGCTTCTCCGCCGCCGGCATGAGAAGCTGCGGAAGCTCGCCACCTGTGTTACCGGCGACTGATCGCTCTACTCCATCCTTTCTGGGCGCTTGTTATCTGAACGTTTTTCAGCAAACTGTCAGGAACCCAGCACGGGAGCGGGATGCACTTGGCGCTCAATTCCAACCCCCGCCCCTGAGCGTCTTTCGACTTCCAGGTCGAAGAAGTTTTGCAGGTTGAGCCAGAACTCGGGATTGGTGTTGAAATAACGCGCCAAGCGCAGGGCGGAGTCGGCAGTGATGCGGCGGCGCTCGTGAACGATTTCATGAATGCGGGTCGCGGGCACATGAAGCTCCAGCGCCAGCTTGTTGATGGAGAGGCCGAGTGGCTTCATGAAATCCTCCCGCAGGATCTCTCCTGGATGGACGGGTGCCATTAGACTTTCGGATTTGCCCATGGTCACTTGTCCTCAGTGGTAATCCACGTTTGTCCCACTAGGAAGAGCATGTTACGATTGTCAATAGATTGCAAGGAGGGAACATGGAACTGACGGCCGTTTTCAAGAAGGTGCCGGAGGGTTACATCGGCTGGGTTGAGGAGCTACCGGGCGCCAATACCCAAGGCAAGACGCTGGAAGAGACCCGTGAGAATCTTCAGGAAGCCATCCGGCTGGTTTTCGAGGCAAACCGCGAGCTGACCGAGAGGGACCTACAGGGCGAGGAAGTCCTTAAGGAGTCGGTCTCCGTGGCGGCTCTGTGAAGCGGCGCGAGTTGATCCGGCATCTGGAGGAGAACGGATGCCGGCGAGATGTAAGACATGGGTGAGACAGTTACATTACGGCTGGACCCGGAAACCGCGCGGATTCTTCGCGCCCTAACACGGCGGCGCAAGCGCACAAAGTCCGCAGTAATTAAGGATGCTCTGCGCGACGCGTGGGAGAGTGATGACAGTGAGGCCCGACCAACCTCGTGGGAGGTATACTCACAGCTCTATCGGAAGCTTGGGCCCGCGCCGCCGGGTCCGAAGCGTGACCGCGCTCGTAACGTCAGCCGCTTAGTAAAAAAGATACTCCTTGCCAAGCGTCGTGCAGGCACTTTGTGATTCGGGACCGTTGATCGCTCTTCATGAGTCAATGATTCAATGACTCAATGACCCGATGACTCAATGGCCAAATGACTCAATGACCCAATGACTCAATTAAACTCATTCTCCAATCTTCAGGATCTGGTCGAGTGCGTCCGCCGGCCCCGAGGCCCTGAGCTCGAGCCGTGATCCGTTCTGGCGGGCATCCAGGTTTTGGAGCAGGGAAGCAGGTCCGGAAGCGCCAGCCGAGGCGGGAGGCAAAGGGGCAGACTGGAGAATGTTCAGAAGCTGGAACAGTCCTGCGGCACTTTCCGGCGTCTTCGAGACAACGCTGATGTGTGCCGTGAAACCGCCGTCCCAATCCACACGATAAAGGACGGCCTGGACCGGCTCCAAGAAAGCCGTCATATCAATGGTGTTTTTCTTTCCTCCGGATAGCCACGGCACAGCAACATTCGCAGCAGCTTTCCCAGTAAGGATCCCCCACTGAGGCGCTGTCCCCTCGAGTTCGGCTTCATAACTTCGGAAGGTTTGGTTTGTATCCAGGGCGTCGGCTGAGCCGTCCCTGACGTCAAGAAGGGCTTTCAGGTCGTGCAATCGGCCGAAGGCCGCCAGCGAGGAATCGAGGAAAGTGAAGAAGGTGTCCGCCGGGTCCGCGCCCGAGCCGAAGGCAAATATTTCAGAACCAGCGTAGGATTGGACGGGCAATTGGGTTTGGGTGAAGAACTCCCGCACTTTATCGGGTTCAAATCGTCCCGCCGCAACGCCATAGCTCCCCGAGCCGCTCAGGGACTGACCGTGCCACCCCAGCATCAACTCGTCAACGTCCTTTTCAGGGTCAACGCCCACTGAGCGGAGGAACTGCTGAAATCCGCCGAGCTGCTGGTAGAGCACATGTTGACGGATTTGCGGATAATCGGGTGAGGAACGCAGTTGCGCGAAATTCGAGTAGGCAACCTGCTGCGTATCCGCCGGGAAACTCGCCAGGCCGGTACGTGCAGCTTGCTGGGCACAAAGGGGAAAGGAGAGAAGTACCCAGAGCGCCGGCGCCGTGCAAATCAGCGCCACCGACTTTGCAGCATTAGTATCCAACATAAGGTGAACCCCAGGGTGCTCTTCAACCTTTTCGTCGCGGTCCATTAACAAGGTGCTGAAAGGCCCAAGCCTCGCGACGTAGCGGCGACTTTACGTCGCCATGTCTACGCGGAAAGTGCTGTGCTTATGGCGACGTAAAGTCGCCGCTACAGGTCCTTCAGCACCCTGTCAAGGTGAAGTTAGCTGATGGACCTGTGTTGCCACCTGAACATTGGCGGGCACAGTCCAACTCTCGACCCCAAAAGAGGTTGTGCTCTGCTCATTGAACAGCAATCCCTTGACGAGCAAGAAGTGCGTGCCCGAGTTGTTCAAGCTGTACAAATTCGAAATGCCTACGAAGGCCGTCTGCTGGGCAGAAAGAACCGTAATCTGCGCGGGCTGGAATAGGGGCGAGCAGGGAAGCAGCGTGAACCCTCCGTCCACGCCATCGTTGGTGGCTACCGGTGTGTTTGGGTTCGTGGAAAGGTTCCCCAAAATGGACTGGAGACCCAGGAATACCGACCGAGCGGTGGCAGTCTGCGCCGTACCTGAGCCACTTGGCAGGGTGCCGTGGACGACAACTCGCTGACCGGCGGCAAGGCTTGCATTGCCAAAAGAAAAGTTGGCGAAGTCGGCAGCTTGGGCGGTGAGACCGAACGTTGTGGACGACGGAGCGATGTTGAAGGTCAGAGTCGAGAAGAGTCCCACCCGGCTGCTCATATCGGGGTTTTCTTCGCTAACAAACAGGGTGAACTGGGTGGCATTCCCCGTCTTTGGCGTCACTGAAGTGATCAAGCCGGCAAACGCCGCTTTGCCACTGGCCTGATCTTCTTGATCCTCCGCCACCACGGTGTTTGCCACGATGTTCCCGCTCGAGTTGAGGAAGGCATCCATCTCCACAAAGGTCCCGGCAGTTAGACCACCGAGGCCGGAGACCCCATCGAACCCCGTCGAGCTTGTAACGTAAACCGTAAAGGTCGGAGCATTGGGAGAAGAGATCGTGAAGCTCCCAACAAACGACGGATTCGTGGAGCTTGTGCTCACGCTTTGAACCAGACCGCTCAAGTCATTGAACTCAGCGAAACCATTGCTTCCCGAGGCCGAGGCCGAATTTGCGGTGAAAGTCGGGGTCACCGTGAATTGACTGTTGGAACCGATGGAAACGGAATTCAGGAGGTTAAAGTCGAGTTGCAGGCCGACACTGCCGTTGCTTGCGATAGTAATTGCCGGGTTGAGATTGAGATTGATAGTCAGGGAGCTCATCGTTGGGGCGATCGTCTTGAAAGACGGAGGAGTGGTGGAAGTATCCAGGTACGTCAACTGCGGATTGGAAAGTGTTATTCCCAGCGCGTCGTAAGTTCCCGGCGGGACATTTGACACGCTCAACATGGTGGCGAAGTCCATTAGGGAGGCAAAATCCACCGTGACCGGCTGCCCACCCGGAAGGACCGAAACCGGGCTCGAAGCGGACTGCGACGTCAACGTCAGACCACTAATCGTGACTACGAAGGAAATGACGCTGCTGCATTGGGGAGCGTCGCCACCGAAAACCGCTATCGTCCCCGGAGTGGTGACAACGTGCAGGGTTGCACCTCCGCCTCCACACCCACTTTGGATGAGGATGCCTATCGCTGCTACCGATGCCATAGCCAGAATATATTTCTTCACGGTAACTTACCTCCCACAAAGCGGGTCAGCCAAGGCCCGTGCCTCCAGGACCATCGCGGTTCTACCGGCAATCATCCCACCTATGTTACTGAATAATAAGCCTCCTTTCCAGTGGAATCATCCGCGACGAATCATGCGCGACGAGGTTGAGTTCGGGGCTTCCACTCCCCGAGTCTTCCAGCCGACAGCGACTCGCCTGGCCGGTACTGATGTCATTTGGGGGAAGCTGATTTTTCGTGCGGGCCTGTGAAGGCAGTCATTCCCGCCAACGGACCGGTCATTCCCGCGAAAGCGGGAATCCACTCCGCAAACTTTCGGAAGTGCGCTGTCAAAGAACTGGATTCCCGTTTTCGCGGGAATGACCGGCGTCTCGAAAGGGACCCCATCCGACACCAATCGGCCATCCAGCTTGATTTCTGTGCATCCCTCTGATATGTTGGTTCATCAGATATTAAGGGTGCCAGACTGAAATTAGTTTGCACAAGGAGTTTTAGATGAGAATAGAGCTCACTCCCAAGGCCGTTACGAAGGTAAAGGAAATCATGGCCCAACAGAATCCCGTCCCTGCCGGTTTGCGCCTTGCGGTAGTGGGCGGCGGCTGTTCTGGATTCTCGTACCAGATGAATTTCGAGAACCAGACCAACGGGGTTGATAAGGTTTACGAATTCGACGGCCTGAAGGTGTTTGTTGACCAGGCATCATTGATGTACATCGACGGCACCAAGATCGACTACATAGAGACCTTGGAGGGTGCAGGTTTTAAGTTCGACAACCCGAATGTGAAAACCACCTGCGGCTGCGGAAGTTCTTTCAGCGCCTAGAACTAGCGAAAATCGAAACTCGAAAATCGAAACTCGCCTAGCCGGGGGTGGCGAATTTCGAGTTTCGAATATCACCAATCGCAAATCACCAATCACCAATCGCCTCGAACCGCCTTGCTGCCTCCAACACCCATGAAGTAAACTAATAGCGAGCCATGAAAATTGCCCTCGCACAAATCAACACCACGGTTGGCGATTTTGACGGCAACATCGACCGCATCGTGAACTATGCCCATAGCGCGCAGGAACTCTGGGCAGACCTGGTGGTCTTCCCGGAGTTGGCGCTTTGCGGATATCCGCCTCGGGATCTGGTTGAAAGGCCGGGCTTCATACGGAAGTCCGAGACCGAACTGGTACGTTTGGCGGGCTTGCTCCCGCCCGTCCCAGCGCTTGTGGGCTACGTGCGTCGCTCCCACGCTGTGCAAGGCAAAGCCGTGGCGGACGCAGCAGCTTTAATTAAGGACGGCAAGGTGGTGCTGGATTACACGAAGATCCTGCTCCCCTTTTACGACGTTTTTGACGAGTCGCGTTATTTCGAACCCGGCCAATCCATCGCGCTCCATGAGTTCAATGGTTTCAAGCTCGGAATTACCATCTGCGAAGACGTCTGGAACGACAAGCATTTCTGGAAGAAACAACTCTACCGCCGAGATCCTGTCGATGAGTGCGTTCACGCCGGGGCCAACTTGCTGCTGAATATTGCCTCTTCTCCGTACAGTACGGAGAAAATCCAATTGCGTCATGACATGCTGAAGGCCATCGCGGATACGCGCCACATTCCGGTGGTCTACGTCAATCATGTGGGGGGAAACGACCAACTGGTTTTCGACGGCTCCAGCATGGCTTTCAATGCCCGGGGAGAACTCTGCGCGCGCGCCCGCTCCTTCGAGGAAGACCTGGTGATTTTCGACACCTCGGACGGTCACCTCGAAATCCACCCCGCTCCTGCTTCCGAAACCGAAGCGGTCTATCAAGCCCTCAAGCTGGGCGTGCACGACTACGTGGTGAAGTGCGGGTTCCAAAAAGTGATCGTGGGCCTGAGCGGCGGCATCGACTCCTCACTCGTCGCCACGCTGGCGGCGGACGCGCTGGGTCCCCAGAACGTCACCGGGGTGGGCATGCCCGGTCCCTATTCCTCTCCGGGAAGCATCCGGGATGCCGAAACGCTGGCCCGCAATCTGCGCATCGACTTCCGGATTATTCCCATCACCCCCATCTTCGAAAGTTATCTCACCGCGCTCGACCCGGCCTTTGAAGGTAAACCACGCGACGTGACGGAAGAGAACATCCAGGCGCGAGTGCGCGGCAATATTCTCATGGCCCTGTCCAATAAGTTTGGTTCGCTTGTCCTCAGCACTGGCAACAAATCCGAGCTGGCCGCCGGCTACTGCACTCTTTACGGCGACATGGCCGGGGGCCTGGCCGCCATCGCCGACGTCCCCAAGATCATGGTTTACGACTTGGCGCGTTACGTGAACCGCGCCGGGGAACGCATCCCGCGAGCCTGTCTTGAAAAGCCCCCTTCAGCCGAGTTGCGTCCCAACCAGACTGACCAGGACACTCTCCCCCCTTATGAAGTCCTGGACGCCATCCTGAAGGACTACATCGAGGAGGCCCTGTCCTCCCAGGAGATTGCGGAAAAGCATCATTTCGACCTCGCCTTGGTAAGGGAGGCGATCCGCAAGGTCGATGGCGCCGAATACAAGCGCCAGCAGGCCCCTCCCACACTCAAAGTGACCGCCAAGGCTTTCGGGATGGGAAGGCGTTATCCCATCGTGCAGAAGTACAGCGAGTGAGATCGAGAACACAGTAATGACCAAGCGAAATATTTTTGGAGGGAGGAGGTTAACATGCCAGACCTGGGCGAAGTCCTGAAAAGCGCGCTGAGCCTGAAACTCGAGGATCGTGCGGCCTTGGCAGAAAGGCTTCTTGTCAGTCTCGACGAGTTGGACGAGGAAGAGGCCGAGCGTCTCTGGGGGGAGGAGGCACAGAGGCGCCTGGAGGAATACCGAGCGGGCCGCGTTGGCGCTGCGGAGGCTCAAGACGTTGCGAAGAAGGCAGAGAGACTCTTCCGATGACCCCCGTCAGGTACCATCCGGCTGCCGAGGACGAACTGCTCAATGAGATCGGCTACCTCGAACTCCGCGTGCCCGGCCTGGGACGACGCTTCTACGCTGAGGTTCGGAGGGCCGAGAGTCTCATGGCGCAGTTTCCTGAGTCTGCTCGTGAGGTATTGCCCGGCATTAGGAAGTACACTGTGCGCAAGTTCCCATTCTCGCTCATCTATTCGATCGAAAGAGATGGCTTGCTCATCCTGGCGGTAGCCCACCACAGCCGTCGCCCGCGGTATTGGCTTCCCCGTGTCGGCGAGACCAAGGGTGGGCCACACTAACGGACCAACCTCCGGCGGATCGTCGCAGAGCTGAAAAGGATCTAGGGGGTAACATGGCAAGAAAAACCCGAGTGAAAGTTTTTGACGATTTACGCCAGTCTCTGGCTGACGCCGGGGCCTACGAACAAGGCAAACCTGTGACCCTCCGAACGAAGGAAATCCCTCCACTAAGATTCACGGCCAATTCCCGGCAAGAGCCTTGCGGCTCGTGCTGGAATGGGCAAATCTTCACAAGGAAGAATTGATCGAGAACTGGCAACTTGCGAGGCAAGGGCAACCTCTCAGGCGCATAGCCCCACTGGAGTGAGGACCATGGACTATCACATTGTCGAGGCACGCTATGTGGCCGGCCACGTCGTGTGGCTCCGCTTTCGCGACGGGACGAGCGGCGAGATCGATCTGGCGCCGGCTCTCCGCGGCCCCATCTTCGAACCTTTGCGCAATCCCGCAGTCTTCAGTCAGTTCCAGAGACATCCCGAGTTTCACACGCTCGTCTGGCCGAATGGAGCCGACTTTGCCCCCGAGTTTTTGCGCGATAATGTGCGCGTTACAGTATAACCGCCAAGTGGAGCCGACGCGCCACATGGCGGCCGTTAAGAACAGAACATAGGAGGGCCGCCTCCATACGGGCATTGTTTCCACGCCCCGGATGGTGTAAGCTTTGCCTATGGCGGAGATCGTCTTTGAAGTGACCCAGGAAGCGGATGGCGGCTTGGTGGCGGAATGCTTGTCGGAAAGCATTTTCACCCAGGCTGACAGTTGGGACGAGCTGCGTGGGAATGTGAAAGAGGCGGTGGCAGCTTATTTCTTTGACCATCCGCAACCCCCGGCTGCGATCCGTCTCCATCTCGTCCGCGATGAAGTTCTCGCCAACTCATGAGAATTCCGCGCCACCTGAGCGGCTACGACCTTGTCCAGACCCTTTGCCGCAAGTGGGGCTAGCGCGTGGTCCATCAGGAAGGCAGCCACGTCGTGCTGGAGACGGATGAACCCTCACACCAGCGACTCGCCGTTCCCGCCCACAAATACCTTCGCATCGGAACGCTGAATGCCATTTTGCGCACGGTCGCGAATCATAAGCGCGTGGAACGCGACGCCATCATTGAGTCGCTTTGACGCCTGCCACAACAGAAAGCGGATTTCGTCGCGATGTGTACGAGCGGCCCTTGGGCGTGACTGGTGAGAATAGTCGCAGAGCTTGCGAAGCAGGCCCGCGCTACTTGCTGAGATTTTTCGCGTATTCGTGGGACGCGCACATAAAATATGATGTGTGCACCACCCGCGAATCATTGGAGGAATCGACTGATCCGGAACCCCAGTTCAGCGGGCAGGTCCCCAGGCGTGGTGATGATCTTCCGCTTGAACGGCTCCGAGTTAAAGAGTGGGGCGCGGCAAGAGGTAGTCGTCGTCAGGAAATGAGGGTGATCGAGGCCGTAGCGATGGCGCTGGGGACGCAGCGGAAGGTTGTACCTCAGCGTCAAGCAGCCCCCGTATGTCGCAGACATCACAAAACGATGTCTGCGCCACCCGCCCAAGGAAGGGCGGAGTGATCTTTCGAAGGCGGTGCGGGAGATGGTTACCCGCGGCAGAATCTTGTTTGCCGTGGAGAGGTACAAGAAAGGGAAGGCCTCACTCGGCAAGGCCGCCGAACTCGCCGGGCTCCCATTGGGACAGATGATGACAATCCTGACGGAGTTCGGAGTGGAAACCCGGCTGGAGAGGGACGACTACCTCCAAGCACTCCAGAATCTCAAAAAGGTATGGTAATCATTCCGCGTCGGCCAGCAGCGTAATGGAAGGGTAAGTGCGCAAACCATCACGAAAACGTGCAAATCCAATCGGCAATCCAAAATCCAAAATCCAAAATCTAAAATCCCTTCGCCCCTGCCACCTGAAACCTGACACCTGGCACCTGGAACCTGCCCTTCTGACTTCTTGTCTCTTGACAAACGGAACAGGATAGGCTACGATTGTATCTTGAAGCTATGCAGGGGTCCACACCTGCAGGGAACGCTATGGTGCATTGCTATCGCCGGCCCCAAGCCACTTCCGAGAATGTGCCAAGCGCGACGAAAGGCTCACCAATTAGCTCGCCACGCCACAGACAAGAAGTCTCTCGCTCCAGAGGAAGCAAAAGAGAATTCTTCAAAATTGAACGAACGACGCGGGAATGTCTATGAAAACAAAGGACCGCTGTGGGAAGCTCAGGGACGAAGCGGGTATGTGTATGAAAACAAAGGTTGTTAGCCGATTGAAGCTGGAATACTATTGAAAAGAAAGGTGGTTAACAGGTGGCAGATGTTGTCCTAAACTGCCTCATAGAACGATGTACAAAGGGCCATGCATTTTGAGGGACTTTGGCGCGACGCGGTCTGGAGCGCGGCCCGTCAGTTGACGGGCCACACTCCAAAGTGAGGGAAAGCAAAAGAGAATTCCTTAAAATTGACAGAACGACGCGGGAATGTCTATGAAAACACACATACTTAGCCGCTTAAGGCTGGAATGTTATGTGCGCCCCAACGGCGCGGATCGCCAGTGGGTGGAAGTCCCACCCAGATAGTTGTCGGTAAGTCTGGTAGCTGACAAGCGGCTTAGGCCGGCGACGGGCCGGACCGGGCCGAAGCCTTGTGACAAAGGCCGCCTAGGGTGGCTGAGCAACCCTGCAGGCCGTAACACGTGTGAAGCCGGAGCAGGCCTCGAAAGTGAAGTCGTGGACGCCGACCTGCCATAACATCAGGGAAGGCAGCACCGACCGGGAAGTGACCGACACGCACACCGGTTGGGTCCACCGGGGTAATGGGCACGGCATGCAGGGAAGGTGGTGCGGGCGAGTGGGGGAACCCCAGTCCGGGCGGAGTTCAACTTCAACGCTCTCGCTAGGGAGGGCGGCCTGGCTGGGACTCGGAGAGGGTCATAGTACCGTCGAAGCCGGGCAACGCCGGTGGAGGGAA
>Ga0208191_1001720_pt1 | contig 10384 bp, 12 predicted proteins | sample June2015DPH_13_5_FD_184709 | JGI IMG/M metagenome (GOLD analysis project Ga0208191, IMG submission 184709) | Peatland microbial communities from SPRUCE experiment site at the Marcell Experimental Forest, Minnesota, USA - June2015DPH_13_40... | ecosystem: Environmental > Terrestrial > Soil >... | reverse complement strand
ACGATGGTTGCTTGATGAACGTCGAGCCCAATATACTTTTCGCTGTCCATTAGGGTGCTCCTTTTCGTAGGTGATGGTTCGAACCACACAACCTACTCCAAGAGGGGCGCCCTTTTATAATGCGATTACATCAACTACGCGGCCGGAGAAATTCTAGGTTGGAGACTATTTGGGCACTCAGACCCCAAACTGTCGCAGGTGAGGACCGGCAGAGCATCGTGGTCAGCATAAAATCCTGTCGAATGGCTATTGCCACTGGGATTTTTCTCATCCAATATCATTGCCATGTCTAGATGCGGCTCAGTGCGAACGTCAGCGTGCGCGGTTTTGTTCTTTGGCCTTTCATTCCTGCAAACGGCGCCTACCGCCGACGGGCGGGCTCGGCAGGTCGAAAACAAACCCTCCACCCCGGAGATATCGAGCGCGGATGCGCCTCCCATTCTGGTTGAGCTGTTCACCTCTGAAGGTTGTTCCAGTTGTCCTCCCGCGGACGCCCTCCTCCAAAGGATGGACACTTTCCCGCCCATTGCTGGTGCGCAATTCATCGTCCTGAGTGAACACGTGGATTATTGGGACCATGACGGCTGGAAAGATCCAAACTCCTCAGCTGCACTAACGGAACGCCAGGCTGCCTATGTCCGCGCCCTTGGGCTTAAGACTCCGTACACTCCCCAGATCATCGTGGATGGAACCAGCGAAATGCGCGCTAACGATTCGCTACAGGCGGACAAAGTGTTTCACAAAGCTGCCGCCGTACCTAAGGTGCCTGTACACATCAGCGAGGTGAACGTTGATGCCGGAAATCCAGCTGTTATTCGAATGCGCATCGAAGCTGACGGCAAATCCCAGAAACAAAACGCCGACGTCCTTGTGGCTGTCGCTCTCGATCGCGTCGAGTCGCAAGTCTTGCGCGGCGAAAACGGCGGCCAACACTTGACGCACGTTGCGGTCGTGCTGCAACTCACAAAGATAGGAAAGCTACCGAGGGGAAAGACCTTTGACGAAAGTGTTCAGTTGAAGCTCAAGCCCGGTACGGATCCAAGAAATGTTCGGATTGTTGCTTTTGTGCAAGAACCTGGACCAGGCAGATTACTCGGAGCGGCTTTGCGGAAGCCTGCGAGATGACCGTACTCGCCATAATGCTCATTGAGGGGTTCTAATTGTAAACGCCTGATAGCTACAACTGACTTCAACGCGGGAGTAAGATGGTTGCGCTGGGCTTTTAGGCTGAGACGGTTACGACGATGAGTGAATCCTTTCGCACTATGGTCCGAAAGCCGAGTGCATTTCTTCCGGTTGCAATGTCTCTGATGGCACTGGCGCTTCTTGGCGGGGCTTACATTTATGGCCGAGCCACGCGACAGGGTGCTCTCGTGCGTGAGGCTGACGAGGGTTCAATCGCTCATTTATGGCAGCTTCTCATGGCGGGACAGCTTCCCGTGCTGGCATACTTCGCCATCAAGTGGCTACCGCGAGCGCCAAAGCAGACGCTGCGCGTGCTTGCGCTACAGGCCGGAGCTGTGCTGGCTGCAATGGCACCCGTCTACTTCCTGAACCTGTAAACTTCAAGGTCAGTCAATGTGGTAGCAGGCAATTATGATCAGGACAGCCCACCATCTGGCGTAACATCTCTTTATCACGCATTGACCCTATTTCTGAGTGCCTCCCCCGCAATTGTGAACCACGACGGACACACCATCTCCTCGAAGTTAACGCGGCGGATCTCCGCGGGCTCGATTATGCGACTGCACGTCGGACAGACTGTCTTCATTGCGGCCAGAAAGTGGGAACAAAGTCTGGAGTGAGTCCGTAAAGGAATCATGCGATATCAATCCAGCGTGATGGTCGGCAACGTTCCCGTGATCTCAGTTGCGTTCGGCCCTGACGCCCGGTCCAACCAAAACCGCGGGCGCGCCGTAGGCTTGGTGGCGGTAGGCGACGTTGCGGTAGGCATTATTGCCGTCGGTGCGATTGCGGCAGGGGTGATCGCAGTCGGAGGCTTGGGATTCGGGGTCGTCAGCGTCGGCGGGTTGGCTTTGGGCTTAGTGGCCTTGGGAGGACTCGCGGTCGGAGGAGTGGCTGTAGGCGGGTTGGCCGCCGGTTTCCGGTCCCTGGGAGGCTTGGCGATTGGCCCACATCCGGATGGCGGGTTACGGGTCTACTGGCCAACTTCGTGACACTTGGATCTCGCACGGGGCTTTGCCTGCGAAGATCGTCAGGACTCAGGCGACAACTGATCGTAAACCGAACACCTGAGAAATTGCATGAGCGAGGCGCTCGGATCATTCATAGGCCGATTAGTGTTGGCCCGTTTTGGATGCGCTGATGCGTGCAGGAACTCAGGTTCGGACCGATGATTGTTGAAACATCCCGATTTCACTCAAAACCCCTCAATGCATTATGAGAGAGCGCCCCACTTCGCCGTTAGCAAAGGCAAAGCCTCATAAGCTAACATCTTCTTGTTCTCCTTCCTTCGAAAAGGAGCACACGAGCGCCTCCGTGCGGGCTGCAATGGAGGAAACTCGTGGAACTGTTTCGAAAGAAAGATTCTCGATTTTACTGGTATGACTTCAAGGTTCGCGGCAAACGGTACCGAGGGTCTACCAAAGAGACCAACAAAAAGAGGGCCGGAAGGATTGCCGCTTTGCGGTTCTCACAAGCAATTGAAGGTACGGGTCTGCTGGACCGGAAGGCTCCCAGCCTGCAGGAGCTCTCGACCCGGTTCAGAGGCTGGGTCGAATCAGCAGGTCTGGCGAGCAAGACAAGAAAATACTACGCAAATGGCTGGCGACTGCTGTCCAGCACATGCATCGTTGGCATGCGTCTTGACCACATAACCAAGGACCATGTGGAGGTCCTCCGTTTCGGCGGTTCAGCAGCGAACGTAAACTGTGCATTACGAACGTTGCGCCGGATGCTCCACAAGGGAGAAGAGTGGAATCTCCTCATCAAGATTCCAAAATTCAAGCTGTGGCCGGAGCATGGACGCAAACTAAGGCTGGATGATAATGCTGAAGAGAAGTTACTGACCGCTGCTAAATCCTGCAATTGGAAACCTGAGATGTTCGAGCTGTTTCGGGATGTCATCATTCTCGCAAGGGACACGGGAATGAGGAACGGGAGAGAGCTTTATCGTATCCGTACCGAAAATCTGGATTGGAACAATCGAATCATCTTCGTGCCAGACAGCAAGACTGTCGATGGGAGAAGAATGATCCCGATGAGCGATCGGGCATACGAAGTGCTCCGGGCCCGCGCCGCAGGTAAGGTGGAGGGATGCCTGTTTCCTTCCGCTCGTTCACGGTGTGGTCATTTGATGGACCTGGGAAAGCCTTTCCGAATCGCACGCCGGAAGGCTCAACTCCCCGAGAATCTCGTCTTGTATTGCGCACGACACGATTACGGGACAAGGGTCCTAAGCAATACCGGCAATCTAGCGGCGGTAATGACGACAATGGGGCATAAAGATGTCAGAGCTACCATGCAGTATCAACATCCAGACCTTGAGATTGTCCGAGCCGCCCTGAATCGAACAAATGGATCGTCCGTGCAGACGACCACATAGGCACGTCCGCGGCACGTTCTAGGACACAGGCGAAAACGATAATTCGGCAGGTGGTTGAAAACATGATCAGAACAGAGGAAATCAAACTGGCGGTGACTAACGTCCGATCAGTCGCCAATTTGGCGTTCTGTTGTGAATCTTCTATTGACTAGTCATATGACTAGCCCCTACAATGACGAGCATCGAGCAAGGAGATTGGGGCATGAATTCGTGGCAAGTTCAGGATGCGAAAGCGCGGTTTAGCGAATTCTTGGACGCAACCATCGAGAAGGGACCCCAAGTTGTCACCCGGCGCGGAATCGAAACCGCCATCCTCGTACCGATTGGAGAGTGGAACCGCTTGCAACGGGCTGCGCGTCCCGGCCTCAAAGCCTTGTTGTTGGCTCCCGAAGCTCGCTTTAAGAATTTGATCCCGGAGCGCCACAAGTTGCGACGACGGACTGTGCTGGAGTTCAAGTGAACGGATACCTCTTAGATACCAATATCGTTTCCGAGCTGCGAAAGCCACGCCCACATGGCGGAGTGCTAGCTTGGCTCAACAAGCAGGAAGAGGAGCAATTGTTTTTGTCAGCCGTGACGATAGGCGAACTGCAAGCGGGAATTGAGCGGACTCGGCACCAAGATCCAGCTAAGGCTATCGACATCGAGTCTTGGGCAGATCAGGTGGCCGCTTCGTATCAGATACTGCCGATGGATACGCCGTGCTTTCGGGAGTGGGGTCGGATCATGAACCAAAGACCTGACCGGTTGATCGAGGACGCTATGATTGCTGCCACGGCCCGCGTGCATCGGTTGGTCGTTGCCACCAGAAACGAAGGGGATTTCAGGCAGCTGGACGTAGGAACTCTCAACCCGTTTAAGACGAGCTAGTCTCTCGAGGCGTTCACCAAAGCCGTCAGCAGCTTTGGCCGATTCGTCAATCTCACGGACCTTCTGCTAATGGTGCAGTTTGAAATCCACAGGTCCTAGCGTCTGACTCCGGGATGTGGGAAACTGTGCTTATGTCAGAGAAACGAACAAAAGCCGATAAAGCACAGAGAGAAGCTGATCTACTCGACGAGAAGTCGTCTCACCGTCCACCCCAGAATCAGGGGAAAAAACCACGCGAGGACTTCAACCAAGCCGCTGTGCGAATCGTCGAAGAGGCTGCTGAGAAGGATTAAGCCCTAGCCAATCAGCCCCACAAGCCAGACCGTCCTGAGAGTTTTGGTTCGCTCCTTGCAGCATCGAGCGCGTCGGTCCCCTTTGACCAGCGAACCGACAGCAACTTCAGATCGTCATCCTTTATATGGTGGACGCTGTCGTAACCGTGTACAAGTAAAATTCGTAGTCCATTCGAAACCGCCGGCTGGCGGCTGTGAGCTGAAGTCCATGTGATCGAATTAGTCGCTTGTAAAAGCGACGTGTGCTGTTTTGCCAGTGGGTGATCTTCGGGCAAATGCGCGATCCACCAGCCGCTTCTGCTTTCTGAAATGCGGTCATCCTTATTATTAGGCTCCTTGTTCTCTCCGCGTTTTAAACCCCTCATACCCTCGTTCGAAACCCATAGCAGAGACGGCCCTTTCCGCCGTCAAGGGTAAAGCTGTCGCCAGCCACAAACCGGCTGCCCTATGACTGCTCGGGCCGCTCTGCACAACACCTCTCCATTACGAGGGAATGAAGTTTTTTAAACGCTCGTAAAGGAGAAAAACAATGCAGCGAACCGAAAAGCAGGACATCTACACCCGAATCACCAATCAGATCGTCAGCCACTTGGAAAAAGGCGTGAGGCCTTGGGTTCGGCCGTGGAATGCCGAACATGCGGCAGGACGGATTACCCGCCCACTCCGCCACAATGCGAAGCCTTACAGCGGAATCAACGTTCTCTCTCTGTGGGCGAGCGCCATGGCGCAGAACTTCGCGGCTCCCATCTGGATGACGTTCAAACAGGCATCGGAGCTGGACGCCCACATCCGCAAGGGCGAGAAAGGCTCGCTCGTCGTCTACGCGGACAGCATCACCCGAAAGGAAACCGACGAAAAGACGGGCGACGAAACCGACCGGGAAATCCCATTCCTTAAGGGGTACACCGTTTTCAATGTCGAGCAGATCGAAGGCCTGCCGGAAGTTTATTACGCGAAAGCCGCACCTACACTCGACCCTGTGGCCCGCATCGAGCACGCAGAAGAGTACTTCGTAGCCTTGGGAGCAACCATTCGACATGGCGGAAATCGTGCGTTTTACAGCATCTCCGCCGATGCGATCCAGATGCCGCCATTCGAGAGTTTCCAAAACGCAGACAGTTATTACGCGACGCTTGCCCATGAATGCACTCACTGGACGGGCAGCAAGACCCGGCTCGACCGTGACTTCGGCGGGCATCGCTTCGGAAGCGAAGGTTACGCTGTCGAGGAACTGGTTGCCGAACTTGGGGCCGCTTTCCTGTGCGCCGACCTGGAGCTTGCTCTGGAACCGCGCGAAGATCACGCGTCTTATATCGCAACCTGGTTGAAACTGCTGGCTACTGACAACCGAGCAGTGTTCACCGCCGCCGCCCATGCACAACGTGCCGCCGAATTTATCAACAACAGAGCCACAGAGGCCGCCGCGCAAGTCAACTCGACTTACGCGGCATGATGCTAGTGCAGACATCGCGGTTATTGATCATCTACGCTGTCAAAGTTCGCGTTGCGCATTCCTAGTAGATTTTTATTAAACTCTGGCGCAATACGACCCACCTCCGCAGGAAGTGCCCCTCAATTCGCATGTGGGCCCCGGTGAGACCCGGTGAGAGGTAGGTATTGCGCAGGCGTTGCGGGAGGTGCTAGGCTAGGCGAATAGAAGGCGAATACGACCGGAGTACCTTATGTCCGCTTTCCAGTCTTTAGCCCCGCGAACGCCAGCAAGTCTCGAAACCGTGCACAACATTCTCGGCTCGTTGGTCGCGCGATATCGCCAAGAGGAAGTGCTGACTGCGGTGCGGCAGATCCCGGCCCGAGATGCCCAGTCTCGTCCTATACCAGCCTGGGTGACAAGTGCCTTGGCTGAGGCATATCGAGTCAAGGGAATCCGGGAGTTGTACTCACATCAGGCGTTGACCGCTGAGCTTGTGCGAGATGGCAAGAACGTCGTAGTGGTGACGCCGACGGCGTCGGGCAAGACGCTTTGCTTCAACCTGCCGGTCCTGAATGCGGTGCTGGAGAATCCCGACACTCGCGCCCTGTACTTGTTTCCAACCAAGGCGCTTGCCCAGGACCAGTTGGCTGAGTTGCAGGATCTTGCGAGACGGCTCGACGACAGTTTTGGAGTATTCACATATGACGGCGATACACCGAGTGACGCACGAAAAGCGATTCGGGAGCGCGGGCACATCGTCCTGACCAATCCGGACATGCTGCACACCGGAATCCTTCCGCACCACACAAAGTGGATGCGGCTCTTCGAGAACCTGCGCTACATCGTCCTCGACGAATTGCACACGTACCGTGGGGTGTTCGGCAGCCATCTCGCCAATGTGCTCAGGCGACTGAAACGTGTCGCGAAATTCTACGGTTCCGATCCGCAGTTCATCTGCTGCTCCGCAACGATTGCAAATCCCGGCGAACTGACTTCTCAACTCATCGAGGAAGATGTTGAAGTCGTCGAAGAGAACGGAGCACCCGCTGGCGAAAAGCTTTTCGTTTTCTACAACCCACCGATGGTGAACCGGAGCCTAGGGATTCGGCGAAGCTACATCAATGAGGCAACACGAGTGGCGAATGAAATTCTTGCCCGCAAGCTGCAGACCATCGTCTTCGCCAATAGCCGGCTGCACACGGAGGTTCTGCTCACGTATTTGCAGCAAGCGAATCTTCCGAAGCCCGGCCAAGCGGAACCCATTCGTGGCTACCGTGGAGGATATCTGCCTGGAGAACGTCGCGAGATTGAACGCGGCCTGCGCGACGGACGCATCTTGGGAGTTGTAGCCACCAACGCTCTGGAACTGGGAATCGATGTCGGCTCTCTCGATGCATGCGTAATGGCGGGTTATCCGGGATCAATAGCCTCCGCGTGGCAGAGGGCCGGTCGCGCCGGTAGACGCACCGGAAGTTCATGCGCAGTGTTCGTCGCATCATCCGCTCCGCTTGATCAATTCATCGTGCAACATCCCGATTACTTCTTCGGAAGGTCACCCGAGCATGCCCATATCCATCCGGACAACCTTGAAATTCTCGTCAATCATTTGAAGTGCGCAGCGTTCGAACTGCCAATTTCACCCGATGAACGCTTCGGCAACGTCGATCTTCCAGAACTCTGCGAACAGCTGGGAGAAGCAGGGTTCCTGCATCAGAGTGGAGGCGATTGGCACTGGATGGACGAAGCGTACCCTGCTGACACCGTCAGCTTGCGATCTGTTACCTCAGACAATTTCGTCATCATCGATACGACTGGCGAAGAGAATGGCAAGCCGGAGGTGATCGGCGAAGTTGATTTTTCATCAGCACTAACCACCGTGCATCCAAAGGCGATCTACATCCACCAAGGGCAGCAGTACCACGTCGAGCAGTTGGACTTCGACAAGCGCAAAGCCTACGTGAAGCCGGTCAATGTGGACTATTTCACGGATGCAATCCGCTACACCCAGGTTCGTGTACTCGAAGTCGCTGAACAGCAGGGAATAGCAGGACCAGCGGCTCGGGCCCATGGGGATGTGTTAGTGCGATCGCAGGTTGTCGGCTTCAAGAAGATCAAGTTCTTCACGAACGAGAACGTGGGCTCCGGAAAGCTCGAACTGCCTGAAAACGAGATGCACACAACCTCGTTCTGGATAACGGTCGGGCACCGCCTCATTGCGGAATTGCCTTTCAGCCTTTCCGAACGTCAGAGCGGGATATTTGGCTTGCTCTACGCGCTCGGGACAATGGCAACGCTTCTGGTAATGTGCGATCGTCGTGACCTTGGCACGGCTGTGGGCGAGCGCCCGCCCAGCGCCGCTAGCGAGATTAGATGGGAAGATTTCGCGACAGCTTCGTCAAACGTTTCCGAGGCGAAAGAGTTCTTCGAACCCAATCTCTACATCTACGACGCTTACCCTGGGGGGATCGGATTCAGCGAACCGCTATATCGGAGTTGCAGCACGTTGCTCGGCCGCACGCGCGAACTGATCAGTGCTTGCTCCTGCGAGAACGGATGTCCTTCGTGTGTTGGGCCCACTGCTGATCGAAGCGAGAGAACCAAAGATGTCGCGCTTGGGATTCTTGAGCGACTGTGTCGAGCCGCTCAGGTGTTGCCCAAGAGAACTGAAGAGTCAGCTTAAAGATGCGCTACGTGAACCTTGACCGCGTTCGAGGGCTGAAGGCACTGCGGCGCTCTTCTTCTATGTCCGCACCAGCCTCGCCGGAGTGGCAACGACCCTTGGTGAACGATTACAGGGAGCCGCACACACGCGCGGCAGCGGTCCGGAATGAACCAGATCGGCTAGGACAGATTCTCGGAGCCACCGCGAAGACAAATCAGTACGGCGAGCATCTTTCACTTCATTGCTGGTGCGGAGAGCCTGCGCGATACACCCCTAATATCGACGCACTGAGATTACTCATGCCCGGCGCACCGGAGGCGGTTGCTGATCCCGCGCGATGGCTCTTTCTGGATACCGAAACCACAGGTCTTGCTGGTGGAAGTGGCACCTACGCCTTTCTCGTCGGCATCGCCTGGTGGGAGGGCGGTGGGCTTGAGATCGAGCAGTTTTTCATCCGCGAATACAGCGAGGAACGCTCGTTATTGTTTGCCTTGGCAGAGCGGATTGCGGAGCGCCCCGTACTCGTCACCTTCAACGGCAAGTCGTTCGATTGGCCGTTGCTCGAAACGCGTTATCGCATGAGCCGAAAGCTCCCCCCGCCAGTTCCGCGGGCCCACCTCGATTTTCTTCACCCTGCACGGAACCTGTGGCGGCTTCGACTCGGCTCGGTGCGGCTATCAGAGTTGGAACGTCATGTGTTGGGTTGGGAGCGAGGAGTCGACATGCTTTCAGGCCTAATCCCGCAAATCTACTTCGACTATTTGCGCGGAGGTCCACCCGACCGGCTCCTTCCAGTCTTCCATCACAACCAGATGGACCTGCGAAGTCTCGCAGCCCTCTCCAGCCGAATTCTCTCGCTATTCAGTGATGCTGAAAACCTGGGTCAAGATGGACTGGAACTATTCGGGGTCTCTCGGGTCTGCGAAAAGCGAGGAGAGAATACCCGCGCCCGCAAGCTTTACGAGAAATCGATTGCATCTGTTCTACCGTCCGAAACAGACCGTGCTGCACGGCGCTCGCTCGCACGACTCGCAAAACGCGAAGGCGATTTCAATCTGGCTTGTGACCTCTGGGAGGGTGCACTCGGAAATTCACGGCACGGCTATGAGGCTTACGAGCAATTGGCAATTTATTACGAACACAACGCTCGCAACCCAGAGCAGGCTCGGCAGGTAGTCCGGCGAGCAATTGATGAACTTCGCCGTGCCAATCAGATAGGCGACATTGCGACTAGCGCCTATCGCGAGATCAAGGCAAGATTCGATCATCGGATGGCGCGCCTCGAACGCAAGGCCGCTCAGACCCAACTGGAGGCTTTCGACGCTTAACTAGGAGTCTATCGTTGTTGGTGATGGAATTGGTTCAGAATCCATGAACACTACAAAATGGATGATAGCCCAATCGTGGTGTAAACAAATCGGTCCGACAGGGGTTAAATACAATCAAAGTATTCTCTCGAGGTTCTGTCATGAAGGGTTCGGATGTGGATGGCACATCTCAGGTGGGTCAGGGTCTCAACGCGGTGGCCCTGCAAAACGCAGTCTTGTGTGCTGAATGTGACG
>Ga0208191_1001717_pt1 | contig 10404 bp, 17 predicted proteins | sample June2015DPH_13_5_FD_184709 | JGI IMG/M metagenome (GOLD analysis project Ga0208191, IMG submission 184709) | Peatland microbial communities from SPRUCE experiment site at the Marcell Experimental Forest, Minnesota, USA - June2015DPH_13_40... | ecosystem: Environmental > Terrestrial > Soil >... | reverse complement strand
ATCGTTACTCGCACCTCACGCAAGTGTTTGGGAGACTCTTGCACGAGACCCGAGTCAGTGAAGAAGAGCTACGCGGTTTCAGTGAGGATAAGCTAAAGACGATCCGTTCTTTCGCCAAATTCTTGGCAGAGGACGCGGCCTGACCTGCATTTTGAGCGCTATCGCCTGATTTCGACAGTCGACCTCCGGTTAGCCCATTTACCGCCAACAATCCAAAAGTCACATTGATGGATTCCGCTTCGGGTTGGCCTGCTTCGTGATTAAGACACTTTGAACGTTTTATGGAACAAGACGAGAATGAAGGACGTAGAACTACGCAGTGTGTGCACAATTTTGTTGGCAGGACCCGTCTAATGCACAATCCCTGGTGGATGCATGTTCTCCTCGCTTCGCATATAGTTTCGGGCGTAGCAGCCTTTGTACTGGCTCCGCTTGCTCTGATCACGGCAAAAGGTGGAAAGGCGCACCGGCGCTGGGGCAAGTTTTATTTCTGGTGCATGGCCGCCGTGGCTTTCACGGCGCTGGTGATGGCTCTGTGGCGGCCAGTTCTGTTTCTCGCATTGGTTGCGATCTTTAGTTTCTACGCGGCTTTCGGAGCGTACCGTGTGCTCGGGCAAAAAGTCGCATCGAGGGGGGAACCGGTTGTCCGCGCGCTGGACTGGTTGGCGGCCATCCTATGCCTCGGCGCGAGTGCCGCTCTTGTAGTGCTGGGAGCGATCCAGCCGCAACTGGTCCAAAACCTGAGGATCCCATCCATCGTTTTTGGATTGGTCGGTGTGCGCATTTCCGCGGCCGCGATATGGCGCTTCACCCATCCGCCCATGGACAAGATGTTCTGGTGGTACGTCCACCTGCAGGGCATGATCGGCAGCTATATTGCAGCCTGCACCGCTTTTTGCCTTGTCACTCTTGGCCCGCTCCTGCATGCCGCCTGGTGGCTGTGGCTGCTTCCGATATCGATCGGATTGCCGGCGATCTTTGCGACGAGAGCTTATTATCGGCAGAAGTTTCGTTCAAGGCAGGATGCGCAGCTGGTCTAGAGCCTCTGCGAATAGGCTATGTTGTTGCCAACAGGGGCAGCGCCCATTGACAGGTTCTGAGCGCGCTCTCGGCAACCCGAAAACTACCCCTCAATTGGTGAAAAATCCCGATTAATTACACTCATTGTCCCCGCGTGAGGGGGTTTTGAGTGGAATCGCCTGATAGCGACAGCTACGCGGTCGGCTTCTTATGGGGATTGCCTTAGACCATTGAAATGAACGGTAATAGCCCCTCCTGAAACTTGCCTGAAGCAATTTTCTCCCACTTCAGGCGAGTCGCCGAAGAACCTCTGGTACAGAAGAAGGTTAGAATACGCTACGGCTGACTGCCCGGATTCGTACCAATTGTGCACTGTAATATTGCCGCGCACAGTGATCCATTCTCCCGGTTCCAGATTTATGGTCGTATTCGATTTCCACGTAGACCCGTATAATTCCAACCACCCCAGCCTAATTGTGCCGTTCGGAACTCCTGCCATGAGCGGCAGGCTGGCAGTGTAACCAAAGCCGTTTTCGGGATGAAGATCCGCAACATCACTGCCCACAGGCAGTACGATCGGAACCTTGCCGTAATTCTCAACTTTCAAAATCACGGATATTTGCTCCTTCGGGTGAATATGTGTTGGAGCAAGGGACTCCACAGATACCCGCACAGCCCTGAGCGCTCTTGTTCCTTCCTCCGTATCACAGTTCATGGATCTGCCCAGCGTTGGCGCTCTAAAATCTCGGTTTTCTCTAACGGCAGTGAGATCAATCTGCTGAACCTCTTGGGCGGATAAGAGGGCACCGAAGAAAAAGCTGACGAAGAGGACTGCCTTAACTGGCATGATTTTCCCCAACAGGAAGTATAGATTACTGTTGAAACATCCCGATTACACTCACCATGGCCTTGCGCTGGGCCCTTGAGTGAAATCGTGGCTTCGTCAACGGTTGGACTCCAGCGAGAGCGTTTCGGCATTTCTTCTTCTTCTCAACCCAAAACCTCGACCCTAATCATCGGCATCAAGTGACTTCGCCTTGCCCTCCTGTAGCGCAAACAAGGCCCGGCGTCATTTAGCCGCAGATCACTCGCTCATCGCACCATTTCACGTCAAAAGTCCCACTCAGCGTTTCATCACCCTTGAAGTGCAACTCGTAGCGGCCTGAAGCGCCGGAGCCCAGTTCATATCGGTCAAACGTGATCGTGCCCGATTGGGCTCGTTCACAGGTGCCTTCTTTCTTGCAGCGTGAGGCAAAGCCTGCGTCCGATCCCGGAGCGAACTTCACCACTTGGCCTGACTGAACGGGCAGCCCCCGCCATATTCCGACGGAAATGAATGGCTCGCTGGTTCGCTTGCACTGCGCTGGCTCGTTGGTGAGCGTGATGCCAATGGCGGGGCCGTCCCACGGCGCGCAGGAGCTTCGAATTGTTCCATAAGAGAAGGCAGCGGGCGCCGAGGGCGCGGTTGTGGCTATGGCGACAACTGCAACAAAGGTTGCAAGCACAGCCTGTTTTCGGCAACGCATTGTACCCGCCTCCTAACCTTCTCTCTTTTCCAGAACGATACCATGAACGAATCTTTGCACATTAGGAGGTAGTCCGTGCTCCGCGACAACTCCAACTGGCAGGCTATCTTGTCAATTGGCGAAAAATCACCATTACGCTCATCGACAGGTCAAAACGTGTAAGAGACGCCTGATAACGACAGTTGGCTTTAATGCAGCTAGCGGCCTCCCATAGGCATGAGGGATTGCATGCACCGGATCGCTCTTGTTGACAGTCAACTTCCGGTTTGCCCGTTATTGATCCTCGGTATTATGCTGCCCCTCAGCTGTCCAAGTTGAAACTCTGAACGAATGAAGGAGAAATCATGTTCAAAATCAGTGCGCTTGCTTTCTCAGTTCTCGTAGCTGGCCTTTTATGCTCTGCACCTGTGGCGCAAGCTCAGGTTGCCGTTGGCGTAAACATCGGACCGGCTCCCGTGTGTCCTTACGGATTCTTCGACTATGCCCCATATGACTGTGCTCCTTACGGCTACTACGGGCCTGATTGGTTTGTTGGCGGAATATTTATTGGAGCAGGCCCGTGGTTTCACGGCCATCGCGGCTTTTACGGCCATGTCGACAACCGCTTTGATCCTCATCACGGTTACGTTGGACCGCTGCCGGAGCGCGGGGCGGAGCGCTTCAACCACTTCCAAGCAAACGAGGCGCGAGATGGGCGAGGCAACGTAGGCGAAGCTGGCCATGAAGGGAAGGCTGAGCACGCGCTCCCCGGATATCGGGGTGGTGGCCATGCTGGTGGACATGGCGGCGGGCGCCACTAGAGCGCAATCCGGGTTGCGCGATTCGAGTTACGCGATTCGGTTTAAACGATCCGGTCTAAGCGAGAGACGAGATAAGGCGTCGCGTTGCGTCTTATCTCGTTTGCACTCACATCGAACAGTATGAGTCGGTGCTGATATTGACCTAGATGGCCGAAACCGGGACCGAACCCATGCGATTCGGCATTCATCTTCTCGGGGGCGACAGTGTCGAATTGTCCCCTCACCAGCTCGATTCTGAGAGGAAGAAATAAAGCAGAGTCAGTTGACGAAAAATCGCCATTACAGTGCGCCGGGATGAACCGGCATGAAGCAGAGAATGAAAGAGTCTCACGAGAAAGGACTAGCGATCTGCTCGGCCTCGAGTCTTGCGTTGCTACCGCGAGGGACCCAACGAAGCGTAGACAGAGGATAGGCGGGGTGGGCATCCAGCTCCGAAAAGATGCAATCCGGACGCCGACGCCTTTGTAATGCGCGGAAGGCAACATGAGCAGGAGCGCTAGCGCGAGTTCCTGTTCAGTCCGGCGTAGTCGAAGACCCCAGACACGCCTAGAAGCTTCATGCACGAGAACCGGGAGACCTCGGAGACACCTGCTGCCAAACCGAGCAGCAGGGCGGTGGGCGAAGGCAATAGCCGCACGGCCCGCATGTACGTCCCCGAGGAGTCACACGACGGTATAGTGCGTGCTGAGCAGCACGTTGTTCAGGAGGGTTAAAGTCCCTCGGGCGCTCAAATGAGGGGCGCCATATCCAACAAGCGGGGATAAAACCTCGCTGGCCGGAGAAAGCGGAAGGTAAGCAGAAGTCTAAACGGGCACGAAGGCGAAAGCTGGATACAGCCAAGGCGGAGCTAGAGCCACTGCTGGCAATACTCTGGAGGGCAGGGTGTCCATCAAGTGAGTATCGCAAGATGGAATCCGAAGGGCATGAGGAGAAGTACCGGGCCGTAATCGATGGGGAAACCCATGATGAACCGGTCGGCCAAAGGTGGGGCAGGTCGAGCCTGCACTATTGTGGCGAAGGCGTTCTCATTCACCCACCTACACCAAGGTGTTTGCGGACGGCACGGTACGGAAGAACAGCGCGTGACCTCAGGAGGACTGGCCAAGTCTCCGGGTGGCACCGGAGTAAGCGGACCTATAAGCGAAAGCGAAGTGGCGAGCGAGGCTCGGTCAGTAGTCGGACGGCTGAATATTACCTATGAAGCGTGGCGAAAGCCACGTGACCGGGCAACCGGCGACAGAATTGGGTCGGGGAAGGCAGCCGGCGAAGATGGTCAGGAAGAGAAAGGAAACCAGATGAGTGAAGATGAGGGAGGTAGGAACAGTTCCTTTAGTGAAAAACCCGTACGCTCTCGTCTGAGGAGACTGGTGGATTGGATCAACCTGACGGGGGCCAAGAAGGTCCATTCATTAATTGACAAAGTGTACAAGCGGAAGAACCTGGAGATGGCCTGGGAGAAGGTGAAAGCGAACCGGGGAAGTGGAGGAGTCGATGGGCAGACTCTGGAGGCCTTCGAAGTGCAGCTGGACCAGCAGTTGGATCGGCTGCAGCGAGAACTGAAAGAAGACACCTATCAACCTCTGCCGGTGCGACAACATCCCATCCCGAAGAGGGACAAACCGGGCGAATATCGCATGCTCGGCATACCCGCGATCTATGATCGCGTGTGTCAGCAAGCGCTGCTCAATCGGTTGGAGCCTATCTTCGAGCCGATATTCGATGATGCCAGCTTCGGATATCGGCGAGGGCGATCGCCGAAGGACGCTCTGCGCAAAGTGTGGAAAGAGATTCAAAGCGGGTCGGAGTGGATCGTCGATGCGGATCTCCGAGATTTTTTCGGGTCCGTAGACCACAAGAAACTCCTCACGCTGGTAGCCCAACGAGTAGCAGACGGCCGAGTGCTGCGCCTGATTCAGGCCATGCTCAAGGCAGGAAGCTACAGCAAAGGGCGGCTCTTTCCGACCGAGCGCGGAACTCCTCAGGGTGGAGTAGTTTCTCCCCTGCTCAGTAACATACTTCTGACGCCGTTTGATCGGGAGATGCGACTGAAGGGATATCAGCTGACGAGGTTTGCCGATGATTGGGTGGTTACCTGTAAATCGGCAGCGGAGGCAAGAGCCGCAGTGGACGCGGCCAGCCGAATCTTGAAACAACTGGGCGTGGAGTTGCATCCGCAGAAGACGCGGGTTGTCCATGTCCAGAACGGCTTCGAGTTCCTTGGCTACAAGATCAAGCGCGGGACGAGGAAGCTCCATCTGCCCGAGAGCAAGATTCGTAGTCAAGCCCGACAGGGTGCGCTGTACGCGTACCCCAAGGAGAAGTCGATCCGGCGTTTCATGGATCGGGTAAGGCAACGCACCAAACGGAAGATACCTCTGAAGACCAAGGAGCTGATTGCGGAACTCAATCCACTTTTGCGGGGCTGGGGCGAGTATTACAAACGCGCCCACGTCCGATTGCTCTTCCACCGACTCGATGGCTGGATTGTCAGACGGATCTGGTCGCATCGGTATAAGCGTTGGCGAAACGGCGGCTGGAAACGGCTGCCCAAGAAGACGCTTTACCGTGAGCACGGGCTTGTCAACTTAATCGACTTAATTCCTTCGTTGGCTTCTCGGCATGATTGAATCTTCGTGAAAGCTGTATGCGGGAAATCTGCATGTACAGTTTGAGCGGCGGACGGAGGCTAGCGCGTCAGCGCGCCTCCTCCGACCCGACACCGATGAATCATTCGAACAAAGACAGAAGACCGTTGGCGGAGAGTGAGGAGGGAAGGCCGTCGATCAAGGAGAACGCAGGTCAACCTCACACGTACCCGACTCAGAGCGGGAAGGGCGTGTCCCAGGGGTTGGCAGGCGTGCGGAAAGCAGCACGGGAAAATAAGGAGATGAAGTTCACCGCTCTGCTCCACCATCTGACCGTCGATCTGCTGCGGGAAACTTTTACTCACTAGAGAGGAAAGCGCTATCTGCAAATTCCGTGGCATATAGCAGCCGCTATAGGGGGCGTCGGGCAAGTGGTCATAGTCACCTTCTTGCTGATGATCGTCCTTGAACAACGTCGCAAACGGTTGATCCAGCATGCGCAAGAACTCACCTTCTTGAACCATCACATTTGGAATGCAATCACCCAGATGACCATGGCTTCGTATTTCACTGATGCAGACGAGCAGCAACGGATCAGGTGCGAGGCGGTGGAGCGTATTTCAGGGGCACTGCGCCGAGTCGCGAACAGTGCAGACCTCAACGGGATATCTCTGGAGGTTGATCTCACCGGCGTGGAATTGACCCGAGAGGCGGAGAAGAGGACCGCCTAACGAAGAAAGAATGCTTCCGCACACCTGAGTTTCAGTGTTCGTGCCGGACAATTAGACCCCAAAAGTCACTAATGTCACGGCCTATCTCACCACTGCACTCTCCTGAAGGAAGTCCAAGCGGAGTACACGAAGTTGCGGAAGTTGCAGTAGCTGGGAAAATTCCTTCCCCGTCGCTTACTGTTGACCGATAGTTGCTGAAATCAGGCGTTTACACTCATTTGACATAGTTGAGTGAAATCGCATAGATGAGCCTTTTTGTTTTTCCAGCATAGGCGTAGAGTTCACACATGAACGATAGCTCAATCGCGGGACGGACTGAAAAACTCCGTCGAGAGATTGAACTGATCCGGCAAGAGGAGCGACGCTACCGCGATCACAGGAACCATTCACTAGCTGAGAATGCAGAGCATGAAAAGCGGGAGTTTCGAGTCCTTGCAATCCGCGAAGAGCTTAGAACGCTTGTCGAAAAAGGGAAGCAACAATCAAGCCACGGATCAGTCTGGTACAGTTGACTTCTCCTTCTTTCAGAAAGAGAGCAGTTGCGATAAATCGGCCGCCGTCATCGCTCGCCTCTGCGTCTTTAATCTGCAGGCAAAGGCTCCAGACGACGTTATAAAACTCTTTGTCTACCACCCATGCCTTGGTCGCTTGTGACTAACTGCTTATAACAGGCGATTTCACGTTTTGCCGCTGGTCATTGAGCGCTATCGGGATTTATCAATAGTTAAGCTGCAAATTGGGCTGTCGGAAAATGGGGCTGAATGGGTGTAACATCGGTGCGTTCTAAACAGGAGATTCCCCGTGCGCACATTTTGTCTCCGAATGGTGCTCCCATTCGTCGGCCTGCTCGTCAGTTCCTCGCTCTGTGGCGCCCAGAATCCTGCATGGAACAACCTAAAACAACTCACCCCGGGACAGCAGGTCCGCGTCGTGGTCAACAACAATAAATCCTTCAAAGGCCAGTTCCAATCCACCACCGACGATGCCATCATCATCCGGTCCAAAGGAACGGACCAGACTCTTTCCCGCTCTAGCGTGCAGCTGGTATCCTCACGCCGCGCGGGGCATCGCGGGCGACACGCCGTCATCGGCGCAGCTATCGGGGCGGGTGCCGGCCTCGGAATCGGTGCAGCCATCGATAATGACTGTTCTCCCAATTCCATCGTATGCACCGGTAACAAGGGAAAGGCCATACTTACTCCTGTATTCGGCCTCCTCGGTGCAGGTATAGGTGCTCTTCTCCCCGCCGGGGGCTGGCAGGAAGTTTATCGCTCGAACTAGGCGGCGCTGGGTTTCCTATGCGATGGCTGTCCGGTCTGGGTCGATGAGTGATAAGGGGATTTAACGTCAACTACAGGGAAATTCATGGTAAAGTCTCGACGGAGGTCGCTGCTATGTATCTCCGGCTCGCTTTTTGGACTGGGGCGATGGCCTACATTTCCTTCCTCTTCGCCCGCTTTGACCTAGGCACCGGTCGTTCGTCACCGGGCGTCATGCTCACGGCAGCATTTTTCGGAGCCATGTTGGGCTTCGCCCTCGCGGGCATGTTCGTCAATCGGGTTAAGCGTAAAGCACTGCTGCGATGAGCTGCTTTTATTGCGCTCGCATGGGACAACGCCGAACAGGGCGAAGATAGAAACGCACTCTTCCATACCTGCGTGCCCGTTGCTGCAACGAGCTGTGACGCAAGTCATTTACGATTTGTTGTTGGCGTCTTATGCTCATTCTCAGATGTGAGGACGCCAAGGCCAACCCTTCGTGGGAAGTTCTTTCCTGGTGAAATGACGTTTACGCCCGGTTAAGCAGCCTCAAGTTCACGTTCTACCCGTGCCCTTTTGACCCGGCGAAGTTTAGTCCCGCTACTGACGCTGTGTTTTTCCTCGCCTTCATTCACCACGTCGTACAGCTGCTTGAGGAGGTAGACAAACTTCTTCGGGTTGCGCTCTTTGCGGGCCGCTTTCGACAGTTTTCTCCAGTTATTTGTAACCAGGGCACGAGGCATCAGCACTCCTCCTTTCGGCGTTTCGTGACCTCCCAATCCCTGCAGTTGGCTTGCCAAAGAGATAATGACTGGATTTTCAGAAGGATATGAGAACTAGCGAGGAAGTATGTCCCTGGGGATTTTGCCAAACGGTGAGTAGTTTTGTTCAGGTCCTGCTGGATGACTAGGCCTTAAGAGACGCTTTCGGTCCACGCACAGGCAGGGCGCAGACGCTACCGTCCGTAAAACCCTCTGACTCTAGGCCGAAAGCGTGATCAAATCGCGCTCGATAGTTTTCCCAGGCAACGGTTGCCGTGAGTTCCACTAATTGCCCGTCAGTAAACCGCTCACGCACCTTTGAGAACAAGGCATCGGGTATCTCGACCGGAGTTTGGGTCATGGCGTCGGCATACTCTAGCATGAGTTTTTCGGTGTCCGAGAACAATACGCTGGCTCGGTAGTTGGACAACGACTCGATCTTTTCTGCAGTGATGCCATGGCTTCTGCTGACCGCAGAACCGATATCAATTCAAAACGGACAACCCACAAGCGTGGCAACGCGCAGCTGTGCGAGGTCCTTCAGAGCAGCGTCCACCAAGTGGCTCGAACCAAGAGACTGCTCCATCTGACCGTAGCCCCAAAGCAGCTTTGAGTGGTGGGCGGCTACTTGCACCGGCATGACAACACGGCCCACTTTGCGTCTGGTCATTGCATAGACGAGTCGGGTGAACAACGCTCGAAGAAATCCCTGCTGGCTTGGGTCAGCTCCGTGCATACGTGTCATTTCGCCTACTTCCTTCCTTAGAGAGAGTTCATGGTAACCGTTGGGTTACGAGTGATATGGCGATGTTTCACCAATTCTGCGGCTGTTGAGTTGATGCGCCTCAGTTCACCGGACTTGGTGCGGTGGCAGATTGTTTGAGGTCCAAAATAAATTGGTGCACTTGAGCCCGCTCTGCGGTGTCGAAATTAAAAGCCCGAGCTTCCAGGTTCGAAAATACCTGGGGATTTACTTTCCCCGTCTTCTTCAGAATCGCGAGGGCACGATCCCACAGTGGAGCAGCTTGTTGGAGCTTTGATTCAGAGTCATAGATCAGCGCCATTCCAATCGAGGCATAGCCTAAGTCGGGATTGTTCGGGGTCAGAGATCCTTCCAGAAGGGCAATCGCCTGCTTCCCGCGCTCCTCCGCCTCGTCAAATTTGCGTTCTTCCGAGTACGTGTCCGCCAGCCTGCCCAACGTGTCTGCCGTCCGCACATCTCCGGCCGGAAATGATTGGGCCAGCGCCAGAGCGTCCAGAAACTCGCGCTCAGCTTTTGCAAACTCGGGCGCACCCGCCAGGTTAGTTTGACTCGTAAAACCGCCCCAATAGTACTTTTTCGACATACCCTTGGCGTAGGCTTTGCCGCCCTCTTTCATGTGCTTTTCCCATTCCTTCTCCTGGGCCCACGCGGCCGGAATTGCCAGGATCAGGAGGGAACTCATCACGAGCGCCCAAGAGACTCGACGGTAAAACGAATCAAAGCGTGACGCGACAATGCGCATGCAGTCCTTCTCCTGCCTCGCCCTTGCCGTGGTACCTCATCAGGAACCCCGCGGCGACGGTCAACAGCATCGGTGATTCCCCGCGTCCATATTTACGACGAAACCGGAAACAGCTTTGCAACTGCGTTCAACGCCTTGACGAGTCAGGGATATCAAGGGGTCCCCTGGATCATCGGTGAGGCATTTTACAATGACGCGGCGGAGGCAGCGGCGCAGC
>Ga0208191_1001715_pt1 | contig 10421 bp, 6 predicted proteins | sample June2015DPH_13_5_FD_184709 | JGI IMG/M metagenome (GOLD analysis project Ga0208191, IMG submission 184709) | Peatland microbial communities from SPRUCE experiment site at the Marcell Experimental Forest, Minnesota, USA - June2015DPH_13_40... | ecosystem: Environmental > Terrestrial > Soil >... | reverse complement strand
GACATCCTCGCGAGATTGGGGATCGTGCAGCAGGCCAGCATCAGCGCCACCCAGCCCCACCTGCAATGTACGAGTAACGTCCGCAGCGGAAATGCCGTGCAGCGACGCCTTGTCGAGGTCCACCTTCAGGTCATACTTGGTCTGCGGGTCCTCAACATACCAATCGACGTCTACTACGCCTGGCGTTTGCTGAAAAACCTTCTTAATCTGGGCTGCCAGTTCAATCTGGCCTTTGTAGTCTGGCCCATAAACTTCGGCGACCAAGGTTTGAAGCACCGGCGGACCGGGCGGAACTTCGGCGACCTTGATGCGCGCGCCGTACGGTTCAGCAATCTTGTCTAACACCGGCCGCAAGCGCCGTGCGATTTCATGGCTTTGCGCTTTGCGGTCATGACGGGACAACAGATTTACTTGAATGTCAGCTTGATTGGGCTGTCTGCGCAAGAAATAGTGCCGCACCAAACCGTTGAAGTTGTAAGGGCCGGAGGTACCGGCATAGATCTGGTAATTGATGACCTCGGGCTGCTTGCCCAGATATTGTCCCAGTGCCTGCGCCACCCGCGTCGTTTGCTCCAGGGGCGTGCCATCGGGCATGTCGATGATGACCTGGAACTCGCTCTTGTTGTCGAAGGGCAGCATTTTCACACGGACCCACTTCAACGGAACGAAAGCAACCGCCGCGAGCAGCAGAATTACCACCCCACCGAGAAACATCCAACGGCGTCGTGCATTGAAAATCAGCGGGTTCATGATCTTGCGGTAGAGGTGCGTGGTCCATCCCTCGGCCTCGTGGTGGCTGTGTCCACTGTCTCCGGCGTAATGCCGTAACAGCCGCAATGCCGCCCAAGGTGAAACCACAAAAGCCACGATCAATGAGAACATCATCGCGGCCGACGCCCCGACCGGGATCGGCCGCATGTAGGGTCCCATCAGACCACGGACGAACGCCATCGGCAGAATCGCGCCAATCACCGCGAATGTCGCCAGAATTGTGGGATTTCCCACTTCGTCCACAGCCTCCACCGCGACGTCCACCAACGAACGCCCGCGGCTCTCCGGCAACCGAAAATGGCGGACGATGTTTTCGACCACCACAATGGCGTCGTCGACCAGGATGCCGATGGAGAAAATGAGCGCGAATAAAGTCACCCGGTTCAGCGTGTACCCAAGTAGGTAGAAGATCGCCAGCGTGAGAGCCAGGGTCACAGGCACAGCGAGCAGAACCACCCCTGACTCGCGCCAGCCCAGGGCCAGGGCGATCAACAGAGTGACGGAGAGCGTTGCAATGAGCAGGTGTTTAAGAAGTTCGTCCGACTTGTCCTTCGCGGTCTCACCGTAGTTTCGTGTGACCGTGATATTCAGGTCCTGGGGTAGCATGTAGCCGCGCAGCGCGCCTACCTTTTCGAGAACGTGGTCCGCGATAATGCTCGCGTTTGTGCCCTTGCGCTTGGCGAGGGTGATGGTCACGGCGGGATATTCAGAATTGGCTGCCTGAGCACTCGTCCCCTTGGCATTTGCGAACAGCACATAGTTGTCGGGCTCGGCCGGGCCATCCTCGATTTTCTCCACCACGTCGCGCAAATAGACGGGCCTGCCGCTGTGAACTCCGACTACAACTTGCTGCAAGTCGTCGGCACGAGTGAAAAACAATCCCGCTTCAACTTGAAATTCACGGTTGTCGCGCGAGAAGCTTCCAGCCTGCCCGCGACTGTTCGCGCTCTGCAACTGGCCGACGATCGTTCCTGGCGTGAGACCGTAGGCAGCGAGCCGCTGTGTATCCAGGACAACGCGGACTTGGCGGGGTTCCCCGCCGATGATGGTCGTCTCCGAAACATCATCGAGTTTCTTGAGCGAGTTTTCCAGTTCGCCCGCGACTCGCCGCAGACGATAGGAGTCATAGTTCTTACCCCAAAGTGTCAGGGCCATGATCGGGACATCATTAATCGAGCGGACTTTGATGACCGGCTGCGAGACGCCGGGCGGGATGCGATCGAAATTTGAGTAGAGCTTGTTGTAGGTCTGGATGATCGCGTCTTCTTCTTTTGTGCCCACATAAAAGCGCACGATCAACATGCTCATGCCGGGATGGCTGATCGAGTAGATGTATTCGACCCCTGGCACTTCGCGCAGCAGCTTCTCCATCGGAAGGCTGACGCGCTGCGCAACCTCCTGCGAGGACGCGCCCGGCATCTGCACAAAAACGTCAAGCATCGGGACGACGATCTGCGGTTCCTCTTCACGCGGCGTTTCGAAAATGGCGAATGCACCGAGGAGGAGGGCAGCGACGATGACAAGCGGAGTCAGCTTGGAATCGATGAACGTGTGAGCAATCCGTCCTGCCAGGCCAAGCGCTGGGTGCTGGTTAGCCTGTCCGGAATTGTTGTTAGCAGCGCTCATCCATAGCTCCTAGAGTGGCTCCTAGCGCGACTCGATCTTTTTGCCGCTGAGTTCCCGGCTGCCCGGATCGGCAATTAGCGTTTCGCCCGCCTGCAAACCGGCAAGCACTTCCACTTGCGCGCCGGATGGTTTACCGAGCGTGATATACCGCAAGTTGGCAATCTTGGTCTGATCGAGCACGTAGATCCCCTGCAATTGCCCGCGCTCCACCACCGCGGTGCGCGGAATAAGAAGAGACGACCGCTCTCCACGAGAGAATTGCGCCCGGCCAAAAAGCCCGGAGCGCAGAGCTGGATCCGAGGGCATTTCGATCTTCACCAGAAAGCTGCGGCTGGCTGAATCGGCAGCGGGAACAATCTCGACGACCTTTCCCTTGAGCTCTTTATCTCCGACGGCATCGATAATGACGGGAACCTGCTGTCCCATGCGGACGTACTTCAGATCGGTTTCGTTGACCGTGGCTTCCAGGCGGTAGCGGTGAAGGTCCTCCACGGTAAAGATTGGCATCCCGGGGCTGACGAGCATGCCGACATCCGCTTTCTTTTCGGTCACAAGGCCATCGAACGGAGCCAGGATACGCGCGTACCCGAGAGCGGTGTGTGCCTGTTGGACGGCCGCCTTCGCCTGCGTCTGCCCGGCACGGGCCATGTCGCGGCGCGCCTCCGCCGCCTGGTAGCGGGCCTTTACCTCGTCGAACTCTTGCGGGCTGACCGACTTCTTCTCGTACAAGGTCTGATACCGCTTGAAGGTAGCTTCCGCCAAGGCAAGATCGGAGTCGGCTGCCGTGATTCCCTGCTGCGATGCGAGATCTGCCGCCGTCGCGCGGTCAAGAGCCGCACGCGGCTGGGCTTCGTCGAGGACGGCCAACACCTGTCCGCGCTGGACACGGTCTCCCTCATGCACCCGAATCTCGACGATGTTACCCATCATCTGGCTGGCTAACTGGCTCGTCTCGGCCGCGCGCAATGTTCCCACGGCTTCCACCAGGTCGGGGACGTTGGCCGGTTGCACGGATAACAACGCCACGTTGCTGACGGTTTCCGGCGCCGCACCGGCTGTTTCACGCTCGCCTGAGCAACCCACCATGGTCGCAAGAGCAAGCACTAGGAGACCCGCTGTCACCGCGGGCGCAAATTTCATTCGGCTTGTTTGTTTCACTGTAGAAATCAGATTCATGGATTAACCGCCGGTGATTGCAGATTCAAAGTGCCACTCGCCAACTCCAGATTGGCGGAGCTGATGTGAAACTGATAGACCGCCTGCCAGTAGTCGGTCTGGCTGCGGCGCGCCGCCTCCTCCGCGCCCAGAAGGTCGGTAATTGTAATCAGGCCGCCCTCATAGCGATCCTGGTTGATGCGGAGACTCTCTTGTGCCTGGGCAATTGTCGTGCGTGCCACTCCTACCTGCTGGCGGTTGGAATCGAGATCGTAGTAGGCTTGGCGCACCTCCATTCGCACGGCGTCATTGGCCGCCTGCTTCAATGCCGCCATCTTTTCAGCGATTGCCCGTTCCCGCGACAGAGCGGCCCGTTTCGCTCCACCCTCGAAGAGGTCAAACTGCAGTTCGACGCCCCCGAGCCAGTTATTACCGCCGCCACCAGCCAGCAGCGTGGGATTGTCCATCTCCCAACCGGCAAAAGCGTTCAGGCGCGGACCGAACGATGACTTGGCGATCGCGACACTCAGTTGTTGCGCGGACTGCTCGGATTCAATCCGCTTCAGATCTGGCCGGCTCGTGAGCGCTTTTTGTTCCACGTCAGCGAGCGTGGGAAACGCGAGATTCCGTTCGCCAAGCGGGTCTACTGGCTGATATAAAGCATCCACAGGAACACCCATCGCGGTATTCAGTTGGGCTCGGGCGAGTTCCAGATTGTTTCTCGCGCGAATGAGTTCTTGTTCGCGGCTCGCCAGGCGGACCTTCGCGCTCAGCAGGTCCGACTCTACTACCACCCCGCTGTCGAACCTCGCCTGGCTGCGTTCCATGATCGACTTGGCCGTTTGCTCCGCCTGATCTGCTACTTCCACTTGCTTGGTCGCGAGCAACAAGCCGTAGTAGGACTGCACTACGCGGAACAAAATCTCCTGATCGGTACGCTCCAGTTGATGGACGGCAGCATGATTCATCTCCGTGGCGCGACTGACTCCATGCCAGCTAGCGAAGGAATCGAACAGGGTCCAGGTTCCGCCAAAACGCGTGGTGAAGTTCCCGAACGGCCGTGGCGTGTTCAACTGGTTCAAGTCGAAGTCGCTTGTCGTGAAACGCTGCTGCCGAAGCTTGGTGCCAAATACGTATATCGGATCGTTACCCCGGGTGCCGAGTTCCGAGAACGTCACATGCGGCATGAGGAATGACTGCGCCTCGCGCACTCCTGCCGAGGCCGCCTTGGTATCCGCGACCGCCGCTTTGCGTAGCGGATTCTTCTCCAGAGCTATGCTCGCCGCCTGCTGTAACGAAAGAGGGGAGGGCTCGGGCGGCGCTTGGGAAGACATCGTCCCAGCGGCACAAAGGACAACGACAGCTAACTGCAGAATCGGAAAAGAACGGCGAGCAGCAATATAGATGCGCATAGGGACAAGACCCAATCGAGAAAAGAGTTGGAATCGTCTTTTTATCCTGTTCTCAGGACCAAGACGCAGGCCATGACCTCGATCACCAAGTTGGTGTGGAAGCTGTTGCATCAACAATCTCTTAAGCGTGGGTTGCGGCTGGCTCCGCTGGATTCAGCCAATCAGTTTTTTCGGCGACGATTTCAAACGTGGTGTGGAAGCTGGCCGTCTTTTGTACCATCGCCCCGACTGAACAATATTTCTCCTCCGACAAGCGGATCGCCTCCTCGATGGCCGAAGTGTCAATGTCAAAACCCCGGACGACGTGATGAATACGAACGGCCGTGAACACCTGCGGCGGGCGCTCCGCCTGGTCAGCTTCCACCCGCACTTCGTAGCCGGTGACTTTCTGATGGTATTTCTGGCGGAGAATCGTGATCACGTCGAATGCTGTGCAACCTGCAAGTCCGGCTGCCACCAGTTCAATAGGTTTAGGTCCGGTTCCCCCGGCACTATCATCCAGCAAGAAATAGTGTTCACTGCCAGTTCGAGCAACGAATTGTCTTTGCTGGGCAAGCGGCTGTGTCAATTCAACTTTTGCAGAAATCATGGGTCTCCCTCAGTGGCTCCTCCATGGGAAGCCACATGGATAAATGCAAGCTTGACGAATTTGTTACCGAAATAAGAATGGGGCGCTACAGGAAGGCGGCGCAGAGTGGCCTAAAGCTCTTTGATCCAGTCACTTCCAGCTAGTCGCGAGCGCCCGGCTGTAGGTCGCGAGCAGCTTCTTTCTTAGACCAGCCGCTCTTTTCCGATCCGGGCAGTCAGCAGGCGACTGCTGGCAGCGTTGTATGGTCGACTCCAGACTGCGGAGGAATTTCTTGCATGGTTCACAGCCGTTCATGTGGGTCTCGATTTCTTCACAAGAGAAGTCGTCCAGTTCACCATCAAGATAGTCCGACAGCCCCGCGAAGATCTTTCTACAACGAGCGCTGCGAGATGGAGTTCCTACATTTCCCTGCGATCGTCTCGTAATACCGTCGTGCTTCACTCCCTCGTTCACCATGGCCAATTCCCTCCGCACGAATAAGCGGGCCCGGTGGAGTCGCACACGTATGGTGCCGGGGCGCAAGCCGGTGATCTCGCCGACCTCTTCATCGGTGAAGCCTTCCATGTCACGCAGCACAAGAATGATGCGATAGGGTGGCGGCAGATACCGAATCGCATCCCGCAGCCGCTGCCCCTGTTCACCACGAATGGCCGAACCTTCCGGAGTGATAGTAGTAAGCCCGTCTAGCCGCTCGAACTCCCTCCGGTTAGGCATCAACTCCTCCAGGGAGAGTTCCTCTTTCGGCGCGAATTTGCTCTTGCGCCGGTTCATGAGACAGCGGTTCTTCGCCACTTTGTACAACCACGTCGCCAGAGCTCTGGAGTTATCAAACTTTGACAGGTAGGGCAACGACTTTACCAGGACTTCCTGCATCGTGTCTTCGGCATCTTGCCGTTGTCCGCACATTCTCATACTGAAAGCAAACACAGCCCCTTGCAGCAGCGCTACTGCTCTCTCAAGCGCGCCGTCGCCGCCGCGTTGCAGCAGAATGATGGCTTCGTCGATGTCAGAACGCATTCCAGCAACTCCGTGGTTTCTGTACCCTAGCTATATGCATGTATAATTATATAGTGAATAAGGCACTCTTTGTTCGCTCGGAAGGCAGACGATGATCCACGAGAAGATGGTCGAACTGGTCGCCCGCCGATTCCAGGTGCTCGGAGAACCTTGCCGTCTTCGCATCCTGCAAGCACTTCAAGGCCGACCTAGAACGGTCAATGAGATTGTCGGTGACCTGGACGGGAATCAGCCCAACATATCGAAACACCTTCAAATCCTCTTCGACGCAGGACTTGTCGGCCGCGAGCGTTCGGGCAACAGTGTTTTTTATAGTGTCGCCGATCCCGTCGTGTTCAAACTTTGCGAGTTAGTGTGCCGCAGCACGGCGCGGCATGCCGCTCACTTGCAACAATACGCTGCCGGCACACGGCGAAGGAGTGGAATCCAGACGCAAAAAAGCCATCTTCGATCAAAGGTTGGCTCATTACAGGGGGTGAACTGAATGCCGGGATGGGCATGGATGATCGTTTTTGTAGTCGCTTACCTGGTGTTGACCCAATGGCTGCTGCCCAAGCTTGGTGTGCCAACCTGACGCACCAACTCCTGTTCTGTCGAGTCTCGACGGAGTGAAAAGCCAGGCAATAAAGGCAGACGTTAAAGGCCACCATGGGCGACCGCCTTTTCAAACCACAGGATGCACACAAACTCGAGGATCCCGAGCGACAGGTCTGGCTACCAGTTGCCGATGTCATTCGAGCGTTAGCGATTCGGCCTGGAATGCACATTGCTGATGTCGGCGCGGGAACCGGTTACTTCGCCATTCCCATGGCCCAGGCCGTGGGCCCTAACGGAAAGGTATATGCGATTGACTTGCAGCTGGAGATGCTGAACATACTGCGGGGAAAGCTCGAGCGACTAGACGCTCCCCACAACATCGATTTGGCACAAGGCGAGGCGGGCAAAACAACTCTCGGATCGAAATGTGCCGACGTTGTGTTGATAGCGAACGTTTGGCATGAATTAGACGATCACGAAGCCGCATTGCAGGAGGCTGCACGCATCCTGGTGCCTGGTGGAACTCTGGCGTTGCTCGACTGGCGTCCGGATAAGAAATCTCCTCCGGGGCCGCCCTCAGACCACCGCCTGCCGGCGAGTGATGTCGTGCAGTTTTTGACCAAGCACAACTGGACGACAGCGCCGCCGGTCAACATTGGGCACTACAGCTATTTCATCGGCGCGATTCCTCCAAACACTATCGTCTCCGCTACTTCTTGAGTGCCACGGTATTGTTCTTGCCAGCCAGTGCAGCACTGGCTCCGTCGGTCAGCAGCCGGGCTTCGTTCACCTTCTTCAGCGTGTACGAAGGAGCATGAACGCCCCAGGATCCATCCTTCTGGATGGCGGTGATGATGTCCTGTGCTTGGTTAGCCATTACCTGAACCTGAGCTCTCTGCGCCGTGGAAAGCCGGGACTTGGGAATTTCGGCATTGATGTTCGCCAGCGCCGCTTTGACCGCGCTCACACCATCTTTCACCGGATTCTCCCAAGCCATGACCTTGTCGTAAATCATCTTCTGGTTGGTGAACTGTAGTTCCTTCGGTTGCGACGACTGCACTCCGCTATGACAGCCTCCGCCGTTGATGACCGTGCCATCCATATAACTCGTGCGCCCGCAGGACCACATCAGATCAATGTATGGCTTGCCGTCCTTTTTGGTCAGGCGCCAGGACCCGTCTTTATAGTTGCGGTCTTGACCTTCGGGAGGATTGAGCGTCTTCTCATCCGGACTTACCAGGATGCGCCAGATATGTGCCGCACGGGCGGTATCGAATCCACCGAAATCCGGCATCTGAATGGTGGCGAAGTTTTCGCAGCTCATCATTGTCGGCATGTGGCAACTCGTGCACTTGTTGCCCCCATGGATTTCATTCTGTGCGAAAAATTCTGCCTGCGCGGAATGGCAATCCTGGCATTGCTTCTTCAGACCGGTCACGGTATAGCTGTCTCTCCAATCGTTCGCCGTGACCTCGTGGGGATCGTGACAGGTGCTGCAGCGGATGCCATTTTCATAGTGAGCGGTGTTGTAGCCTTGCGAACCCTCCGTTCCGCAGGCAGGGGCTTTGGTCTTGAAGAATGCAGTGAAGGGATGCTCTGGATCCTTCTTCGCCTGCTCCTGATTCCAGGCAAAGCGCTGATGGCAGCGCTCGCAGTCGGAAGGCATCCCAGCCCCACGCGCTCCATAAAGATGCGCTCCGGCTCCGTGGCACTCCTCGCAGGTGATGCCTTTGCTGATAGTGTGCTTGCGCAATTCCTCGGGATGGCCGAGCGCGGCAGTCAATTCCGCGTCGTTCTTGAAATCAAACTTGAACGAGTGGCAAACCTCGCAATACGTAGTGGCGGGCTGGAAGAGCATCGACTTCCGGTTCTTCGCGCCGTAGGACGTCATGCCCCACACCTTGGAGCCGTTATCGCCGAAATCCTCAAGTTTAGTTGGAAAGCCGGGCACAAACGTGGCAATCTTCTGCACCACTTCGGGGGTGAGCGATTCCGCCCAAGTCCGGGAACTCTGGTTGCCGCCGGCCACCAGGGTCCCGGTGCCGTCTTTCAGCAGCCCGCCCTCGACATGATAGGTGCCCCGGACCAGCCAGGCATCGATGAAGCCATATTTCGTTCGCGGAGTACCGATGATGGCGTAAACCGAGTCGGCGGTGATGCCTTCGGGCAGCACGCCCGCTTGGCTCCCCCACAGTCCCTTGTTCAGATCCTTGCCGGGCACTTCATCCATCTCGTCCGGAAAGCGAACTACCTTCGCGTGCCGCGAGCGCACCCACTTTTCATATTGCGCCGGGTGGCATTCGCCACACTTCTTGGGTCCGACAAACTTGTTCGGCAAGTCCAAGATCGACTCCATTCCCAGCCGGTAGGTCATGGACACCTGGCGATTGTTTTGCTTGGCGTAGTCCTTGCCGCCACCCTCTTCTACGAACTCTTCATCGCGGTCGCTGATGTGATATTTCCCAATCATTCGCCCGTCTTTCTCGTATTTGAACATCGGGTGGTTTTTCAGCAGGTAGTCGTAGAACGGCTTCTCCTGTTCGACATAGCCTTCCAAGGTTCGTGGTGTGATTGAGTCGTCGGGAGTAATCTGCGTTTTCTGGGTTGCAGTTTCTTTGGGAGGTGCCGCAGTTGACTGCTGGGCGATCAGCCAGCGGGAATCAGAAATCAGGACCAGAGTCGCGGCCAGCACCAAGCCGGCAAAAGTGAGCGGGTGTCTGCGCATAAGTGCCTCTCCTCATAACTTGTTGGGGATTAGCTCCTCAACACAAGAAGATAGTCCAGTGCAACTTGGTGTTCAGTGATTGATGTCACTCGGGAGCGTTCAGAACTGCAATTCGCCCTAAAGAGCGGGTGGACGGCAGCCGACCCGGTGAATAGCGAAGTCATCGGGATCGGTTTCGAGCAACTCGGAACTACCTGGGTAGCTTGCCTCCGAAGTTCTGTAGGCAATACCCCGCAACGTAGGTAAGAATACGGGCATGGAGAATTTCCGGCTTAAAGTCTTTCGAGCTGTGGCCAAACACTTGAACTTCCGCAAAGCAGCGGAGGAACTCTGCCTGACCCAGCCCGCCGTTACCCTGCAGATCAAAGCTTTGGAACAGCACCTTGGAGTTCTGTTATTCGATCGCAGTGGTGCTCGCATCTCGCTTACCCCTGCCGGCACGATGCTCCTGAAATATGCCCGCAAAATCGAGAAGTTGGAAACAGTGGCGCTGGCAGGCTTGTCACAGCTTGCCGGCGAGCAACGGGGCGACTTGCGGATCGGCGCGTCGTTGACGATTGCGCAGTACATCCTGCCTCGTGTCTTAGGA
>Ga0208191_1001714_pt1 | contig 10422 bp, 9 predicted proteins | sample June2015DPH_13_5_FD_184709 | JGI IMG/M metagenome (GOLD analysis project Ga0208191, IMG submission 184709) | Peatland microbial communities from SPRUCE experiment site at the Marcell Experimental Forest, Minnesota, USA - June2015DPH_13_40... | ecosystem: Environmental > Terrestrial > Soil >... | reverse complement strand
GAATGCCTCGCTGCGCCGTAGTGCCTGCTCCGCTTGCTTTCTTTTACTGATATCCCGGAGAAAGCCCGTAAAAGTTTTGTGATCGTCTCTGGTTATCTCGCCGAAGGAGACCTCTACGGGAAACTCCTCGCCGTTCTTGCGAAGTGCCGTCAGTTCGGTGCCTTGCCAATTCATATGCCGTTGACCGGTAGCCAAGTAGCGTTTGAACCCGGTCTGGTGGAGTTCGCGCATGTATTCAGGCATTAGGAGGGTCAAGGGTTTCCCCGCCAGTTCGGCTGGGTCGTAGCCAAAAATTGTCGCAGTGGCAGGGTTGGCAAACACTATTGAGCCTTTATCATCAATGCTCACAACCGCATCGCTGGCGGTTTCGACCACAACGCGATACCTTTCTTCGCTGTAGAGGCGGGCAGATTCTTGTCGCTTTTGTTCGCTCAAATCGAGCACGAAAGCGACACCTTCCTTCCCACTTCGTTCGAAGAGTGCGCCCCCGAGAAGTACAGGCACTCGGCTGCCATCTTTCCGGAAGTATTCCTTCTCGAAGGGTTGAAAGATGCCCGTCGCCTTTAAATCAGCGATTGCCCCTTCGTCATGGCCACGCCATTCGGCTGGTGTCAGGTCCATCCAGCGTACGCGACCGCAGGCGAGATCTTCACGGTCGTATTGCACCATGCGGAGAAATGCTTCGTTGGCTCCGGTGATCGCACCTTCGAGATTCCACATGACAATTCCCACAACATTGGCCTCGACCAGACGCCGGATCTTGGCTTCCAACCCTCTTGCCAATTCACGGACCTCTGCTTCCGCTTTTTCGCGCTCGGACACCTGGAATTTGAGGTCTTCTATGTGTATCAGCGCTCGATACGCTGAAGAGGCAAATTTCCCAAGAGAGGCCATGACCCGGTCATCTTCTGCGTCGAACTTGCGGCGGTCGCTGTGCATGATTCCCCATATGGTTCCTACCGCCTTGCCGTCGACGTAAAACGGGACCAGCAGGCACTCTTCGGCTGCCGGATTGACTGGCATCAAATAGGGATAACGCCGTTCGAAGTGGGTGAACAGCAGCGTACGATTTTGGTCGAGCACGTCTCCGCAAGGCCCGAAATTGCGCGGGGTCCCACCTCCGACGTGGGGATTCCACATGCCGGCGATGGCTGGCCAATAGAACCTCTTGCCATCAACGTGCGGCGTTTTGCCGTCCCTCGTCAGCAGGCTCAGGCCAGCGGAGTCACATTGCGTAATATCCTGGATCGTCTCCGCAAGTGTCCGAAAAATGGTAGTCGGCGAGTCCGCTAACGCACTCACCAGCTTCACGAGCGCCTGGTTCTCTTTTTCATAATCGGGCGGACGCGATGGGCGGCGTTGCAACTCTTCTGTGCAGAGGATCGATTCCAAAGAGGCGGTTGGAACTGAACTGTCCAGTGGAACATCACGCGATTTGGCAGAGTCGGCCACGCTCTCACCCCCATCTATGCGGTCGCGAGATTCGAGAGCTCGATCGTTAACAACAGCCATCACACTCTCTTCGGCTTTCGGTCGGACGGCGTCTGCAAATTCGCCGTCTTCACGAATTATTACGACCGTGAATATAACTTTTAGGCCGCAGTCATCGCTGCTGGTGCGGGCCGGAGCTTCGCGGCTATTCTCACCAGGTCGGCAAGAGAATCGGCCTTCATCTTCTGCATTACCTGGCCGCGGTGTGCCTTCACTGTGATTTCGCTGATACCGAGTTCCCCACCAATCTGTTTATTCAACAAGCCGGAGACCACCAGCTCCATAACCTGCCGTTCGCGACGCGAAAGTGACGCGTAACGGTCCTGAAGCACCCTCATCTCCGCTTCCCGACTCTGAGCAGTGCGGCTGCGTTCGAGTGCTGCCCGGATGGCGCTCAACAGCGCATCATCACTGAATGGCTTCGTCAAGAATTCGACAGCCCCCGCCTTCATGGCTTGGACCGTCATGGGCACGTCCCCGTAGCCTGTGATGAAGATGATCGGCATGTCCGTCCGTTCAACGGCGACGCGCGTCTGCAGCTCGAGACCATTGAGTCCTGGAAGAGAAAAATCCAGCACCAGGCAGCTCGGAACGAGAGCTCGTGGACGGGCAAGGAATTCTTGCGCGGAAGCGAAGGTCTCCGGCTGCCAGCCTTCACAGCGGATCAACAATTCCAGCGACTCGCGCACGGAGACGTCGTCGTCGACAACGAAGACGATTGGTGTGACTTGCAACATTTGCGTCACCCCATTTCATGGCCAAGTGCGTGCACCTAAACTCAGGCTTCACTGTGCACAGTTGACTGATGACGCCCCCACCGTTGAGGGAATTCTACCAGAGAGCCTCTCATTTGTGCGGGGAGGATCCCTGCAACCGTTATCTCCGAATCGGAAATCGTGCGTCAATCTGCTCTGTCAATTTGCCAGCCGCTGGTTAGCAGTAGAGCGATACCAAAGTATCGACGATACCATGGTCCAATTGTTCGTCCCGCAGACTTGTGGTGTCATGACTTTTCAAAGCCCGGTTATAGCCGTGTCTACCATTACCCTTGAAGGGGATGCCAAATGGGGCGCCACATCCGAATTCCGGCTCCTATGCCGCAGCCATTAACCGCCGCGGAGCTGCACGGAAAAGTCGTCCTCATCGACTTCTGGACCTATTCCTGCATCAACTGGCGGCGCCAGCTTCCTTACGTCCGCGCATGGGCGGAGAAATACAAAGATCAAGGATTGGTGGTGATCGGGGTTCACGCGCCCGAGTTCTCATTTGAGAAACATGTCGATAACGTCCGCCAGGCGGCGAAGGAGATGCGGATCGATTATCCGATCGCGCTCGATAACGACCATGCGATCTGGCGCGACTTCAACAACGAATATTGGCCGGCTCTTTATTTCGTCGATGCGAAGGGACGGATCCGACATCATCAATTCGGTGAGGGTGAATACGAACAGTCGGAATTGATCATTCAACAATTGCTGACTGAAGCCGGAATCGGAAGCGTCAGTCACGAACTGGTCTCGGTCAATCCTGAGGGTGCTGAAGTCGGCGCCGATTGGAGCGACTTAGGATCCGCGGAAAACTACGTCGGCTATAAGCGCACCGAGAACTTTGCGTCTCCCGGCAGTGCCAGGCCGGACAAGCGTCACGATTACGCTTTGCCCGCGCGACTGGAACTCAATCAGTGGGCTCTCTCGGGTGACTGGACGATGGGGAGAGAAAGCATTTTATTGAACAAGCCCAACGGACACATCGTCTACAGCTTTCACGGCCGCGATCTTCATCTCGTCATGGGACCGGCAGCGCCGGGAATGTCCGTGCGATTTCGCGTGGTCATCGATGGACAGCCGCCGGGGGCCGCTCACGGGGTTGACGTGAACGAACAAGGCAACGGCACGGTTACCGAGCCAAAGATGTATCAGCTGATCCGGCAGCCGGGCACCATCATGGATCGACAGTTCGAGATCGAGTTTCTTGATTCTGGCGCGCAGGCTTTTTCGTTCACCTTTGGCTGATTAACCCTAATTCCGGCAGAAAGGAATGAGGCGATGACCGCACAAAAGTCAACTGCAGCACAAACCAAAAAATACAAAACTAACCAAAAGGAGGCCACTATGACCAAAACCAGTACTACACAAACAGGCAGCAAGCAGGCAGATAACAAGAATGCGATTCGTCCGTTTCATGTGAATGTTCCGGAAGAACAACTCACCGAATTGCGCAGGCGCATCAAAGCAACGATTTGGCCGGAGCGGGAAACGGTGGCGGATGCAACGCAAGGCGTGCAGCTCGCGACGACTCAGGCACTCGCACGCCATTGGGCGACAGAGTATGACTGGCGCAAGATCGAGGCGAAACTGAACGCTCTGCCGCAGTTCATCACCGAGATCGATGGGCTGGACATTCATTTCATTCACGTTCGTTCGAAGCATGAGAACGCGTTGCCGCTCATCGTCACGCACGGCTGGCCCGGCTCGATCATCGAGCAGCTCAAGATCATCGAACCGCTCACCAATCCCACGGCTCACGGCGGAAGCGCATCAGACGCCTTCGATGTGGTGATCCCGTCTATGCCAGGCTACGGATACTCAGGCAGACCGACCACCACCGGTTGGGGCCCCGACCACATCGCACGTGCCTGGGTCGTGCTGATGAAGCGCCTCGGCTATTCAAAGTTTGTGGCACAAGGCGGCGATTGGGGCACACTCATTACCGAGCTGATGGGTGTGCAAGCTCCACCGGAGTTGATCGGCATTCACGTCAACATGCCGGGCGCCGTTCCGAACGAAATTCACACGGCAGCTTCTTCGGGGGCGCCAGCACCCGCGGGTCTTTCAGCAGATGAGAAGATTGCCTACGAGCGTTTGCAGTCCGTATTCCAAACGGGAATCGCCTACGCGTACCAGATGGGGCTGCGACCGCAGACGTTATACGGGATCGCGGACTCTCCAGTCGGCCTGGCGGCTTACTTTCTCGATCACGATGCGCGCAGCTATGCGCTGATCTCTCGCGTCTTTGCGGGAGAATCCGAAGGCCTCACTCGCGACGACATTCTCGACAACGTCACGATCGCGTGGTTGACGAACACCGGGGTTTCTGGTGGCCGAATCTATTGGGAGAACTGGGGTAAATACGGTTTTTTCAATGTCAAAGGCGTCAAGATTCCCGTTGCGGTAAGCGTCTTCCCTGACGAGCTGTATCCAGCCCCCCAGAGCTGGGCAGAGAAGGCGTATCCCAAACTCATCCACTACAACCGGCTGCCAAAGGGCGGACACTTCGCCGCGTTTGAACAGCCCCAACTTCTTTCAGAAGAGATTCGCGTGGGCTTCCGATCCCTGCGGTCAAACGTGGCGAAGGCGGCAGCATGATGATCTTCGCCGAACCTGGCTAATTGGTCGCAAAACAGCAGGAGAGCTTCGAGGGTAGAAGCTCTCCTGTTTCGACTCCGGGCAGTGGCGCTCGAGAATTTAGAAGGAGGAACACGATGAAACGGATTGCTTACTTGTTGTTTGCATTTGTAACGCTGACCGGCGTGGTCGTGTACATAGCGCACGCATCTGGACAGGCCGATGGGGATGCTGCCCCAATCTTCGGAGTCAAGATTCCCCCCGATTACCGCGACTGGAGGTTGATCTCCGTGGCGCACGAAGAAGGCAACCTCAACGATCTTCGCGCCCTTCTCGGCAACGATGTAGCCATCAAGGCCTACCGGGAGGGAACGCTGCCCTTTCCGGACGGCACAATCATTGCCCGGCTGGCGTGGAGTTACGTTCCGTCTGAAGAAAACAACAAAGTCTTTGGCCGTTCCCAATCTTTCGTGGCCGGGGCGGCCACGAACGTTCAGTTCATGGTCAAGGACTCAAGAAAATACGCCGCGACGGGCGGTTGGGGGTTTGCTCAATTCAAAGACGGCAAACCTGCCGACGAGGCGCTGCTCAAAACCTGCTTCCCGTGCCACGAGCCTGTCAAAGCGCGCGACTTTGTCTTCACTCATTACGCACCCTGATAAGTGTCGCGGCGGATGCAGTCGGATTGGCACCGGCGGAAAAAGAGGAGAATCCCATGAACTCGGATGAATCGTTTGACAATTCGACTTATGTAGACCAGATACACCTGGCGGAGCGTGAGTTGGCGTCATTCATCGGCGCTGTAAAGGAGTTATTCGGTCCGGAACAGGCTCTGCTCTCCGCCGATGACTGGCTTGACGAGTCTGAGTTAATGGATAGCCCGCCTCGATCCACCAGTCGAGATTGGCGAGCAGTTACAGTCGCGGCCTCGGCTCGATTGGCAAGTCGACTGACTGTCGCACGAGATCGTCGAGCGCTCGCCGCGTCGACTGATACCAAGGTATCGCCAATACCATCGTCCAATTGTTTTAGTTTCACGCTTCTGGTGTGATGCGCCCATCGCGGCGGAATCGACTCGGAAATGCGCAGCGAAAGAAAAGGAATCTAGGCTGCAGGCGATCGAAGAGGCATCGACATCGGATTTAAGGCGAAATAGTTAGGACTGTTGATTTCAGTTTACCGAAGCATACTGATGGAGGAACCATTATGAGACGCTTCACATTCTTCTTGGTTGCAGTTGCAACAACGGCCGGCCTTGTCGCGCTCATTGGTCCTGCGCCCGGCCACGCGGACGGGCAATCCGCCCCCTACGTTACCGACATCCCTCAAAGGTATCGCGACTGGCAGTGGATCTCCTCGGCCCATGAAGCAGGCAACCTGAACAGTTTAGGTGCCGTCTTGGGCAACGATGTAGCGATCAAGGCCTTCCGGGCAGGGAAGCTTCCGTTCCCGGACGGCACGATCATTGCTGCTTTGCATTACCGTAACGTCCCGTCGGAGGAAAACAACAAAGTCTTTGGCCAGGCTCAATCTTTCGTTCCCGGCGCCCCAACGAACATTCAGTTTATGGTCAAGGACTCAACCAAGTACGCCGCAACCGGCGGCTGGGGGTTCGGTCACTTCGCGGACGGCAAACCTGGCGACGCGGCGTTTATGAAAAGCTGCTTCCCCTGCCACGAGAAGACCAAAGGGAGCGACCTTGTCTTTACTCGTTATGCACCTTGATGTTGAAAACCAGAGCAGAAAGGAATGAGACGTTGGCACGAAGTAGCATGCCCGGCTGAGCAATGGCCTTGCTCGCGTCATTTCAAGTGTTCGCCCGGGCCAACGGAAAGGAACATTCCATGAAATATCCGACACTCTATCGCACCACACAGATCGATGGGCTCTCCATTTTCTACAGAGAGGCCGGTCAGAAAAACGCGCCCGCACTCCTTCTGCTGCACGGACTTCCGTCTTCTTCGCGAATGTTCGAGCCGCTCTTCGCCCGCCTCTCTGATCGCTATCACCTGGTTGCTCCCGATTACCCCGGCTTCGGACACAGCGACTGGCCGGACCCGAAGACGTTCGCGTACACGTTCGATCACTACGCCGAGATCATGAATCATTTCACCGAAGCGCTGGGACTCTCGCGCTACACGCCCTACATGCAGGACTATGGTGGGCCGGTGGGTTTTCGCATGGTCCTAGCGCACCCGGAGCGCGTGGAAGCTCTCATTGTTCAAGACGCGGTCGCGCATAACGAAGGCCTCGGGGCAAATTGGAAGACGCGGCGGGCCTTTTGGGCCGATCGCGTTCCGAACGAAAGTGCGCTGCGCACAAATCTCCTTTCGCTGGCCACCACACGTACGCGCCATGTCGGAAACGACCCGAATGTGGATCGCTACGACCCCGATCTCTGGACCGACGAATTCTATTTTCTCAACCAGCCAAGCCAGGCTGAGATTCAAAGCGATTTGTTCTACGACTATCGAACCAATGTGGACGCCTACCCGAAATGGCAAGCCTGGATGCGCGAGAAGCAGCCGCGCCTGCTGGTGATTTGGGGCAAGTATGAAAGTTCGTTCGACTCCGGCGAACCGGAGCGCTTCCGAAAGGATGTGCCGAAGGCTGAAATCCACGTTGTCGACGGTGGTCATTTCGCGTTGGACACAGCGGCGGATGAGATTGCCGCGTTAGTGCAAGGATTCGTCGGTTCACGCGAGGGCTTCGCGGCGCGGCGGGCGGGATGAGGCCGCTTTGAGAGGGCCGGTCACCGTATTGGATTCGAACCTTTAAACCGAAAGGTTGTTTATGGCGGGCAAGAAAACAGCAATCATAACCGGAGCATCGGGGGGTATCGGCGCGGGATTGGTCCAAGGGTTTCTGAGAGAAGGTTATAACGTCGTCGCGACCTCTCGTGAAGCCAATCGAAAGCTGACCAGCTCAGGCAGCCTGGTTCTCCTCGATGGCGATATCGGCGAGCAGCAAACGGCTGCCCATGCTGTCGAAGCAGCAATCAGCAACTTCGGAGCCATCGATGTCTTGGTGAATAACGCTGGCATCTTCCTAACCAAGCCTTTCATTGACTTCACTACCGGGGACTTCGAGGCCCTTGTCTCCACTAATCTGCTCGGATTCTTCTACATCACTCAGCGCACTGTGAAAGAGATGCTGAAACAAAATTCGGGATGCGTTGTGAGCATCACTGCAGCGCTTGCCGATCGGCCAATCGCCGGTGAAAATGGCTCGATTTCGATGATTACGAAGGGTGGCTTGAATTCAGCAACCCAGAATCTCGCAATCGAGTATGCAAAAGATGGCATCCGCTTTAATGCCGTGGCCCCCGGCGTTGTGGATACACCAATGCACCGCAATGATCCCAACGACTCGACGTTGCAGCCGGCTATGAAAAAGGCGACGGTAAAGGATATTGTCGATGCCGTTCTTTACCTGGCACAGGCAGGCCATGTGAGTGGAGAGATACTCCACGTGGATGGTGCCGCTCCGGCTCGTCGTTGGTAAAAGGACTCTAACAAGACGCTGAACCTCGACGAGGTACGAATGCCCCGATTGCTTTCAGTAAATGTCGGTCTTCCACGCGACGTGATATGGAACGGCAAAACCGTCCGAACCGCAGTCTGGAAATCTCCGGTTACGGGACGGCGAATGGTGCGCAAGCTCGATATCGATGGTGATGCGCAAGCCGATCTCGCCGGTCACGGCGGGGAGCACCGCGCCGTATTTGTCTACCAGATGGATTCTTATCATTACTGGGAGAGCTTCCTGGGCCGCAACGATTTTACTTACGGCCAGTTCGGAGAAAACTTCACCGTCGAGGGACTTCCTGATAACGGGGTGTGCATCGGCGATCGATACCACATCGGTGGTGCTGAATTTGAAGTAACGCAGCCGCGCGTGACGTGCTACCGCGTCGGCATCCGCATGAATGAACCTCGGATGCCAGCCCTGCTCGTAGAACATCACAGACCAGGATTCTACTTTCGCGTATTGCAGGAGGGAGAAGTTGGTGCAGGCGATGACATTGTAAAAGTTACTGACGGTCCAGAGCGAATCAGTGTGGCCCAGGTTGACGCCCTTCTGTATTTGCCAGGACAGTCCAGCGAGCAACTGCAACGCGCACTGCGGATTCCTGCACTTAGCAAGGGTTGGCAGAGTTCGTTCCAAGCGATGCTCCAACAAGACTTGAGTTCCAAAACTACGGTCGGGAATCCGGGACTCGCCTATGAGGAACAAGCACCAGCATGGCCCGGCTTTCGACAGATGCGAGTCGCGAATATTCATAAGGAAAGCGACAGCGTAACTTCCTTCATTCTGTCGCCAATCGATGGGCAGCCTCTTCCTGTCTTCCAGGCAGGTCAATTTGTCGTCTTGCGGTTGCTCGTCGATCCGGGCAAACCGCCGGTTCTTCGCAGCTATTCGTTGTCTGATCTGCCGGCAGCCGATCATCTCCGCATCAGCGTCAAGAGCGAATTGAACGGGATTGGAAGTTCATTTCTGTGCAACCGTGCGCGACAAGGCGATCTGTTGGATGTGAGTGCGCCGCGCGGAAGCTTTACTCTGCGTCCCAGCCAGAGTCCTGTGGTTCTCCTGAGCGCTGGAGTGGGCGCAACGCCCGTGATGTCGATGCTGCACTCACTTGCCGCTGAAAGATCGCAACGAGAGATCTGGTGGATCTATGGAGCGCGTAATGGCGCTGAGCATCCATTTGCAGAAGAATCGCGTTCCTTACTGAAACAGCTCTCTCGCGGACGAGGATACATTGTGTACAGCAGGCCCGCTGCAACCGACCAAGTCGGGGCGGCCTTCGATGCTCCCGGGCACATTGACGCAGCTTTGCTAGAGAAAATCGGAGTGTCACGGAATAGTGACTTCTATCTGTGTGGCCCATCTTCATTCTTGCAGAATATGCGCGATGGGCTGCGAAACTGGGGTGTGCTCGCCGGCAATGTGAACACGGAAATTTTCGGTTCTCTGGAGGCTATTACCCCTGGCATGGCGCAGGTTGTTCACACTCCTCACCTGCCACAAGGGCCGCCCGGATCTGGCCCCCCAGTCTCATTTGCGCGTAGCGGGATTACCGCCGCTTGGGATCGTAAGTTTGCCAGTTTGCTTGAACTGGCGGAAGCGTGCGACGTTCCGGTCAGATGGTCGTGCCGGATTGGAGTCTGTCATACCTGCATGACTGGTCTGATTGACGGATCGATTATTTATAACCCTGAGCCGCTGGAGAGGCCCGCTCCCGGGAACGTGCTCGTATGCTGCTCCCAGCCAAACGCGGGTGTCACTTTGGATCTTTAAGAGAAGATCTTTGAGAGAAACGGGAGGAGTCGAATCATGCGTTCTGATATTGTGCCCGGAGGCATTTTCCCCAACTACGAACTGCCCGATCACACGGGCAAACCGTGCAAGCTAAGCGAGCTACAGGGCGATGATCCGCTAATCCTTACGCTTGCGCGTGGCCACTATTGCCCAAAGGAGCACCAGCAGCATTTGGAACTCGCCGCGTTCTACCCGAAGATCGCGGTGGCGTACACTCAGATCGCCACGATCGCCACCGACGATCACCATACTCTTCAGGAATTCC
>Ga0208191_1001713_pt1 | contig 10427 bp, 8 predicted proteins | sample June2015DPH_13_5_FD_184709 | JGI IMG/M metagenome (GOLD analysis project Ga0208191, IMG submission 184709) | Peatland microbial communities from SPRUCE experiment site at the Marcell Experimental Forest, Minnesota, USA - June2015DPH_13_40... | ecosystem: Environmental > Terrestrial > Soil >... | reverse complement strand
TGTTGCAACCCGTGGAGAGATCGACGGCCTGCTCGGGTAAATGCTATCCGCAAATGGCTGCTGAACCAGCATTACGAATGGGCTATGTACGAGCGGAGAAGAGCTAAATCCGTTCGCTCACGGCAAGATACCGCGCCAGAGATTGTTACGATGTGGGCGCCCGCTCTCGCCCTAAAGCGCTGGTTGGTTACTCATCCCGGATAGCCGGTTACCAGCGATTGCGGGTACCAGTTGAATCTGCACCAGACGCGGCAGAGAGATCTTCTCTTTTTTCCCCAGAAGATTCGCTGACGGGATGCCGGTGCGGGCATAAGACTTCTCTTAGTCCGCCGTGGAAGGTCCGCGCACATTTCCCTCCAGGAACGCGAGACCCGGGCAACGAGTTCAGGTCGAGCCATGCGCGCACTGCGAGCAACTCGACAGATCCTTCAGGCAGATCGATCGGACTTCTTTCAACTGCTCGGAATGGCGCCAGATATCGATGAACCGCTGCTGCCGCACGTTGCCACAGGACAAGGGAAATTGCACGCTAAGGATAAAACTCGCCGTAGGGAGAAACGTAACAGGCGGTGTGACCCGCGCTGCAACGCAGGGAGTCCATGCTGCCGGCATCCGGCGGGGGCGGCGGCGCACAGAACTCATCGGCATTGCCGACGAAAGCTTCGTCGCGAAAAGGCCGGCGCAGCGCAGACTCGCCTGCATTCAAATCGAGGATCCCCGCGATCGCCGTCCATCATCGGCGTGACCGTCGGATCCGAGTACACTTGGCGCCAAGTTCATCCGCCAGCCCCCGGACGCCGTGATAGTCCTGCAGTTTTCCGTCATCAGCACATTGGCAATGATGACCTTCAGGCCTTGCGACTTGAGAAAGCGGATCGCGTTGATCGATCGCCGCAGCGAGCCTGGAACTTTGGTGATCGCGTCATGCACCTCGGGCCGGTGCGAGTAAATGTTGACCTGAATCGATTCCACTCCCAGATCACGCAGGCGCGCTGCCTGCGCTTCGCGGATCAGCACCGCATTGGTCTTCAGCTTGATGCAGAAGATCGCAGAAGATAAGTGCGCGCGCACACTCGAGAATCTCGAAGAAATCTTTGCGCAGAAAAATCTCGCCGCCGCTGAGCGTGAGAATGAAAACTCCCGCTTCCGCCATCTCCCTCAGCAGGTGTTTTGTTTCCGCCGTAGTCATCTCACCGTGATCATCGTGATCAAGATAGCAGTGGACGCACTGCTCGTTGCAGCGGTAGGTGAGGTCGAGTTGCACGCTGAACGGGACGCCCAACCGCAGCGCGCGGTCGCTCATCTCCTGCATCAAGGCATTCATGTTCGCGGCTGCTCCTGGAGGGCTGGGTCCGGTTTGGCCTGCCCGCCAAAAAGCTAGAATCAGTCGGGAAGAGCAGATGTAGGAATCTGCTGCGCGCGACTGCGAAGCTCTTCGAACAAAATGGTGCTCAAATAACGTTCTCCGAATGAAGGCAGCACCGCCACAATCAGTTTCCCCGCATTCTCCGGTCGCCGGGCCACCTGCAAAGCGGCCGCCACTGCGGCTCCAGAGGAAATTCCCACAAAGATGCCTTCTTCCAGAGGGAGCCGTCGCGCCATGCGAATCGCGTCGTCGTTGCTGACCTGAATAATCTCGTCAATGTAATCGGTGCGCAGAATCCGCGGAACAAAGCCAGCGCCGATTCCCTGAATCTTATGCGGCCCCGGCTTTCCGCCAGAGAGCACCGGGCTCTCCGCCGGTTCCACGGCAATGGCCTTGAAGGACGGTTTCCTGGGCTTGATATATTCGCAGACGCCCGTGATCGTCCCGCCCGTACCGATGCCAGAGACCAGAAAATCGACGCGCCCGTCGGTATCATTCCAAATCTCGGGCCCCGTGGTCTCGAAGTGAATCTTGGGATTGGCCGGGTTATCGAACTGCTGCAGCATGTAACTGTTCGGAGTTTTCGCCAGCAACTCCTCGGCTTTGAGGATCGCACCCTTCATCCCCCGTGGACCCGGAGTAAGGACGAGTTCCGCTCCAAACGCCAACAGCAGAACGCGCCGCTCCAGGCTCATCGTTTCCGGCATGGTCAGGATAAGTTTGTAGCCCTTCACCGCTGCGACAAATGCCAGGCCGATTCCGGTATTGCCACTCGTGGGCTCGATCAGCACCGTCTTACCCGGATGAATTTTCCCAGCACGCTCGGCGTCGCTGATCATGCTCACGCCGATCCGGTCCTTCACGCTGCCCACGGGATTCTGGCTTTCCAGTTTGGCCACCACTTCGGCCACGCAACCATCCGTAACCTTATTCAGACGCACCAGCGGTGTTTGGCCTACGAGTTCGGTAACATCCTTCGCGATCTTCATGGTTAATCGATTGCCCTCCGCCGCAGCAGGCGTGATGACCGGCCTGCGCAAATAATAGTAAGTCTACTTCCGTAGTAGCCTATCATATCCGTCGCTCCGCGGCTTACAGGGCCGCCCCGCGACAGGGCTAAACGGTCAAGCAGCTAAAGAAGAACTGTCGGCAATGCGGCGGGGGCTGGATGCCGGAAAAATATTTCTGGCGTTCCGGCAGGGAGAAGTGTTTTTCACTTGACATCCCCTTTAATAAGACCTTCTGAAGCGGGGCGCTCTTTCATAGTGCATTGATTACGCCAGCTAGCACTTGCCACGTTCCACACTACAAACCTCCCGCTCGTTTCCCTGCTTCTTCTGCTTGAATGCTGCTCCGCTGAAAGCCCAAAATCCCACCAGCGACCCGCAGACGAATACGGACCACAGTGCTCCATTCGCCCAGGACGCATATTTTTTCATTCCGTAGTGCGAGAGGTCCCAGAACGTCAGGGGCCAAACGATGATTACATACGCTCCCACCACCGCCATTACCGCCATTATTGTCACCAGCACGGCCATCGCCCCCGCCGACAAGCTTTCGAACACCAGCATGCCCCAGTGCTGCTGAGTGTCGTCGCTGTGCGGTTTTTTCACTCGCGATCTGTGGACGAGCGGAGACATAGTCCTCCAGGCAGATATTCGCCCGGCCCCACGCCGCCGGACGCGATCTTCCAGCGTCTAGGATAGAGATCAGTCCCCAACCCTCCCAAGTTACGTTGGACATGAGCATGCCGCGCCGTTGGTCAGGTCGGAGCCCCGCCTTGCTGCCAGGCCGAGTCGATTATTGAAACATCGCCCTTAACACTCACGATCCGGGAAACTGACGCTCAGGCCGTCAGTTGAAGCTGCGGAACGGGCGGCGGCGAAGACTGCGGAGCTGTTTCGAGGGCTTCGAGATTTGCAGCCCGGCTGCAGGCAGAATATGTGCTGAAACAGTCTCTCAGGCTGGCAGCAGTGGATTACATGTCAATTAGCTCGGGGGATGCACGGTCTGCGCGCCCGGTGAACAAACACGTCGATGAATTCCTGACGAGTGCAGGAGGCGCGACTTTACCAAACTCCATTAACGGCGAAGCGCCAAGGCTTCCCGCAGGAGGGGTTCTGGATCACCACGGATGGCGCCCGCTTGTGCCCTAACTCGCCTTTCGGCTTGCTTGCTGGCATCGGCCAAGAGCTGTCGTTGGGATGCGTCAGGCAGAGAGTCCTCCAGCCTCGCAGATTTCACGAAGCAGGCGTAAACAAGCCGGGCAGGAAACCCCGCGCTATCGAGAAAGCGGCCATAGGCGAACCAATCTTCGGCACTCGAGGTCCGGTCGCCAATCGCGTCATCCAACTGCAGAGCGTGCTGATAAAGCTGAAGCGCCTGGCCCAATTTGCCGGCTTCCCCTTGCAGCGCCGCTTCATTCACGTTGGCAATGCTCTCCAGTTTGCTTTCTTTGGTCTCAGCCGCAATCTTTGCCGCCAACTGGTAAGACTGGACAGCCTTTGCCGTCTCGGACGCGCGCGCCTGGCAATCTGCCATGCGAAGCACGATCGCAATGACCTTCTCCGGTTCTGGACGTTTTGCTGCCGGCTGCCGCGCAATTATGCCTAGAAATGCCTGGTAGTGCGCAGCTGCATCCTGCGCCTTGCCTTCGTGATCGAGTTCGTTCGCAAGATAAAGATGCGCAAGGGTTTGGCCAGGATCGATGGGAATCGCCCGGTTCCAGCTATCGATTGCCTGATCAGGATGACCGCGGCGCATAGCCAGCAGACCGCGGTCCACCAAGAGATTTACGTCTCTAGGGGCGTAGTTGAGGGACGCTTCCGTCAAGTCGAAAGCTTCATCGAAGCGGTTTTGCTCGACTAACCAGCGGAGCAGCGCCTGCCGCGGCGCCGGATCGGCCGGATTCGATTGCATCGCCCTTCTCCATGCGGCCTCGGCTTCTTGGGGATGGCCATCCTCGAGTTCTCGATGCGCGAGACGCGTCTGCAAGGGGCTATCAAACGAGTCGAGGAATGCCGCCCGCTGCAGGTCGCGGACATCATCGGAGCGGAGCGCGAGGTAGTGGCGCACTTGGTCAACCGTCCCCCAGGCAAGAAGCAGAAGCGCGGCACCAACCCGGAGGGAGCGGGCACCCGCGGTACTTCCCGAAAACCACTCCCATACCGCTGACAACCGGCCTCCCGCCTCAGAGGCGGCATTAGCCAGGCGATCTCGCGAATTGAGCAGCAGGGAGGCGATGCGGCCATCGCGGAGCTTCCAGATGGCGCCGTCGAGAATGAAGTGGTGGAGGTTCACAAGTGCAGTGAAGATAAGAAAGCTGACGCTGAAATCGTGGTGGAAAATGCGGCTGGCCAGCCAGGGTCCGGGGACGAACAGAGCGATTCCCCCTGCGACCAGCACCGCGAAATAAGTCCATGGACGCCAGCTTCGACCCGGGGCTTCCGACGCCTCACGTCGGGCATAGTAACTCGTAATCCAGAGGTACTGCGCCGAGTGCATGACGGCCAGCACGCCGGAACTATAGCGGCTTTGTGGGATCTCCATTCCTTTGATAAGCGACATAGCCGCGGGCAGCAAGAACCACAGAAACTGGGAGGAGAATAGTGTCAGGCATGGCAGCAGTTTTCGCCACCCTACAGCCCGCACCAGATGTGACAAACCGTAAGCTGAGAGCGTGAGGAAAGCCGCGCCCATTCCAACTTGCCCCCAGCGACTCACAACCGGAGGAATTCCCAGCGAAACGAACAAAGGGTCCGATGAAGCTCCAGTGTGGAATCCCAGAAAAAGAATAAGATAGGACGTTATAAAGGCGCCGTAGAGAGCGCGGCGTTCTGCCTTGCCAGGGTGCGCTCCGGCACGGCCGGCGAACATCATGAACAGGCCGTAATTCTGTCCGCTGTAGTGCCAAGGACTCCAGGTCAGATAGATCGTGAATATCCACGGAAGAATGCCCAGCCAGAAATGCGAAAGTAACCCGGTCAGCAGAACCAGCGCGGTTGTATATACGGTGAATATTCGATACTTCTGGAAGTCGTCGGCACGATGGTAGGCCCGGTAAATTGTGGCCATGTAGTGCGGATAGTTGAAGAAGAGCGCCAAAGCATAAAAAGCGATCGACCACGCGCGTGTGCTGGAAGCGATGGAAAAATACGAAAGCAGCAAAAGCGGAACCGACCACGCGCCACACCCTACGACTAGATCAAGCCATGGGCTATAGAGCCAGGCCGATGCAGCCGAGGCACTGCGCCCCTGTTCCTTGCTCAACTTCGACATTTTCGTCAAGAAACCTTCTCCAACATCTTTCGACAAAACCCTGATGCTTCGCGATCCCCTGTTTTTCTTTGTCTTTGACCGGATTATAGGTGGCAGAAGGCGTGGATCGTATAACGAGACGTATTTGGACCCGGTCACGAAAGTAACGCGACTTCAGCCAGATCACGTCGTAGGTTTCGCCTTGCAATCCACCCCGCGCAAAAGGAATCCATCCTGGCTGGATGAGTCCTTTACACTTAGCGTACGGTTTCACATACTGCGCCGATATTAACCGCACATCGTGACCCAGGTGTCGGTTATTGGCCCAAATTATGCGATCCCCCAACATGTTGGCTCTACAAGGAGTGCAGCGACAAAGGAATTTCCGGCATTAAGGAACGTCGCCCGGCACTCGATGCATTTCTGAAGGATTGCCGTCGCAAGAAGATTGACTTCGTAGTGGTTTGGAAGTTCGACAGGTTCGCACGATCACTCAGGCAATTGCTGAACGCGCTGGAACTGTTCCGAACACGACACCGAAGCCTTCGTACGACGGGGGAGCGATAGTTTCATACTCAGTGTTGTCTGGTTCGGGGCGTATATCGCTGGAGATACGCTCCGCACCGTTTATGACTACAACAAGTGGAAGGCGCGAAAGGGTAACAAACTCCAAGAATTACAGAGGCCATTTCGTGACAAGCGGCCCGTAGACAATTATCGATATCTTTTTTCACCAACTAAGAATTTGCTGGCGAAACGGTGCTTACAACAACCGAAGCTCTGCCGTTAGTCGAAGTCAATCTTCTCGAATCCCAAACCTTGCAACAGACTGCTGATAGTCGAAGCCCCATTCTGCTGGGCTGTTCGCAAAATGCCATCGGCCAAGGCGGCCTCTTGCAGTTGACGTTCCGCCTCCTGGCGCACTTGCGTTTCCAGATTCGGGTCGGTGGGTACTAGCAGCCCAGTTTGCCTGGAATACACCCGGGTCTTCGCGCTGTCGATCCGAGTGCGGAACACCTGCGAAGCGGGAAGATGCAAGTGAATCTGCTTGTCATCCACTCTGACGTCGCCCAGCTTTAGATTCGTGAAATCAATCCCGGCGACAACTTCGCCGTGCACCATCATCAAGAGGCGATCTCCGGCCAGAAAATCCGGGAAGATGGGGTTTTCCTTCGCGCCGGTCACCAGCTTGTCCATGGTGTAAACCACGGTCTCCAGCCGCTGCAGCCGCTGAATGCGATCGACCACAGTGGGCTGGCTTACATCGATACTGAGGGTTCTGCCTGTCACCGCCGACCACACATGGCTCAACAGAGCTCGGCCGGAATTTTGCGACAGCATCAACCATCCAATCGAGCCGACAGACAGTACTCCGAGGAACAGCCCGATTATGAGAGCAAACACGACCGCCGCAGAGGATCGAGCAGGTTTAGGAAAGTTGGGGCCCGCATCAGGATCGTGAGGCATCTTGCAAGGTTATCACTAGGCGAGTGGCGGATCAGGTGAACGATTACCTCCTGCAAACAGGAGCGGAACCACCGATCTGGGAGCCGTCGTTGCTGCTTGGCTGTGCTCCAACGGGTACACGCAAGTGGCTGTCGTAATCAGGACTTTTACACTCGTTGACGCTCAGTGAGTGTAATCGCCAACAACTGCATAGCTTTCCGGTTTGCCGACCCATCCAGAATCGTCGGATCGGGCCGCAACCTGCTGCGCAGGCTATAATGATGCCCACGAATGGCTCTCACCTCAGGCACGAAACTCGGCCCTTATGAAATTCTGTCGTCGCTGGGCGCTGGTGGAATGGGCGAGGTGTATCGCGCCCGCGATGCGCGGCTGAACCGCGACGTCGCCATCAAGATTCTTCCAGCATCGTTCTCCAGCGATCCCGACCGCTTGCAGCGCTTCGCGCAGGAATCACGCGCGGCGGCTGCGCTGAACCATCCCAACATTCTTTCGATCTTCGACATCGGTGAGGACCGCGGCGCGCCCTATGTCGTCTCCGAACTGCTGGAGGGTGAAACGCTCCGCGACCGCCTACGGAACGGGCCGCTCACTTCCCGCAAAGCCATTGATTATGCGCAGCAGATTGCCAGGGGTCTGGCCGCTGCCCACGAGAAAGGTATTGTTCATCGCGACCTGAAGCCGGAGAACCTGTTCATCACCAATGACGGACATGCCAAGATCCTCGACTTCGGTCTGGCCAAGTTCACTCGTCCGGAAGCCGAACTGTCCGATGAATCGCCCACCATCCAAGTCGCCACCGAAGCGGGAACTGTTCTGGGCACGGTGGGCTACATGTCGCCTGAGCAGGTGCGGGGAAAACCCGCCGACTCGCGCTCCGATATTTTTTCTTTTGGCGCGATTCTCTACGAGATGCTCTCCGGCAAGCGCGCGTTCCCTGGCGAATCGGCGGCGGACACGATGAGCGCAATCCTGAAAGAAGATCCGCCCGATCTCGCCGAGACCAACCGCAACGTGTCGCCGGCGCTGGAACGCATCGTGCGCCACTGCCTGGAGAAAAATCCGGCCGAGCGTTTTCAATCGGCGCGCGATGTGGCCTTCAACCTGGAAGCGCTGACCGATATATCGAGTTCGAGTCGCGGTGGCGTGCGTGCGATTCCGGATGAGCCGTCGGCTCGCCGCTGGTTATGGCCGTTGCTCGGCGGAGTGCTGGTGCTGGCCTCCTGGGCAGGCATCTACCGGCTCGCCCGTCGCGGAGCAGTTGCCCCCACCAACCCAACGTTTCACGAAGTGACCTTCCGCAACGGCACAATTTGGGCAGCGCGCTTTGTGCCCGACGGTCAGACCGTCGTCTACGGCGCGGCCTGGGAAGGCCAGCCGCAGAAAATCTTCTCAACCCGCTTTGACAGCAGCGACTCGCGCCTGGTGGACCTGCCGCCCTCACAGATTCTTTCCATCTCATCGAAGGGTGAGATGGCGATCTCGCTTCACCCCACAAGTTACGCCGCCTTCGGTCAGACCGGAACTCTGGCACGTGTTTCGCTCGCTGGCGGCGCGCCGCGCGAAGTGATCGACAAAGTGTTGTGGGCGGACTGGACGCCCGATGGCCAGTCTCTGGCGGTCATTCGCGAAAGCCCCGGCAGACTGAGTCATCTCGAATTTCCCTCGGGCAACGTGATCTACGAACCGCGGGGCTGGGTGAGCCATGTGCGTTTCTCGCCCAGCGGGGAATTTCTGGCGATCGCCGACCATGTCCCGAACGGCGACGACGGACGTGTCGTCATCATCGACGTGCGCGGAAATCGCAAGGCCAGCTCTTCTTTCTATTCGAGCGTCGAGGGACTGGCCTGGTCTCCGAATGGCAAGGAAGTATGGTTCTCCGCCGTTCCCGGAGGCGCGGCGCGCTCCATCTACGCGCTGGATCTTTCCGGCAAGGAGCGCCTCATCTACCGCGCCCCGGGCGGGTTGACGGTGCAGGACATCAGCCGCGATGGTCTGGTTCTGCTGACTGCGGACAAAACTCGCATGGGCATTTCAGTTCTCGCGCCCGGCGAAAACCGCGAGCGCAGCCTCTCCTGGTTTGACTGGTCGCTGGTGACGGATCTCTCCGCCGATGGCAAGACGCTTGTCTTTTCCGAAAGCGGCGAGGCCGAAGGTGGAAGCGACAGCGTTTTTCTGAGGAAGACCGATGGCTCGCCGGCGTTGCGCCTCGGCGACGGTGGCTTTGGTTTTCTTTCTCCGGATGGCCAATGGGTCGTGTGCTTTGAGGGGTCTCCCGCGAAGATGATGCTGCTGCCCACCGGCGTCGGCGAACCCAGGCAACTCACCGATGAGAAGGCCGACTACACCGGCGCCGCCTGGCTGCCGGACAGCAAGTCGATTATTTTTTCTAGTACCAAGCCGGGGCACGGTCGCCGCACTTATGTGTTGGATATTCAGAGCGGAGCGCCACGCGTTCTTACTCCCGAAGGTACAGCGGGATATCTGGTGACACGAGACGGCAAGTACGTTCTCGCCCGCGACGCAAAACATCAGATGTTGCTGTACCCGATTGCCGGCGGTGATCCGGAAAAACTGAGCTTCGCTTTGGGCGCCGACGAACTTACCGTCGACTTTTCCGCGGACGGCAAGAGCATACTCGTGGCCAGTCCCGGCGTTCCGATGAAGATTGGGCGCGTGGATCTGGCCACCGGCCATCGTGAACCCTGGAAAGAGATCGCCCCCGCCGATCCTGCCGGCGCACAAAGCATCACCAACATCCGCTTCAGCGCGGACGGAAAGGCCTACGCCTATTCCACCCTCCGCCTGCTCTCCGACCTCTATGTGGTCGACGGCATGAAGTAAGACGACTTCTCGCCCTCGCTTTCAACGCAACCGCTTAAGAGGAGGCTAATGCGCTCAGCAAACGAGTGGCAGAAGCGGCGCGGGTCGCACTTCACTGCCGGAAAGACCAGGATTTCCACCTGCACCCCTTGCCGGATGCGGGCAGCGCAAGGTGACTTTTTCAACCCAAAGGGAAGTACACGCAATATAAAAGGCGCCCACTTTACGGTAAGTTGTGATCGTTGGAAATCACCACTGACCGAAAGGAGCGCCGTTATGAACCAAGAAAAGTATATTGGCATGGACGTTCACCAAGCAACGATCTCAGTTGCTGTCATGGATAGCTCGAGCAAGCTGATCATGGAATGCATCCTGGAGACGAAAGCGGCCACGATTCTAGAGTTCATCGCTGGGCTACGCGGAACTTTATCGGTAACCTTTGAAGAAGGAACTTCTGCCGCCTGGTTACATGACCTGCTGAAGCCTCACGTCAGCCATCTTGTAGTCTGCGATCCGC
>Ga0208191_1001710_pt1 | contig 10430 bp, 7 predicted proteins | sample June2015DPH_13_5_FD_184709 | JGI IMG/M metagenome (GOLD analysis project Ga0208191, IMG submission 184709) | Peatland microbial communities from SPRUCE experiment site at the Marcell Experimental Forest, Minnesota, USA - June2015DPH_13_40... | ecosystem: Environmental > Terrestrial > Soil >... | reverse complement strand
CCATCGTGCGCGGACAGGGTCTGACCCAGCAGGGCGATCTGGCCGGGGCTCTGAGCGAGTTCAACAAGGCGCTCGAAGTCAACAAGAACAGTTCGCTGGCCCACTACCGGATCGCCGAGGTGTTTTTCCTGCAGAGGAATTATCAGGCGTCAGCGAACGCCTACCGCGCATCGCTGAATGGCGACGGTGAGCCGCGCTGGACTGAGGTTTGGAGCCACTTGCAGCTGGGCAAGATTTTCGACGTAACCGGGCAGCGCGAACGCGCCGTCAACGAATATCGCCAGGCCATCCAGACCAACGACAATACCCAGGGCGCGCTCGAGGAATGCCGCCGATACATGCAAAAACCCTTCGAGCGGGAAAAAGGAAGCTAAGTCGCCGCTCGCTGTAGCGGTGCAAAGCATCCTCGATGATGGGCAGGTTAAAGTTGGGCGTCTTGACCGGAAGCTTGACCCGTAACAGGCCAGCGCGTACAGTTTTTACACAGGGGTGGGTGTTTCATGTCCAGCGAAAAAAGGTCGAGCGAAGCCAGCAAGTATCTCAAATTTGGTTCGGTGACCGTGCTGATTCTGCTCTCGCTCGGCTATCTTGCCTACACGGGCGTGCAGGACAGCAAGAGCTACTACGTCACCATCAAAGAATTGAACGGGATGGGGAATGAGGCGTACTCCAAACGTCTGCGCGTGGCGGGCAACGTAGTGCCGGGCTCTATCAAGCGCTCCGGAACCCGCGTGGATTTTGTGTTGAAGGAAAATGATTTGACGTTGCCCGTTTCGTACACCGGGACGGAAGCTCCTCCCGACACTTTCAAGGACGACTCGCAAGCTTTGGCCGATGGCAGTTTCGGACGCGATGGCGTCTTCCACGCCAAGCAACTACAGGCCAAATGCGCGTCGAAGTACGCGCCGCAACCCGGTCAACCCGGAGCCACTCCGGCCGCTGAGCCCGGCAAGAGCATGTCGCAGAACCAGACGCAGACCCAGAGTTCCGGATCTGGCGGGATGTCGAATTAATTCTCATTCCCTATTCCTTTGACTGAAACCGAGCCCGTCGTCACTGTCTCGAACCTGATCAAGCAGTTTGGCCGCTTTGCCGCGTTGCGCGGCGTCACCGCGGAATTTTTCGGCGGGAAACTCTATGCAATCCTCGGCGACAACGGCGCCGGCAAAACTACGCTGCTGCGCACTCTGGCAGGACTCAACCAGCCGTCGAGCGGTGAGGTCACGATTCTTGGCTCCAGCAAGTTTCACGACATCTGCCAGCAGGTGGGCTACATGGCGCATCCGTCTCTGCTCTATGACGAAATGAGCGGGATGGAGAACCTGGATTACTTTGCCCGGCTGTACGGAATCACCAGCAGCACGCGCGGCGCGGAGGTCATCCGCGCGGTCATTCTCTCGGTTGGGCTTGATCCCGATCTCGTCCGCCCCGTCGGCCAGTATTCGCAAGGCATGAGGCAGCGGATGTCTTTGGCGCGCGCTTTACTAAACGACCCCAAAATCCTTTTGCTCGATGAGCCCTTCTCGAATGTGGACACTCATTCCGCCACGGAAATGGTTCGACTGCTGGCGCGCACGCGCGATCAGGGCAAAACAATCTTCATCGTCACTCATCAGGCCTCATTGCTCGAGCACGCGGCCGACGAGTTCGTCTGGATGGAATCCGGCAAAATTGTTGGGCGCACGCGGGAACTGAAACGTCCGGCGAGTTCCGGGGAGACTGCACGATGAGCGCGCCCACCGGCATCACCCGCGCCACCCTGCTCAAAGACCTGCGCCTCGAGTGGAGGTCGAAGGACGCCATCAACTCCATGCTGTTTTTTTCTCTGCTGGTGGTGGTCGTGTTCAGTTTTTCGTTCGATCCAAGCGCCGAAGAATCGCGCCAGATCGCGGGCGGCCTGATCTGGGTAGCCTTCCTGTTCGCGGCGGTGGTGGCGCTCAACCAGACCTGGGCGCGCGAGCTGCGCAACCAGGTGCTCGACGCCTACCGGGTATCGCCCGCGCCAGCGAACTCGCTGTTCATAGCCAAGACGCTGGGCAATTTTATTTTCGTGACCGTGCTGGAAGCGCTCATGACTCCGCTGTTCATCGTGTTCTACCGGCTGCGGGCGCTGGGCCCGGCTTGGCAACTGCTGCTGGTCGCGGTGCTCGGAACCTGGGCCCTGGTCGTGAACGGGACTTTCTTCGCAGCCATGTCCCTGCGGACGCGCAGCCGCGAGATCATGCTGCCGTTGCTGCTGTTCCCGATCTCAATCCCGGCTCTCCTCGCCATGGTGCAATCCACCACCGCCATACTGAACGGCGAAGGCGCGCGCTTCTGGATCGTGTTGCTTGTGACCTACGATCTGGTGTTTACTACGGTGTGCCTGCTCTTGTTTGAAACCGTCTTGAACGCAGAATGACGAGCGTAGCATGAAAAAAGCGGAATGAAAAAAGCCTTCCCCATCCTCGGTGTCCTGACCGCGATCCTGCTGATCTATGCGCTATACATGGCGCTGGTGTGGGCTCCCACCGAAAGGACCATGGGCAACGTGCAGCGGATTTTCTACTACCACGTGCCTTCGGCCTGGACGGCGTTCATCCTCTTCTTCGTCAACTTCGTAGCTTCAGTTGTCTATTTGATCAAGCGCCGGCCTGCTGCCGATATCGTCGCGCTGGTCAGCGCTGAAGTTGGAGTCGTTTTCTGCACCGTCGTGCTGGTGACGGGCCCGATCTGGGCGCGTCCAGTCTGGGGCATCTGGTGGACCTGGGACATGCGGCTGACCTCGACTCTGGTGCTGTGGCTTATCTACGTCAGCTACCTTTTCCTGCGCCGCTTCTCCTCCAGCGGACAGACGCCCGCACTAGCGGCCGCACTGGCGGTTCTGGGCGCGCTGTGCGTGCCGTTTGTTTACTTCTCGATCTGGTTCTTCCGCACCCAGCACCCGCAGCCGGTCATGGGCGGTGGCGGTTCCATCGATCCGCGTATGCTGCACGTGCTGCTCATCAACTGGCTGGCCTTTTCCTGCTTTGCGTTTCTGGTTTGCTGGTCGCGCTATCGCCTGGAAAAGCTGCAGCGCGACGTCGACCACGCCCATGCCTCGGCATCGCTGCTCGACCCCCGCGGGAGTGGACGATGAGCGGAAACGGATACCTTTTTGCAGCCTACGCCGTCACCTGGATCATCCACATCGCCTATTTGGGGACGATCGTCCGTCGCTACTCGCGCCTGCAGCGGGAGATCGAGGAATTGAAGAAACCAGGTGTCAAGTCTTAGCTGTAAGGTCTCAGGACTGAGACTCACGCAGTGGTTCCATCGCCGAAGTTTTTCCTGAGACCGAGCACCTGAGACCTGAGACCGGTTCTCCTGAGACCTTTTTTGCAACCAATTCCCCCTCTTCCGGCTTCTCACTATTGCGGCCTACGCTGTCCGCCCGGCTTGACAGCGTATCTGTTGGATGTAAAAGTATTTATTTGGTTTAACCCCAGTTCTGGTGACAGGTACGCATCCGCTTCCTAAAGGCGTCGAGCGGGAGGGGCGTTTGTGTGCCATTCTTGTTCTCACCCCACGAAATTGGGAAATCGGAGGAGCTTCGTGAATCGGAATTACCCCGTGTCGGTAGGAGGTTCGGTGAGACGTTCGGTAACAGGAAAAAGGCCAGGAAAAAAGACAGGAACCGGGATGAAGGCTGCGTTTCTCATGGCGGCCGTGCTAGCGACTGCAGGCGTCGTGTTCCATTTTGCAACCGCAGTACATGCCGCCAAAGCCAGCGGGCCACGGCCTGCCGTCCATAAGCTGCTTTCATCGACGGCGCTTTCGCTGCCGCTGTTTTTCGAGCCGAACCAGGGTCAGACTGCTCCGCAGGTCAAGTTCCTGGCGCGCGGCGCCGGCTTCGGTCTGTTTCTGACCGCCGACGAAGCGGTGCTGCAACTGCAGCCTTCAGCCGTCAGCACTCGGCATTCGGCTCTCAGCTCTCAGCGTGCATCCAGTTCGGTGATTCGCATGCGGCTGGAGGGAGCGAACTCTTCGGCTCGCGTTTCCGGCGCTTCGCCTCTGCCGGGGAAGAGCAGCTACTTTATTGGGAACGATCCTTCCAAGTGGCATTCTGACATTCCGCAGTTTGCCCGCGTGCAGTATCAGGCGGTTTATCCCGGCATCGACCTGGTTTACTACGGCGATCAGGGACAACTCGAATACGACTTCCGCGTCGCACCGGGCGCCGAGCCGGGCCAGATCGCGCTAGGCTTCCAAGGCGCTTCCGCGCACATTGATTCCGGCGATCTGCTTCTCTCGACAGACCAGGGCGATGTACGCTTCCACGCGCCTCGCATCTATCAGCAGGACGGGAACATGCAGAAGACGATCACGGGAAGCTTCCGGCAGATCGCGGAGAACAAAATCGGCTTTGCCATCGGAGACTACGACCGCAGCCGCGAACTCGTCATCGACCCGACCCTGAGCTATTCGACCTACCTCGGCGGCAGCGGCACCGAGAGTTTGGTGAACGTGGCGGTCGATCCCTCGGGATTGATCTATGTCGTCGGTTCGACCAACTCATCGGACTTTCCGTCCAGCACGAAGTACTACCCGAACAACCCGCCGTACCAGCCGACCCTCGAAGGCAATCAGAATATCTTCATCGCGGTGATCAATCCGATTCTGGTGCCGCCCGCGTATGTGGACGCTCAGCAGCTTGTTTACGCGACTTATCTCGGTGGTTCAGGATTTGACTACGCGGCTGGCGTTGCGGTGAGCACCGACACCGACCAGGAGGTTAAGGGCAGCGTCGACGTATACGTCGCTGGCTCGACCACCTCTACGAACTTCCCCACCAGCGGCGTGTTTACCGCGTTCCAGCCAGGACCGCCGGTGCAGCCTGGACTCCACGGCTTTGTCACGCGGCTGAACCTTGGAGTGACCACCACGCTGCGCTACTCCACCTACCTCGCCGGCACCAATGGAAACGGAAATGCCACGGATACGGTTACCGGACTGGCAATCGATGGTACCGGAGACGCTTTTGTAACCGGAATCACGACGTCGACAAACAACCAGAGCAATGGGTTCCCGGCGAATCCCAACGGCTACCAAACGGTACCGAATGCGCCCAGCCAGTTCTTTGCCAGCAAGATCAACACCAAGGGTTCTGGTAGCCAGAGCATGCTTTATTCCACCTACTTCGGCGGTGGGAACCCGCAGTCAGGTCAAACCCAGGGAGGTGGCATTGCGGTAGACGCCTCTGGCGACATGTACATCACCGGTGGAACGAATTTTCTGGGTTTCACCGCGGGATCTGATGTTGCGTTCCCTCTCTTAAACGCCCAGCAGAGTTGCCTCGATGAAGCCAGCAAGACGACGGCTTGTACCTTGAGCAACCCAACGGCACTGGACGCTTTCGCGGCGAAGATCAACCCGAACGCGACGGCATTGTCGTCCCTGATCTACTCCACATACTTGGGCGGATCGGGCGACGACATTGGTTATGGCATCGCGGTCGATTCCTCCAGCAACGCCTATGTCACCGGTTCGACCAACTCCGGCGATTGGGCTTGTGCCAGCTGCGTAGCCGGCTTTCAGGGCGCTTATGCCGGGGTCGGCGGGGCAAACAACGCCTTCATCGTCAAGATCGGCAACCTCACCAACTCGACCTATCCGCTGACTTACTTTACTTATTTGGGCGGCTCCGGTGCCGACGTCGGCCAGGCCATCCAGGTAGATTCGGTACAGGCAGCCCACGTGGTCGGCTCGACTACCTCCCCGAACCTCCCTTTAACCGCCGACGCCCTCCAGCCGTATGGCGGCGAGGGAGACGCCTTCGTCGCGTTGATCTCAACCACATTGGGAGGAAGCACCGCCGCTGGCAATTACCTGACCTATCTGGGTGGCAGCCGGTTGGATCAGGGCACGGGAGTCGCAATCGACGTTTACGGCGCCACCTACGTGGCCGGCAACACAATATCGCCAAATTTCCCCCTTAGCGCAAATCCATATCAAGGGCTGTTGAACGGCGGCTCGCAGGATGCGTTCGTAAGCAAGATCGGAGCTTACAGTCAACTCACCGTGGCGAATGTTTCCACCAGTCCATCGCCCAACCCGGTTGCGGCCGGAACTCAGGTCGCGTTTACTTTCGACGTCACCAACATCGGACCCGACAGCGCATCCGACGTGAACTTCTACGCCATCGTGCCTACCACCGGACTGGCGGCAAACCCTTCGGCCAAAGTCACCAGCGGCTCGGGAAACTGCACCGCAGTGCAAGGAACGACTATCCTTTGCAATATCCCGACACTGGCGGTCAACGCCGTCGGCGCCGTGGAAGTCGACGTCACACCGGCCCTTAACGCCACTAACCCGACCGTCTCGGTCTCAGGCAGCGCCAGCGCGAACAACGGTCCAATGCAGGGATCCAGTTCGCAGCAAGTCAACGTCGTCGATTTCGGGATCAGTGCCTCGCCCAACAGCCAAACTATTAATGCTGGCGATACGGCCACGTTCATGATCATTTTTGCTCCTACGACTTCGTTAGGCTATAACGCCGCCATCACCCCCAGTCAAACCACGTCGCCTTCGATGGTTACGGCAGCGACTCCGACATTCAATCCCACCACCGTCACGCTTTCGGGGAGCGCCTCGGAAGGCACGACGCTGAGCATCGCTACCGTGGCCCGCCCCGTGACCACCGGTAGCCTGTTCCGCCGCGGCTCGTTCTACGCCGCCTGGCTCCCCATCGGAGGCCTAAGCCTGGTCGGGCTGGGTATCGGCGCTGGTCGCAAGCGTCGCGGCTGGCTGGTCGGAGCTGTTCTGTGCCTGATCGCGGGCGCGATCCTGCTGCAGCTTGGCTGTGGGTCATCCAGTAACAGCACTACAACCCCCGGCGGCACGGCGGCTGGAACCTACATCATCACGATCACCGGCTCTGGCGGATCGGGAGCATCGCACAACTATCCGGTGTCATTGGTCGTGAGATAGACCCACCGCACTTTTTCATTTCAAGGCCTCCGCCCCAGCGGAGGCTCTTCTTTGGACTCGAGCCGCCCTTGGCTGTAAACCAATTGCAAAACGGTGCTGCAATTGAAAAGGGCGCAGAGAGTCTGGCCATACGATATGACAAGCGCATAGCATATGTGCGGCTGTGGGAAGAGATGAATAACGAGGAGCTAGAGGCTAAGAGCTAACAGCAAAATATGAGCGACGCATTTCAGAGCGATGTGTTGGCGGAAGACACGCATCGCAGCCGCGGTTGGAGCCTGCTGGTCATGCTGGCGCTGCTTGGGCCGGTGATCGCCGCATCGTGGGCTTGGACGACGGCGGGCCTCTGGCCGGTAATCCTCGCATGCTTAGTCGCACTCGGCGTCGGCGCGATGGCGTGGAGTGGCTTTCAGTACCGCTTTCTGCGCCAGGGGGTTGAGATTCGCATGCTCGGATTCCGGCTGCGCTCGATTCCGAAACAGTCGATTCTGAGTTATTCGATCGAGCCCTGGTCTCTTATTCGCGGTTACGGCATTCGCGGTTACGGCAACACGCGCGCTTACGTATGGTGCAACCAGGTCGTGCACATCCGAACTTCAAACGGCGAGATATACCTCGGACACAGCGATCCCGAACGCATTGTGCGGGACCTGGAAATGGTGACGGGCGTTTTGAGCGACGCTGGTTTTGTATCAGAGCATCGCTTTAGCGATGCCGAAAGTTTTCGAAATCAGAAACCCCTTTAGGGGCTGGGCGGCTAGCAAAGCTTTTTCAGGAGGCGATAGGTTCGGCATAGCAATACGAGATGCATCCGACCGATGCCGAGCCCCGCGGCGTCCGCGATGGCGACTCGCATTCGCCCCTTCACCCCCCCCCGCGGCGAGATCGTCCTCCAGACCCGGGTCGATAGTTCTCGAATCGATGGTTCTCGAATCGATAGTGCGGCGCCTTCCCGGAGTGGTCCGCCCGACTCGATTGGGCACGATTCAGCCCCAGCGGCCGCAATATCAATGTGCTAATCTCAGAAAAACTCACTGACCTGGGCAACGCGGCGACGTTCTATTCCGTCTGTGTTGAGGTAGAGCTTTTTCGGGCGTGACTCCTGGAGTGAAAATTCGTTCCTGCCTTGGACGCTTCTCACTCCCTACCGTATAATTACCGTTTTCCTAACTCTGGTTTTTCGAGGTCGTTGCGATTCATCGCCGTCATCAGGATATTCCTGCGTGCGCCCTGCAACTCGGCCACGACATGGGCCCGCAGCGAGACCCTTCCGGGGTTCCATCTTCTTTCACCACAAGAGTTTCGAAGCGCAGTTCTGTCTGGAATTACCTCCTCGGTCTCGTGGCGCTTCTACTCCTGGCCGTTCCCGTTGTGGGCCAGCAGGACCTCATCGTTGGCATCGTCATCCACGGCAACCGCCGCATCCCTGCCGACACGGTCAAGGCCCGCATCTTCAGCAAGGTCGGCGACATCTACGACACCGCCGCCATCGAACGCGACTTCAACGCCCTCTGGAACACCGGCTACTTTGAGGACATCCGCTTTGAGCGCGAACAGAGTGCCAAAGGCTGGATCCTTCACATTTACCTCAAAGAGCGGCCCACCATCCGCGAGATCAACTACACCGGCCTGAATGCGGTTTCCACCAGCGACGTGCTCGACCGGTTCAAGGACCGCAAGGTCGGACTCTCGGTTGAGAATCAGTACGATCCCACCAAGATCAAGAAGGCCGAAGTTGTCCTGAAACAACTGCTCGCCGAACACGGGCGTCAGTTCGCGACCATCCGCACCGAAGTCCGCCCCATCCCGCCCAATGCCGTCGGTGTCACTTTCGTCGTCAAGGAGGGACCCAAGGTCAAGGTCGGGCGCATCCGCTTCCGAGGCAACAAACACGTCAATGACCGCACGCTGCGCGCGGCCATGAAGAACCTCAAGCCCATAGGCATCCCGCACTCCATCTTCCTTGAAAACCTCTTCTCCAAGACCTATGACGCTACCAAGCTCGAAGAAGATACCGAACGCGTCCGCGCCGAGTTCCAGAACCGCGGCTACTTCAAGGTGCTGGTTGACGAACCCAAGACCGAGATCCACGACACCGGACATACGGGCTTCCACGTCCCGTGGATTCAGCCAGGGTTGGGGAAATCCGTCGATATCACCATGCCCATCGAGGAGGGCGAGCGCTACCACCTCGGCACCATCACCTTCAAGAACAACAAAGCCATCCCGAACTCCGCCGCCCTGCGCAGCCTGTTCCCCATGAAGGACGGCGACATCTTCAGCCGCGAAAAAGTCGCCAAGGGTCTCGAAAACCTGCGCAAAGCCTACGGCGAAGCGGGCTACATTAACTTCACTTCCGTCCCCGACACCAAGTTCGATGACGAGAAGAAGACCGTGGATCTAGTCGTCGATGTGGACGAAGGCAAGCAGTTCTACGTGCGCCGCATCGAGTTCCAGGGGAACACCACCACCCGCGACAAGGTGATCCGACGCGAGATTGCGTTGGAAGAAGGCCAGATCTACAACTCGCGCTACTGGGAACTGAGCCTGCTGCGCCTGAACCAGCTCGGCTATTTCGACCAGCTCAAGCCCGATGATCCCAATACCACCGAGCGCCACCTTGACGAAAAGGCCGGCACCGTTGATCTGACTCTGAAAGTGCATGAAAAAGGCAAGAACAGTATCGGCTTACAAGGCGGCGTCAGCGGTCTGGCCGGCGCCTTTGTTGGCATCAATTACAGCACCAACAACTTTCTTGGATTGGGCGAGACGCTCTCCGTGCAGGCCAGCCTCGGCAGCCGCCAGCGCGACCTGGTGTTCGGGTTCACCGAACCCTACCTGTTTGACCGCCCCATCCAGGCCGGTTTCAACGTCTATACCCGGAAGACCAACTATGACCAGGCCAGGCAGTATGCCATTGCCACTGGACAGAATCTGAACCTGCCCTCGGCCTACCTGCAGAACCTGCAGAACTACTCGCAGTCCAGTACCGGCGCCACCCTGAGCGTAAGCTATCCGTTGCGGAAAGGCCATTCCTTCAAGCGGGTTGGCATCAGCTACTCCTTCGACCGCTCTTCGCTGGTTGCTGTCAGCAACGCTTCCAAGTTGTTGTTCGAGAATCTTAACTTCCGAGGCATCACCGGGCCCAACGCGCTCAACGGCATCATCACCAGCAAGATCACCCCCAGCTTCACCATGAACACCCTCGATGCGGCTTACTCTCCCCACCACGGCAAGAGCCTGTTCATCGGCGGGGAGTTTGCTGGCCTCGGCGGCACGGTGCACACCATCCGCCCCATCGTTCAGTACAAACAATTTTTCCCCATGCAAAAGCGCCGCAATGCCCTCGGTTACAACCTTCAGGCTTCGTTTATCACGGGCTATGGCGGGATCGTTGCGCCCCCCTTTGAACGAGCCTACCTCGGTGGCGAAAACGATCTGCGCGGTTTCGATATCCGCATGGTCTCTCCCATCGCCTACCT
>Ga0208191_1001709_pt1 | contig 10430 bp, 17 predicted proteins | sample June2015DPH_13_5_FD_184709 | JGI IMG/M metagenome (GOLD analysis project Ga0208191, IMG submission 184709) | Peatland microbial communities from SPRUCE experiment site at the Marcell Experimental Forest, Minnesota, USA - June2015DPH_13_40... | ecosystem: Environmental > Terrestrial > Soil >... | reverse complement strand
ACACCTTGATCAAGAGTTGTGCCGAGAAGGCCCTCATCAAAAAGAACATTCATCCCCATTGCCTCAGACATACCTTTGCCACGACCCTACTGGATCAAGGGAATGACCTCAAGACCGTGCAGGTATTAATGGGACATGCTGAGATTTCTTCAACTGAGGTTTACCTTCACACAACGGATGACCGCAAGGTTGATGCCGTGAACAGCCTGAAATTTGGGTCATAGAATGGGGAAAATATCACCCAAACCACTTTTTCGGGTCTTAGAATCACAAAGGTTTTCTGTGTTCAATTTATCCTGATTTGGGTAATAAAAAAACTTTGTGAGGTTTGAAAGGGGGTGAGATGGGATGAGAAGAAAAGAGATGCCAGATAAGGAGCTTGTTCGGCCTGGATTCCAGCTTGAAAAGGACGTTTGGTTTACGGTGAGAAAGTTAGCCCTGGAGCAAAGAAGGGATGCCGGGGATTTGATGCGTGAGGCTATCAACGATTATCTTCGCAAGCATGGGCACAAAGGAGGATGAAAGTGCAGATTGAAGGGAAACCGATGAGAGTGAAACTGAGAGCCGATCTAACCAAATATGATAAGAGATGCAAAAGCGGTGAATTAGGATGGACTATGCCAAATGCCAAATTGACTGTTTGGGGAAGTCAAGACCGATTTGTGGCTGTTCAGTTTGACAATGGGGCTAAGTTAGATACTTTATGGAAGGGTTTGGAGTTGATAAACCACTAACCTATCATTGAACCTGAGCGATCCTGAGCGTCCTGGCATAGCTAAAATGAAGCAGGGGATGAAGCAAAAGGATGGGGGTCAGGCTCAAGGGAGGCCATGGGCCAAGGGGCCAAACACTCGTGGTATGACCCCCCACCCCCCCTCAGTGTCCATGGTCGCTGGCCCATAACTTTTTTATCCCAGGAGACCTTAACAAACTTGTCCACTCCTGGTGAAGATGGCAGGTAAGGAGATGAGAGAGAATGCCACTTTTCGCATTGAAACTTAATTTCCTGATTCCAGACGAACTGGTGAAAAGGCTTGACTCTCTCGCCAGGGAAGTGGGTGAGCCGATAGACAGGGTCGTCTCCGATCTGCTTGAGATGCACATCGACGAACTGTCCAGTTTGTCTGTTTCGATTCTGAATAGGGGGTTAGAAGGTTGGGAGAAAATGAAGAAAGAGGGCAAGAAAAATGGCTGAGAAACTTTTAAAGGTCGCTGGCTACATCAGGGTGTCCACACCCGGCCAAGCTCAAGAGGGCGAAAGCCTTTCCACCCAGACCGATCAGATTGCTGGGTTTGTGAAGGCCAAAGGTTGGAAGCTTGTCAAACAGTATGAGGACAGAGGATTGAGTGGAGCCAAGGCCGACACACGACCTGGCTTCATGGCAATGATTGAGGATGCTAAGAAGGGGATGTTTCAGGGAATCGTCTTTTCCAGGTTAAGCAGATTCGCCCGTAACACTGCCGACTTCCTCAAATACCAGAAGGAGCTGAAAGACAAGGGTGTCAGCTTGTTTTCGCTTAAAGAAGGAATTGACCCCTCCACAAAGATGGGCGAGTTCGCCATGAAGCTCATGAGCCTCTTTGCTGAATGGGAGAGAGAGACAATCAAAGAGCAAATGCACGATAATAAGCTGGCCCGATGGCGTGACGGTAGGACGTTCGTTGGCAAGCCTCCATTTGGGTATGTCTGGAATGGTGAGGCCAAGCGGTTAGAAGTCAACGAAAAAGAGGCCACCATTTACAGGGAGATCGTCAAGATGTATGCTGGCCTTTCTCTCTCCATGAAGGATATTGCTATCAAGCTGGGCGACAGGGGGTTGAAGGCAAAGAAGAAGCCCTTTAGCTCAGTCGTGATAAGCGACATTTTGAAGAACAGTGCCTACTACGGCCACTACGTCCTCAACAAGTACGTCTATGAGGATGGGAAAAGGATGGATGGGAAGAAGGACAAAAAACTTAAGCCGGAGAGTGAGCACATTGTTTTTGAAATCCCTCCCTTGATCTCAAAAAAAGAATGGGAGGCCATACAGGTCAAGACCGATTTCAACAAGACGAAGTCCAAACGATCCAGCTACGACCAGAAGCTTTACTGGTTGCGTGATCTCCTTGTCTGCGGAGAGTGTGGTGGAACTGTCAAGCCACACCACGGAGCAAATAGAAAAGACGGGTCATTTCCCCGTTATTATTCTTGCTATTGGGCAATGGGAAACGGGAAGGCCATGAAGCTTGCAAAGAATCACAAATGCGACCTCCCTTACATCCGTGCGGAACGGCTTGAAACAGAGGTATGGAATGCGATCATGAAACCTTATCTCTTCCATTCTGGTTCATTCAAGGGCGGAACCTGGATACCTTCCAAAATGGGTGAACTCCTTGACTCATCCCATTATGACAAAGCGATCAAGCAAATGGGCAAGACAGTTGAGTCTCTCCAAGCTGACCTAAAGAAACTTAACACGGCACGGGAGAGGATTTTCGACCTGATTGAAGACGACCGTTTTGACAAGAATGAAATGTCAAGAAGGTTGAACCGGAACAAGGAAGAAACCCTGATCGTGGAAGGCAAGATCAAGGAGGCTCGCCAAAAGCTGACGCAGGCTGAAGAGGCTAAAAAGAATGATGTCCTCTATCGTGAATTCTTGAAGGACAAAAAAGGTGTCCTGAAGAAACTGGCAGCCGATCTTTATAAGCTTTCACCGGATGACATGAAGAGGCTTGCAGAGGGAAGCATCAACGGCAAGGTCAAGCTGGTTTTGGGTTATGATGAAACAAAAGATACTGAGATTGCCATTCCCAAATTGGAAGCCTCTTCAAACATGGCCCTCCTAAAACAGCTTATGGAAGAGGGTAAAATAGGCAAATTCTTTAGTAAGGATGGTTCCCACGATCCTTCCGGATATGAATTTTGAGGAAAGTCTTGAAACGACAAAAATCCATAGTGTGATGGGATTGATCCCGCCCGATAGCGCCCTCATTGTGACCCGACCGTTTCGAAGCCCCCACCACACGATTTCCGATGCGGGCCTCATTGGAGGAGGACAGATCCCGAAACCCGGGGAAGTCAGCCTCTCCCACAACGGCGTTCTTTTCCTGGACGAATTGCCCGAATTCAAGAAGAATGTCCTGGAAGTCCTGCGTCAACCCTTGGAAGAGGAAAGGGTGACCATCGCCCGTGCAGCGACCTCCCTCACCTACCCTGCTCGCTTCATGCTGGTCGCAGCCATGAACCCCTGCCCCTGCGGTTATTACAGCGATCCCAACAATGAATGCACCTGTACGATCCCACAGATTCAGCGCTATCGCTCCAAGATCTCGGGGCCTCTCATGGATCGAATCGACATCCACATCGAGGTTCCCGCGGTCAAGTACCGGGACCTGGCAAGCCGCGAACCCGGGGAGTCCTCCAGGGAAATCAAGAAACGAATCGATTCGGCCAGAAAGACCCAACTCAATCGTTTTAAAGGACTGAAGATTTACTGTAATGCCCAGATGACCAACCGCCATATCAAAAAGTTCTGCCAGATCGATGAGACGAGCCAGAAACTATTGGAACTGGCCATCGATAAATTCGGCCTCAGCGCCAGGGCCTACGCGAGGGTGCTCAAGGTAGCCCGGACCATCGCCGACCTTGAAGGCCAAGAGAATATTCAACCCGCCCACCTCTCCGAGGCGATCCAATACAGAAGCCTGGATCGAAACCTCATCTCCTGACGATGAAAGGAGCCGCACAAAGATAGTCTGTAACCATCAGTTATTTTCTATAAATACAAAAACCATCCCCAAATTCCGTCCTATGCTGGCATAGATTGCAAGCCATATCTCCCCCCATCCATCCTCTTCTACGATCCCTCTAATAACGTTTTCTTGTGAGGCAACAAGGTTAACTTTCTTTCGGTCCTTTTTTAAGATATAATGGCAACATGACCAGGCTAAGGGAACACGAAGAAGATTGCATCCGAGAGTTAGGGGAACCGTTCACTGAGGTCCATCAATGGCTTGATGACATATCTCGCTGTGAGGGTCCCGGCCATCGGGGATATCGGCACAATCGCACCGGAGTTGAGGAGGTAAGGCGAAGATGGGGAGATAGAGCTGCTAAGGCTGCCGAGATCCACTTGAGGGGAGATGAGGAGATGGCGGGAAAATAGTGAATGGAATGACGATCGTGCTTATCAGTCAATGATATCCGCATATTCAACCCAGCTGCGGCCCAAATCGGAAGCCAACCTGACGATATCTGCCGATGTAAGCCTCTAAAGAATTATCCCTCTTTGGCAAATGGTTCGACGAGACTGACCATCCTGAGCTTTTAAACCATTTCCGGTTTTAGAAGCCAGTCCACTGCCCATCTTCCGGACTCCTTCTTTTCCAAACATAAGATGGCGCCCCCCTTTCAACACCAGATTTCACCACAGAGGCCCGGAGGTCGCAGAGGGAGATTTTTCTTCTGCCCCAATCGGGAGACGGCGATTGGAGCAGAAACTCCGCCCCTTCGGGATTAAGACCGATCCGTTTGATGGCTGTGGTACCTATCATGAGCCTTGTTTTAAGAAATAGAAACCTTTTTATTTGGCGGGCGAAAAGACAGGAAGTCCGTGTAGTAGAATGCTCTTTTCTGCCTCTGCCTTTCCTAAATGTGAATGATACATGAGAAATAAACCACCTCTAAAGTAATAACAGGTAGTTCAAAACAAGGTGTAAATCGCTGTACGCACCTTATCCGCAAGTTCTTTTGATATCGTTTTCATATTGTGTGCTCTTTTGGCATGTTCGCTAACCCTTTGAAGAACTTCCTCTTCTGAATTGCCAGAAACTTGATATTCGCAATTGTTTCCGATATCTCTACATTTAAATATTTTCCGCATCAGAAACACCTCCTTTTCCGGAAACATTGGACCACTTCCCTTCTAATTAAATTATAATGCGCATTCGGACGAAACCAAACCCTTGTCCTGCTTATCACCCTCTGATCAAGCCCCAACATGGTCATAACACAGACCTACCTCTCCTCTTTCAAATATGAGGATCGAGAAGCAAGATGTCAAGGTATTTGGTTTCAGGTCAATATGACAGGTAACGATTACCAAATGAAAACTTGCATCAGAGCCCGAATATTTAGCTAACGATTTCCTCGGAAAATTAGTAATTATGTTTTGTTTATTTTTGATCTGTCTTTTTTAGTATGTGGATTAGCCAGTTCGGGCCACAATTATTTTTCGGTCATTCGCCAAATTTCATTGACCAGCGAGCTATTCAGTTAGTATACCCGAGTCCCTTGTGCCGGGTTCGTTACACGGGCACAAAACGGGCAACTTTGAATATAATGATTCAGCATCAAAGGTCCTGGCCAGGGCTTTTTCTGATAAAGACAAGGAGAAGGTCACTTTGCCGAAGAGTAGATTTTGTTTTATAGTTTTTTGTTTTAAATGAATAAACATCTTTGAGGTCTTAAGAATGAAATACCAATGGGTTGTTCTTACAGTGACAACAGTCGGAATCTTGATGGCAGGAATTGACTCCAGGATTGTCATCATTGGTCTTCCCCAAGTAGCTTCAGCATTGGGAGCTGATGTAGAACAAGCAATTTGGTTCACCCAATCGTATGTGCTCGGAACGACAATAGCTCTACTGCTAATAGGAAGAATAACTGACATAATAGGAAGAGTTAAGATTTACACTTTAGGTTTTACAATTTTCACTCTTGGCTCCGCATTAACTAGCCTTTCCCGAACTCCTCTTCAATTCATTCTCTTTCGGGCCATTCAAGGAATAGGAGCAGGCATGCTCTTTACGAATAGCCTTGCGATCGTTGTAGATGCAACTCCAAAGAGAGAACTCGGTTTTGCCCTTGGGGTGAATCAGACTGCGTTTAGATTCGGTGCAATGGCCGGGCTGACTGTCAGCGGCTTGATTCTATCCTTTCTGGACTGGCGGGCACTGTTCTACCTGAATGTCCCAATAGGGATTTTCGGAACGATATGGGCTCATCGAAGACTAAAGGAAATGGCAAAATTAGAAACAGGTGCAAAGATAGATTTCTTTGGTTTTATAGCATTTTCAATTTCATTACTCACCTTCCTGCTTGCTTTAACCTATCAAGCTTACGGATTATCGGAACAATTCACTGTTTATTGTTTCTTCATCATCAGTGTAATAACTGCTGTAGTGTTTATATTACATGAGAGAAGGCAATTGTATCCATTACTCGATTTTGGGTTGTTCAGGATAAGAGAGTTCACCGGTGGTATCATCGCGCTAATGCTGAATGCAGTCGCTTGGGGCGCCATGTTGCTATTGATCAGCCTTTACTTCCAACTCATCCTTGATTTGAGTCCGCTTGATGCAGGAATAAGAATGATTCCGTTCGATGGTGCTTTTTTGATTTGTGGGCTTATCAGTGGAAGACTTTCGGACAAATACGGACATCTCCCTTTCACAACGTTAGGACTAGCTCTCATGAGCCTATCTCTTTATGCCTTATCGACTCTTACCCAAGCAACTTCATTTTTACATATAATCGTTTACTTGGTCGCATTAGGGATTGGTTGTGGGGGATTCGTCTCGCCAAACATGAGCTCGATCATGAGCTCTGTACCCGCGGAAAGGAGAGGAATAGCATCAGCAGTGAGGGCGACTGCTTTCAACGTGGGTTTTGTCATAAGCCTGAATTTGGCAATCTCAATAATGACGTTTACTGTCCCGTTCTCGATTGCAACGAAAATCCTATTATCAATTAATGGAATAGGGATATCCCGAGCGGACAAAATGCTGTTCATGAAAGGGCTGAACAACACCTATCTGTGGCTCGCAGTCATCAACTCTGCTGCAATTCCGCCTTCTGTCCTTAGAGGAAACGGGAGGAAAATCAAATCAGGTAAAATTCAGTGATACTTATGAGCAGCGCCCATTTTTTTCGAGACAGAGGGAAGGAAAGATATCAAAGATAAAAAGAGTTTCAAAAAGGTATCGAAAGACCTTGGTTTTAAAATTGGGAACTCCAGCAGGGATGGGAACCGGCTCTACATCTTTAATGTCAGATTCTTTCAAGATGAGGAGTAAGCATGGTCATAGGGTTTGCTCTTTAAGAAAAGCACGCCTGGGATAGCACAAGGGAGGATCGAATGAATAAGGCCAATCTTATTAAACAGGTCTCAGAGAAGACCAATATTGAACTGAAAGCAGCCAAGGTCATTGTAGATACTTTTTTTGATGCAATGCGAGAGAGTTTGGAGAAAGGCGACAGAATTGAGATCAGAGGATTTGGAACCTTTGTGGTCAGGCATTACGGTGCTTATAAGGGTCGAAACCCCAAAACTGGTGAGATTGTCCATGTCCCGCCTAAGAAACTCCCTTACTTCAAAGTTGGAAGGGAAATGAAAAAATTGGTCAACAAATAGATTGAGAAGTAGAGTAAGCTTTTATGAATGGAAACATGGTCATTGAACATCTGAAGGAGCTGACTGAAACATTTGGCGCACAAATCCGCTACCTTGGATAATGCTTCATTCCCATTCTCGGCATCAACCCCTTTGCCTGGTTCGATTCTCTAAAATAACCTGATCAACGATCTCTCCGCAGGAAATGCATCTCCATCCAAAAAAATCCTCAACCGGACTGTAAAACTTCTCATAAGCCATAAGACCACCGCATCGATTGCAGTTCATGGTATCCTCCTTACGTCATCATCTCTTCGACGATTTTAGCCTACTATAAAGTTCCTGTTGTTTCGGGCTGACCTTTATTTTCTTTGGTTTCTCTGCTCTTCTCTGTGCCATGACTTTACTCCTCTCAAATCACTTCAAGATTAAGATAATCATGGACTGAAAATATATCAACCAACATTCATGATTGGAGTTACAAATAAACATAATCAGCTATTATATCAATAGGTTAGAAAGGGGATTACTTAGATGTTTAGAGGAGATAGGGGATTTTTCGACCATGGTTTTGGCTGAATGCCCGTTTACAAAAAGGCCAATCATTTCTTCGGCTCATGGAATGTGGCGAAGGATCTGGCTGATAGAGTTTCCCAGGACTTTCTCGGAGGAGAAAATGGACCGGGACCCGGAATCGAAACTAATTGGTGAGCGCTCTGGTATCTTCAACTGGGCTCTCGAAGGATACAGAAGATTGAGGGAGAGAAAGTTCAGGCTAATGGAGTCTCAGTCGATGAAACTTCCGAAGCAGGACTATAGGAAGGAAATGGACAGTGTGCGTGCCTTGGCTAATGAATGCCTTATGAAGACAAAAGACCCTAACGACAAGGTGAAATTTGGGACCGCATATCAAGCCTATGTCACTTTCTGCAAAAACGATGGAAAGAAAGACCCTGAAAAGAAGACCGACGTCAGGAAAGTGCTCAAAGAGCTTGGATATAGAATTGATAATTCAAGGGTGGATGGAAATCAAGTCTACATCTTCAACACAAGAGTGGTGATAGACGCTGAATGGGTTATAGAAAAGGACAGATTCAGGATGTAGTGGCGCTCCTTTCCTCCAAAAAGGAAGCACCGAAGTCTCTTTTGCTATAGGCTTTTTCCAGACCAAAAATATTGGTCAGGCGTACGTGGCTTCCATTTTCTGATTCAAGAACAACCGCTGTATGATCAGCCCACTTTACCCTGCAAATCTGTCCGTCTGAATTGCGGATATAAGTATCTCCGACCTTTATTTCCATAAGAACATCTCCTGTATATATTTTCAAATGTATCTGTCAGGAAATCAAGCCGGAAGGAGCCAACCCATAACAGGTTCATGTAGAAGACTCGGAGTTACGTTCAGGGACGCGAAAGAGAGAGGTGGTCAGAGCAAGGAACATCTTTTGTCAGTTAGCGATCGGGAGGATGGGTTATCCTGGTGCCGAGGTTGCGCGTTTTCTCGGAGTGACGACTTCTTCGGTCAATCGATTGGCTGTTTGCAAAGACGTGCCCAATTTAAAGAAATATCTTAAATTGTTTTATCCAAGTGGTCTGCTCAGCCCTCTTCTTCCCGCTGTGACAGATCCTTGAAGGACGGGTGCCGAGCCTTTTTGCGGCGCCCGAGATCTTCTTTGTCTCTTCTTCTCCTCTCACTGTCAGCGAGCGCTCAGGGTCTTCCGCTTCGGCCTTGGCTTCTCCGTGCTGCATGAGAAAGAGTCTCACAGACATCACCTCCCCTGCAAGGCAGTATACCACGAGAATCACCTACGAGGCGATTCAATACCGCAGCTTGGATCGAAACTTCATTTCCCGACGATAGAAGATTTGTATGCACGTATTGGACAGCAAAGGGCGTTTTGCAATGTGAGAGGAAATTCTTAGATACCCGTAAACCGAGAGGGAGTGATCAAAAATAGTCTGTATCTGTTAGTTACCGTTGATCAATATGAGGGGGTTATTATATTTGACATACCCAAGAGGGAGGGGATATAATGTTAAAAGGTGAACCACTAATTGAATTTCTTTCTCAAAGTGGGAGGTTACGTGTGGCGGCAATTGAAGCATACTTAGACGAAAGTGGTACTCATCAAGGCGCAAACGTTCTTTGCGTTGGTGGTTATGTTGGAGAAAGAGATGAATGGTTAAGCTTTGTGGGAGAGTGGCAAGTTCGTCTGAATGATGCTCGAATATCATGTTTTCATGCGAGAAAAAGAGAATGTGATCCATTAAGACCTTATTTAATGAATGCGATAGACAAACGTGATTTTCGTGGTATTGTTGTTTCGGTGAACCCAATAGATTTCAAATCAAATACAACTGAACAATTTAAGGGACAAATAGGAAATGCTTATGCAACTTGCACGTTTCTATGCGCGCAAGAAATATGTAAATGGGCACAAGAAAATAAATGGAAACCCGTGTCTTTCGTTATAGAAGATGGGCAACCCAATACGGAATATATCGAAAGAACCCTTTTGGCTTTTATGAGAGAAGCACCGGATAGTTTTATAGCGGGTGTCACAAGAGGCAAAAAGGCTCAATACATTCCACTCCAACCTGCTGATTTTTTATCTCATGTCTATTGTGATAATGATCCCTTTTGGTTTGAACAGTTAGCGAAGTCTGATAAAGTGTTTAATGCACATTTAAAACCAAAAGAAATAATTATAGCATCACAATGGCTTAAAAGAACAAATACACAGCAAAAGAATTTAAAGCGACGAATTAAGCATGGAACGTTCATTTGATTTCCAAATTGTATTGGAAATTAATGAAAGGAGGTTCTTAGGTGGCCCCGACATACAAAGAATATATATTTGACTTTGAAGAACTAAAACTTTTAAGTGCTGTTTGCAGGGAATGCAATTCAGAAGTAATCCTTGACGTTACATGTAAAGGCAACCTCTAAAAATGTGAATTTTGAAAGTTAGAAATTCGTTGAATCGAATTCAGAGAAAATGTTAAGCACAAAACCCTATCGTTCATCTTACGAAACCTATCTGAACCGATCTT
>Ga0208191_1001704_pt1 | contig 10461 bp, 8 predicted proteins | sample June2015DPH_13_5_FD_184709 | JGI IMG/M metagenome (GOLD analysis project Ga0208191, IMG submission 184709) | Peatland microbial communities from SPRUCE experiment site at the Marcell Experimental Forest, Minnesota, USA - June2015DPH_13_40... | ecosystem: Environmental > Terrestrial > Soil >... | reverse complement strand
CCAAGATCCAGTGGGTCAAGTACACCGCACGCGGCTTCCGCAATAAGAAGAACTTCGCAGCTGCAATCCTCTTCCACTGCGGCGGTCTGGACCTGGCTCCTTAAGCCACTAAAATGCCGGAAGAGCCATTTGTTGAGGATTCCGATTTGCGCGCGGGGTTCGCGGACAGGAGTGTCCGCGCCACACGAGCCTATGTGCTAACCTGCGAGCATCCGATCTTTTAACATCTGGCCCGCCCGTATGGAACATGCTCCGCGAATCCGCATCGGGACTGCCGGCTGGTCTTATAAGGACTGGGACGGGATTCTTTATCCGCCGGAAGTTACGCGGAAGAAGGTGCATCCGGTCGAATTTCTGGCGCGATTCTTTGACGTCATCGAAATCAACACCTCGTTTTATGGACACATACGGCCGGAACTGGGGCGTCTGTGGTCGCGCAAGGCAGCGGCCGTGAATCCGAATTTTCTTTTCACCGCGAAGCTGCATCGGTCGTTCACCCATTCGCCACTGGCGGTGATGGAGCCAACTTCGGCGGCCAGCATCCGGCCGAATGACCAGGACGAACGGCTGGCCCGGGAGGGTCTGGACTCGCTGGCCGCAGAAGGCAAGCTCGGAGCGCTGCTCATCCAGTTCCCTGTCTCGTTCAAGAACACCTCGTTGAACCGCGAATACCTGGAGCAGTTGCTGCGGCAGTTCATCGAGTATCCGCGAGTGGTCGAAGTGCGGCACGAGAGTTGGAACCAGCCGGAAACGATCGCCGAATTCATGCGCCACAACGTCGGTTTCTGCAACATCGATCAGCCGTTGCTGGGGCGTTCGTTGGGGCCGACCGAGCATGTCACGTCGGGCATCGGATACGTCCGTCTGCATGGCCGCAACTATGAGCAGTGGTTCGACAGCGATAACCGCAACGACCGTTACAACTATCTCTACAAGCCCGCGGAATTGGAGAAGTGGAAAGAAAAAATAGAAATCATCGCGCACCGGGCCGAATCAACGTACGTGATTGCCAACAACCACTTTCAGGCGAAGGCCGCGGTGAATGCGCTGGAGCTGAGGCATCTGCTGGATGGAAAGAAAGTCCGCGCGCCGGAAACGCTGGTGAAACACTATCCCGAACTGAAAGAGATGGTTGAGGTCGAAGACGCGGGCGGGGATTATTCGTTGCTGGGGTGAAAGGAGCTGTTCGCCAGACCCTGGGGTGCTGTCCCGGAAAATCCACTCCGCCGCTGGCCGTCCGCCGGCCCACGTCTCGAAAAGCGCGAGACGTGGGGCACCCTGGTTTTCTCCTCTGCCAACACTACGAGTCAATCCAGTGCGATATGCTCTTAGAAAGAAATTCCCGAAGAGATTTCTGAGGATGAGCGAAGGCGTCCAGACCACGAGCGGCAGTTGGTGGAAAACATCGCTGTTAGGTCGCGTGGCCGAATTGCGGCAGCGTGAGGGACAGGTCTTTCTGGTTTTGGCGCTGGTCATCGGCGCATTGACCGGGTTGGCGGTCGTCGCGTTCATCCTGCTGACGGAACGAATGGGGATGCGGCTGTACCCGGTGGGTGGCGCCCCGTGGCGGCGGTTGCTGTTCCCGGTCGTGGGGTCGCTCGGAATCGGTTACTTGCTGTATCGCTATTTTCCCAATGCGCGAGGCAGCGGCGTGCCGCAGACCAAGGCGGCGCTGTTCGCTCGCGAAGGGCGCATCACACTGCGCACCGTGCTGGGCAAGTTTTTCTGCACGTCGGCAACGCTAGCCAGCGGAATCCCGCTGGGACGCGAAGGGCCTTCGGTTCAAGTTGGTGCGGGCATTGGTTCCGTGCTTGGACGCCTCCTCGGACTGCGCACCGAGCAAGTAAAGAAGCTGATCCCGGTGGGAGCGGCGGCGGCCATTGCAGCCGCGTTTAATACGCCGCTGGCAGCGGTGCTGTTTTCGCTTGAGGAGATCACGGGCGATCTCTACGCGCCGGTGATGGGTGCGGTGGTGCTGGCCTCGGCGACTGCGTGGATGGTGCTGCGCGTGTCGCTCGGCAATCATCCTCTCTTCAAGGTTCCGCAATATCAACTGGTGCATCCGGTGGAGTTTGCGGTCTATGCGGTGCTCGGCGTGGCGGGCGGCGTGGTTTCGGCGGCCTTCGCGAAGCTCTTGCTGGGCATGCGGGCGCGCTTCCTGCGGTTCCCCCAGAAGACGGTCTGGTTCCAACCGGTGGCGGGAGGGTTGCTGGTCGGCGTGATGGGTTGGTTTGTGCCGCAGGTCCTGGGCGTAGGTTATGGGTTTGTCGGCGAGGCGCTGAACGGAAGGATGGCGTTCCAACTGATGCTGCTGCTGGTGGTTCTGAAACTTATCGCCGTTACTGCCAGTTATGCTTCGGGCAACGCGGGCGGTATCTTCGGGCCCGCTCTGTTCATCGGCGCCATGTTAGGAGGCACGGTAGGGACTGTGGCGCATCATTTGTTCCCCACTTACACCGCGACGCCGGGCGCTTATGCGATCGTCGGGATGGGCGCGGTGTTCGCGGGGATCGTGCGCGCTCCGATGACCTCGGTGCTGATGATCTTTGAAATGACGCAGGACTATGCGGTGATTGTCCCGCTGATGATTGCGAATCTGGTGAGCCTTTTCATTGCGTCACGATTGCAGCACGAGCCCATCTATGAAGCGCTGGCCGTGCAGGATGGCATCCACCTGCCGACGGCGAAGACGCGCCAGCGATATGGCCGGCGTCAGGTGAGGGTTGTCATGCAGCCCGCCGGCGAGTCGTTGCCGGCGGAGATCACGATCCGGGAAGCGCTGGAACGGGTGCGATCGAGTGAGGTCCGAACGTGGCTGGTGACGGATCGACGAGGCGTGGTTGGCGTCATCAACCTTTCGTGGCTGGAGCGAGAGCTGGCGGAACATGCCGATAAGAAGCTCGGCGAGCTGGTAGATAAGCTGGTTTTTCCGCACGTCCACGCCGACCACGGGCTGGATTTGGCGCTGGAGCGCATGGGGGCAAACCAGATCGAAATCCTGCCGGTGGTGAACCGCGCTGATGTGCACAAGTTGGAAGGAATCGTGACGCTGCGGAATGTTTTGGATGCGTACGGTGTGGGCCGCGCCTGATTCGTCGCAGAACCAAACACCATACGGTGGAGTGACGGGCGTCTCGCCCGTCCCGCCGGGCGGGAACGCCCGGCGCTCCCCAAAAAAACTGGACACTCGCATCGCATTGCACATATTGGATTTCGTGTGTTAGTTTCGACTTCGAGAGGTCCGCTTGCGACACACGGTTCCGGCGGGAATGAACCGCAAGGAAGGCGACGTTTATTTGCGGCTCGATCCGGCGCGTCTTCCCCAGCATATCGCCATCATCATGGACGGAAATGGGCGCTGGGCCCGGCGCCGGCACATGCCGCGCGTTGCCGGGCACCGCGCCGGCGTCGCCGCCGTGCGTTCGACGGTCGATACCGCGGCCCGCATCGGGATTCCGGCATTGACGCTCTACGCCTTCTCCGAGGAGAACTGGAAAAAGCGCCCGAAAACGGAAGTCGATTTCCTGATGCGCCTTTTGTGCCGCTATCTCAAAGCGGAAATCAATACGTTCAACGAAAACAATATACGTTTGAAATACATCGGGCGCCAGCATGAGTTACCGGATCTGGTGCAGCGCGAAATGGAAAAAGCGAGCTGCGCCACGTCCGGGAATACCGGGATGCTGCTGACGCTGGCGCTGAACTACAGCGCGCGCAGCGAGATCGTCGACGCGTTTCGCTCGCTGGCGGAGGCTGCGGCCTGCAATGGCGGCCTCGATCACATGCAAGTCGATGAGCAGGCGATTAGCGATCATCTCTACACGCGGGGGCTGCCGGATCCGGACTTAGTAATTCGCACCAGCGGCGAGATGCGGCTGAGTAACTTCCTGCTCTGGCAACTGGCGTACGCCGAGATTTACGTGACGCAAACGTTGTGGCCCGATTTCCGCGGCGTGCAGTTGCTCGAGGGCATTGAAGAATATCAAAAACGCGAGCGCCGCTACGGCGGGCTGGGGCCGGACGGGCACGCTCCGCAGCATACGCCGCACCGGGCCCACTCTGAGGCAAAACGTTGATTGGGCAAGTGGCAAAAGACTTTGTCATCCCGAGCGAAGCGAGGGATCTGCAGTTCGCCGCAAAATGCAGATCCCTCGCTTCGCTCGGGACGACAATTCATGAAAGCTTTCGTTGCGCATTGCTCCGGCCCCGGCCTTTGCCGCAGGCTCTTAGGCGAATTGTAACCCCCTCCCCATGATCAAGCGCGTCGCGACTGCCGTAGTCCTAATCCCCCTGGTTCTGTTGCTGGTGCTGAAGGCGCCGAATTATGTGCTGGCCATTGTGGCCGGAGCGATCGCGGTGCTGGCCATCGCCGAGTTCTTGAAGCTGGCGACGCACTACGGAGTCCAGCCGCTGGGGCCGGCGACCTATGCCTTCGTCGCGCTCTTCTTTGTATTTGTGATTTTCGTTTCCACCAATCGCACGCCGCTGGTTGAGACTACGGCCATCCTCTACGGGATAGCCCTGGCGGCGGCGCTCGCGCCTTTTGTATTTCTGACCGTGGCAATGAGAATGACAATGAAGCGCGCCGACTTGGCCAGCGGCTACCCGGCGGCGGCGGCTTCGGCGTTTGCCTTCGTGTACGTTGCGATCCCGATGGCGCTGCTGCTCGCGATCCGCCAGCAACCGGCGGGAGCCATTTGGACGATCTACACGCTGCTTGTTGTGTGGGCGGGAGATATTTTCGCTTACTTCGTCGGCAAGTTGCTGGGGCGGCACCGCATGTCGCCGCGGATCAGCCCGAAGAAAACCTGGGAAGGCGCGGTCGCGTCGATCCTGGCCAGCGTGATCGTCGGCGCGCTATGGTTTCAGCACGCGCCTGGAATCAGCGCCGCGCTTCTGCGGATTGGATTGATTGACCGCCGCGATGGAATGTGGGGTTTGCAGCAGCCGCAACTCGGGCCCATCATTCTGCTGTCGGCGGTCGTCAACATCGCGGCGCAGTTGGGAGACCTGGTCGAGTCCCTCATCAAGCGCGGCGCCGGAGTAAAGGATTCCGGCACGATTCTCCCCGGCCACGGAGGCATGCTCGATCGCATCGACGCCATGCTGTTCGCAGTGCCGGTGGTGTGGGCGTACGGCGCTTGGCGGCTGATGCAGTAGGAAAAACAGCCCCCCATTGTGTGAGTTACACCTGCGCCACGTTTTTCATACTTGGCGATCATGCAGAGGGAACGATAATCTGAGCGATGGTGACAACAGGTGGATAGCCACCAAAGGCGATCGTTTAGGAGGGTGGGGCGGCCAGGCTTTCCGCACTCCGCCAATAGCGCGGAGAAACTGAATGTGCCGGAGGGACAGGCTGTGTCATCAAAGGCCGGAGCCAACACAAGCGAACTCGCCCTTGGATTTTGTCTAGGGACTGTCATGACGATAGCCTTTTCGTTGATGACTTGGGGTTCGGTTCCCACGCCCAGGCGGCTTCTGTTCAGTTTAGTTGTCATGTTCTTGTGTGCTATTTATCCGATGTGGTGCGCAGCGAATGGTGCGGCGGGAAAGTTTTTCAAAGCTAAACGCTCCGCCGTGATAGCACTCAGATGTATTGCCCTGTTGGCCCCTGCTGTATGTACGACCTTGTGGGGAAGAGAATTGTGGCCGAAGCCTCCGCTCATCGAGATGAGGATCAGCCCGTCTGGATTTCCGCTTTCTATTCCTCCACACTCCCTAGTTTCGATACTGCGGATACATCCCTACATTGCGCTAACAGATTCGACAGACTTCCTACTCAAAGATTCCAACGATAGTGGAAAGGAATTTTTCTGGCCATCACAACAGGAGATAGATAGCAAGTCTCCCGACGACCACGAAACCGTCTACCGAGTAGAGGTTACCAACCATTCTCCAGAGACCCTTGTGAGTGGAAAATTGTCCTTTCAACTGCAGTACGGTCCGGGGGCATCTACCGGTTGTATGCCATCAGCCGACAGCGTTAAGCGGGAAGATGTTGTTCTAATGCCTCAACTAGATCCGGGCAAGTCGCTTGAGTTTTACGCGATTAACCAGAGCGACCTTTGTGCATGGCTGATTCCCCCTGGCATCGCGACGATAAGAATGATGAACGATGAGACGGAGCGACAAGTACCACTCACATTCGACAAGAATCCCCTGTACAACTCCGGGGCACCATCCTTTATGCCCACAAAGATAAAATGGGAAGGCCTTCCAAAGACTCCGGGCCCCCACTACCAGATTCAGCGAATTACACATTGAGGATCCCCAACGCACCCAGCCCGACAGACTCCGAGCTACGAACTACCGTCCCCATCCCTTACAATAAGATCTGATCTCACGCATGAAACGCATCGCCATCCTGGGTTCGACGGGCTCGATCGGCCGCAGCACTTTGAGTGTGGTCGAGAGCTATCCCGACCGCTTCCAGGTCGCCACGCTGGCGGCTGGCAACAATGCCGAACTTGCCTTTGAGCAAGCGGTGCGCTGGAAGCCGCGAGTGGTGTCGCTGGCGGACGAAGCCGCGGCGGAGGCGCTCCAGGCCAAGCTGCGGCAGGCTGGCTTAGGCGAAACTGAGATCGAGGTCGTGCACGGCGCTGCAGGCACGGTTCGGGTGGCGACCCATCCCGAGGTAGATTTCGTGGTCAGCGCGATTGTGGGCGTCTCCGGCCTGGAGGCGACCTACGAAGCGGTGCGCGCGGGCAAGACCGTTGGCCTGGCCAACAAAGAATGCTTGGTGGCGGCGGGCGAGCTGATCACCGCCGAGGCACGCAGGCAGGGCAAGCCGCTGCTGCCGATCGACAGCGAACATAACGCCATCCACCAGTGCCTGCGCGGCGGCCGCATGGAAGAGGTCGAGCACATCTGGCTGACGGCTTCCGGCGGACCGTTTCTGAGGACGCCCAAGTCGGAATTTGCCTCAATTACGGTGCAACAGGCGCTGAATCATCCCACCTGGAAAATGGGAAAAAGGATCACCGTCGATTCTGCAACATTGATGAACAAGGGGTTCGAGGTGATCGAGGCCTGCCGCTTGTTCCAGGTCCCGCCCGAGCGCGTGCAAGTCGTTGTGCATCCGCAGTCTACGATCCATTCGCTGGTCGAGTTCGTGGATGGCAGTATACTTGCTCAAATTTCCGTGACCGACATGCGCCTGCCCATTTTGTATGCGCTGACGTATCCGGAGCGAATCCCTTCGGATTTGCGCTTCTCGGTCATGGATCTGCGGCATCTGGATTTCTGCCCTCCAGATATGGCTAAATTCCCTTGTCTTCGTTTAGCTTACGAAGCGGCCGCCACGGGAGGCGCGAAGACCATCGCCCTGAACGCTGCCGACGAAGTCGCGGTAGCTGCGTTTCTGGAGGAGCAGATCGGATTCGGGGAGATTCCGCGGATCATTGAAGAAGTAATGTCTGCAACGCCAGCCGGGCATTTGGAATCTATACAGAAGGTACTCACTTTGGATACCGAAGCCCGCCTTTTGGCAAGGGAAATGGTAAAGCAGTTCCGCCGAAGGGGATCGCCCATCGGGGCCATTTCGTAATGGGAATTAGGGAGTAATCTGGGAATGATGCCGCAGCTTTTGTCCATCCTTCATACCATCTTCATCATGGGAATCGTGCTCGGATTCCTGATCCTGATTCACGAGTTCGGCCACTTCGCCGTCGCCAAGTATTTCGGCGTCCGGGTGGAAGTGTTTTCCATCGGCTTTGGCAAGCGTTTGTTTGGCTTCAAGAAAGGCGAGACCGACTATCGCATCAGCGCCATTCCGCTGGGTGGGTACGTGAAGATGTCGGGCGAGAACCCCATGGACGACCGCACCGGCGATCCGGGGGAATTTCTGTCGCATCCGCGCTGGCAGCGCTTCATCATAGCTGCAGCCGGGCCGGCAGTGAACATCATGCTGGCCGTCGTCCTCCTTACCGGCGTATACATGGTGCACTACGAATACCCCGCTGTGCTCGATGAGCCGGCCTTTGTGGGATGGGTGAATCCGAACACTCCCGCCGAAAAAGCAGGAATCCAGAGGGGCGACAAGATTGTCCGGGTCGAAGACGTCGACAATCCGACCTGGGAACAACTGGAAGTAAAGTGCGCGCTCAGCCCGAATCAGCCTTTGAAGTTTGGCATCGAGCGCGACGGCAAAGTCATGGAGAAGGTCCTGGTTCCGGAGCCGTTCGGGCCCAATCAATACGGAGACATCGGCTGGGTACCGAAAGAGCCCAGCGTTACTCTGACAGTCGTCGAACCCGGGATGCCCGCCGAAAAGGCCGGTCTCAAGATCGGAGACCAGATCCTCACCGCGAACGGGCAGGACATTCCCGCTCTGCAAGCGCTCATCCAGATGTTGAACCGCACCAAGGATCAGCCGCTGGAACTTGTGGTTCTCCGCAACGGCCAGAAACGGACCTTCACGGTGAAACCGGTACTCGACGCCGGAGGACCTGAGCAAGAAACTCGCTACCGGATTGGCGTCGCCAGCGTTCCCACCAAAGTTATTAAGCTCAATTTCTCGGACGCGTTCAAACGCTCCCTATCGGAGAACAAGAAAAGTTCTTTCCTGATTTTGGAGTTGCTGCAAAAGATGGCGCAGCGCAAGGTGTCCATGCGCCAAGTCGATGGCCCGATCGGAATCGGCAGCGCCGTCGGCCAAGCCGCCCGCGAAAAGGGCTGGACCCCGCTGCTGGAAATCACCGCCGCCATCAGCTTGAACCTCGGCATCATGAACCTGCTGCCCATCCCCATCCTGGATGGCGGCGTGATCCTGCTCCTCTTCATCGAGGGCCTCATGCGGAAAGAAATCAGCCTGCCCATCAAAGAACGCATCTACCAGGCGGCGTTCGTCTTTCTCGTGCTCTTTGCCGTGATGGTGATCTATAACGACCTCGTCAAGACCCTGCCGGGGCTCACGCGGATGCCGTAGGGCAGCTTTCAGCCATCAGCAATCCGCCTTCAGCGCCGCAGTTTTCGCTGCTCGCTGTTCGCTTTTCGCCATTCGTTCCTCCGGTCGAGGGGGCGATCTTCTTGCCGTAACCTGCTAAAATGAAGCTTCCGACATGGCCGAAATTCATCGTAGAAAAACCTTTGCCGCCACCATCGGCGGCGTCCGCGTGGGCAGCGATGCACCGGTTATGGTGCAGTCCATGACCAACACCGACACCGCGGACGTTCCCGGCACTGTAAAGCAGGTCGCCGCGCTGGCGCGTGCCGGCAGCGAAGTCGTCCGCGTCACGGTCAACAATGACGATGCCGCCAAAGCCATCCCCTACATCGTCGAAGGACTGGAAAAGCAAGGCTTGCGCGTGCCCATCGTCGGCGACTTCCATTACAACGGACACCTCCTGCTAACAAAATATCCGGCCTGCGCCGAAGGCCTCGCCAAATACCGCATCAATCCCGGCAACGCCAGCATCGGACGCAAGAACGACGACAACTTTCGCACCATGATTGAGGTTGCCGCGAAGCACCAGAAGCCCGTGCGCATCGGCGTGAACTGGGGATCGCTCGACCAGGCGCTGCTCACCCGCATGATGGACGAAAATTCGCGCCTGCCGGAACCGAAAGACGCCCGCGACGTCACCATGGAAGCGATCGTCGTAAGCGCGCTCAGTTCGGCGAAACTGGCCGAGCGGCACGGACTGCGGCCCGACCAGATCATCCTCAGCGCGAAAGTCAGCGGCGTGCAGGATCTGATTGATGTGTACCGCATACTCGCCGCGCGCTGCGAATACCCGCTGCATCTAGGGCTGACCGAAGCGGGCATGGGCGCCAAAGGCATCGTGGCTTCGAGTACGGCGATGGCCGTGCTGCTGCAGGAAGGCATCGGCGACACCATCCGCGTTTCGCTCACTCCCGCTCCCGGCGGCGATCGCACCGAAGAAGTCCGCGTAGCGCAGCAAATCTTGCAGTCGCTCGGCATCCGCAGCTTCACCCCGCAGGTCACCGCCTGCCCCGGCTGCGGCCGCACGACCAGCACTTTCTTCCAGGAAATGGCCGAGGAGATCCAGACTTACTTGCGCGAGCAGATGCCGGTTTGGAAAAACCGCTACACCGGCGTCGAAGAAATGAAAGTCGCGGTGATGGGCTGCGTAGTCAACGGCCCCGGAGAATCGAAGCACGCCAGCCTCGGAATCTCTCTGCCCGGAACCTTCGAAGAGCCGAAGGCTCCCGTCTACGTGGACGGCCGCCTGTTCACCACGCTCAAAGGCGAAAAGATCGTCGCCGAATTCATCAAGATTCTCGACGACTACGTCGAGTCCCACTACGCAGCCAGGGCAAAAGAGGAAGTCGGCGCGCGCGGCTAGCCCGAATGTCTCACAGAGGGGGACGTAGCTGCGAAAAAGTAGCTCGATCCGGCGACGGAGGCAGGTCAAGATCCGGAAATCATCGTACGGACCTTCATCGGCGGTCTTGCTCGCCGTCCTCGCACCGAGGGTTCCGATTTTTGGTCAGGGA
>Ga0208191_1001702_pt1 | contig 10479 bp, 5 predicted proteins | sample June2015DPH_13_5_FD_184709 | JGI IMG/M metagenome (GOLD analysis project Ga0208191, IMG submission 184709) | Peatland microbial communities from SPRUCE experiment site at the Marcell Experimental Forest, Minnesota, USA - June2015DPH_13_40... | ecosystem: Environmental > Terrestrial > Soil >... | reverse complement strand
GCCGAGAAACAGGTAGGGCCGCGGGTCCGAGGGATTCAGGTCCGAAGCGTGGCAGAGCGCCTCGATCGCTCCGTCGTAAAGGCTGCGGGAATAATAGGCGATGCCCAAGCCGATGTACATCCGCTGAGAGTTGGGATAAAGCGCGACGCCGTGCTTGAAAACTTCAAGGGCAGGTTCAATGGTTTCGTGGAGGAGCAGTTCGTTCCCCCAGTCAAAGATGTTCTTCTCGTTGGGGTCCAGGTGCGCGGCAAGCTGGTATTCCTTGAGCGCAGAGATCGGATCGCCTAGAGCCTCGTCGACCTCCCCGAGCAGGCTGTGGAGTTCGGCGGTGTCTTTCCGCCGCAGCATGTCCTGCAATAAAGATCGCGCGCGGCCAGGTTTTTTTGTCTCGAGGTAGGCGACAGCGAGATCGTATCCGTTGGCGTAGTCTTCGGGCTTCAACTTTTGGGCTTTATCAAGATAAGTGATACCGTTTTTCAAATCACCCACGGAAAGATAAAACTCCCCAAGTTGATGATTGGCCTCGAAACTGTCGGGATGGGCCCGGAGGGCCGCTTGGAGCTCCCGTTCCACCTCCGCGGCGTTGGGGCTTCCCGGCTCTCGGGCCGGGGTCTTGAGCGCGTGGCCGGTAAGGCTCGGGCCCTCACTCATCAAACGTTGCGGGCTCTGCGCTTGCGAGGAGTACCCGGCTGCGTCGATCGTGGTTTTGATCGCGCTGGCCTTCAAGGGGGTGTCGTCGTAATAGCCGGGCTGTGGCGGGACGGGGGGCGCCTGGCCTGGACCCGGCGGAGCTGTCGCTACGAGAAGCAAGTCCACGGTGATGGAGGTTCCGCCCGTAACCCGCACGGCGGTTCGCGTCGCAGCCTGATAACCTGCAGCTTCGGCGGAAAGGGTGTAAGTGCCGGGTGCCACCGAGGGAAACGAATAATGCCCACTTTGATCCGCGGCGACGGATTGCCGGCTGCCATCAGCAGCCGCCAGCGTCACCTTTGCACCGGGAATCGGGGCTTGGGAAGGGCCGGCCACGATTCCCATCACAGTGCCTTTCTCGCCTGCTAAGAGGCAGCCCGCTCCCACCAGGAACGCCAGCAGCCAGCCCAGAAGGGCAACCCTGATGAGGGCGCCGTCAGTTAAAGGTCGGGGTTTGCGGTGACCCTCGGCAGCACGCGAAGAAGCGAACTCGTGTGGAGAGCCTTCCGCCGCGAAGTGGTTTATCCCAGCCATAGACATTCCTGACTCGGCGCCGCGTGAGAAGACAATTGTAGCATTACGCTTCGGGAACAACCAAGACACGCACGGGCGGGTACTGGTATCATTTGCGAGACCTAGTCATTCCCGCGAAAGCGGGAATCTACTCCGCAAACCTTTGGAAATGCGCTGCCGTCGGACTGGATTCCCGCTTTCGCGGGAATGACCGGCGGCTCGAGTGGATCCCTATTCCAAATGACACCAGCACCCACGGGTGGCTTACATTGAAAACCACTGGTGCTGGGAATATAATTACGGAAGCCTCGATTCAGCGGGGCCGAACGAGGCTGGATTCAGAGTGAAGTCACTCTCGAGAGGTTCATTCATGGAGAATAGACTTCGCCTAGACACCCAGGTTGACACCAAGCTTGCCAGCGATTTTGAGTTGGTTGCGGACCCTTCCAAGCGGACGTTCCTGCGCGCGGCGGGATTGCTCATCGCTGGCCTTATGGCGCCGCAGGGACGCGCCCACCAGAACCTTCATGGCGCTGCCGACCCCGGCCACAAGGTTGTGGTCGTCATTCCTGGTGGTGTGCGCCACGCCGAGTCTTTTTCGCCCGAGGGGTTGGTGAATATCCCACACTTGGCGGGAGACCTGCTCCCCAAGGCTCTGTTCTACCCTCGCGTGCGCAACGAAGGCGTGACCGCGCACTTCAACGCGATTTCGAGCATCCTCACCGGCAACTGGCAGCGCGTGGACGACTGGGGAAAGCTTGCCCCGACCACTCCAACCCTGTTCGAGCAATTTCGCAAGCGGCTCCGCGTTGATCGGAGTGAGACCTGGGTTGTGGCCAGCAATAAGGCGCTTACCAGCCTGATCGGCGCGAGCTCGGCTTCGGACTATGGCCCGGCGTATGGCGCCAACGTGGTGTTTCCCAAGCAACTGATGCTCACGGCTGTGGCCGACGCTCTCCGCCGGGGACGAACCGCCAACATGGCTGATCGGGCCAAGGTTGAGGCCGAGCTGGAGAGCGCTCTGGAAGGGAGCAACTACGAAGGGCTGGGCTGGACAGTGTTCGACGCAGCCGACCGGCTCGATCCCCGCGTGCAGAGCATTATCGAGAACGCCATCGCCAGTTTCGTGCGGGGCGGCGGCCCGACCTCCGGCGACGAACTCACCTTTTTCGTCAGCCGTGAGGTCATGCGTAAGTTTTCACCTCGCTTGTTAGTGGTCGATTTTTCGGACGTGGAAGTGGCGCACTTCGGCTCTTATGCGCTCCACCTGTCGGGCATCCGAACGGCAGACCGCCTTGCCTACCAACTGTGGCAGGAGGTGGAAGCGAACCCCGAATACCGGGGGAGGACCACGATGGTGATTCTCCCCGAGTTCGGACGGGATCCTGATGGCTCAACGACGAACGGATTCTTCAACCACCGTGCTAACGAAGAGTCAACCCGGACCACTTGGATGATGGCTCTGGGGGCGGGCGTCGACAAGCCTCAAATCATCGACCGTCCCGTTCGCCACATTGATCTTTGCCCGACGCTCGCGGGCCTGCTGGGCTGCCCGCCTCTGGATTCGCAAGGCACCATGCTGAGGGAGTTTCGAGGCTAGTAGGAAGGTATCATGCGGGTCGAAGAGAGGTTGCCGGAGGAAGTTCAGGACGCTTTAAGGAAAGGCCTGCTCAAACGCCTGCCGCTGACCTTCCTTCCCTTCGTCAATCAACAACTCCGCGAGTGGGATTACCTTTTCCCCAACGAACGGCAGTCGGTTCTGAGGTTTCTCCTTTACGTGGCAGGCCTAAACCCGGAGCAGTTTTCCGACCTCTTCCGGGATGTCGTGCAGCTCGAAGAGAAGATGGGGGTACGCCACTGGCAGTTCTCGACCACTGAACAGACGATCCAGAACTCCTCTCTGCTCGCCCGCTCGCCGTACTTTCAGGAATGGCGGCGGGCCGTGCAGGTGGTCTTCGACGCGGCTGAGCAGCATGCGCTGGGGACGAACCGCGCCGCGGTCAAGTCAGGAAATCGACTGGTTCTGCTCGTCATCCCCCGGCCTCTCCCCGTCGATGCGGCGAGCGTTTGGCGCCAGTGGCGGGGAATCGGCCGGCCCCTGAAACTCGATCTCGCCCTAGCCGGCGAGTCCCAGAGCCCTTCGGAAACCCTTCTCGCAGGCATACCCAGCGCGGCCGGTGGGCGTTCCGGAGGACTGCTGGATGTTGCCTTGGGCCGCCCGGACACCCCGCCTGCGGACACTTGGGTTGTGGATGCCGGAAGCAGCCTGGTCGATCAGGTACTCGAGCGGGGGCCTTCCGGCACGACCGTGGCCCAGGCTATCTTGCTGAGCTACGGGAGGCTGGCTCTCTACCGGGAGAGCTTCTCGCACCAAATGAACACCATGCGCAAGGACCTTGCCGACGCGGACGCGGTGTATGATCGTCTGCGCAAGGTGGAGGTGACGCCGTGGTGTCCTCCGGAAGTGGCAGCGCAACCGGCGATTCGGGAGTTTCTGCGGTCGCTGTTTCTCACCGGTAACGGCGCCGTGATCTTTGGCAACTCCTTCGTGGAGTGGGCGGCCTCGGAAGCGTTTCGTCGCGCCCGGCCTTCCTTCGTGGCGGCGCAATTCGGGGTGCGCAGCAAGCCCAAACCTTTCACCGGCGTGGCCGTGTTCGACAACCCGGATCAGGTCAACCCCCTCCCTGCCGTCGACGACTTGCCGGGTAGCTCCGTGGACGCGCAAATGCTGGCGCTCTACGTGTGGTTGGCAGCCAGCCGACTCCAGGAGTATCAACGCCAGACGGCGTGCCTCTGTCTGGCCGAGAGCCTCTCCGAAGCCTACGTTGTCGCCCCTCCGGAATTCTCGCTTTGGCACGAAGCGCAACCGGTTGCACTCGACCGGCTCGGCGCCGCACTTCGCACCTGGATCGCCTAATAGCATTGGTGATTTGTGATTGGTGATCTGTGATTGATGATTGGTAATTGAGGATCAGCTATGGGCGATTGAACCAAAGTGTTTGAGGTGAAATTCTCCAACCCTCAATCGCCAATCACAAATCACCAATCACAAATCGTCAATGCCTCAGGGTTCGCCCTTCATCGAATAGACAAACTGCCGAATTTCCGAGCGCCGCTTGTCATCCTCGGCCAAATGCTGCGCGTAGAATTGCTGGTGGAGCTGGAATTCCTTCTGCGCCAGATCCTTCTTCCCCAGGTGAACGTAGGCCTGCCCCAGCCGGAAGTGGGCGTCAGGGATATTCGGGGAGAGCCGGAGCGCTTGCTGGTACTCCGGCACAGCCTCGGCGAACTGGCGACGTTGGGAGTAAAGGTTGGCAAGCTGGAGATGGGCCTCAGGGAACGAAGGATTGAGCGCGATGGCCTTTTTCAATAAAGACTCAACTTGATCGAGGTACGCCTGAGAAGTCTCCGGCCGTTTTCCTTTCCAAAGACTCAGGGCGTAGTAAAAGAGGGCCTGCGCATCACCAGGCCTTAGTTCAGCAAAACGGCGAAAGCGCTCCACCACCTCATCGGCTTGGCCCGGGGCCCGGTCGTAGGCTTTGCTCAAGACATAGTAGGCCCGCGGGTCAGAAGGGTCCAGGTCGGCGCCCCGCAAAAGGGCCTTCACGGCCTCGTCGTAGCTGCCGCGCAAGTAAAGGGCAAGCCCCAGTCCGACCGCGAGCCGGGGGGAATTGGGATAACGTTTCAGCCCCTGCGAGAAAACCTCGATGGCGGGATTGGTGGTTTGATGGAGGAGGAGTTCGCCGCCCCAATCGAAGAGATTCGATTCGCTCGGATCCATGTGTGCCGCCTTCTCGTATTCGTTGACCGCGGTCACATAATTTCCGGCCTTCTCTTCAACCTCGGCGAGCAGGTTGTGCAACTCGGCAGTGTCTTTCTGCTTCAACAGTTCCTGAATCTGCCCTCGGGCCTCCGGCAAACGGCCTCTTTCCTGGTACGCCAGAGCCAGATCGTAGCCATTGTCATAGGCGGCAGGATTCCGGCTCTGAGCTTTTTCCAGGTAGGGGATGGCCGCTGCGATTCTTTCCGTCCGCAAGTAGAACGCGCCGAGATTATGGTTGGCGTCGAAGCTCTCGGGTTCGAGTTCGACGACCTTCTTGAATTCCTTCTCGGCCAACGACGTCTTTCCCCGGCGCACGAGGTTCGTGGCCAGGTTGTTCCGAGCGGGGCCGGACTCCGGGCGGAGCCGGACGGCCTGTTGGAAGGGCGCCGTAGCCTTCTCCTCCTGGCCTTCGGACGAGTAAACGAGCCCCAGAAGTTCCTGAACGTCAAAACTATGGGGCAAAGCCCGGGCGAGCGCTTCCAGCTCTTGCTGGGCGGCGGCATACTGCCCGGAATTGAAATGAGCAAGTGCGGATTGGAACTTGCGGTCGTGCGCCTCGGCGCCTGTCTGGTTTGCCGACGCGCACAGTACGGCGGGAAGGAGCAAAGCTGCCACTGGCCAGGAGAACCGAAGCATGGCCCCTTTATCTTAGCATTGTCGATTGATGATTGGCCAAGAACCGAAACTCGAAATTCGAAACTCGACACCGAGACGCTAAGACGAATTTCCGGTCTCGATTTCCGTCTTTTTCCAATCCGCAATCGGCAATCGTCAATCGCAGATCGGCACTCCGAACCTTGGCGAGCCAGTGAGGTTCGAAGGGATTGTCCGCAAGGCACGAAGATTTTCGCAAATCGCCGTGCAGAGCTCCGCAGAGAAGAACGCGCCGGGCGAAAATGGCAAGGGCGCCCCGGTACATGGGGCGCCCTTGTTGGCTGTGCTTTGGTCTGTCTAGAACAAGAGCCTCAAAGCGAATTGGATCTGACGCGAATCCTGGCCTGGGAAGCGTGTTGCCCCAATGTCCCCAAAATTCACGTTATTGTAGGTAGTCGAGCCTGGGACTGCGGTTACGCCATTTCCGCTTAACCCCGGAGGCATGAACGTGGGGTGGTTGAGTATATTGAAGAATTCACTCCGGAATTGGAGGCGCATTCTCTCGCTCAACTGGAACTCCTTGAACAGCGAGAAGTCGATCCGAGATATGCCCGGGCCGGAAACCTGGGTAGGCGCCCCGCCTAACAAGGCCATACTACCAGTTGGGACCGGGACGCAACCCGAAGGGGTACTCGTCCCAGGCTCGCAAGGCTGGACGAAGGCGGCAGCGTTCAGGAATGCGCCAGTTCCGTTGCGTGAAGTAAAGGGGTCGGTCATGCTTCCGTGCCGGTTAACCCCCGGAATGATGAACGCGTTGCACCCTAAACCGTTACTGGTTCCGGACGGGCAGCCAATTGTTATAGGTTGACCGCCCTCCACGGTAGCGTTCCATTGCAGGGACCAGCCGCCGATGATATGTTTCTCCGCTCCCGTGGCGTCCGTAGCGAAATGTCTCCCCGGACCGAAGGGAAGCTCGTATATACCGCTGAGGTGAAAGACGTTTCGCATATCGAAGTTGGCATCCCGGTAATCACCCTGAATGCCGAATCCGTTCATGGTGGGGGCTCGATATCCTTCCCCGACCCCTCCATTGAGGAGGTCTCCGGCATCACTCCGGGACCTTCCATACGTGTACGTCGCCAGGAAAGTCAGACCTTGCGAATAGCGCTTTTCGAACGAGGTCTGGAGACTGTTGTAGTAACTGGATCCTTCCGTGGCAGCGTAGCTCTGCCCTATGTCGAAGTCTGGGTAGCTAACGTACAGGTACTTGTTAGCGGATGGCAACAGGATTTGGTTCACGTTATTCGAGCCAGGAAACACCTCGATGTGGTGAGTGTTGTTCCCCACGTACGCCATCGTTATCGTGGTGTCGCGCGCCAATTCGTACTGGAATGTCATGTTCCAACCCTGCGTGTAAGGCGTTTTGTAGTTGTACTGGATACCATGCATGGTCATACCCGACGCGCCAACCACGCTCGAGACGAGAGGGTTACAACTAAAACCAGCCTCAAAGGGCATGTAATTGGCGCAGCCAGTGTTGACGTAAGTCGCATTCGTGGCGGAGTTAATCGGCGTAGTGTCGTTGGCGGCGCCGGGGGTAAAGCCGAACTGGAAAGGATAGTTCTCGCCGATGTTGGGTCCATAGCCGCGGTTTTCAAACCCGTCGTAGAACATGCCGTATCCCCCGCGCACAACCAACTTCGGTGACCATTGGTAGGCGAACCCAATACGCGGCCCAAAATTGTCTCTTTGCGAGGTCCCCAAGCCGCGTTTGCGAGTATACACGATGTCAATGCCGTCCTTGGCCGTCAAGGATTGGAAGCTCGAAGCGAAGCCCGAAGACAGGACTTCGTTCTCCCGCTGAATGGGAATCAGATACTCGGCAGGGGAGCCATTATAACCTGGAACGAAGTTGGCTTGGGCGCCGAAGCGTTCAAACGTCTGGCCGAAGAAGTCCCAGCGCAGTCCCAGGTTTAAGGTCAGCTTGCTACTCGCTTTAAAGTCGTCTTCGAAGAAAGATCCCCAATAATTCTTTCCGTCATCGGTCCTGGCGATATTGGAGATATCGGCGCTGTCCGCTCCGCCGTCATAGGGGACTGCGTAAGTATCGCTCGCCGGCAGGGTAGTTGCGCCGGGCAGCAGGAGCATCTGTGCTATACCGGTAGAGTAGCTGTTCCCCTCTGGAATCCTGGTGTAATCCCCATCGTAATTCCACTGGCCGTGCGAGAAGGGTGGCTGAAGGGTGGAGTACCGGACGCGCTGGTATTCTATGCCCATCTTGAAGGTGTGCTTGCCGTAAGTCTTGGTGAAGTTGTCCGCTACCTGGGTTGTTTCACTCACCTCCTCCGAAGGCAGGAAGTTGTTGCTCCCCAGGGTATTCAGGCCGTTGATTCCGAAGGCGGGGATGCCACCGTTGCTCTCGCCCTGGGGTATGTCCGCGATTCCATACTGGGCCGGAAGTCCAGTTTGGCTGGAGACGGGCCCCATGCGGGAAGTACCGAGGCGGCTGTATCCGAGCCGCGCCTCGTTAACACTGGTGGGTGAAAAGGTATGCGTCCAACTGGCAACCGGCGCAACGGAATTCGCAGTCTGAACGCCTTGCTGGAAAGCCCCGCCATCGGCGACTCCCCCGAATGGACCCGGAATGTACTGAGGATCGTCAACATAGCTAAACCGCGCGAATATCTGGTCCTTGTCACCCTTGTTGAAGTCTATCCGCACGTCAAACGCGTTGCGGTGTTCGTCCCCCACCGGTGAGTCTGCGAAGTTGCTGGAGAGGGCCGAACTGGTCGGCGAAGGGTAAAGGTTCAGGAGCTTAATCGTGTTGGGATCGATCCGACCGGCAGGAAGTTGGTTGAGTAGGCCCGCCCAGGCGGCGGTGTTAAAGTTGGTGACGCCCGTCAAGGTCTGCGCGGTGGCAAAAACGGGATCGCGGGTGTAACAGGTCGGCACACCGGCCGAGGAGAGCGCGCAACCTTTAGGCCCGACGATGCCTGAAACAGGATCCGTTTGGCCAGTGACGATCCCTCGGGTGGTCTGGGGATCAAAAACGGTTCCGACCGGGAACACCCGACCGAGGACATCGGATTGAGTTCCTGACTGGTCGGCAATAATCTCCGCCAAATCGCTGTAGCCACTGTTGCGCTCATTCGCGGTCGGGACGCTGGAGGTGAAAACTGTCCCCTGCCGCTTGCGCAGGCCTTCGTAGTCGCCGAAGATGAACACCTTGTTTTTGATGATCGGACCACCGATGGTGGCGCCGAACTGGTTCTGCCGATATTCACCCTTATGGATATTACCGGCGTCTTCAAACCAGTCCGCAGCGTCGAGTGCATCGTTGCGGACATATTCCCAGGCGGTGCCGTGGAAGCTGTTCGTCCCGGATTTGATCGTGGCGTTCAGGATCGCTCCGCCGGCGCGGCCAAACTGCGCGCTGTAATCCGAGGTCTGCACCTTGAACTCCTGAATGGCATCCAGGGGCGGAAGAGTCACGAAATTGGTGCCGTTCAGAAAGTCTACGGTGTTCGAATTGTTGTCAATCCCATCCAGCAAGTAGTTGTTTTGAGCGGGTCGCAGGCCGTTGGCCGAGAAGGCGCCCGATTGGGCATTGCCTCGAGTGTCGGCTTCCGGCGTGTTGACCCCTGCCGCCAGTTGGGCCAGGAAGGTGAAATTCCTTCCGTTTAATGGCAAGTTGTTTACGTTGCGTGAATCGACCACTTGACCGACCGAGGCGTTTTGGGTCTGTAGGGCCGGAGGCGCGCCGGTGACCTCAATCGTTTGGGTAATGGCGCCCGGCTTCAGCGTGAGGTCAACCAGGCGTTGCTGTTGAATATCCAACGTGATGTGGGGTTGAACAGCCTTGGCGAAACCCGGGGCTTCAGCGCTCACCACGTAAACGCCGATCTTGACCGGCGAAAAAATGTAGCCGCCGTCACCGCCGGCAGTCAAGGTAATGGTAAGGTTGGTCCCTTCATTCGTCAGGCTTACCTGGGCGCCGGGGATCACGGCGCCGCTTTGGTCCTTAATGGTCCCCTGAATCGACCCCGTGTCCGCCTGGGCATGAAGGGTCGCACTCGTCAGAAAGAAGACGGCAGGGACTACCAAGGCCAAAAAGAGACTGCGCAGGAAAAAACCGCGTCTTTCCATCGTCTAATCCTCCTGTCCTCCGCCGCACGGGAATGCGGCTGGAGAGTTACGAAATAATGATGAAATGAATTTCGGCCAGCTTGGCCTGGGAATGACGCTTCGCTCTCGACAGTCTCTCCTCGGACCTCTGCTGGCACATAGCTACCGAACCAAAACGTGAACCGTGGGGCGGTTTTCCTCCAGGGAGTCCTGAATGGGTTACGGCCCTCTTCTGCTGGATTCTTACGCGTCTTCGACCCGACGAAAGATAAAACACATTAAGCGGTTAACGTTGTACCACCTGCCCAACAGGCTTGTCAAGCTTTTTTTGGCATATTATTACTTTTTTTTCTTGGCCATCTATTGTCAAAGAAGAAGGGTGGTAGTATTTTAAGGTGACGTAGTCACCGTTCTGTGAAGAGGTCTTGACTTCGCCCATGGCTCTAACCATCCGGGATGTGGCTCGCGAGGCCAAAGTATCCACGGCCACCGTGTCTCATGCCCTCAACAAAACGGGCCAGGTAAGCCGGGAAACGCGCCGCCAAGTCCTCGCGGTGGTGCGCCGCCTGGGTTACTTCCCCAACGCTCACGCGCGCAACCTGGCTTGGCGAACCAGCCGCACGCTCGGCATGATCGTCTCCGACATCGAGAACCCTTTTTTCCCGGAGGTCATCAAGAGCTTCGAGACTCGCGCCCGGCAACTCGGCTACGAAGTCATCCTGAGCGATACGAAC
>Ga0208191_1001699_pt1 | contig 10494 bp, 6 predicted proteins | sample June2015DPH_13_5_FD_184709 | JGI IMG/M metagenome (GOLD analysis project Ga0208191, IMG submission 184709) | Peatland microbial communities from SPRUCE experiment site at the Marcell Experimental Forest, Minnesota, USA - June2015DPH_13_40... | ecosystem: Environmental > Terrestrial > Soil >... | reverse complement strand
GACGTCGAAATCGAAAAGCTGAACATGGACCGCACCATCCAGTCGCGGGTAAAGCGGCAGATGGAGAAGGCGCAGAAAGAGTATTACCTCAACGAAAAGATCAAAGCGATTCAAAAAGAACTTGGCCGCGGCGAAAAGAGCGAATTCGACGAGTTGAAGAAGAAGGTCGAATCCGCGGGCATGCCGAAAGAAGTTCGCGACAAGGCAATCCAGGAACTGAAAAAGCTGGAAGCGATGCCGCCTATGTCGGCGGAGTCCACGGTCTCGCGCAACTATCTCGACTGGCTGCTGGCAGTGCCGTGGAAGAAGCGGTCGAAGGAAATCCGCAACATCTCGCGTGCCGAAAAAGTTCTGAACGAAGATCATTATGGCCTCGAGAAAATCAAGGAGCGCATCCTCGAATTTCTCGCCGTCCGCCAGTTGGTAAAAAATCCCAAAGGCTCGATTCTGTGCTTCGTCGGACCTCCCGGCGTCGGCAAGACTTCTCTGGGGATGTCGATTGCCAAAGCGACCGGCCGCAAGTTTGTGCGCATGTCGCTCGGCGGCGTGCGCGATGAGGCGGAAATCCGCGGCCATCGCCGCACTTACATCGGAGCGCTGCCCGGCCAGATCATCCAGATGATGAAAAAAGCCGGCACCAAGAACCCGGTGTTCATGCTCGACGAAGTCGATAAAATGTCGATGGACTTTCGCGGCGATCCCTCGGCGGCGCTGCTCGAAGTGCTCGATCCCGAACAGAACTTCATGTTCGTGGACCACTATCTGGACGTCGAGTACGACCTCTCGCAGGTCTTCTTCATCGCCACCGCGAACGTGATTCACACGGTTCCGCCCGCGCTGCAGGATCGCATGGAAGTGCTGCGCCTGCACGGCTACACGGAACCGGAAAAGGTGGAGATCGCGAAACAGTTTCTGGTAAAGAAGCAGATGTTGCAGGCGGGGTTGACGGAGAAGAACGTGCAGTTCTCCGACGACGCCATCCGCCAGATCATTCGCGGCTACACGCGCGAAGCCGGAGTGCGAAACCTGGAGCGGGAAATTGGCAACATCTGCCGCAAAGTGGCGCGCAAGGTGGTGAAAGAAGGCGCGGGCTTCACGGCCGCAATCCAGCCGGAAAAGATTGGCGACTGGCTCGGCGTTCTGAAGTTCCGCGACACCCTGGCGCACGAGAAGAGCGAAGTCGGCCTGGTGACGGGCCTGGCCTGGACCGAGGTGGGAGGCTCCATCCTAAGCACGGAAGCTATGGCGGTGGACGGCAAAGGCAAGCTGACGCTAACCGGCCAACTGGGCGACGTGATGCAGGAATCGGCGCAGGCTGCCATGTCATACATTCGCTCGCGGGCGGCGCGGCTCGGATTGGCCCGCGACTTCTACCGCACCCTGGATATTCATGTGCACGTGCCCGAAGGAGCGATTCCGAAGGATGGCCCCTCGGCCGGCATAACCATCGCCACCGCTCTCGCCAGCGCGCTGAGCCGGATTCCGGTGCGCCGCGATATCGCCATGACCGGCGAGATCACGCTGCGCGGCAAGGTGCTGCCCATCGGCGGATTGAAGGAAAAACTTCTCGCCGCCCATCGCGCCGGATTGTTCGAAGTGATTCTGCCGCAGGAGAATGAAAAAGACGTTGCCGAGGTCCCGGAGAACCTGCGCACCGCGATGAAACTCCACTTCGTGGACAACATGGACCAGGTGCTGGCCGTCGCGCTCGAAGGCCCATTGCCGCAGATGCCATCTGAAGCTGAGACCATGGCTTCGATCGCGACACCGCCCGCACCGGAGATTCCCACGGCGAGACAGTAGGTTCAGTAAGCTCGCGGGCTAACGCAACTGCGAATCCCGAATCATCCTACCCCGTAGAGGCGCGGCTTGCCGCGTCTCCGCTCGCACCGCCAATCTCTCTGATTTGCAGCAGGAGACGGGGCAAGCCCCGTCTCTACAAGCGGCGCTAAAATAGAACCATGGAGCCGGAATCTGGCGGCCGGTCTGGATTCAGCCTGAAGGGGTCGGCGGGTCTCATCGTCGCCATCCTTGTAGTAGCGATTCTGCTAATCATGCTCCCCGCTTATCGCTGGTTCTTTTTGATCAGCGTTCTTATTGGACTTGTCATCGCGGGCGGACTCACGCTCTGGTACAAATTGCACCCGATCAAAGAGCAGGACGTGCATCCCAAACGCCCGCTCGGCCTGTAGCCAACTTATTTTTTCTGCGGCGCTTGCCACGCGCGCCCCAAACACTGGAAACTGTCTGCATGCGGATTCTGGCGAATTTCATGCTGTCGGCGAGCGACTTGACGCACTTCCCTCCTCCCGGCGTGCCGGAGATCGCCTTTCTCGGACGGTCGAACGTCGGGAAATCGAGCGTGATCAATTCTCTGGTGGGCAAAAAGCTGGCCCGCACCAGCAATACTCCGGGACGCACGCGAAGCATTAACTTTTATGAAGTCCGCAGGGCGGGGCAACCCCGGCCCGAGTTGCTGTTCGCCGACCTGCCGGGATACGGCTACGCCAAGGTCTCCCGCGAAATTTCCGAAGACTGGGCCCGGTTTGTGGATCCGTATCTGTACCATCGCCCAAGCCTGGCGTTGTGCCTGGTGCTGGTCGACTCGAACATTGTTCCCCAGGAAAGCGACGGCCAGTTGCTGGAATTCCTGGCGTCCAAGGGACGGCCGCATGTGATTGTGGCCACCAAGTGTGACCGGCTGTCTGGCAACGAGTTGCGGCAGGCGATGCACACGCTCGGGCAAGCATATGCCGGGGCGCCCATGGTGGCATTTTCGGCCAAGACCGGAGCCGGCAAAGAGGAACTGTGGAGCGAGATTCGCGCTTCTTTATCGGCACCTTAGTCGGCACCTCAGTCGGCAGACCCGTCGGCATCCGCGGGGCAGATTCCCGGCGGTCTAAAGTTTTCCCGCAATCTTCCGATTCAACCAAGAGAGGCATATTGTTGGAGGCGTTTGTGGACCCACATATCTATCCCGGACAACCCGGCTTGTCGCCAGACTCCGGTAGCGGCGAAGAGAGCGTGAACTACCTTCGCCGGCTAAAAGGAGACGTGGCCGGAAGCGCGCCCGCGGATGCAGCCGCAAAGGGCGGCGGCGGAGCGCCACCAGATGCGGACGGTTTCGCGTGGAAAGAGCTGCGGCAAAGCCCTCGGCTTCGTTGTTCGGGCAGCGTGAAGTTTCGAACCGAGGGCAGCGACGTGACCATGTGGGGAACCCTTACCGACATCAGCCTGCACGGATGCTATGTGGAAATGCACACCACGTTTCCCATCGACACGAAAGTGGATCTTGTACTCACGTCGTTTGGCATCCAGATTCAGGCTCGGGGCACGGTTCGCACTTCGTATCCTTTCCTGGGCATGGGCATTGGCTTCGCGGAAATCGAACCGGGAGAAGAACTGCAACTGAAGCAACTCCTCGACGCACTGGCTGGACACAGCGCCGTCTCCAATGACAGATCGGCTCGGGAGAATAGCATGAGTGATACCCTGCAGTCGGTCGACCCGAAAACTCTTCTCGATGGGATTACCGAGTTCTTTCGGAAAAACCAGCTGCTCTCCCGCGACGAGTTCCGCCAGATCGCCAAACGGGTTCGCCGGCGCTGAATCCTTCCTCCAGGGATTCGCTGGCGGGCCCGTTTGGCGGGCTCCGGAACGACAGTTACTCTGGTGACAGGGTGTCTTGTGCTGGGTAGGCAATCCATCCATTATCATTAAGAACATATGGCTAAATATCTCGTGACGGGCGCTGCCGGCTTCATCGGGTCCTCGCTGGTGCGCGCTCTCGTGGAACGCGGCAACGAGGTCCGGGGCATCGATAACTTTTCCACTGGCAGACGCGAGAACCTGACCGCAGTATTGAACGGGATGGACTTCCGCGAAGCCGACATTCTCGATCTGGATGCCATGCACAAGGCGTGCGCAGGCGTCGACTTCGTGCTGCATGAGGCGGCCATTCCGTCCGTGCCGAAATCGGTGCTGGACCCGCTCGGCAGCAACCGCGCTAATGTCGACGGCACGGTCAATGTTCTGGTCGCGGCGCGCGATGCGAAAGTGAAGCGGGTCGTGTATGCCGCCTCATCCTCGGCCTATGGGGATACACCGACACTTCCGAAGCATGAAGCCATGACCCCCAATCCGATCTCGCCATACGCAGTAGCCAAGCTGGCGAGCGAGCTTTATATGGTGTCGTTCTACCGTTGCTATGGCCTCGAAACCGTCTGCCTGCGCTACTTCAATATTTTCGGGCCACGGCAGGATCCTTCTTCGGCATACTCCGGTGTACTCGCCAAATTCAGCATGCAGATGCTGCATGGGGAACAACCCACGATTTTTGGCGATGGCGAAACCAGCCGCGATTTCACCTATATTGACAACGCGGTCTCGGCCAACCTGCTGGCCTGCTCGGCCCCGGCGGCGGAGTGTGCCGGGCGCGTTTTTAACTGCGCAACCGGCCAGCGGACCACGCTGAACGAAACTTTCCACGCTTTGAAACAACTGACCGGCTACAAGGGCAGCGTCAAGTACGGTCCCGAGCGTGGTGGGGACATTAAACATTCACTGGCGGATGTCACGCAGGCGCAAAAGCATTTGGGATACAAGGTTCTGGTGAACTTTGAGGACGGCCTGCGCCGTACGGTGGAGTGGTACAAGAGCCAGGGTCAACCGGTCGGAGCCTAAAGGGTCGTCAGTCGTTGATCGTCAGTCGTTGGTCGTTGATCGTTGGTCGTTAGCTTGACGCATCTTTTTGGGGGCTGCTTCTTAGCGATAGGACGAATCGAGGCCAAGGGCAAATCTGAAGGGTCGCAGCGTGGGCCATCCGACTTCGGCCGCGGCGGTTGCGCATCCCAAAGACGCAATCGGACGTGTACTAAAGGACATTGCGGTACCGCCCAAAAGACTATTACGCTGGAAATTGGAGTTGTGGCTGTCGTTTGCCGGTGAGAGTCGCCGGTGCCGCCGGTTGTGGCCGGTTGAACCAAAGGCGGCAATGAGCCTTCCCGACGAGCCGGGGATACGATTAATATCGGGTTCTTGTGGTCCTGACAGTGCAAGCATGAGTGCCAATCCAACCCGAGTTGACTGGGAAGCGACGGCCGACCCCGGCCCTCCACCCCATCACGCCAAAAGCGGGCGTGCTGGGGACCCCGGCTCGCCGCTGCAGGAGGGCAATCGCGTCCTCGAATCGATTGCGCGCCAGGAAGCCTTGCGCGGACTGCTTGCCTTCTCGGACCTCCACGAGCAGATACGGAACCGGCGCATGGCCACAGGCGCACCCGATCGCGACTTATTTGAGACGGAACGCTTCATCCTGGACGAAGTGCTGCAATTAATCTGCGACCGCGCTCAGGCCATCACGCAGGCCGATGGCATCGTGGTCGCGCTTGCAGGGGTATTAGAGGCAGAAAAACCGGGGATGGTGTGCCGCGCTGTTGCCGGACCGCTCATCGTCGAGCGCGGCGTTCCCCTGATCGGCGAATCCGAGTTTTTGCAGGAATGCCTGGATTCGGGGAGCATTCTTCGTTCGGATGATTGTGAAACCGACATTCGCGTCGAACTGGACTTCGCACGCCAGATAGGAGCTCGCTCTACCGTGCTGGTTCCGTTGCGTGGCCGGCGCGAGCAACTGGGCGTACTGCAGGCGTTTTCAACAACTGCTCGCGCTTTCAGCGATAACGATATTCGCTGTTTCGATCTGTTCGCTGAGCTGATTCTTTCCGCGCTCAAGCCCAATGATCAGGATCGGCGCATCAATTGGCTGTCGGATGTGGCTGGCGAGGTCCTAAGGGCGAAACCGGCTGCGGCAGCGCCGGTCGTTGCCGACGCGGCGACGCTCGGAATTCCTGAACCTACTAGAACCAGCGCAGAGACCGAGCTGGCCCCGTCTCCCGTGCCCACAACGCAGCAAGCTCCGCCTGCGGCGCCTCCCGAACTGGCAGCGCTGGCGCAGCCGGTTGTCGTTCCCGCGGCCTTGGTCGATTTGCCTGAGCGTAGCATCGCGGACGAGCCCTTTGAGATCCCATTTGAGATCGATGAGCCGACGGCACCGAGCGAACCGCCTCACTTCTTAGCATTTCTGCAGGGCCTTTCTCTTCCCGGCAGTTCGCGGCCGGGATTGAGTGTAGTGCTCGGTCTGGTGGCCGTGGCCGCATTATTTTCCGCCGGCGCGTGGTGGGGCATGCAGGGTCATGCGAAGATGGCGGTCGCAAGGACTGAAGCAGCAGAGATTGCAGCCACCAAGACCTCGACCTCGCCGCAATCGGTAACGACACCGCCAGCGCCTCCGGCGGATGTTCCCACAGTCTCCGACAATCTGATGAATCCGTCGAAGCTCGGTTCCGATGCGGCGCCACTCACCGCCGTAGCGGAAAACAAGTTGGCAGCGCTGCCAAGAATCACCGGGCTGCGTCACTGGTCTTCGTCCATGGGAAGCACGGTGGTCATTGACATGGAAGACCAGGTTCCCTACGAGGTGCATCGTTTGATGTCGCCGGAGCGAATCTACTTCGATCTGCACGACACGGTTCTGTCGCACGAATTGAACGGGAAGACGATGGACGTCGGGGATGCTTCGCTGACGCGTGTGCGGATCGCGCAGCCCGTCGCCGGCGTAACGCGAGTCGTGCTCGACACCAAAGGCGGATCGAACTTCTCCGTCAGCATGGAGTCGAGCCCGTATCGCCTGGTGGTGGAGCTGCGCGGCAGCGAGAAAACATTGGCTACGAATCACATGGATCCGTACCGCATGACTCCGAACCGGACTTCCGCGCCAGTGGACGCGACGCCGGCCCCGCTGAAAGCGGCTCCCATGGCGGCATTGGCAGCGAAGGCATCCGACCAACCTTTGCCGGCGAGAACCGGGAAATTTCGAATCGTGCTCGACCCCGGGCACGGCGGCTGGGACTTGGGCACGGTTGGACGGCAGGGATTGCTGGAAAAGGATCTCGTGCTGGACGTGACCCAGCGTCTGGGTAAATTGCTGCAAACGCGATTGGGATCGGAAGTAATGTTCACGCGGAACGGCGACACCTACCTGCCCCTCGATCAGCGCGCTGACATCGCCAACCAGGCGCAGGCCGATCTGTTCGTCTCCGTTCATGCCAACTACAGCAGCTCGGCGGCATCGCGGGGCGTTGAGACCTATTACACGAATCTGTTTTCGGCTCCGGGGTCCCGGGAAGTCGAAAAGCATGACGATGGAACCTTCGCGAAGCTGACGCCGGTATCGTTATCGGCCGGTGCGTTACACGAAAAAATCGAGGAATCGCAGCGTCTCGCCGCAAGCGTGCAGCGCTCTCTCTACGCCACCCTAGCCGCGACGAGCCCAGACATTCGCAACCGCGGCATCAAGGACTCGGCGTTTGCCGTGCTGACGGGCACGACCATGCCCGCCATTCTTACCGAGATTTCCTTCGTGAGCAGTCCCGCGGACGAGCGCAACCTGCAGAGCGCGACTTACCGCCAGCAAATTGCAGAAGCGCTTTATAAGGGCATCGCCCGCTACCGGGAAACTTCACCGCACGCGAAAGTTGCCCAACTGCAGACGGCCGCTGCGCGCCGGTAGGAGCGCAAGTTGATGGAGAGCCGGGCGTCCCCGCCCGGCTGGACGGGCGAGACGCCCGACCCTCCATCGTACGAGTAGCTTTAGTACGCGCCCGTCACGCCGCCATACTTTGCCAGCCACTTCAACTCTTCGCGCACTTTGATTTTTCCATGCCAGGGATTCTTCGCGAGTTCGTGTCCCTCGCCGGGAAAAATCAGCAAGTCACTCGGAACATTCAGCTCGTGCAGAGCGCGATCGAGCAGGTAGTCCTCGAGCACCGCAACCCGAATATCGTCCGCGCCGGCGACCATGTGGGTCGGGGTGCGGACTTTATTGAGCTGGTAAATCGCGCCTTCGCTGCGATAGCGATCGGCGGTTTCCCAAGGCAGCCCGCCGAGGAAATAGGCGTCGTCGAATGTGGTGTCATCGTTGCCCCAGTTGGCGACGTGCTCCACTGCGCCGGCGCCGGTGACGGCGGCCTTAAAGCAAGTGGTCTCGGTGATCAGCCAGTTCGTCATGTAACCGCCGTAGCTGTAGCCGCCCACGGCCAACTGATTCGCGTCGGCAATTCCGTCTTTCACCAACGCATCGACGCCGGTCAATATATCTTTGCCGGGCCGGGAAACAATTTCAGGAACGATCTGCAGCGCGAACTTGTCGCCGTAGCCGGTCGATCCGCGGTAGTTCGGCTCGAAAACCAGCCAACCCGCGGTGGCGGCCAGACGATCCCACTGATACCAATCTGCCTCGAAGTGGTTGCCATCGGCATCCTGCGGACCGCCGTGAATCAACACAAACATAGGCAGGTTCTTCGCCTCAAATTTTCCGGGCGGATACATCAGCATGCCTTCCACCGGCGTGCCGTCGTCGGACGTCCAATGATAAGGCTTGGCCAGGGGCAGATCTCGCTCGGCGAACAGCTGGTTGAAAGAAGTGATGGGTCGCGCCTGCGCCAGTTTGTCGGGGCCATCGGCGATATAAACTTCCGTGGGCCGCGCGGTTGCCGAATACGCAAACGCTATGCGCGTGCTTTGAGACTGAGATTGCGATTGCGATTGCGACGCGGCAGCGGGCGTTTCGTAGGTTCCAGCCCATCCCTCGCGTTTCAGGATAGCGGTTTTCGGATTCGCTTGGGACAGGAGCTGCACCTCAGTCCCCAAACGGCAGGCGCACAAAACCGAGCCGTCGGGGAGTGGCGTGTAACGCACGACTTCGCCCGGGTAGTCGGCGAACCAGCGCTGGACTTCTCGTTTTTCGGGCCTTTTGTCGGAGGTGTCGCCGGCATCGATCCAGTAGAGGCGCGGTTGCGGATCTTCGTACTTTCGTTCCAGCGATCCAAGGTTGATCTGAAAGAACAAATGGCGATTATCCGGAGCCCATTCCAGATTCAGTTCGACGGCTTCGTTGTGGGTCAGGCGGATGGGCGCGGCTTCGGCTGCATTGTTCGCCAGGTTGACGAGGTAGAGTTCGATGTCCTCGACCTTCTCCTGACGTTCGGACACCGACGAAGTCACGAAAGCCAACCGCTGGCCGTCGTGCGAGATGCTCATTTGCTCGACACGCAGGGGCGTGCGTGCAAGGGCGACTGCTCCGGGTGTGGCGCGGGAATCTTTTTCTGCGTCGGGGATTTCTTTGGACCCGAGCGCGACGTGGCGCGCCAGCGCTTCGTCGAGATTGAGGCGGAAAATCACGTCGCCGCGCTCATCGCCGCGGTAACGGATCACATCCTTCCAATCTTTCTTGTGATCGTCGTTCTGCTGCTTGCTCCAGGGTTCGCGGGTAGCGAAAATGATTGCCTTCGAATCGCCAGCCCAGGCAAAGGCGTGAACCTCTTCCGCGCCTGAGGTGATGGCAAAGGCCTCGCCGCCGCTCGGCGAAATCAGAAACAGTTGGGCGACGTCTTTTTCTTTTTCTTTGCTCTCCCCTGCGTCTTCATCTTTGGCACCGGCAACTTTGCGTTCCGAAAGAAACGCGATCCACTGGCCGTCGGGCGACCATTGCGGCGAGCTGTCATGCCCCGATTGCGTCAACTGCGTCAGGCTTCCGCCGCCGGAGGCGATCCGATAGAGCCAGAGTTCTTTGCGGAAAATCTGCTGCTCCCAGTCGGCCTTTTCCGTTCCGATGACGACGGAATTGCCATCCGGCGACACTTTCACCGCGGTGAAGCTGACCGAGTTGAAGAATTCATCGAATGTGAGTTTGGGCTTTGCGGTTTGGGCATGGGCAAAGATCGAAGCGGACACAAGGGAGAGAAGCAACATTGATCGTCCCATAGAAGTTCGTCCCACAGAAGTTCGTCGCATAGAAGTTCGTCGCCTAGGGTTTCTAAGATTTTGTCATCCCGAGCGCAGCGGGGGATCTGCAGCCTGCGGCGGACAGCAGGTCCTTCGCTTCGCTCAGGATGACAATTCGTAAAGGGCTTCGGTTATTCATGGCGCAGTCGGTTGCGCGTTGCGTAACGCTTCATCCAGCGCCTGGTTGCCCGGTATGGTTTGGTCCACGACGCGCCAGCCGTCGTCATAGCCACGGAATCCGACGGTCGAGCGGTAATGCACTCCGCTGTCGTAGAGCGCCGCGCCCACCTGATTCATGGAAACCCAACGCCAGATGAACTCGACCTCGGCGAGGTTGCCCGCCTTGCTGATGCCGGAAATGCCCAGCAGTTCGCGGCGCGCGACTTGAATGCCGATCGGGCCATTGTCGGGAAGCACGCTCGAAATCAGGGGCCGCATCGTATCCACTCCGAGCGGCGTGAGCACTACGCCCCAGCATGGCGGAGGGAGGATTCCGGCGGGACACTTCTGCTCGGTGCCGATGATCCATCCGTGGCGCTGTAACACCATGGAGTCGGGAGAACTGAAATCCTTGTTGGAAACGATGCCGGTCCTGAGCCAGAACAATTGCGGCGCTTTGAATGCTTCGGAAGCCGAGATCAAATCGGCGGCGAG
>Ga0208191_1001697_pt1 | contig 10506 bp, 7 predicted proteins | sample June2015DPH_13_5_FD_184709 | JGI IMG/M metagenome (GOLD analysis project Ga0208191, IMG submission 184709) | Peatland microbial communities from SPRUCE experiment site at the Marcell Experimental Forest, Minnesota, USA - June2015DPH_13_40... | ecosystem: Environmental > Terrestrial > Soil >... | reverse complement strand
CCAGTCAAACGCTGATGATGATGACCCGCCGCCTGATCGACATTCTTCAGGAGAAGAGCGCGGCGGTTTCCCCTGATAATCAGGGGCGGGGGAAGTTTCAGACGGGGCTTTCGGCTCAAGAGGTCAGCCGCTTCTGGTTCCTGCACGCCATAAACTCCAGTCTGGGCCCGCTGCGTCATATGTTCGTTTCACAAAGCGGGCATCCTGCCGAGCTCTTTACAGAGCTCCTCCGACTGGGCGGTGCGCTTTGCACTTTCGCCTTGGACTCCCACCCGTCGAACCTTCCACTTTACAATCACCTCGCACTCGACAAGTGCTTTGCAGACATCGAAAGGCACATCCGGGCGCACCTCGAGTTGCTGGCGCCGTCGAATTGTATTCCCATTCCGCTTCGCTCCGTCGCCAATTACTTCTACGAGGGCGAGGTCACCGATCAACGCTGCTTGGACCGCGCCCGCTGGCTCCTCTCCGTTCAGTCGGCCATCGGTGACGCAGAAGTGATTACCAGGACAATACAACTGGTCAAAGTTTGTTCGGCTCAGTTTGTACCCCAACTGGTCAAAAGAGCGCTGCCTGGTATGGCGCTCACGCACATGTCCGTACCTCCCTCGGCGGTATCCCCGCGAGTCGAAAGTCAATACTTCGCCATCAGCAGGGCTGGTCCTTGCTGGGATCATATAGTTCAAACCCGCCGCGTCGGGATTTACATTCCAGGGGACATCCCCAGCCCGCAGGTCGAACTCCTGGTGGTCTTGGAAAACCAATGAGGTTGGCAAGATGGTGCGACAATTTCTCTCATTGCCCCGGTCTGCAACCGGGGTTGTTGGCCGCTCACAGAACGGCGCCATGGAGAATGAATGTCGCCCTATTTTGCAGCTCTCCATAAGAGGTCCAAAATGGGTGTACATCCGTCCCAAGCAGCAATTCCTCAAAGCCCCGGTTCTTCCCCGGCGCCAGGCCATGAAAACCTGGCCCTGATTTATCAGGAGGTTCTGACGGCAATTACCCGCCTGCGCTCCAACCGCCAGGCCGCCACGGATGCAGGCACATTCCGCAACCAGATGAAGGCGGCGATTAGCGCCGCCGAGTCCGAGGCTACGTCAAAAGGCTATCCCCTGGAAGACACCCGGCTAGCCACATTTGCCGTCGTCGCCTTCCTGGATGAGTCTATTCTCAACTCGAATAATCCTGTCTTCGCCGATTGGCCTCGAATGCCATTGCAGGAGGAATTATTCGGCGGGCATACGGCAGGAGAGATTTTCTTTCAGTGCATTGACCGCCTTCTTGCCCATAGCGATTCCCCCCACCTCGCCGATACGCTGGAGGTCTTTGCCCTGTGTCTCCTGCTGGGGTACCGCGGCCGTTACAGCCTCAGCGGCCAAGAGGGCATGCGTACAGTGCTGGAGGCGATAGCGGATAAGATGCAGCGCATTCGCGGGGGAGTGCGCCCGCTGTCACCGAACTGGTCACCCCCACAGGATGCGATGCGGCCAAGGGCCTACGACCCTTGGGTGCGCAGGCTGGCCTTCGGGGCGGTGGGGTTTCTTCTTCTGGCTCTGTTATTGTTTGTCGGTTTCAAGTTCACCTTGATGTCAGGCGCATCCGGTTTGCACTCCACAGCCTCCATCACAACGCAGTAGGGAGTTGCCGTGAATAACAACTTAAAATATTGGATTGCCGCTTTGGCGCTTATTGTCTGGCTGGTCTTATCCTGGTTTATCGCCTCCTGGCTGCACTTGCAGGGGAACAGCGTTTGGATACTGCGCATCGTCCTGGCCCTGCTCGGTATTGCGGCGTTCATCACCATCGTGTGGTGGCTCAGGGTACGAGACAAAGAACGGGCTGCGGAAATGGCCCAAGGGGCAAGCGGCGGGAGCGGTGAAATCGACGTCCTGATTCGCGAAGCCGAGTCCCGCCTCCAGGCCTCCCAACTTGGCCACAATGCGAGAATCGGCAATCTGCCGGTCTTCTTCGTTGTGGGTGAAAGCGGCTCGGCAAAAACCAGCGTGGTTCTGCACTCAGGTCTCGAGCCTGAGTTGCTGGCCGGGCATACCGGGCAGGAGAGGGTCCCGATTCCCACCCGGGCTGCGAACCTTTGGTTCACGCGCCAGTTCATCTTTGCGGAGGCGGGCGGCCAACTGCTGTCTGAACCTGCCCGATGGGCAAAGCTCGTGAAGAAGCTTGCTCCCGACCGGCTGCACTCGGTGTTTGGGAAGGGAACGCAGGCCCCGCGTGCAGCCTTGGTTTGCGTTGACTGTGAAAGCTTCATGAAACCGGGTGCGGCGGAAGCCCTGGGCGCCAGCAGCGACCGGCTCCGCACGCGGCTGCGAGAGATTTCTCAGTTCCTGGGAGTCAGCCTCCCGGTTTACGTGCTCTTCACGCGCGCCGACCGACTGCAATTCTTCCAGGATTACGTTCACAATTTGACCAACGATGAGGCGACTCTGGTTTTGGGCGCCACGCTGCCCATGGTCTCCTACGCCGGGGAAGTCTACGCCGAGCAGGAAACCGCCCGAGTTTCGGCCGCCTTCGATAATCTCATTTATTCCCTGGCCGAAAAGCGTCTCCTGTACCTTCCCAGGGAATATGACGCGACCAAGCGCCCCTCTGTATACGAGTTTCCTCGGGAATTCCGGAAACTTCAGCCCATGCTTGTCCAGTTGCTCGTGGACCTGTGCCGGCCTAGCCAGTTGCGAACCGGGCCGTTCCTTCGCGGCTTTTACTTCAGCGGAGTTCGCCCCATTGTCATTAGTGCGCCCGCGCCCACTCTGGTGAGAGAGGAACCGCTCACTCATCCCGCTGCTGGCAAAGGGGCGCTCCGCGCCACAGGGTTCTTCGACGTCCAGAAGCTCGCCGCCCAGGCCGCCCGGCCGTCCATGGCTGAAGAAACGGGCGAGAGCCGCAGAGTGCCGCAGTGGACTTTCCTCCCCCATTTTTTTAATGACGTACTTCTGAAAGATACATCCGCCCTCACCGCGAGCGCTTCCAGCACCAAGACGAGCCTATGGAGAAGGGTGCTGCTGGCCTCGGCCATGGGGCTGCTGCTCATCTTCATTATTGGTTTCATTGTTTCGTTCGTTGAGAACAAGAACCTGGAATCGCAGGTGCTGAATGCGGCTCAGGGGATTTCAAATGTTCAACTGACGGCCCAGCAACTCCCCTCCCTCGATGCCCTCAACCGGCTGGAGACCCTCCGTCAGTCGGTTGAGACTCTGGCCCAGTACGAACGGGAGGGCGCGCCATTCGGGATGCGCTGGGGCTTGTACACTGGAAATTCGCTTTACCCGGATGTCCGAAAGATCTATTTTCAACACTTCCGGAAGCTTCTCTTTGGACAAACACAAGCTGCCCTTCTCCAGACGCTCTCTGCCCTTCCCGTCACACCCGGCCCCAACGATCAGTACGGCCCGGTGTACGACACTCTGAAAGCTTATCTGATCACAACCTCCAATCACGACAAGAGCACCCGTCTGTTCCTCTCCCCCGTGCTCTTGAAGGCCTGGACTGCGGGCCGGGACATTGACCCGGACCGGGTGCAATTGGCACAGAAACAGTTCGATTTCTACAGCGACCAACTCAAGGACGCGAATCCCTTTTCATCCGAGAACGACACACTCGCGGTGACGCGCGCTCGCAATTACCTCTCACAGTTCGAGGGCTCTGAGCGCGTTTACCGCTTCATGCTGGCGGAAGCCTCAAAAGCCGACCCCTCAATCAATTTTAACCGCAAGTTCCCCGGCTCTGCGGAAGTCGTCATTGACGGAAAGGAAGTGGAAGGCGCCTTTACGAAAGCCGGCTGGGCCTTCATGCAGGACGCCTTCAAGAATCTGCCCAAGTATTTCAGTGGAGAAGAGTGGGTACTGGGCCCGGGGAGCGCCCAGAATGTGGACACCGCAAAGCTCGCCCAGGACCTCCAAGTTCGATACCTGCACGACTATATCACTCAATGGCGCGCCTTCTTGAAGAGCGCGAACGTGGTGCGTTACAACAGCATCATTGACGCCTCGCAAAAGCTCGCAAAGACTTCGAGCAATCAGTCTCCCCTGTTGGCTCTATTCTGCACCACAGCCCAGAATACGGCAGTTGACCAGCCGGACATCGCCAAAGCTTTCCAACCTGTCCAGGTCGTGGTTTCACCCAATTGCCAGGACCAATATATCGGCCCCCCAAATGCCCCGTACGTGACCGGTCTGAGTGGAATCCAGGCCTGTTTGGACCAGGTCAACAATAGCCCCGCCGAGCAGAAGGAGGCTGCGAAACAGCAGTGCATGACTTCTGCCTCGACGGCGCAGCAGGCTGCCCGGCAAATTGGCCAGGGATTCAAAATCGACCAAGAAGCTCATGTGGACGCAACGGTTCAGAATCTGCTGCTTGCTCCCATCGCCTGGGTTTCAGCGGTCTTGCGCCCCGGGCCGGTGAGTGGCGCAGGCTTGTGCGCGCAAATGAGCCCTCTGGCAGCCAAGTTTCCCTTTAATCCCAAGGCCAGCGTGGACGCCTCTCCGCAGGAACTTGCGGCGGTTTTTGATCCCGCAAGCGGCGCCCTCTCTCAGTTCTACAATGCCTCGCTGAAGAACCTTCTGCTTCCTCAGGGGGTTGAGTATGTTCCAAACCCCTCAGGCGGTCAGCAGGTGCATCCCGCTTTCCTCAGCTTCTTTAACCGGGCCATGAACCTCGAGCGGGCTCTGTACACGGGCGCACCCGGGCAGATCCAATTCAAGTACGCGCTTCGCCCCCATCCGACAGAGAGCGTCGGCAGCCTGACCATGAACATCGACGGCCAGACCATGACTTACAGCGGCGGAAATGCGCCCTTCAAGCAGTTTACATGGCCGGGAGCCACGGCACAGGGGGTCACGCTGACGGTGAAGATTTCAGGCGGGTCGGAGTTGGGATTCCCGAACTACGACGGCACCTGGGGAGTCTTCCATTATTTTGCCGACGCTGACAAGTGGCAGCAAACCGGGACCACTTACAACATTGAGTGGGTGCTGCGTGTCGCGGGCGGAAGGCCCGTTACCGCTCCCAGCGGCAAGCCTGTCACCGTCCAATTTGACCTGGACACGCTGGGCGCGCCACCCATTCTGCAAAAGGGTTATCTTTCCACGATGCAATGCGTTTCGACCGTGGCCAAGTAATGGGCACCTAGCCACGAGTCACTGGAGAGGCAGTAAGCAGTAGGCAGTAGGCGGAGAGCAGATGCTCGTCATTCTGACTCCTGACTCCTGACTCCTGCCCTTCCCCACCTGCGACTTACCATCTAACTCCTGTAGTTTCAACGAGATTCCCGCTTTCTGATCGTATCTCCTTTGTTTTCATATACATTCTAGCTTGGTCTCAGGGATTTCCACAGTGGTCCTTTGTTTTCAATAACATTCGCGCATCGCTCCGTCAAAAAAAGAATTCTTTTCCAAGGTTGGTAGGCTTTCTCGAGCCGCAGGACAAATTGAGCGAGTGATGCTGGGATGCCTATGAGGGCCATGGCCCGCCACTATGCGAAACCAAAGAGCGAAGTGTGATACGCCAGCAAAGTTGCTCACCCACATAGGCTATCATAACTCCCGTCATCTGTCAAGAGACAGAATGTCCACGCGCCGCCGTCGCGCTTCCCCTCACCCCAGCCACCTGAAGCTGTGAAAAAATCGGATTGGCCATCTGTAGCGGCGCTCTATGAGCGCCGAAGTCATTGATTCTAAAATGCGGCGGTCATAGACCGCCGCTACAGTGCGATTTTATCACAGCTTCCCTCCCCAAGGGGCCGGTGTAGTCATCGCCTTCCTCGGCGAAGCTCCCATAATCGCACCGCCACGCATCAGGCCGCTGGGCGGAGCAAAGGGGTTATTTCCCGGCTTTTTTAAGCGCGGCCTCGATTGTTGCAAGCGGCAGCAGCAGAGATAACGGCGCGTCCAGCAGCGGCACAGCGCCATAGCGGGCATCCCATCCTGCCACCCTTTCATTCTTGGCGTCGATGACAAGCACCACGCCGCCAACTTCCGCCGAGGCCAACAGGCAGCGTCTGCCCGCCGCGAGTAGAAGTTGTCCGCCAATTCCCTGCCCTTGCAGCCTGCGATCCACAGCCAGGCGCGCTAAGCGGAAACCCGGCACGTCATGGCGAGCCAGCCCGCGACATATGATCTCCGGCGTCCGGGCATAGTCAACCGATGCAGGGCTCAGGCTGTAGAAGCCGAGAATGGTTTTGTTGTCGGCATCGTCAATCGCAAGGAACGTTTTCGCGCCGCCCAACTCGTGGCTCTTGCGGGCGTAACGGCGCAAGAATTCATTCAGCGCTTCTTCGCCGCAGTCGAACGCTTCCCGCTCATGTTTCTTGTTGATCGGCTCTTCGTGCCATGCCGTCACGATTATGACCGCCGCTTTGGCAATGCCCGAGCGGCTGCCAGCAGTTTTGCGTTCGGCGCCGGCGGATTCTCCAGCAGATCCAGAACCCGCAAACTATCCCTTTCGGAGAGCTGCACATGATCCGCCTCCGCGATGACGGCCTTGGCCGCACGCAAGGCGTGACGAAGGACAAAATCCGTCAGGTCGGTGTGGTTCAGCGCCACCGCACGCAAGAGCAGCGCTTTTTCCTCGGCCCGAATCCGCAAGGACAGCCGCCGGTTGTCTTCAACCGCTATTCTCGGCATGGCAGCGACTCCTCCACAATTATGTACACATTCAAATAGTACATCAAAAACAGACGGGAATCAACTTCTGTGTGCATTGATTGCGTACGCGGGTGGCGCAGACATCGTTTTGTGATGTCTGCGAATTGTGCTTCCCCTCTCGCTGTGGCCTCAGCACCGTCAACCAGCCATCGGGTCCATCGCAGACATGCAAACTGCCGCATGTCTGCGCCACCCGGCCTATTCCGGTGGCACCACGCCCCCGGCGAGTTTCTCCTACGACCAGGCTTCGGTGACGATCGGCAGTTGGTCGAGTGGAACCCTAACGAACCCGAATGGGCGGATGACGGAAGCCGCAACCACCGTGAGCGGGAGCGTAAACACAGCGGTGGCCTACAGCTACGATCCGGTGGGCCGGATTGCGAGCTTCTGGCAGTGCAACAATGCGTCAAACTGCAGCAGCCAGTCGCCCCTCTACTACACCACGACCTACAGCTACGACTGGGGGGGAGATGTCATCAAGTGGGCGCACCCTGGGTCAATCAACTTGACCAACAGCGTCAATTCTGCGCAGCAGGTCACAGCGGTGCAAACCACCTCGCAGTACACGAACCTTCCGCAGACCCTTGTGCAGAATGTCACCTACACTCCCTGGGGTGCAGTCAGTGTGCTCCAGAACGGCTGCGTGGGGAGCCAGTGCGTGAACGCCCAGGAGAATTATCAATACAACAAGCTTCTTCAGCCCTGGGTCATCTCGCTCACGGCAGCGAGCGGCGCCGGGTATTGTCTGGTGTATAATTACTTCGCGGCGGGGTGGACGCCGCCCACCACCTGCCCGAGCGCAAGCTCCACGCCGCCGACCGGGACGACGGATGACGGTAACGTGATGGGCTACTGGTACGAGGACAGTGTGAATTCCTCCTTCAGCCACACGGCCAGCTACACTTATGATGGCGTGAACCGGCTGAGCTCTGCTTGCACACTTTCGGGCTCCCAGTGCGCAACCTCGGGCTCGAACGTCTACAATTTGGCGTTCGCGTACGACCAGTTTGGGAACATGCACTGCACGGGGGGAGTCGGAGGCGGCTCGGCCATCGGTTATTGTCCCGCATGGACGTACAACACCAGCACCAACCAGCTCACAACTTCGGGCTTCAGCTACGATGCGGCGGGGAACCTGACCAAGGACTCGAGCAATGCCACCGCGCACACTTATCAGTGGGACGCGGAGGGGCGGGTCGCCTCGGTGGACAATGGCGCGACCTGGGGCTTTACCTACAACGCCCTGGGAGAGCGGGTGCAATGGACCTACTCGAACGGGGCCGGGGCCAACCAGCACATGTTCGACCCCAATGGCGGTTGGCTGGGCATCTACGGCGTTTTGGATGTTTTGAGGTGGGGCGACGGGGCGTACGCGTGGTACAACAACGGCAGCGAGACCTATTTCAACCACGTCAACAACGTGGGCTCGACAACAATGTTGACGAACCACGCCGGGGCGGAGGTGGAGGACATGCTGTTTTATCCTTGGGGAGATGCCTGGCAGTCGCAGGGCAGCGGCGGCTACAACTTCGCCGAACTGCCCTACTACGACGGCAATACAAACACCAGCCCCAGCATGTTTCGCTTCTATTCGATGGGCCTCGGTCGCTGGCACAGCCCCGACCCGGCGGGCGGCGACATCAGCAATCCCCAGTCGCTTAACCGCTATGCCTACGTGCTGAATAACCCCACGACGCTGACTGATCCGCTGGGCCTGCAGGGGGGGTGCCCGCCGGGCAGCGAGCAGGCTGGAATGTGCAGGAATGGCACCTTCTATCCTCCCGGGGGCCCGGTGTATCCGTGGAACCCGTTCACTAACCCCGGCAGCTGGGGCTGGAACTGGGACGAGTTCGACCTAATGGGCATCCGAGTCTACTCCGGGCAGGGTTTTTCGGAAGGGTGGCCGGTCGCCGTGAACCAAGTCGGCTATGCGGCGGATTATTTTGATTCGTACCAAAGCGGCGGGGCAGGGGGCGGCTGCGGCACACCCGGTCTGCAGAAAATTGCCCAGGTGGTTAACTCAGCCCTCCACCAGCCGAAGCTGAGTGAGTGCCTGAACAAGCTCTTCGGGCCTGGCAACATTCTCAACAACCAAAACCTGCCTATACTCGACACGAGGCAAAGCGAGGCCACTATCTCAGTCGACACAAAAGCTGCAGCCTACGCAACGTATGCCACGCCTGTGCCTGCAACCGGCCGGGGTACAGTGTTAATGGCATCAGAGTACTTTAACTCAATAGGGAGCTTCGAGGGCCTGCAGGCGACATTTTTGCACGAAACGGCGAACATTCTCGCCATCCAACGGAACCAACACCCTGTCCCCAAAAACCCTGCGGCCCTACTCGGTGACAACGACGCGGGCGCCGCCCTCGAGGAGTGCATGTATGGCCATTTGGTCTATTAGAGCAACGGGAGAATCTCGATGAACGCAGTCGTCGCTCTTTCTGTCCTAATTTGCGTTCCTTTATCAGGAGCGGGCCGGACAGAGAGCCCCCCGTTCGTGGAGGTAGGAGTTGACCAGGTTCAAAGACAAGAGAACCTGATAACTTTGCACGTGGTAGTGAAGAACCGCGGCCCGGACCCGGTTTTCCTTGAGACAGACTTCTTTAACTATTACAAAGAGCCTCATACTGTTTACGTCCAACAACTGTCGTCCGCTGGGTCGTGGATTTTCGTAGGCCCCAGCATCGACGTGCCTCCTGAGCGGCTGATAAAGCTCAACGCAGGGGACAGCTTGCGGCACACCGTCTATCTTATAGACCCATATACGGGCCCTCGCGGTGGTACGCGTCCTGGCGTTCCGCTTGGCGGCAGAATGCACCGGGTCGTAGTCGAGTATTATCTCAGTGAGCGTGATTGGCAGACGTACAGGGGGTACATTGCTAAATCGCACGGTCGCGGAAAAAAGCCCCCGATCGAGCCCAAAATCGCCGTTTCCCAGACGTTTGAGATTCCCGGCGTCGGCTGACGCAGAGCGAAGCTCTGCGACTGGACTCCGGAAGTAACTCAAACGAGCTTATCCATGCTCAAGAGGGACAAATCATTAAGATAATAGAACGTGAAGCTCGACCAGGACCATTCCTCCGGCGAACGCACCAAGCCCCTCTTCACCGGATTGTTGTGCATATAGTTCAGCTTTTCCAGGCGTTTCTTCTCGCTATAAACGCCATACGGGTAGAAACGGCGCTACCAGACGCGATAGTGCGAGTCGCTGTGAACGGTCGGCGGCAGCCACAGGCCGGTTAACATCTTGCGGCACCAGGAGTGCGTTTGATTCTCAGTCCAGACCGAGACAATCCCCTGCGCGGTTCGTTTCTTGAGCTCTTGCATCAGGCGGCTGGTACTCTCAGCCGGTTCGGGCTTGATCAGCAAGTGAAAGTGCTCCGGCATCAGAACCCAGCCGGTCAGCAGGAAGCCAGCCTCCTGCCGAAACTGGCGTAAGACCTCGACGAAGTTGCAGCGGGGGCGGTGGCTATCAAAGAGCTTCATGCGACGATAGGTGCTAGAAGTGATAAACTGCAACTGGCCGGGTGCGAAATGGCGTCCGGAGACAGGCATAGCAAGGGCAGCATACCGTATTGGAAGCCCAAACGCAGAGCTACGCTCTGCGCCAGCCGGCGCCGGGACGGCGGTGGAAGACATGCTGTTCTACCCTTGGGGGGATGTGTGGCAGTCGCAAGGCAGCGGCGGCTACAATTTTGCCGAACTGCCCTACTACGACGGCAATACAAACACCAGCCCCACCATGTATCGCTTCTATTCGATGGGCCTCGGTCGCTGGCACAGCCCCGACCCAGCGGGCGGCGACATCAGCAATCCCCAGTCGCTTAACCGCTACTCTTATGTG
>Ga0208191_1001679_pt1 | contig 10578 bp, 12 predicted proteins | sample June2015DPH_13_5_FD_184709 | JGI IMG/M metagenome (GOLD analysis project Ga0208191, IMG submission 184709) | Peatland microbial communities from SPRUCE experiment site at the Marcell Experimental Forest, Minnesota, USA - June2015DPH_13_40... | ecosystem: Environmental > Terrestrial > Soil >... | reverse complement strand
TCGGTCCCGGCGCGCCTTTCAGCCAGAGATCATTGATCTGAGTAAGTATGCCGTTCTTGCGCGCCATCCAGCGATCGCGAAATACTTTCCAATCGTTCTCGGAAGCGACCGCTGCCGATTCTTGGTCGAGCGCAGACAGAAGTTCGCGCACTGCGCTGTCGAGCGCCGAGGTCGAGAAGTCGGTCAGTTTGGGAACGGTGTAGGGCATGATCCCCGAGCAACCCTTAAGAGAATTGTCATCCTGAGCGAAGCGAAGGACCTATGCATTCTGCTGGCGCAGGCGAAATGCATAGGTCCTTCGCTTCGCTCAGGATGACACGACTAAATTAAGACTGAAAGCTGACGGCTGATAGCTGACAACTGATAGCTGAAAGTTGACATCTACGCCGCTGGGTTCGCCTTCTTTGCCTGCTCCGCCAGACTTCCAAATCCCGCCGGATCGTTCACCGCCAAATCCGCCAGAATCTTGCGGTCGAGTTCCACGCCGGCCTTCTTCAGTCCGCTGATGAACTGGTTGTAGTTCAGTCCGTTCAGCCGGGCGGCGGCGCCGATGCGCACGATCCAGATCGACCGGTACTGGCGCTTCTTCTGCTTGCGGCCGGAGTAGGCAAACTTCAGCCCGCGCTCGACCGCTTCTTTCGCCGAGCGGTAAAGTTTGGACTTAGTTAGGAAATATCCACTGGCGCGTTCAAGAATCTTTTTGCGCTTGGCGCGGCGTTTGGTTCCGCGTTTTACACGAGGCATTGCTGTTCTCCTTTTTCATTTCATCTGGCGGCTGGAGGTAAGGAGGCTTCTACCCAAACCGGGTCCCCGGAACGACGGTTTTGCCGTTCTGGGGTGGGAGTGGGATTTCTGAAGCCCGACCTCTTCACGCGCCGCTGCGGTGCATTTCGCTCCGCAGACTTGGTTAAGGGTTGTGGTCTTACTGGCCACTGGCAACTGGCTACTGTTGTTAGTACGGGATCATCCGCTTCACCTTGTGAAGGTCCGCAGCACTCACCAGCACGGAATTCCCCAGCTTTTTTTTGCGCTTCTTGGCTTTCGAGGTCAGGATGTGGCGGAGAAACGCTTTGTGCCGTTTCACTTTTCCCGTCCCGGTTTTCTTGAAGCGCTTGGAAGCGCCTTTGTGTGTTTTTAGTTTAGGCATAAAAGTCAGTTCTCAGTTCTCAGTTGTCAGTTCTCAGTTACGTCATCAGAGTTACGCAGCGCGAATCGATCGCGGTACGAAGGTTTTACTGATGACTGACAACTGATAACTGACGACTGATTTTACGCTGTCTGCGCGCCGCCTTGCGACGCGGGAGGTGCGGGCTTCGGACGAGCAGGCGGCTTTTCCTTCGCTCCGGTTTCCTTCTTCGGCGCCAGAATCAAGTGCAGCGTGTTGCCTTCTTGCCGTGGACGGAACTCCACCAGACCTTTCTGGTCGACGTCCTTGATCAGACGTTCCAGAATCTGGCGGCCCAGGCTTTGCCGCGTCATTTCGCGTCCCCGGAAGAAGATGGTCGCTTTCACCTTGTCGCCTTCGTCGAGAAAGCGCAGCACGTGATTCTTTTTGGTTTCGTAGTCGTGATCGTCCACGTTGATACGAAACTTCACTTCTTTGACCGTAATCGTCTTCTGTTTTTTCTTGGCTTCGCGCTCGCGTTTTTCGTTCTGGTACAGAAATTTCCCGTAGTCCATGATGCGGCAAACCGGAGGTTGCGCGGTCGGAGAAATTTCCACCAAGTCCAGGTTTCTTTCGCGGGCCATCTTGAGCGCCTCGAAGGGAGGCATCACGCCAATCTGTTCCCCCTCGTCACCGATCACGCGAACTTCGCGCGCCCGGATACGCTCATTCATGCGGATAAAACGCTTGTCGATACCGTCCTCCGTCTGCTGATCTGACAGGAAAGATGCTTAAAAAGTATAGCATGGGCCGACCGTGAGACCGGCCTTGACCCTTCCCCTTGAAACGGTTTACGGTTGCTGACTGTCCCGTGTCCGCTCTTCGAGAAGTGAGGGACCGCTTTACCCAGGCAGTTGCAGTTTTTCCGGAGTGGAAGAAGATGCGTGATCCCATAACCTTAAGTAGCGACGCTCCGGCGGCTACGGTGCTCGTTCGGCTGCTGGTTGGCTGGGTGTTTCTGTCTGAGGGGATTCAAAAGTTCTTGTTTCCCGAGGCTCTCGGGGTAGGGCGGTTCGTTAAGATCGGTATTCCTGCTCCTCACTTCTTTGCGCCCTTCGTCGGCGTCGTGGAAATCGTCTGTGGCTCGCTTCTGATTCTGGGATTACTCACCAGGCTCGCCGCCATACCTCTGCTCATCGACATCAGCGTCGCGATCCTTACAACGAAGATACCCATGCTGGCAAAATCCGGTTTTTGGGCTGCCATGCACGAGGCGCGCACCGACTACTGCATGTGGCTGGGCGCGCTGTTCCTTCTGATTGTGGGCGCAGGCTCGTGGTCGTTGGATGCTTATCTGTCACGCAGAGAATCCCGCACTTGACGAACTTGCCTCGGCCTTATGCCACCGCGACTTTCGGAGTGCGCAACCGCCGATACAGCCGCAGATAGTCGTCCACCATCCGTCGCGCCGTGAAGCGCTCGCGCGCCCGATTGTAGGCTCGCGTCCCGTAGAGGCGCGTGAGCTCGCGGTCTTCGTCCAGTTGGGCGAGCACTTCGTTGAGGCTCTCGGCGTTATTTCGTTCGAAGTACAAAGCCGCATCGCCCCACAGTTCGCGATACACTTCGATGTCATTCGCCACCAGTGCGCAGCGCGAGAACGCCGCCTCGATCGACGCTAGCCCCGTAGGCTCGTAGCGCGAGGTCGCCGCAAAAATCGTCGACTTGCTATAGAGCGAGCGCAGTTGCGATTCGGTCTGCGCTCCCTTCACTGAAATCTCGTGTTCCCCGGTGGAGACGCGCACGTCGGCGCGGATCGGCACCGGCGGCGCCGGAACCGGATTATCCGCTCCCACGATGCACACCGGCAGGCCGTGCGTGTGCTGGGTCAGCAATGCCACCTGTTTTCCCGTATCCCACAAGCGCCCGATCGCCAGCACCGACTCCTCCTTCGCGAGAAACGGATTGAAGTAGATCGGATTGCGTCCGGGCGGAATGATGTATCCCTCGAAATCGTCGCCGTAGGCAAGGCGCAGCATCTCTTCCATCCAGTGCGAAGTCGAGACCACGGCCTCGGCCCGCTTCAACCCCGCGACTATCGTCCCGCGATACCACTTCAGCCAGGCCGAGGCAGCGGGTTCGTGCCCGTGGATGCTCAACCACCACGTGATCACATCGCCGTGCGCCACCACTAGCCGCGGCGTCGCCACTGGCAGCGCTCCAAAACTCAGCTGATTCAAATGCAGGAAGTCGGGACGCGTGTCGCGCACGATCGCGCACAGATAATCCTCGGCCGCGTGGAAGTCCTGCTCACCTTCCTGCATCCAGTCGAGACGAAACGCGGTGGGATGATATTCGAGGCCGTGCAGCCCCTCCATCCACGCGGTCTGATGGGGAAGCGGAATTTCTCCAAAGCTGACGAGCGTAACTTGCGCCCCTTGAGTCACCAGACCCGAAACCAGTTCGCGGGAGTACGTCCACACTCCGCTGAACGTGTCAGCCGTCACCAGTACGCGCACAGAACCCTCGGGGGATCGAGGGCTGGGAACTACCCTCGGGCCTACTTGCCTTCAGTTTAGGGGCGAGGGCTGTGCCTAGGGAAGAGTTTTCTTGGGTTCCTCCGCAGCCGCGGCCGTTCTCACCTCCAGCACGGGCTTTGTTTTCCCCCAGCCAAATCGATGATCGGGTGCTCATGAGCTCCTCCTGAATGATGTCGACGAGCCCGCTGGCGGGCTTCGCCCGCCTCGACAGCTGAGGGCGGCTGTCCCTACGTGAGCCTGCAAGACCTCTCGCCTTAGCGTTTTACGGTCCGCTTCACCCATTCCGTTCCAACTGGTTGATTTCAAGCAGGATGGCTGAAATCAGCCACTTGTCTCCCCGCAACTTTTCGCCGCAATCTGAGTTTGAATGTGTAGGCGCTTCAGAAGAAACAAAAAGCTGAATCGCCTCTCGCTCCAGCGGATCGCAACCATGAATCGCCCAGCGGGACGAAAGGGGATATTCACCATGAAATACCTGAGATATGTTGCACTGCTTGCTTTACTGACGTTGCCGGTTGCGTACTCGCAGGCAGGGGTCAGGGTCGGAGTGGGGATCGGCGTCGGCGGCTATGTGGCTGGCCCGCCAGCCTGCGCTTACGGCTATTACCCGGACTATCCGTATGCTTGCGCGCCCTATGGCTACTACGGTCAGAGCTGGTTCGCGAACGGGATCTTCATCGGCGCAGGCCCCTGGTACCACGGGTGGGGACATCCATATTACGGACGCGCCTACGGCCGCGGCTTTGCGGGACGCGGCTTTGTCGGACATGGTCCGGTGGGGCGTGGTTCGGTGGGTGGTAGTTCGGCGGGTCGGCGCGGCTTCGAAGCGCGCGGCCCAGCCGCTGGTTCTCGCGGAGGGGGCCATGGAGGGTTCCGGGGCGGCCGCTAACAAATTGCACCGGAAATTTACGAACGGCTGGCATGACAAATCTGCCAGCCGTTTTTCTTTTCCAATTCATCGGCCACGCCCTCGGGGGCAAGGCGCCTGAATTCTTCCACGACTGGCAAAGGAATATCTCGAAGGACTTCTCCTTAGAAAATTAGAAAACTAGGGGGCATTAGATATGTGCAGACGGTTCGGGTTCTACCATTGAGCCCGTGGTCTCCAATTGCTTGCGGAGCTTTTTCACCAGTTCGTGAACCACTTGCAGCTTTTCGGCGGCCGCCGGGGCCAAGCCGGGGGTTTCCAGGGCCAGTTCGATGGACAGCAGCAGCACCGTGACCGTGCCACTCAGTTCGCCGTGGAGCCTGCCGATCGCCGCTTCTCGGGCCCTAACTTCCTCGCGCTGGCGGCGCTGCATGGCCGCCCGGACTTCCCGCACCAGGCGCTCCATTCCACTGATCGCCAGATTCACCTGCACCGGGATGGCGGTGCCCAGGTGCTCGAGCGTGGTCTCAGCTTCATGCGGCTCGGCTTCGAGCAGGTATCGATCGAGCACCACCGCCAGATAGCATTCTGCCCGCAAAAGTGTGGCTGCCCGCGCCAGACTTTCCGCTACGACGACCTCCTCGCCCGTAGCCTCTTTCAGCGCCGCGGCACATTCGGATGCCCGCTCGCTCGCCGTTGCAAGAAGAATCATGATGAAACCCTCTCGCAACTTCCGGGCCAATTGTTCTAGCCTGAAAATAAATGAGTTGCGGTCGGCCTTCCGCTGAACCTCCCGTTCTGGCACGAGCGCTTTGCCCGGCAGCTCAGTTTTGGGACTGGTACTCTTTCAGTTTGCGGTACAGCGTGGTCTTTCCAATGCCCAGCAGTCGCGCCGCCAGCATCTTGTCTCCATTCACCTGCGCGAGCGCGTTTAGGATGGTTTGTTTCTCCAGTTCCGCTATAGGCACGATGCCATTGCTCGGCTGGCTCATCCCCATCAATTCGACGGGCGCGCTGTAAATCTTGGTGGGAAGATCGCGCATCTGAATTTCGTGCGCGCTGCTGAGCGCACAGGCCCGCTCCAGCGAATTCTCTAGTTCGCGCACGTTGCCGGGCCAGTCGTAATTCAGCAGCGCCTTGAGTGACTCGTCCGGAATGGTCTTTTCGTTTCCTGCCTCGCGCCCGATGCGCTCAAGAAAATGCGCCACCAGCAGCGGGATGTCCTGCCGGCGCTCGCGCAAGGGGGGAATCCGCAGGGTGAGCACGTTCAGCCGGAAAAAAAGATCGCGGCGGAACGTGCCCTCAGTCACGGCTCGTTCCAGGTCGCGGTTGGTCGCGGCCAGAATCCGCACATCGATGGGAACGCGCTTCACGCTTCCCACCGGACGGATCTCCTTCTCCTGGATCGCCCGCAACAGCTTCGCCTGCAAGTCGGTCGGCAGCTCGCCAATCTCATCCAGAAATACCGTGCCCCCGGCGGCGATCGCCAGCAGCCCTTCCTTGGGATTGGTCGCGCCCGTGAAGGCGCCGCGCACGTGGCCGAACAATTCGCTTTCGATCAAGGTCGGCACGAGCGATCCGCAGTCGACCGGAATGAACGGCTTGTTGCGGAACACACCGGCCATGTGAATCGACTTCGCGACCAACTCCTTGCCCGTGCCGCTTTCGCCCAGAATCAGCACCGGGTGCGCGCTCTGTCCGGCTTTCGCGATGATGCGGTAGAGCTTTTCCATCTCCGGCGCGCGCCCGATGATGTTGCTGAACCCCTGCCGCGATTTGAGAGTCTCCCGCAGCACGCGGTTCTCCGTCCTTCGCCGCAGATGCCCGGCCACGCGCTCCAGCAGCAGACGCAGCTCCTCCATGCTGAAGGGTTTGGTGACGTAGTCGTACGCGCCATCTTTCATCGCCTGCACCGCCGACTGCACCGTGCCATAGCCGGTCACCACGATCACCAGCGCGTCGGCACGATGCTTCTTGATCGTATGCAGCGCTTCGAGGCCGCCCGCGCCCGGCAGCCGTAAGTCCAGCAGCACGGCGTCGGTGCTGGAGCTGTCGAGCAACCGGTAGGCCTGTCCGGCAGACTCGGCTACCTGCGTGTTGAATCCGAGCGATTGCGCCACCTCCCGGCACGCCTCGCGGATGGCGCGGTCCTCGTCCACGATCAGAAGGTTCAAGAAATTCGCTCCCTCGATTTGCGGGGCATGGCTTTGGCTATGACTGAGGACAGCGGCGGTCGATGCGTTGAACATGTCGAATCTCCCTGGCGATGCAGAACTTCACGAGCCCAAATTTGACGAGCAAGAAACTTCACGATGAAGAACTTCAACCACACGTTCGATCAGGGCCCTTCTGGAAAATGGTTTGTGAATCAGTCTGATTCGGGGAATGCTGATTCGAAGACTCCTCGATTGAAGCCTCGATCGCCGGAAGAAATACTTCAATCGAGGTGCCGCGTCCCAGCTCGCTCTCGACCTCGATCCTTCCGCCCGCTTCACTGACGATGCGCTCGACCGTCGCCAGGCCCAGACCCGTCCCCTCTCCCAGCTTCTTGGTGGTGAAGAAAGGCTCGAACAGCCGCGCGCGAGTCTCCGCATCCATCCCGCAGCCGTTGTCTTGCACCGCCAGCGAGACGGCGCGCCGGGCACTCCCGGGTTTAGCGCTATTAGGAAATTCGCTGGGAAATTCCCCCGCCCGCGTGATCAACCTGATCTTCCCTCCCTGCGGCATCGCATCGCGCGCGTTCAGCACCAGGTTCATCAGGATCTGCCGCAACTGCACTGGATCGGCGAGCACCAGCCCGGCGCCGGAGTCGAGCACCGAGTCGAGCACTACGACCAGTTCAATCTGCTCGCCGATCAGCCGCTGCAACAGATTTTCCGTGGAAGCCACCACTTCGTTGACCCGAATAGGGTGCGGCTCCGCGGCTTGCTTGCGCGCGATCGCCAGTAGTTGATGTGTCAAGGCAGCGCCTTGCTCGCCCGCCATGCGGACTTCTTCAACGTGCTGGTACAGTTCGCTCCGCTCCAATCCATTGTTCTCCAATCTATTGTTTTCCAATCTGTTCTCCAATCGGCGGTTCGCCAGTCCGGCGCCCTCGAATCCGCTGCTCTCAGGTCCGCCCTTCTCCAACCCAGCGCTCAGCAGGTCGCAGTACAGCAGAATTCCGGTCAGCAGGTTGTTGAAGTCGTGCGCGATTCCTCCCGCCAGCCGTCCGATGACTTCCATCTTCTCGGCTTCGCGCAGATGTTCTTCCACCCGTTTGCGCTCGGTCGCGTCCGCGAGCATCGCAATCAGGAAGGCGGGCTCGCGGCGGGCATCGCGAGCCAGCGACACCGTCAGATGTCCCCAGAACTCGAATCCGTCCTTGCGCCGGTAGCGTTTTTCGATTTCGAACGAGCCGCGCTCGCCCCGCATCAGCTCGCCCAGCCATCGTTCGTCTGACGAAGAATTGCCGGGGGAAATGTCGCGGCCAAGTTCATGGCAAGGTTCCGGATAAAGCTCACGAGCGTGCGTGCCGGCCAGTTCTTGTTGGCTGTAGCCGAGCATTCCGCTGAGCGCGGGATTCGCTTCCAGAATCCCGCCATCGAGCCGGCAAATCCCGATTCCAATCGCGGCCCCTTCAAACATCGCACGGAAGCGCAGATCGCGATCGTAATCGCGTGCCGCCGGAAATTGGGTTGCGATGTTCATGCCGACATTACTCCTGAGATTCAGACCGCCGCCCGACCCATCGCAACATCCGCTTGCGGTCCGGAGAAACCGCAAGAAAATGCTGGTAGCGACGGAACATTGCGACCTTTGCGATTCCAAGCTGGGAAAAAGCCAGCCCCAACTTTTCCGCGAATGAACCGCGCTAGACCTGATTAGGGAAAGTGTAGTGCGAATCCCCATGGCCGCTAAGTGCGCGCTGTCACATCAAATTTGTGATGATTCGGGATGAATTAAGGCAAGGCCAGGAAGGGTAATTACCTGTCGGATGGCGCGTTGATCGGGGAGAAAATCCAGCGTATTTATTGGTTTCTCAGAAGCTTACAGAAATCTCATTCCGGTCGTCCGGAATCCGCAAATCAATTCCACGTTCGTGATTGGTGGCAACTGTCGCGTTGATGTCGAGCATGTCAACCGGGACGTTGCGCTGGTGACGGTCAATGCTGACAGACAGAAGGCTTGCCGTGAGCACAAACCGCCGAGTTTCCAGTCGCTCTCCGTTTGCCAGGATGAATATGGTTGGCGGTAATACTTTGGCGTTTGCATTGGCAACGCCCGGAATTTCGATGACCTGCGCCTTGGGTACAGGACGTTCCGGTGTCCGTAGAATTGCGACTGGGGGCCCAGGCTCATTCGTCACTGCTTCAGCATCGGGTTGCTCGTACCCAAACGGCTCGTCGTACGGGAAAAAATATGGGACAAAACTGGAACCGAAGCTGTTACGGCGGTGAGAACCGCTGGGAAAGTATCTGTTTGGGAAGCCGCGCTGCCAGGCAATGCCTGAGCGAACACGCTGTCCGGCAGCATTCCCGTGAAATGCCGGCGCTGCCCGCTGTGCTTGCAGAGACCCGTTCAGAACGGAGGCGACCAGCAGCGTAAATAAGGCTGCTCTCGGCATGCAGATATTATACCCGAGCCGGAGCCATGTGGCAGCGGGCAGCCGCTCGCCAGGCACCACCCACCGCCCTCGCACTCCTTGATATTCTGATTGGGGGAAACATGCCTTTCCGCGCCAATCGCATCGCCGTCATCCTGCTGGTGCTCGGCCTCCTCTGCGCCTGTGGCCGTCCGCCCGCTGACAACGCTTCGAACTCTGGCGATTCGCAGAAGCTGCCCTTCGATCGCCAGCCGCGTTCGACCGGCATTTTGCCCAGCCAGTCGCTGATTCCATCCGCCACGAAACTGCCTGAGGGAACGCCCATCCCGATTCGGCTGCAGAGCGCGCTTTCGAGCGCGTCGTCGCATGCGGGAGACACCTTCAACGCAACCATCGATGAGCCGGTCGTGATCGACGGCCAGACGCTCGTTGCCCGCGGCACACTTGCGACCGGCCGCGTGCTCGAAGCCAAGCCCGCCGCAAGTTCTCGCGGGAGTTCTCGCGAAAGTTCGCTCGAACCGGGCTATCTGCGGATCGTGCTGGTGAGTTTGAACGTCGGCGGCAGGCCGGTCATGATCGAGACCTCCAGCATCTTCGCCAAAGGCGGCTCCCGCGAGGAACGAAACCCCGCTACCGGCAAGGCTTCTGGCGACACTACGAAAGATCGGGATAGAGATGTCGTGTTCGGCATCGATCGCCGTCTCAACTTCCGTCTTGCCCAGACCGTTGACCTGCAATAATCCTGACCTGCAAAAAGCAGTATGACTCACTGTCGAGCCCTGGACTTGAGATCGACTTCTGTGCAGGACAGACGTTTCCCAGTTGACCTCCAACATGGGAGACATGCTCGGAAGTGAGCTTTCTTGAACAGATTTCGATGTCTCCGTAATGAGAAAGTTCTGCCAGAACCATTTGCGAGCGGGACGCAGTCTGCAGTTATGGTTCGTCCGAAAATCGGCCCTCAATCCACGCAACCCGCGTCAAAAAAGCATCACCGGGCAAGCGAGGGATTAGGCCAAAGGAATCACCATGCATATTCGTTTCATTCGTACGCTGTTGTTCGCGCTCGTCGTGCTGTCGATGTCGGCAGCATCGTTCGGGCAAATCGGCGTGGCCATTAGGATCGGCCCGCCGCCGCTGCCCGTCTATGAGCAGCCGCTTTGTCCAGGCGACGGTTATATCTGGACCCCCGGGTACTGGGCCTACGACTACGACATCAGCGACTACTACTGGGTGCCGGGCACCTGGGTGCTGGCGCCGGAAGTCGGCTTCCTGTGGACTCCAGCCTACTGGGGTTGGGGCGGGGACGGTTTTGTTTTCTATGACGGCTACTGGGGTCCGCACGTAGGCTTCTACGGCGGGATCAATTACGGCTTCGGCTATTTCGGTGAGGGTTACGAAGGCGGCCGTTGGGACGGCGGACACTTTTTCTACAACCGTTCCGTGAACAACATAAACATCAGCAACATTCACAATGTTTACG
>Ga0208191_1001675_pt1 | contig 10589 bp, 9 predicted proteins | sample June2015DPH_13_5_FD_184709 | JGI IMG/M metagenome (GOLD analysis project Ga0208191, IMG submission 184709) | Peatland microbial communities from SPRUCE experiment site at the Marcell Experimental Forest, Minnesota, USA - June2015DPH_13_40... | ecosystem: Environmental > Terrestrial > Soil >... | reverse complement strand
ATCCACCTTCGGCTCGCACACCTAAGGTGGATGCGATTTTATGCACAAAGACTGCCCACGTTGGAGCTCGCCATGCCAGCCTTGAGCTACGAGACTCGCTCCGCTCCCTTACCAGCCCAAGCTCGTTGCCAAACGAGGTCAAGGCGAATACGCGAATGTGGGCTTCCGCCATTCATGATGGAAATCACTGGCCGTACGCGAAGTGAGCACGGCGATTTTGCTGCCAGCACGCTTCGTTGTGTTCGGTACAAATTGGCTTTTCCTTGCCGTAGCTGATGGTCTTAATCGAGCTGGCAGGAACCCCAAGTTTCACCAGCGCCTGCTTGACCGAATTGGCCCGGTTTTCACCAAGCGCTATGTTGTACTCGACGGATCCGCGTTCGTCGCAGTGACCCTCCAGGGTGAATCGGATGTTGGAGTGGCTCTTGAGGAAGGCTGCGTCGGCCTGTAGGGTCGATTGATCCGACGCTCTCAGCTCATAGCTGTCGTAATTGAAGTACAGGTCCTTCACACTGCGGGCAAACAACTCCTGCTCGGCAGCGGACTGAGCTGCGGTCACGGGCGGCGGGGGTGAGGTCACTGTGACGCGGGCGGTTGCTTCCTGCTTTCCGCCGTCCCCTTTCGCGGCAAGACGGTACGTGGTTGAAGTGGAGGGCGTCACCAACTGCGAGCCGCTGGGGCCTACACGCCCGATGCCTTCCAAGGTTACCTCGGTGGCGTTTTGAGTCGTCCACGAGAGCGTGCTTGACTGGCCTTGCTGAATGGCGGCTGGGTTCGCCGTCAATGATGCAGTTGGAGCCTGGACTGCCGGTGGAGGCGGCGGCGGAGCAGGTGCCACCTTCTTCTTGCAAGCCGAGATCGTCAATATCGCCGCCACTGCCAGCACAACCACTGTGCACTTCATTCGATATGCCTTCACTTCAATCCTCCTCATGCGAGAGACTCGCGAATAAATTGCTGCAGGCTTTCGAGAATTACTTCCTTCGTCGAAGACTGCGGAACAGGTGTATTACAGGCAATGAAGTCGCTGTACAAACAAGCGAGTTCACAGCAATAAACATAGGAAAAGTTCTGTACCACTCACACCCGATCTGAACATCCGGGTTCTTGCAAGGAAACGCTAGCGCCGACGCCAACAAACCTGGGAATGAAAACACGTTCAAAGGGATTCTCCACGACGCGGCCGACTCAAAGGCCAGATTCCAACTCCATACTGCAAGACAAAAACCTATCGTCGCAGTCGCCCCGAACAGTAACGCGAGCGTTAGGCTTCGCTTCATGATCCGATCTCCGCAGACCCAAGGGTCTGACGAGGCATCAGCGAAAAAGTCGGGCATGGAATCGAGGGCGGTTGTCGTACATGTGTCGAAGCAAATGACAATCCGTCACATGGATTTCCATGCCCTTGAAAAGTTGCAAGTGAATCAGGACTGGCCCGGGGGAAAAGGCTAACAGCGCAGACTGAAGGGTGCTAAATCATGACCGTCGCACCCGGGAAGAACCGGGGTGACAGTCATTGAACAGGCAGGTAACTGAAGCAACGCTATGAGCAACGAACTGCATAGCAGCATCAGGAGTGCTTGAACTGCGGCGGCAGCCCGAAAAGCAGTCGCGGGCCCGTTCGTCACGGTGAATGGTCCGCAAGCAGCCGGAAAAAAGAGAACGAAAAGAGTCCCGAGCATCGCCAGCAAAGCTATCGTGCCGATTCGAGACATCGTCTCTTACCCCAGAGCAATTCAGAGCTCTCAGGTAGGATAACCTGACATCGAACCAGAATGCCAGAATATTGTCAAAAATGCAGATTGCGATCGTTTCCCAAAAGACAACGGACGCTGGGAGCGTGAAACGTCCGGCATAAACCTTAGGGCCAGCTTTTGGGACCGAAGTTTTCGGTAAGACTAAGAAGTTGTATGCGCTCAAGCAACGGGTTGCCGCCGGTGGAGTATTCGCGCGAATCCGCCATGGAACTTCGACCACGCACCGCGAAAGGTCGCCGATTCTTGTTTCGGCACACCGAGGGTCTTAGTTAGGGGCGAATTTCTACGGGAGTACGGTCTGGAACAAGCCGCCAGATCTCTTCGATTTCCGAATCGGTGACGGCTATGCAACCGGCGGTCCAATCGTAAAGATAATGCTTTGTTCCCAATGACCTGAACTCGCCGCCTAGGCCGTGAATCATGATATCGCCGCCGGGGCTCATGCCCCGCTTCCGGGCCTGTTCTTTATCGGCTTCCCCAGGATAAGAGATATGCAAAGCCAGATGAAACCTGCTTGCGGGATTACGATAATCGATCCGATAAAGCCCTTCTGGTGTCTTATCGTCGCCCTCTAGCCGCTTTGGTGCCAAGCCACCACTCCCAAGCGCCACCGAATAGGTCTTTACTATCTGATCTTCACTAAGCAGCAGCAACTTATGCTTTTTCTTGAGAACCAAGATGTGGTCAACCTTCGGCTGCGTAGAAGCGTGTGCGGATAGCACTAGTATTAGCAGCAACCCATAAATCTTCCAATGCCGAATCATCGCCCAGCAGTATACATTCTTCTGCATCGTTGCGGTCGGGCTGTTTACGAATATTGAAAGGGAGTGCGGATGTGCAGTCACTATCTGCTTCTGTGTGGACCCGATTTTGATATTCTGGCCGACACAGAATGTTTACTTTTCGAATTCAGGTGGAATATCGGAAACTGTGATTCCGATTTCGGGTTATTCTATTTGATAGCGGTTGTTGGGAGTCCTGATAATGTTGTCTCGGAACGGCCGAATTGCCTTGCTGGCGGTGATCGGGATTCTCCTCGTCTTTTTTTTCCCCGCAACCTGCGGTCCGTTCAGCGCCACGAATGGACCTGCAACCGCATTTCGCGCCCTAGCCGCGGTATGCTGCCTGTTTGCAGCAATTGGCGCAGCGTTGCTCGTAGTTTCTACGCTGCGGTGCGAACTCGTTCGGCGGTCTAAGAGGACCGCCGACCATATGAACTACGATCCTGCACTTTTCGCTCTCCGCTGTTAGATTCCAACCTCTCCGTTTTCGAAGCTGCTTTGTTATTCCCCTTCCCCGAGGAGGAGTGTATGAGCGCTCGTGTTCTGCGGCTTGCAGGTCTGTTTTTAGCCCAGTCTGCAGCTTTCGCGACTGATAGCAGACCATGAATCATAAGAGGGGCGTTCTCAAGCCCTTCCTTAAGGACGCAGCCGAGCACAACGAATGAACCAGTCATGCGTAAGCGTTCGGAATGGCTGCGTGATCACAAAGGAGTGCAATCTTGTTTTTGCGAATTCATTGCCTATTGCTTGCTCTCATTCTCGTCACGGGTTGTTTTGCGTATGCTAACAGCTCGTTCGATCTTTCCGGACCTCGGATGGAGGTGAACGTAACGCGAGCGGGCAGGACTCTCCCTATCTCCAATATGCCCAATTTGCAACCGGGAGATCGACTCTGGATACACCCCGCGTTCCCTGACAACGAGACCGTGCATTACGTGCTGGCGGTTGCTTTTCTTCAAGGAGCCACCAATCCGCCACCGGACAATTGGTTTACAAAAGCCGAAACATGGACGAGGCAAGTACGTAAACAAGGTATTGTTATTATCGTTCCTGAGCATGCGCAGCAGGCTCTTTTTTTTCTCGCCCCGCAAACGAAAGGCGCGTTCGGCACCCTGCGCTCGGCAGTACAGGGAAAGCCGGGGGCTTTTGTGCGCGCAGCACAGGACTTGAATCTCGCCAGTCAGAGCCGTTTACGTTGGGACAAGTACGTAAATGCTATTGGCGATGGTTCGGCAAAGGATCCAAAAGTACTTCATGAGCGCTCCACGTTGCTCGCGCGCAGCTTGAAAATCAAGATTGATGAAAAATGCTTCGACAAGCCGAGTGAACAGCAAGCACCCTGCCTTATGGAGAACTCCGCCCAAGTGTTCATGGACGGTGGGCATGGACAATCCATGCTGGCGGCGTTGGCCACAGGGCCAGAGGTTGATCTACTGGGAGCTGTGAGTGCCACGAAGCAGGGTGGCGGGGGCGCCTATAGTCCCTATATCGGCGTGGTCGTCGATATGGTAAAGGTAATGGAAAGCCTCCATACAGCTCAGTACCAATATATTCCGGCACTTGCGTTGCCCCAAAATGAGCAGCTGAATCTGAAGCTCAACAATCCGCCGTCGTTCCACAAGCCACAATCTGTGCTGGTTGTCGCCTTGCCACCAGTAAAAGCGGTTCCTCCACCTGTCCTTTCCCCAGTCGAGCCAAAGCAGGTGTACTGCATGCAGAATCCATCGCTCGCATTGGCGGCAGATGGCGCGCCGTTAGTTTTCGCAACTGACATTGCATACGGTTTCACGCTCCACGTTCAGAACAAGGCGGGCAAGAGCTTAGACCTTGCTGTAAAGCCAGATCCGTCACGCGGCGGATTTGTGATAGAGGGGAGCCTGCCGAAGCTGGAGGAACTCGGCCCCAACGCAACAGGCACACTGCACGGAAGCTGGGGATATGAAAACTTTGTAGTTCCGACCTTCCATTTGACAAATGCTTCTGAGGCCGCTCATTGGGGACTCTCCCCCGAGGACGAGAGCGCTCTGGTTATCGGCAGAGAAGACATATTCCATTTGCATTCGGGGCTTGTCGCCTGCGTCGAGGACATCGTGGTCAAGGATCAGCATGGCAAGCCAGCCAAGATAAGCTGGAAGATAGTTGCGCCCGAGGACATCGAAGTGAAGCTATCTCTGGCGGGTGCAGAGCCCGGCACAGCGACGCTAGCAATAAAACAATTCGCATCGCCGACACCGACCGAGGTACCTCTGCACACATATGTCGAGGAGGTCCATTTAGACCAGTTCACAATTCATGCCGGTGACCAGCAAGGGGTACTGAAGGGAGCCCGACTCGATCAGGTCGCTAGCCTTGAAATCAACGGCGTGCGCTTTCTGCCAGCAGGTTTAACACGCGTCGAAAAGCTGGATCAGCTTAGTCTCTCAGCGCAGAATGCGAAGTCGCCGGATTTTGAGCCAGAGCAAAAGCTCACGACCAAAGTGACTCTGAAGGACGGACGTGTGCTGAAACTTCAGACCACGGTTGGGCCACATCGGCCCAAACTAACTCTTGTCAATAAGCGCATTCAGGCCGCTCAGTCTGCAATTCGCCTCGGAAGCTCGGACGACCTGCCGCTGGATGGCCGAATCTCTTTCTTCGTGAAGTCTCAGATACCCACGACATTTTCGCACGATGAGAAAATCGAAGTCGCCAGTGCGGACGGTTTCTTCCATTCCGTCTTGAGCATGGCGGACAAGAATCTTTCATTGCAGGACTCGCAGACGGCGGTAGCTATTCTTGATCCGCTCAAGAGCTTTGGTGATTCTGCCTTTGGATCTCTACAATTCAGGCCCGTGACCGTAGATGGTACGACGGGTGACTGGCAACCGCTCGCACATCTTGTCCGGGTTCCACATCTCAAAGAGGTGCGATGTCCGGAAGATCCTGAAAAGCAATGTACTTTGAGCGGAGAACTGCTATATCTGATCGACTCTATTGCCTCGGATCGGAACTTTGCGCACGCGGTGACGGTACCATCGGGCTTTGCAGACACGACCTTGGCGGTGCCGAGACCAAACGGAACTGTTCTGTACGTGAAACTTCGAGACGATCCCTCTACAATCAACACGGCTGTTCTTCCAGTCCTGCCTGATTAGCAATGAGGACCGAATTCTTAATGAGAAGCGCGCCGGAAGCACATCTAAATTCAGGTAAGGGCTTCACCACCGTCACCGGAGAGCAAAATGAGTAAACGGGCAAGCCCCGGCCATCAATTGTTATCGGAAGCTCTCTGGTCGCGCTGGATTGCACTTCTTCAACAACGCGAGGAGCAGGTGTTTCTGGTTCTGACGCTGCTGATTGGCGCCCTGACCGGACTCGCCGTTGTCGCATTTATCGTTCTGACCGAACGGTTGGGAATGCGACTCTACCCGGTCGGTAGCGCCGGCTGGCGGCGCGTGCTGATCCCGGTGGCCGGATCTCTGGCCATGGGCTACCTGCTATACCGCTATTTTCCGAACGCCCGGGGCAGCGGCGTGCCTCAAACCAAGGCTGCTCTTTACGCACGTGATGGTTTCATCTCGCTGCGCACCGTCTTAGGCAAATTCGGCTGCACCGCGGCCACTCTCGCCAGCGGAATTCCGCTCGGCCGCGAGGGGCCGTCCGTTCAAGTCGGTGCTGGAATCGCCTCAGTCCTCGGTCGCGCACTCGGATTACGTCCGGAAAAGGTGAAAGCCCTGATCCCCGTGGGAGCAGCCGCTGCCATCGCCGCGGCGTTCAACACGCCCATGGCGGCCGTACTGTTTGCGCTGGAAGAAGTAGTGGGAGATATGCACGCGCCGGTTCTGGGATCGGTGGTGCTGGCATCCGCTACTTCCTGGGCGATGTTGCGTCTGCTGCTGGGCAACAACCCGTTGTTTCACGTGCCGCAGTACGAACTGGTCCATCCGCTGGAATTCGGCATTTACGCGGTTCTGGGCGTCGCTGGTGGTTTTCTGTCCGTAGCCTTCACCAAGCTTTTGTTGGGGATGCGCGAGCGCTTTTTGCTCTTGCCAAGAAACACTCGCTGGTGGCATCCAGTGGCGGGCGGCGTAGTGGTCGGCCTAATGGGCTGGTTCGTACCCCAGGTTCTGGGCGTGGGATACAGCTACGTCGGTGACGCTCTGAACGGCACGATGGCGTTGAAGTTGATGGCGCTGCTGGTGGTGCTCAAATTATTTGCGGTTACTGCCAGCTACGCCTCCGGCAATGCTGGTGGAATCTTCGGTCCGAGTCTGTTTCTTGGCGCAATGCTGGGCGGCGCTGTCGGTACCGTGGCCCATCACTTGTTGCCGACCTACACTGCCATGCCTGGGGCTTACGCACTGGTTGGCATGGGAGCACTCTTCGCAGGCATTGTGCGCGCTCCCATGACATCCGTGCTGATGATATTTGAGATGACCCGCGATTATTCTGTCATCGTGCCGCTGATGATCGCAAACCTTGCGAGTCTTTTCATCTCCTCGCGATTCCAGAAACAACCGATCTATGAGGCACTGGCGCGTCAGGATGGCATTCACTTGCCGAACCACAAGGAACGAGAGGAATTCGGCCAACGCAAGGTGTTTGACGTGATGCGTAATGACGCGGAGACCCTACTGGCACAAATGAGCGTTCATGAGGCGGTCGAACGCGTCTCCTCCAGCCAATTCCGTGCCTGGCCGGTGCTGGACGAAGGAAGCATGGTCGGTGTTTTGAGCCGAACCACACTGGAGAGTGCCCTTGGCGGCGGCAGAGCAGAGCAGAACCTGATCGATCTCTTCGAAACGCTCGAATTTCCTCATGTCCACAAAGACCACGCCTTGCATCAGGCGCTGGAACGTATGAGCTATGCCCACGTTGACCTGTTGCCGGTGGTCAACCGGGCAGATATTCACCAGTTGGAAGGCATCGTAACCCTGCGAGACGTGCTGGATTCGTATGGCGTGGACTCCAGCGGCTCAGCGTAAGATATCAAACATCGGCCTAGTTTCCACTATCTAGCGGCCGGCAGGAACATTTGCGCACCATTGCCGGGCTCATCCAGTTGTCGCTGCTTTTGATCTGTGCAATTTTCATAATCTTAATGACCGATCCGAAGCAGCAGCTCGATACCAGACACGGATAAATATCGTATTATTTCGAAACGGGACTGCAGCAGCGCATTCGAAGCAGGTAATTCCACATGAATTCGACGAACTTCTACTGTCCCCATTGCCGCAGAAGCCTGAGCAGGGGTACTGCCGCGCAGTACATAGCTTTCGGAAGTCCAACAATGACCTGTCCGGCGTGCCTTGGCGAAATCGATTCGAAAGCCATTATCGCCGGTGTGTACGACCGCCTTCCCGGCGCGGGAAAGTCCTGGACCAGGATCGTCGCCTACGCGGGGGAGTATTGGACCAGCACCGTTGCCTACGCGAAAGAGTCCTGGACCAGCATCGTCTCCTACCTCCTGCTTACAGGCGTAACCCTCCTGCTGATGGCGAATAGTGTTTCTTTCTGGCTGGCTCTGCTGAGCGGCTTTGTCGCGATGAGCCTGTTTGAGTTTGTGGCGAGGAAGATCTGGAAGTAGCCACAGCTTTGCGGTATTTTTGAGTTTTCAGTGGGCTGGCCACCAGGGAAACTGGACGGAGTATTTGTACGCTACGGCGTACAATCTTATTGCTTTCGAAGTCAAAGAGAAACTTGCGGTTGGAGGAAAGATGGCGGACATTGCTTATGTTTCGGAAGTTGACCTGGAACGAGTTGCCGGCCCTCTTCGAGTAGCTCACCTGCCGGGCGAGGCGAATCCGGTTTATTTCAGCACTCACGGGTCGGTAGCCAAACACTACGGGGTGAACCCGGAGAATCTCAAGGAAACGCACGCAACGACTCTGGACTATATCGTCGCTGCGACCGCGGGTTGACTGTTGGGCACATTTGCCGGCGCGCTGGCAGCGCGCAAAATCGAAGTTGATAACGGGAAGGTAAAAGCTCACGCTCGCGGCGAAGTGGAAAACGAAGGCGGAACGCTAATTATTCGTCGCATCCACGTTCACCTCAAACTCGCAGCGCCCGAATCGGCCCGGGAAACCGTGGAACGCGTTCACGGCATGTACGCAGAGAAATGTCCGATTTACCGCTCAGTGACTCCCGCGATACAGATTACAACCAGCTATGAGCTGATGGCGGGCATGACGGCCGATTGAAGGGTGTCATCGTGGCGCAGCGAAGGATCTGCCGTTCGGAATCGTGGAAAGCAGATCCTACGCTGCAGCTAGAGCGGTTTCAGAGTAGGTGTATCCGTAGCTAGGCTTCAAATGCTCTTATTGCGATCCGCAGAGCAGCCGGGGCTGCGATCGCATATCCCAGTGACTCCGTGCCCCAAATGCTCGATCTTCTGGGAAACGGAATTTCGAAACGCGAGGGTTGAGGGCGAGTTCTGCGCCACCTAGCCGCGCGCCGTATTAGCTGACGCCGCCGCCAATGGTATATTGAGAATTGACTGAAAGGATATCTCAATTGACCTACGATGTGCCGGAAGACCTGGCAGAAAAAGCTGTGATCATGCGGGAGTTTGGACGGCGGCGAGCCGCCGGGGAACCGGTCTCCGATGAGTTGTACGCCAAGCACGTAAGCGCAACCAACGACCGCTACACCACTGGGCCGGACCCCGGCCAGCACATTCCGGATTTCGCCTTGCCGGATCAGTACGGTGTTTTGAGATCACTCACGAATCTCGCCGGGCCCAACGGCTTGCTACTGGTCTTTCACCGTAGCGCCGGCTGGTGACCATACTGCCGCTCCCAACTGGTCGAGTTGGAACAATCACGGTTGATGGTGTAAAAGAATGGCGTGCGGATTGCGGCCGTCAGTTACGATTCCCAAGACGTACTCAAAGAATTTGCGGAAAAGCACGGAATCGGTGGGCAAGTTTTTACCTATTTGCAGCAGCGTTCCTGAACTTCAGCCAACTGGCGAGGCTAGGCTTAGCGGCAAATTCACCACGTGTTTCCCTCTCCCATTTGAGCAGCTCTCGGGGAACGCCTATCTTGCGCCACGCCGAGGTCACCAGGAGTTGGCTTGCTCGTAGTCCTGCGGAACTTCCGAGGCCGTTGTAAATAGGGCTGCCTTGGCGGCAGCCCTGCCCAGTCGGTGGCGAGGTTGGCCTGCTACTCGCAGACGTCCTCGATCGGACCCACGGCCAATGCCGCCGAATACAGAGCCACCGCATCGGCTCCGGGCAATGGCAGGCTCTTTGCGACCGCTGGCGCCGACGCGCGAGGCGTGACTTTGCGGCCGTCGTGGTAAATCACCACCAGCGTCTTCGTGTTGCTGATGTTATCCAGCGGGTTGGCCGCCAGCACGACCAGGTCGGCGCGATTGCCTTTCTTCAGCGTCCCGCGGTCCTTGATGCCGATCAACTTGGCGGTATCGCCGGTGGCGATGGTGATTGCCCGCAACGGCGTCATGCCCGTGCTGACCATCAACTCCAACTCGTTGTGCTCCGCCCAGCCGGGTATCCGGCTCGGAGGGGCTGCTCCTGAGTCGGTGCCAAAGCCGAGCTTAACCCCAGCGTCATTGAGAGTCTTGTAGTTCTTCAAGGCCTGCGCGAGTGCAGCCCTGCATTTGGCCACAATGGGATTGGCATCGGTCTTGGCCTTGTACTCGGGATCGCTGAAAATCGCCTTAACCTCGGGAGACAGTGCCGCGTTCAAGAACTGGTTCTGCCGCCAAGTCGCGTTGTCGGCGAAGTAGAAGAAAGACTGGTCCACGCTGAGGGTCGGGATGTACCAGGTTCCCTTAGCTTTCATCGACGAAATAAGTTCCTGGTCGACTGGTAGGTCGCGGATACTGTGTGCCAGCACGTCAACGTTGTCGACCACCAACTGCTTGGCGTCGGCGAGATAGAAGACGTGGGCTGCAACCTTCAACTTGTTCTTGTGCCCCTCGTCTATCACGGCCTTATAAACCCCCGGGTCCATTTTCGGGAATTGCCCGAAGCCGTCGTCGACCCAGATCTTAAGGAAGGCAGGATGCCGTGCGGCAGCTTCGCGAACCAGTTTTCGCGCCTCTT
>Ga0208191_1001673_pt1 | contig 10591 bp, 10 predicted proteins | sample June2015DPH_13_5_FD_184709 | JGI IMG/M metagenome (GOLD analysis project Ga0208191, IMG submission 184709) | Peatland microbial communities from SPRUCE experiment site at the Marcell Experimental Forest, Minnesota, USA - June2015DPH_13_40... | ecosystem: Environmental > Terrestrial > Soil >... | reverse complement strand
CTTTTTCAGCGACTCATGGAACGATCCGATATTGACTGCCGCCTCGCCGAAAAAGCAGAGCGTGACGCGCGGCTGCTTAAGGTACTTGGAGGCAAAAGCCGCCCCAACCGCAAGCGGGATCTGACCTCCCACGATGGCATGTCCCCCCAGGAAGCGCCGGCGTTTGTCAAAAAGGTGCATCGACCCGCCTTTACCCTTCGAGACGCCACTCTGCTTCCCACACAACTCCGCCATCACCTCGCCCGGGTCCATTCCCCTCACCAAGGCGTGCCCGTGCTCACGGTAGGACGTCAGGATGTAGTCATCAGGTTCGAGCGTCGAAATTGCTCCCGCCGCCACCGCCTCCTGGCCGATGTACAAGTGGCAGAAGCCGCCAATCTTTCCCAACGTGTAGAGTTCCGCCGCCTTTTCCTCGAAGCGGCGAATCAGGAGCATTTGTTCAAGCAGGGTCTTTAACAGCGCAGGGTCTTCTCGCCGCGCGCGCTCTTCCAGGGTCTGTGCCGGTGGGTGGTCCGGTCCACAGAAAAGCTCGGTTAGGTTCGCGGTGTTCGAGCCCACATCCGACGGTTGCATCAAAGTCCTCCACGTGAACGCCATACTTCCCCTGCAACGGCAGAGCAGGAAGTCGCTGCTGCAACAAGCGGTAGCACGGAAATCACTAACACTTCCATGATATCCTCTCTATCTTAGCTGGATTTTCGAATAAGAAAAGGCCTAAGGACCCTGATCCCAGGCTCGCGTCAAAGTCCGCGAAGTTCCCCGAAGGGGAACAAGATCATTAGTCCCGCAGTCGCGGGATGAAACCTACGGACAAGGAGCCAAGAGATATTCGACCCCGAAGGGGTCGAACATCCACGGACGACGCTTCCCGTGGGTTTCACCCCGCGACTGCGGGACTAATGACCTTCGGCCCCTTCGGGGCAGGCCCGCCGACGGGACTTTGACGCGACCCTGACCCTGAATCTGGAAACTGAGGAGTATTAGGGCTCCCCCTAAAGTGTTACCGGGTCGGTGCCGATACCCTAAGAAGGGGGAATGCAACGACGAAGGTTCTTTGCATCAACGCAACTGGGCATGTTGGGCACCCTATCCTCGCTCTTTGACCCAGTTGAATGAGAAAAATCAAGCTGCCCACTGCCTTTGCTTGACCTGTCACGTGATTGGAGCTAATGTTAAGATCATTGGAACGATAGGGCGGTGCAGTGCTTTTGGTGCACAGACAAGTAGCTATTTGCATACGATGTGCAGACGAGAGTCGAGGGTTGGCTTAAGGAGCGCCCATGTTTCGAAGATTTGGATTCGGCTCCTTCTCTGTCAGCGTGCTGGCATTTGTTTTCAGCTTCAATTTTGCTTCCGATGTAGAGGCTGGCGTTGGTACAAGAGAGGTAACACTGACCCCTTCCGTGATCGCTGAGGCACCTCGCACTGCAAACCCGAAAGTACTATTACGTTCTGAGGCGTCCGGGTGTAGGTTACCGGCAGGGCGGAAAATGAAAGCGGAAATCCCAGTTCACACAAGGAGTATGACGGAAAAGGCTCGTTATTGACCACACAATTTAAATTGAGTACCATCATAGCCGCCTCTCAAAAGGAGAGATTCGGCATTCTCGAGAGCCAAAGGAGCCAACTCATGAACCAATCAGGAAAAAGCTATGGAGGGGCAGTTCTACGAGGACTGTATGTGCTGCTGTGTTCGGCCATGCTCCTCTTCGTCATGGAAACCCAGGCGCAGGCACAGTCCATGTCGACGCGTCACGTGCGTCAAGAGGTAATAAGCGGGGAGGCGACGTTCTTGAACTGGCTGCCCGCTACTCAGTCCTTGCGCCTGAACATCGCTCTTCCCCTGCGCAACGAGTCAGAGCTGGACGATCTGTTGCAAGAACTCTACGATCCCCAAAGCCCCTCGTTCCATCAGTTCCTTAGCGTGCCGGAGTTCACTGAGCGGTTTGCTCCCACCGAGGAGGATTACGCCGCGGTGGTTCGTTTCGCAGAACAGAACGGCTTGACGGTGACCGGCACCTTCCCGAATCGCATGGTCGTGAATGTCACGGGGTCGGTGGCGGATATCGAGAGTGCTTTCCAAGTGACCATGGGCCTCTATCAGCACCCGACTGAACCGCGCACATTCTACTCGCCGGACCGGGAGCCATCGCCGGACCTGCGGGTGCCGCTGTGGCACATTTCGGGCCTGGATAATTTCTCGATCCCGCATCCCGCCAGTCTGAGGAGAGATGCGGCAGCGAAACCCGGCCAAACCGGCGGCTCAGGGCCCAGTGGATACTTTATCGGCAGCGACATGAGGGCGGCCTACTATGGCGGAACTGCTCTCACCGGTAAGGGCCAGTCAGTCGGGCTGCTTGAATTCGCAGGTTACAACATTACTGACGTCAACAATTACTTCGCCAAGGTCGGGCAAACGCGCACCGTCGCTGTGAACGGCGTCTCGACGGATGGATCCAGCCTGAGCTGCACGAAGCGCTGTGATGATACCGAACAGGCGTTGGACATCGAAGTGGCGATCTCCATGGCGCCGGGCTTGAGCTCGGTGATCGTCTACGTGTCCGATACCAGCGATGTCAGCATCTTTAACAAGATGGCATCGCAAAATGCTGCCAAGACATTGAGTTGCTCGTGGGGCTGGAGTCCGGCCGACCCAACCAGTGACGACACCATATTCAAGGAGTTCGCGGCGCAGGGGCAGAATCTGTTTGTGGCATCCGGCGACAGCGGCGCGTACGGGAACAGGTCCCGTTATGTTTACCCGGCGGACGATGCCTATGTCACATCGGTGGGCGGCACGGACCTAACTACCAGTAGCGCGGGTGGCCCTTGGAAATCGGAAACTGCCTGGAGCGACAGCGGCGGTGGGATTTCTCCAAACAACATCGCGATTCCCAGCTACCAGAAGACCGCGGGAGTTATCACCACGGCCAACAAAGGATCCAAGACTTTGCGGAATTCCCCGGACGTTGCCGCCGAAGCGAACACGGACAATTACATCTGTTACGACGGCACCTGCGAGGGAGGGTGGGGCGGAACCAGCTTTGCGGCGCCTCGGTGGGCCGCCTTTGTGGCGTTGGTTAATCAACAGTCTGTCGCCAACACCAGCCCCCCGAAGACTGTCGGCTTTATCAACCCGGCTATTTACACGATTGGCCTGGGGTCGAGCTATTCCACCGCCTTCCATGACATCACCAGCGGCAGCAATAGCACGTATTCGGCAGTGAAGGGCTACGACTTGGTCACTGGCTGGGGCAGTCCGAATGGCACTGGCCTTATCAACGCTCTAGTACCGTAGCGGTCGGGGTCAAATCACGTCGGCGTGAGGACAGTGAATCTGTGCAGGCTGTCGCACACATTTTTGCGCTATCGCCCTTTTCGACTTTCGGCCCTCGACTGCGTCAGGAGGTTTCAATTTGCTACCCTCTCCCCCTTGGGGGAGAGGGAGGTCCCGCCCTGCGGGACCGGGTGAGGGGGTCACCCCGGAACGAATTGCACAGGTAAGCAGGACAACGCCTCGCTTGCATCATTCGTAGCGAAGAGCCTGCACGGGATCCAGCCTGGCGGCGCGCGCGGCCGGATAGAGCCCGGAGATCATGCTGATCACGATGGCAAAACCAATCGCTCCGGCAACCAGCCACCACGGAACCGCCCAAAGTTCCTCGGAGGGCAGGTTTTGACGGTGCAGATAGACGTTCGCGCCGGCGTTGATCAGCCGGCCCATCGCCCAGCCCAGTGCCACCCCCAGCATCCCACCCACCAAGCCCATCACCGCGGCCTCAGCAAGGAAAAGTTTCTTGACGTCCCCGTCGCTGGCGCCGATCGCCTTCATGATTCCGATTTCGCGCCGGCGCTCGAGGATGGCCATCACCAGCGTATTGACGATCCCGAGCGCGGCCACCGCCAGCGCCAGGCTGCCGAAGATCCCAAGAAAGAGGTCGAGCACGGCGAAAAAGCGCTGCAGGCCGCGCGTGGCGTCGAGAATCGAGAAGGTGCTGAAACCCATCTTCCGGATGGCGTCCTGCACCGACTCGACTCTGTCCGCACTGTTCACGCGCACGCTGAGGCTGAGATACGCGGGCACATTCGCAAAGTCTGGCTCGCTGCCGCGCAGCCCAGAGGGTAGCATGACATGGAGTTTCTCCACCATCTGAAGCGGGATGAACACCCGGGCGCCCGAGGCGCCGCGCATGCCCTCGGGGTCCTGGTCGGTGACGGCGACGATGCGCAGCTTTCTCTCGCGCGGTACGACCGAGAAGGCCGCCATCACGGGGTGCTGGGGCGCATCCTTTAGGGCGCCGGAGCGATCGCCCGCGCCGCCGCCCTCTTCCGCCGGCACCGGCTTCGATTCTGGCGCCGCCGGTGACGGCACCCGCTCCGCGTAGCGCAGCGTCAGTTCCTTCCCAATCAACGCCTGTGTCTGGCCGCTCAGCTTGGAACTGGATTCCCCCAGCTTCTGGCGAATCCCCAGAAGTTCGTCCGCGAACTGGATTTGCAAGATGGCTTCGTCGGCGGCATCCGAGGAGAAGAAGCGGCCCTGCATGTTGTCGAATGCATCCTTGTCGCGGGCGGAGAGCGGAAGGCCCGCCACCATAGCGAGGTGTGGCTTACCTTCGTAGCGGACCTCGCTGATGAAGCGGAGTTCGGGCACCGCTTCGAGAACGTTGGGCAGACGCGCCATTTCGGCTCGCGCCTTTTCGTCAAGAGGCCGGCTCTCGGCGGGAGGCGCCCCGTTCCGGTTGTCGGCGCGGCCGAAGCCCCGCAGACTGCGGCGCGAGGTGACGACGATTGTGTCGAAGAGCCCGGACCTTGCGAGCCGGCGGTCGGCTTCCGTGCGCTGGGAGGGTTCAGCGCGCACTCCTTCCAGGTAGCGGGAGCGGAAGACCGCGATTTCTCCTGGCGGTGGCGGGAGCAAGGAAGAAGGATCGTCTTTGCGCCTGATGTCGTTGTGCATCATGCTCATAGGCTCACGTTCGCTTCATTCCTCCGCCAGCATTTCAACTACGGCCGTGGCGCATGGCTTTTGCACAGTCCCCCAGGGCCAGGCGTGCAGAATCGTCCCAGACTCGAGGACCGTCGTTTTTATATCTCTCTTCTTTTGAGGCCCTGGGTGGTTTCCAGGGGTTTCAGCGCAGCGCGGCTGTTCGTACTGCTTGTTGTCTCGCATGCTGCACACACAACCGGCTACCTCTGGGGATTAGTGGCGAGGGTGGGAAGGAGAACTCGGAAATCGGCTATCGCACACTCGCGATGAGGGCGAGGGGTGCCAGTCGCGTTTATACGGTGTCACACTGGTTGCTTATTCGCAACCGGCAATGAGTTGACAGCGGCTTTGACCTCTCGCGCGATGACAGCCGGCACGGTACCTTGAAGTTCTTGGCCGAGGAGGGAGCCAAGACCAAATCAGGCAACGGCGGCTACACGGATTATGGGAAATATGCGGGCGCGAAGCTGGACGCGATGGCCGCGGCTGCCATCGGAAGATTTCTCGCGGTCTGCGGTCTCGCCGCCGAACGGTGCTTGCGAAATCGCTGCGCGCGGGATGGAACTTCTTATCTTGGGATCATATATAATCAATCCGCTGTGAGCATTCGTAGCGGTCTAACATGGTACTACAGAGCGTTTGGGGTTCGCGGGATTTTGGCCGCCGGTGCCAACTGCCTCTTGGGACGACCTAGGGAAATCAACGCATACCCGCCAGGAATTCGAAATCCAGTACGCCTCCGGGTAAGAACCACCGACGAGGTAGTGTATAGGGACACCCTGTTGCAGCCACAGTACGCCTTTGAGCTGCCGTTCTCTCCGGAAACAATTGTCGATGCCGGGGCCAACATTGGTACAGCATCGATATACTTCACCCTAAGATACCCAGCAGCGAAAGTCATTGCGATAGAGCCAGAGGCGTCCAACTTCGCGCTGCTCACCAGGAACGTCCAACCATATCCGGCGATCACTGCCGTTCATGCAGCACTCTGGAATCGAGATGGAGAAATAGCTGTCAGCGAACCGGATCCGACCACGGGCGCGTTTGGAAAATGGGGATTTGTCACTCATGCGGGTCCGGGCGTCAAAGTTCGTGCGATCAGCATGCCGACCCTCAAGAAAGAAATGCAATTGCCTTCGGTTGACCTGCTCAAAATCGACATCGAGGGGGCCGAGAAGGAGTTATTTGAAGCCTGCGATTGGATAGACGGTATCCGCTGCTTGATGATTGAGTCGCACGATCGATTGAAGCCAGGATGCAGTGAAGCGGTCAACCGTGTCACGCAGGGGTTTTCAAGATCGCAGCGGGGAGAAATAACCCTCTATCTTCGTGAGCTATGAGCGTCAAGGCGCAGGTAGGGTGGGCCTTGCAGCAAGGAGATGACGAATATATGAAGATCGCCTACCTGCTGGTCGTCCACAAGAATCCACACCTTCTCGAGAGAGAGATACGATTGCTCTCATCCGCGGATTGTGCGTTCTTCGTTCACATTGACCAGAAAAGCGACATTGAGGAGTTTTCGGGGATTCGCGGAGACAATGTTCACTTCAGCGAAAAGCGCATACCCGTGTATTGGGGCGGATTTTCTCTAGTGCAGGCAGCGCTGCTGCTGCTCCGGCAGGCGTTGGACAGGCACGAGGATTACGACTACTTTGTTCATCTCCACGCAGGCCACTACCCGCTCAGAAGCAGGAACTATATACATTCGTTCCTCGAGCAGAATCGCGGTCTGGAATTCATCAGTATGGTGGAGTTGCCGAACGAGGCGGCCGGCCAGTCGCTGTTCAAGATCAACAGACCGTGGGTTCGGGACGATTGGCCGCTGCTCCTATTCTTCGTAAAAGTGTTGGGAAGGCTCCGCCTCGTTCAACGTGACTACAAGAAACACTTAGGCAGCTTGGAACCCTTTGCCGGGAGCGCTTCGTGGGCTTTGACCCGAGACGCCTGCCAATACGTATTGCAGTTCATGGAGAGCAATCAGCACGTGGAGCGATACTTCCGCTATACGCGTACGTCTGACGAGATGTTCTTTCACACGATTCTGGGCAATTCAGTTTTCCGCTCTCGAACCAGCAGAAACTTCGTGTATGAGGATTGGTCCGCCGGGGGCGCCCACCCCAGCATGATTAACGAGCAACACATAGCGCTTTTCGAGGCGCAGGATAAAGTCTGGCTTGATGATGTCTGCGGGTCAGGGGAAGCTCTCTTTGGACGGAAGTTCTCGGACGACAGACTGGATCTGGTCGAACGAATTGACGACATGATACGGAGAAAAGAGAGTATTCAATCTCCCTCTAATCCAAGAGCCCGAACACGACCTATAGCCCGGACGCGTGCAAACGATAACGGTTGAGCCGACGGCCTAGATGCTGCCCAAGGCTCACAAGGCGCAAAGGGAGCGCCACCCGGCTCAAACCTGGGCCCATCGCCTTACGCCATTGCAACAGGCGCCAGCGGGCCGATACGTTCACATCGGGCTGAACTTCAAGGGCGAACTCTTCGAGCTGTGCTGCCTCGGGCAAATGAAGGCGGCCCCGATCAAAAGCCCGACAGGCCTCCTCCAAAGCCCGCTCCGCCAACCTGCGCCTTACGGTCTGGTCGAGGCTCTGCCGGTTGACGATCCTTTCAGGACACTCCCGAAACACCGCCTCGAAGGCCTTCTTAACCTGCGCCAGTTCCGCTATCGTCGCGCTGAAAAGCCGGCGATGCATTCCAGCAGGGTGGTCGCGGTAATATGCCTGGTAGGGGCCCCGGATATAACCTACATCAGCATGGAGAGCAAGCCTCATCCACAACTCGAAGTCAGCGGTGTGCGGCAGCTCCTCTCGGAAGCCGCCTGCATTACGCACCACGCTCATCCGCAACACAGCTTCGGGGGAACGTATGCAGTTCTCCGCGCGCCGGCACCGAATCTCGAACCACTCGCGTCCGGGCCAAGTCCTCCATCGCGCCGTACAGATCCTTACTGACGGCGGAGAAGCATTTCCCGAAAACACCCTGGGCCGCCCGTAGGCGAATCCCGTCTCCGGGTGCGCCTCGAGTAGTTCCCAGGCCCGGCGCAATGACCCCGGCGTGAGGGCATCATCCGCATCCAGGACCATACCGTAAGCCGCCCCAGCCGCCCAGTCCAATCCTTCGTTAAACGTTCTTATGTGCCCCTGGTTCACGGCGTGGCGGCGGACGCTGACCCGCCGGTCGCGCGCGGCGAGGCTGGCGGCAACCTGCCGGGAGTCGTCGCTCGAGGCGTCATCGATGATGAGAACTTCCAGGTCCACGCCAGTCTGGCTCAGGACGCTTTCGACGCACACCGGCAGGAATTGCGCGTAGTTGTGGCACGGAATGATTACCCGCACGCCGTTGTTCATATTCACCCAATGGCGAGGCGACTCCGGCTGGCCTTCAGCCCGGCGCAGTCGCAAATAACCTCGATGACACGTTGTTGTTCGTCTTCACGCAGGTCATGAAATAAGGGCAGAATCACCGTCTGGCGCGTCGAACGCTCGGTGACGGGCCACCGCAGCGGCGACGGCTGTCCCTACAGGATCCCGCGAGTTGCTGCCGGCGACACGCACCCGTGGCATGACTTCGCCAACCTTCAAACCACCGGCTTGCAGGCGAACCACCGCCTCTGGTCCAATGCTCGATGTCGGAATGCCTTGGTGTCCAGGCGGGGCAGCTTCGACGGGCCAGAACGGTACATCCCGGCTGGACAACTCGAGACGATCCACATCGCCCCAGAATTGCGCCACTATCGCGCCCGGATAGCGCTGCGCGATCAGGTCGGCTTGGCCGACGGTCTCAGGCTGCTTCTCCGTTACGATCTCGATGCGATCGCCAACCTTGGCGCTTGCCGCCAGACGGCTGGTCGCCTGCATGATTTCCTCGATACTGCCGTGAGCCGACGACCGCGCCAGCGCGAACACCCGCCGTGCGCGGCCCAATGCCGCGAGCACAGGAGTTACTGCCTACGCTCCCGAAGCTGCTTCCGTAAAGACGACAAGATCGGTCAGGTCGAGATCGCAGCGGCGGACAGCCTCGCGCATCAGGCGCGTCAGCCGCTCAGGACGAAAGCCGGGGGGATGCCTCGGTAAGTGATGGTCGTTGCCACCCATGAGAGGAACCAGACATTTCTCCTTTTGTCACAGCATGAAGGCGCCAGTTCAACTTGGTTGATAGCCCACGTATTTTAACTCGGTTTTCCTTTTTACTCGCCTAATTCTCAACTGACGACTGAAGGTGCGCACCTGGAGGTCAGATGGCGTGCTGGCGTCTGCACTGCCAAACGACACTGCCAAGCTGCGGTCGCGAAGGAACTAGTAGGGTGTATACTACCTTGGCGCAGGATGCCAAAACGGAAATCCCGGGTTAGGCCTGAATGAGAGGTCCCGAAGGAGTACAACGGAACGATGATGGCGCACGCGTCCCCTCTTATTTCTGTCATCATTCCTACCTACAGGCGGCAGACTGAAATTCAGCAGTGTTTGGCGTCCCTGACCTCGCAGACCTACCCGCAGGACCGATGGGAAGTGGTCGTCGTGATAGACGACGACAGCGAACCCCTCGACCCAGTGCTCGCCGAGTGGAGCGAAAGGCTGCCGCTCCGGTTTACTCGTCAGCCTCACGCCGGGTGTGGCATCGCGAGAAACACCGGTTCCTCACAGGCGCGCGGCCGTTACTTGGTGTTCACCGACGACGATTGCATTTTCCCAGCGGATTGGTTATCCCGGTACGCGGAGCATTTCGAGCGCACCGGCGACTGCGTGATCGCCGGCCGGACAGTCAACGCGTTGCCGTACAACCCGTATTGTCGAGCCAGCCAAGTGCTGCAGGACTACCTGCTTATGCACTTTAACTCATGCTTGGACGACGCTGCGCTCGCTGTCGGCTGCAATTTCGGCGTACCGGCGGATGGCTTCCGTGCGCTGGGAGGGTTCAGCGCGCACTACTTCCAGGTAGCGGGAGCGGAAGACCGCGATTTCTCCTGGCGGTGGCGGAAGCAAGGAAGAAGGATCGTCTTTGCGCCTGATGTCGTTGTGCATCATGCTCATAGGCTCACGTTCGCTTCATTCCTTCGCCAGCATTTCAACTACGGCCGCGGTGCCTGGCTCTTCCATCACCCTCAAGTGCAAGGGGCGCAGAATCATCCCGGGCTCGAAGACCATAGTTTCTATGCTTCGCTTTTTCTAAGGCCTTGGGTGGTTTGCAAAGGCTTCAGCGCGGCCCGGCTGTTCGTACTCCTCGTTGTCTCGCAAATTGCAGACACAGTCGGCTACCTCTCGGGGTTAGTGGCGAAAGTGAAATGGAGAACTTAGGAATCGCCAACAGCCCAACCAGGATGAGTGATAGGGATGCAGGTTCGGGAGTAGCGAGCCTGTCCCGAGCATAGTTCAAGATTGGTAACGACGGGCTTGCGCTCCGGACCGTACTCGATTTCCAGACTCGAGTCCAGGGCTTTAGGCAGCAGGAAGCCCGCAGTGTTTTCATCATTCGTAGCGAAGAGCCTGCACGGGATCCAGCCTGGCGGCGCGCGCGGCCGGATAGAGCCCGGAGATCATGCTGATCACGATGGCAAAACCAATCGCTCCGGCAACCAGCCACCACGGAACC
>Ga0208191_1001672_pt1 | contig 10592 bp, 10 predicted proteins | sample June2015DPH_13_5_FD_184709 | JGI IMG/M metagenome (GOLD analysis project Ga0208191, IMG submission 184709) | Peatland microbial communities from SPRUCE experiment site at the Marcell Experimental Forest, Minnesota, USA - June2015DPH_13_40... | ecosystem: Environmental > Terrestrial > Soil >... | reverse complement strand
AGAAGGATGGGACCAATGCGGCTTACGCCCGCTGAGTCGGAGGGCATGAGATCTTTCCACAGAATCTTGTGGCCGGTCGACAAATCCAGTCGATAGACTTTGGCTGGCAGATCTTCCGGCTTGTAGACATAGATTGCCTTGGCGCTCCAAGTTCTACCGGCGGCGACAAACTCGGTCCATGTGAAACTGTTGCGCCTATTGGTAAAGGCGGCATGGGGGCGCGCGATGCGCCCCCGCGAGCCAGGAAAAGCGACGACTTCGGTTTAGCCGATCCAAACAACAGCAAACGGCACGAAGTTGAAAGCTTTCTTTTTCGCCGAGCTCAGGCAAGGTCGTAGCGATCAAGGTTCATTACCTTGTTCCACGCAGCCGCGAAGTCCTTCACAAACGCCTCCTTCGAGTCGTCACACGCATAGACTTCTGCGATTGCTCGGAGCTGGGAGTTCGAACCGAAGAGGAGATCGACGCGCGTGCCGGTCCACTTGATTTTGTCCGTCGCCCGATCGCGCCCCTCAAACACGCCATCGGATGTAGAGGAGGCTTGCCACTTCGTATTCATGTCGAGCAGGTTGACGAAGAAATCATTCGTCAGGGTCTCGGGCCGGTTGGTGAGGACGCCGTGTTCGGCTTGCCCGACGTTCGCATTCAGGGCGCGCATGCCGCCGACGAGAACCGTCATCTCGGGGCCAGTCAGTGTCAGCAACTGCGCCCGATCCACCAGCAACTCCTCAGCCGACAGGACCTGTCCGCTTCGGAGATAGTTGCGGAATCCGTCAGCGACCGGCTCCATTACGGCGAATGAGTGCACGTCGGTCTGCTTCTGCGAAGCGTCCGTGCGCCCCGGCGAGAAGGGAAGCTTTACTTTGTGCCCGGCCCTTTTCGCAGCTTCCTCGACGGCTGCGCAGCCGCCCAACACTATCACGTCGGCGAGCGAGACCTTCTTCCCTTTGTTCCCGTTGGACTGCGAGCTGTTGAACTCCTTTTGGATCGCCTCCAGCTTCTTGAGAACCTTCGCCAGTGCGGCCGGCTGGTTCACTTCCCAATCCTTTTGCGGCGCGAGACGAATGCGCGCCCCGTTCGCCCCACCCCGCTTGTCGGAGCCACGGAACGACGCCGCCGATGCCCAAGCCGTGGTGACCAGTTGGGAGATCGACAGTCCGGATGCGAGGATCTTCGCCTTCAGAGCAGCAATGTCCTTCTCCCCGACCAATTTATGATCCACGGCGGGAACAGGGTCTTGCCAAACCAGAGACTCCTTCGGAACAAGCGGGCCAAGGTACCGCGAGATGGGCCCCATGTCGCGGTGGGTCAGCTTGAACCACGCCCGCGCAAACGCGTCCGCGAACTGATCCGGATGCTCGTAGAAGCGCCGTGAAATCTTTTCGTAAGCCGGGTCGAGCCGCAAGGCGAGGTCAGTGGTCAGCATGGATGGCGCATGACGCTTCGACGGATCGTGCGCATCCGGCACCGTACCGTTGCCTGCGCCATTTTTCGGTCTCCACTGATGCGCACCGGCCGGGCTCTTGGTCAGTTCCCATTCGTAGCTGAACAGGTTCGTGAAGAAGTTGTTGCTCCACTTCGTAGGCGTCGTGGTCCAAATGACTTCCAGGCCGCTGCCGATCGCGTCACCGCCTTTGCCCGTGCCAAATTTGCTCCTCCAGCCGAGGCCCTGCTCCTCGATGCTGGCGGCTTCCGGCTCTGGGCCCACCAGTGCCACATCGCCAGCGCCGTGGGTTTTGCCGAAGGTGTGACCGCCGGCAATGAGCGCAACAGTCTCCTCGTCATTCATCGCCATGCGGGCGAAAGTCTCTCGGATATCCCGTGCCGCGGCAACCGGATCCGGCTTTCCATTTGGCCCTTCTGGATTCACATAGATCAGACCCATTTGCACAGCCGCGAGCGGATTCTGAAGGTCACGGTCGCCGCTGTAGCGCTCGTCTGCCAGCCACTTGCCCTCAGGACCCCAGAAAATGTCCTCTTCGGGCTCCCAGACGTCCTCGCGCCCCCCGCCAAAACCGAACGTCTCAAAGCCCATCGAATCCAAGGCGACGTTACCGGCGAGAATCATGAGGTCGGCCCAGGAGATTTTCCGCCCATACTTCTGCTTGATCGGCAACAACAGTCGGCGCGCCTTGTCGAGGTTCACGTTGTCCGGCCAGCTGTTGAGCGGCGCGAAGCGCTGCTGACCGGCCCCGGCCCCGCCGCGGCCGTCGCCGATGCGGTACGTGCCCGCGCTGTGCCACGCCATACGAATGAAAAGTGGCCCATAGTGGCCAAAGTCGGCCGGCCACCAATCCTGCGAGTCCGTCATCAAGGCATGCAGGTCCTTGATCACGGCATTCAGGTCGAGGCTCTTGAACTCTTCCGCGTAGTTGAACCCCTTGCCCATCGGATCGGACAGGGGCGAGTGCTGGTGAAGGATCTTCAGGTTCAGCTGATTTGGCCACCAATCAGAATTCGTCGTGGCTCCAGCTGCGGTGTGGGTGAACGGGCACTTTGCTTCAGTTGACATGATTGCTCCTTCTTTCAAAGAAATTTGACGAACTACGAACCCATCCTGACTTTCCCTTTCGCGCATTCGCCGATTCTATCGAGACTAGGCTAACGAAAATGTGGGATGAGATCCTTCTTGGGTACAGCGTGTCCTTGCTTAGTTTTTTGCACGGCAGCGGCGACAGAGGCCAAAGACCTCGATCAACGGCTGCGCCAGATCAAAGCCGCCCGGCAGTTGCCGGGATAGCCGATTGAAATCGATGAAATCTCCTTCGATGTCCTGCACCGATTTGCAGCGGGAGCAGACCAGGTGGTGATGAGGTTTGAGATTGCCTTCCACGCGCAACGTGGACGCATGAGGAGTGACCTCTCGCAGCAACCCACACGCGATGAAAAGCCTCAGATTGTTGTAGACCGTGGCGAGAGAAATGGATGGAATGCGACGTCGGACCGCGGCGTAAATGTTTTCTGGAGAATGGTGTCCGTGGGAAGCGATGACGGCCTCATAGACCACCTGACGCTGGTGCGTGACCGCCAAACCGTGCTTCGCGGCCAGCTCACGGAACTGTTCATGGGTGAAGCGCATAATTATCGAATGAGAATCAGTATAAAACGACCGAGAGCAGTGTCAACCGAAATCTTTCCTGTGTCCTCGAAGAGGACGGGCGGCCGCGAGACCAGACTGTGGCTCAGCTACCACGACTGGCATCGGAACCTGGCGAGGCAGTTACTAAAAAGCACACTGTCGGCACACAATAACCTAAGAGTAAGCCGATTTTGGGCTGTTCAGAGAGAGCGGCCGACTGTTGGAATGTCAGTCGAACCGCCCGGCCGCTTGAGGCGGGCATTGCAAGTGGCTTCTCCCGAGTCACTGGCTTTTGCGGCGACGATTGTCCAAACCATAACTTCCAGCTTGTGAACTATCGCTCGTTAGTATGTTGCGAGAATCGAGTATTGACTTTAGCGCGACTTGTTGATCGGGTGGCGGTGTCGGATATTGTCCGAAGATGCTAGGCTACCGAAACTAATTATCAACGGATGGTTTTCCTTGTGGATTGTGTCGTCGGGACTGCTCGCCGCACAGTCAGCTGCTCCGGAGCTCGTGATACAGCGGGCAGACTCGGGCCCGTGCTTGCATGCCACTTTCAGCCACGACGCCCAGCTTCTTGCAACCGACACCGGCGACGAGGTTCTTCTCTGGGAGATAAGCACCGGCAAACTGCTCAACACAATGAAGCCGTACCGCAGCCCCGAAATCAAACATATGAAGACGGGCAGTACGCTGATGGCTTCAGTCCGAGCTAAGGGCACTGTCGTGTTCAGCCCAGACGACAAAATCGTGGCAGTATTGCCGGTCGATTTCGCCTATCCACTGAATTTCGGGTCGCCTGGCTGGCAATATCCCGCGTCCGGTCCTTGTCCTCTTCCTCCTGCTCCAAGTGCTGTCTCATGGCTGCACTCCTCCTTACCTCGATGAGAGGGAACTCTGATCGCTGGCGGTATCGCACGATCAACGGATCGCCTTCTCCTATTCGGGAATCCGCTTCACAACATTGGCTCCTGGTCCCGCCGTGGTCGTGAGAAAATTGTCACAGGGCGGCTTACGCAATTCAGCGATCGCGTCCGCGTTCCACTCGATGTTCTTGAAAATCCTGTGCCGAGAGACGATCCGAAGCCGCAACCGCACAGCGGCTCTATCGTTCCGAACCGGCAGTGGCGCGGCGAACGACTCTTCAATCGTTTCACCTGGCTCAATCCATCCATGTCGCTCAAAGACCCCTAGCACCCCACCCAGAATGTCCACTTCTACCATTTTCGGAACTCCCTTCTTCGATGTTCCTAGGATCATGTCGTCAATCACGATGGCAGTTCCGCTGGCCTCGATATCCACTTTCGAAAGACCAACATTTTTTGCTTGCGCTATGCCGGACACCATCCAGGTGTCGACTCTAACACCACGTGAGATCTTGCCCAAGATCTTTGGTTCGAGACGGCGCTTGAACGTGCGCCCCCGCACGTAGTTCAAATAGGTCCAAATGCCGCCGAGAATCACCGCAATAATTTTGACTACCTTGTCGATTACGTCGAGAGTTATCTTTGGACCGGCAGGAGCCGTGGCGTTTTGTACCGCCTGGCTGAGAGACTGGAGCATGAGGAAGCCATCCTCCTTTTCGGTGGGGCCGGATTATGGCCTGTCAGAACATCTAGTGGCACGCGCGGAGGCCGTCAGTTCGGATTTCGTAACAGCATCAAGCTCGCATCCGAAAAACACCAACTTGGGTACACAGTAGAGTGCAGGGACAATAAGAGTCGTGCCTGCGGTCGAAATCCGCGAGAAAGCCAGCGCACTGCAAGTATGGCCGTGAATAGAGGTGATAGAGAAGCGCCTCAGTAGCGTTCTGCTGTCTTCGTACCAACAAGCAGAGAACGGCTTGCCGGAGGCGGGAAGGTTTTGTAATCGTTCTACAATCACTTAACGTTAATCTTCAGGTCTTTCTGTGTTCCATGCGCCGTCCGCGCTCTGTAAGTTCTTTTAATTAGCCTTCTTTGCGGATTCGATTCCCACTTTCCCAGAGTGCTCTCATTCGTTCTGTCACGACACGCGGTCGTGCTCTGTTATCGGATCGACTAACTGTCGGTTAGCGGGGTATTACGGAAACCAGGTGCATCAGGTGCAATTTGTGTGCGACCAATGTGTCAGATCTTTGGGCGCCGGCCCGAAGACGGTCCATGGCAACTTGTCGACTTGGAACGGCTTCTGCGCGATAGCGCTCCCATTGTCAACCCCGTCGAGACCATGCGGAAACTGACCTGGGTCTTGGTCACAAATGTATTCGTCGCACCGACCGACTCTTGGGGCATCGGCCAATGTGGAATTGAGCGCAATTCAGACTCTCCGTCGACTTCGAATGATCCGCATTGAACCCTCCTATTGCGCCAGATGGTAAAGATCCACGCCGCCGTTATAGTTAGGTACGTAGATCTGCCCTCCGTCAATCATTGGAGGATCAAACTTGTTGAACAGAAACGTGATCGCAAAGCTTTGCGAGTCCCACAAAACTTTTAGCGATCCATCTGCAGCGAGGTGTACAGCGTCGTAGACGAGCAAACGGCCGTTCACAACGTTTGCGTTGGCATCGCCGTAGGGAATAGAACGTTTGCGTTGGCATCGCCGTAGGGAATAGTGCAGACCAGAATCGCTGAGTCAGGATCCGCCCCATTGCTAGATCCCGAGCAGAATCCTCCCGGCATTCCCCCTGGGGGAGTGTCGCGAACGTTCGCGCTGGCGTATTCATGACCCTGCGCAATGTAGGCCAGAGTTCCGGTCGAACTCACTTTCCATTTGTGGAGTTGCGAATTCTCTCCCCAGGCGAAAATCGTCCATGACTTGAGAAGAGGATCGAAAAACTGTACGGGCGTCATATGAAGATGCGCGGTGTCGCCCCAAGGAAAAAAGTTCAACGTGGTGGGATTGGCGGGACACGGATCGACTGGCCCGGGGCTCATGGTAAGCCAGACCGGAGGCGCTGCGAGTTTTGCACAGTTCGCCTTCGCATTGCCTAGGTCTGCGGGTGTAGTGCCGCCAAGGTTTGCTGTCTTGATCGGATAGGCGATTCCGTCCTTTCCGGTGGCGACGCAAATGCCAATTGAGAAGATGCACGCCGGACCAGCCGATCCCCAATCTTCATCCGACCAATTTCCGCTGGCCATTTTGGGGAAGACTAGAAGGACTGGCTTGCCACGCTCGTTGATATTTGCCACCAGCGTCGCGTCCTTGAGCGAGAGGTTCATCCTGCTTCCCACCGGCTTGACAGCTTCGCTGGGCGCGCTTTGCCCTGCCAGCTTCGTCGCCGGCAGTCGCGCTTGCCCGGATCGTACCAAATCTGTCCAGGGCGTCCAGTGGTCGACTACCTTCAGCTTGGCCTGCGTCCCTCCGGAAGCAGGTGTGTACTGCACTTTCACGAATGATTCACCGTACTGGGTCTGGCCATCAAAATCTCCGTTGCCGGTGATGGCGTAGAGGAAGCCCTTATCATCCGCCGCAAGCCCTTGTCCACCCATCCATATGCCGGCCCCTTCGCCCTGCGACATTGCCAAGGCTGCGGTGATCGAATTAGTGGCGCAGTCGAAAGCGAAGATCCACCCAGCGGCTTTACTCCCCGTTTCCTGCACTGTCCCGGAGGCCCAGAAGACCGTCTTACGACCATTCACATCGGTCAAAACCAGCGAACTACGCTGCTTGCGCATGGTACTGCTGTAGGACTGCCCGAGGTTGGTCCCGGCTACCAGAACCGGCGCCGCCACTTGCGTTCCATCTGCCACGTTCAGGACAAAGACAAAATGTTTCCCGTTTTGCGGAGTGCCATCGGAGGAGATCCACGAGACCAGGTACACTCGCTGTGTGTCGGGATCGATGACGCCGGTGCTCAACACTCCCCATTTGTCGTTGATCGCGTGGCAATCAATCGTCGGGAAGTTGCCAACGCAGCCATCAGGCGCTGTCTTCTGCGGCCCTATGGGTGTGTTTCCGTTGATCGGTGTACCGAGGGTTACACTCCACAATGCTGCGCCAGTGCTCGCATCCACGCCGCGCACAATATTAGCCATCGATGGCAGCACCATGACATCGTGAATGCTGCCGTCGGGAAGCTTCACGTTGGGCAGGACGAGCGGTTGTGCTTCCATACCTCGCGCATCACCGAACACCGGAATAATGGTTGCCCGGACAATTCCCTTGGATTCCACTGAAGCTTGCGTGAGTATTTTCTCTTGCTGATTCCAGCCGCTTCTTGAGTTATCCGCCGATCGGGTGAGCCAAGGGACCATGGTTGACTGGGACACGCAGTTCTCAGCGGCTGCGAACAGAAATGTGCAGATGAGCAGGCATAAGTGACACGGTTTCATGTTTCCTCCTATCAGGCAGTCACAACGCGAATCAGAAAGTCGATTGAGGTGAGCAACGCTTCATCTGCGCGCTGACGATGTAGGGGCCTGTCGGGGACCGTTGCAGATGGTTCCCACGGAACCCAGCTAATGACGCACCCGCGTCTCGACCAATATTCTCAGCTCAGAACGCGCCGGCGGCCATCGCTAACGATAGCCGCCGCGCGTAACAGCGGATCAGCTCACTTCCACACGGAGGGAGGAACAATGATGTCGTCGGCTGGCACAAGCGTGTTCACCGAGACATGCGGCCAAGTCAGCCCAGCGAAATTCAACAGCACGGTCTGGGAGTATTGAATCTGCGTGAACGTAACTGTGATCTCGCGCTGCTTGTCCAAATCGAACGGCGGTGTGACGGAGAACTTCGGCACGCGCTGACCGGGAACGCTCCGTTTGGCTTTAATCAAGAGCGGCGGGTCACCCATCCTATAGAGCCCCACCTTAATAACCTCTTCGACAGTCTCAATCCAAAAGACGGCCGTCATCTGCGTGGCCTGAGCGTTGGGTGCGGTGGCCGCGGCTTGGCCCAGGAGGAATGCGATGTTGTCGGTTCCGCCGCCGAAGAGCCCAACCGGAGGCGGCGGGGCGGTAGAAATGAAGATGGTGGTGGTGCTGATGATGTTCTGCTTGCTGATGTGAGCCCGCAGCAAACTGTTTGGATCGTCCAGCATGGCTTGCGTGATTGTGCCGCGTGTGATAAACGGGCCAAGATCCTGAGGGATCCTCGGCGTGTTCGGATTGCTGGCGGTCTGGCTGGCGAACGGAACCTTCTTGACAGGATTGCTGCCCGTCACGGACGGCGTGATGTCCACTGAGGCGATTGTCGGTGGCCCAGGCTTCGCGGGATCGACGAGCCCTTGAGCCTCGATAGTCGTGCCGTGGGGAATGGAGGCCATACGCGTAACCGTCTCCCCCAGCTGCGGGATCGTGGTCGCGGGCACATGAATCCAAATTCCGGGTTCGACGTGGATACCCACACTTTCGCCGTGGATCGTAATATCGTTGATCGTCTGCAGATAGGGCACCCCGTTGAGAAAAGCGTCTGGCTGTGCCCCCGTGCCGCGATTCGGAACCGAGCCCAGGCGGGGCGAAAACGAGAGGCTCTCAGAGGTTAAGTTCAATTCCAGAATGTTGTCGCGGGGAGGCGGGGGCGGGGGAACTGGATTCGGGAGCGTTGTTGGCGTAGCGGCACTATCGGGCCGGAAGATGGTGTTGAAGCCGTTCCCGACCCAATCTCCAACAAATGCGGAGAGTGGACCGAGCGGCGGTGGAGGTGTGGGTGGGGCGGGCTTAGTATGATCCGGGCGAAGTTCCCCGAATACGAAGTCAGTAGGCAGCTTGATGGATGCTCTGGGTCTAGTGTCGCTCATTGTTTCCTCCTTCTTAGTGCGCAGTTCAATTTCTCAGTGAAGGTTTAAGGTAGGCCTAAAATTGTTACGTTCGCCTGTTGCTTGAGCTCCAAGGCATACCTGTTGAACTATTGCCGAAGGTTGTTGCCTGGGAAGTTCTGAATTCAACCGGGTGCAAATAAAATTCAAGCAGTTTCCTTGCCATCTTCATCCGAATCGGGAATCCCGATAACCGGTTCTCTTACACAGTGTTGGAGATTTGTCACTGGGATAGAGAGTTAGTGGAACTGTGTATGACCATCGCTGTAGAGATAGAGTGCTATCTATTCGGATAGCCTTGGCTCTTATGCGCTCGACACGAAGCTAGGTCATTGGAAACTCTCCCGAATGCGCATTGAAATTACCTCCTCGGGTGTCGGGGTTCTATGGATTCTTCTTGGATGGATAGTGCTGAAAAGCACGGCATCGTTTCAGCCCATCAAGCAAAAGCGACAAAGCAGGTCCGAGACCCGCGCGGAAGCTTGAAGTTACCCACCCGGAACATTCGCGAGACGATTTGGAACAAGGCTGTGGCACTCAGTTTGCTCGCTAAACTAATTCGAGTGAAAAACGCAGTCTGCGTTTACGAGCGGTGCTGTCGTCACTTTCGTGCGATCTGGCCGCTTCGCTGGTATTCAAGCTTTAGGCTGATCAGGGAAGAGGCAAAGTCTTGGCCGGACTTCAGAGAATTAGCAAGCGCTGACGGCACCTTAAAGCACCGTCTGCTGCAAGAGAGCAGTTTGTGTGACGCGGACGCAACGTCGTTGGGTCGTGCCCCCAATGGTCAAAACTGCAAAAACCTGGAATCAGCCGCGTTAGGTACGTCGCGACTCCTTTTAAGCGCCTCCGGGGTGACCCGGACCCTTCTCTAACAGACTCCTTTCGGTTTCCCAGAAGCCCGTTTCTGGGGCCGCCGGCCCGCTCCGAACGCAGCTGACCTGCCGGCGAAGGCGATCGTCCACCCGTTGTCTGTACAGGCTGTGAACTAGACGCCTACAATGCGCAAGCTAGAGGTCCGAATCGGAATTCTGGTTCAAGAGCTACAGAATTGGTTCGCATTTCAGATCGAGCCGAAGAAGGAGCGGTCATGCGACCGGCAAAGGCTATTTCATGCATACTCAGCATTGTTGGCGTCTGCGCCCTGGCGCCTCGAACTCCTGCACAGACGCTTGCCGCGCGGCAACCCATAGTAATTGCCGCGAGCGTGGTGATCGATGGCAAGGGTCACATACTCCATGACGTTCGGATCGTGATCGAGGGCTCAAAGATTGTTGCGATAGGTCCTAAGATCGAGGGGCCGGTGGACTATGACCTGCGCGGCCTGACGGTGTTGCCCGGCTGGATTGACGCGCACGTGCACATTACATGGATCTTCGGCAAGGACGGGGCAAACGCAGGCACGGAAGGCACAACCCAAGAGGATGCCTATCAAGCGGCGTCTAATGCGTGGGTGACGCTGATGGCCGGCTTCACGACGGTGCAAAGTGTGGGCGCGCCCAACGACATTCCGCTGCGCGATGCTATCGCGAAAGGAATACTCCCCGGCCCGCGTATCCTGACGGCCAACGAACCGCTCGAAGGGCAAGGCGAGGCGACCGGCACGCCCGATGAGATCCGCGCTTACGTGAGGAAGCAAAAGCAAGCCGGCGCGGACCTGATCAAAATCTTCGCGTCGAAGTCCATTCGCCAGGGCGGAGGAATGACTCTTTCGCAGGAGCAATTGAACGCGGCTTGTGATGAAGCAAAGAAGCAGGGACTGCGCACGCT
>Ga0208191_1001666_pt1 | contig 10636 bp, 9 predicted proteins | sample June2015DPH_13_5_FD_184709 | JGI IMG/M metagenome (GOLD analysis project Ga0208191, IMG submission 184709) | Peatland microbial communities from SPRUCE experiment site at the Marcell Experimental Forest, Minnesota, USA - June2015DPH_13_40... | ecosystem: Environmental > Terrestrial > Soil >... | reverse complement strand
AAGCGCTTCCAGACAAAAAAAGCGCCAAACTCGGCAAAATGACCGAACGCGCCTACCTCGCGAAGGTCCGCTATCCATCAACGCTTCTGCGAAGCGTTCTCGCACAACCAAGACCCATAAGCGACATCAGCCGGCTGCCCAACAGCCCGTGCCTGAACTCACACCCCGCCACATCGAGTGTGCTAGTTTGACCCGCTACGATGCCATGTCCTGAGCCTAGCTAGGGGGGAGGCAATGAGACGGCGTTCCAGAGCGGGTGGCGAACAAGTTAAAAAACGACGCCGCAAGACCGTAACGCTAAAGCGCCGTAATGCGCCAAAGATCGTGGGCCATCGCAGTTCCTCCGCTACCGGCCAGGAAACACAGGTCGCGCGGCTCACCCGCGAGCGCGACGAGGCGCTGGAGCAGCAGACGGCGACTTCGGAAGTACTGCGCGTCATCAGTCGCTCTCCTACCGACGTCCAGCCAGTGTTTGACATGATCGCCGAAAGCGCGGCGCGACTATGCAAGGCCCAATTCTGCTTTGTCTACCGGTTCGACGGCCAGCTCCTCCACTTCGTAGCACACCATGGCCTCACCGCCGAGGTCCTCGAGATTAACCGACGCGCCTATCCCGCGCCGCCGAGTCGACGGAGCGCCGCGGCTCGCGCAGTACTCGAGGGAAGTGTCGTCCAGATCCCGGATGTCAACGCGGACCCCGACTACGTCCTCGGCGCTATGGCTGTGGCCGGCATATATCGCAGTGTCGCAGCCGTCCCGATAGTGCGCGACGGTCTCCCCATCGGGTCGATTGCGATCACCCGTGGTCAGGCGGGTCTGCTCCCCGACCGACAGATCGAGCTCTTGAGGACCTTCGCCGACCAGGCGGTGATCGCGATCGAGAACGCACGGCTCTTCAACGAGACCAAAGAGGCGCTGGAGCAGCAGACGGCGACGTCGGAGGTGCTGCAGGTTATCTCAAGCTCCCCCGGTGATCTCCAGCCGGTGTTTGATGCCATGCTGGAGAATGCCGTCCGCATCTGCGACGCCAGGTTTGGAAACATCTACCGCTGGGACGGCGACGCCTTGCACCTCGTTGCGACGCATAACACACCGCCAGCCTTCGCTGAGGCACGCAGGCGTTCACATCCTCGTCTCGGTCCGAAAACTCCTATCGGTCGCATGGTGGCGACCAAAACGGTCAGTCACGTCGCCGATCTTGCGGCAGACCAGGGCTACATTGAACAAAGCGTTCCAGGAATCGTTGCAGCCGTTGAACTTGGGGGGGTACGGACGTTTCTGGCTGTCCCAATGCTGAAGGACAATGAACTGATCGGCGCGTTCATCCTGTACCGCCAGGAAGTTCGTCCCTTCACCGACAAGCAGATCGCGCTGGTCACGAGCTTCGCCGCCCAAGCCGTGATCGCCATAGAAAATACGCGACTACTAAAAGAACTGCGCGAGAAAACTGACCAATTGGAAGCGCAGTCACAGGAGGTTGTCAAACTTAACCAGCACCTCGAACAGCGCGTCGCCGACCAGGTAGGCGAAATCGAGCGCATGGGCAAGCTGCGGCGTTTTCTTCCTCCCCAGGTGGCCGATCTGATTGTCGCTTCCGGGACTGAGAAGCAGCTCGAAGGTCACCGCCGGGAGATCACTGCGCTTTTCTGCGATCTGCGCGGGTTCACGGGCTTCTCCGAAAGTTCGGACCCGGAAGACGTGATGGCGCTGTTGCGCGACTACCATGCGGCGATTGGTGAAATCATCATCAGGTACAGCGGCACGCTTGAACGTTATGCCGGCGACGGGGTGATGGTGGTCTTCAATGATCCAGTTCCGGTAGATAACTCCGCGCTTCAGGCCGTACTGATGGCGCTCGATATGCGCGTCGCTATCGGAGCGTTGACGGAGAAGTGGAGTCGGCTGGGACACGACATTGGCTTCGGTATCGGCATCGCGCACGGATTTGCCACGCTTGGCACAATCGGCTTTGAGGGACGCTTCGACTATGCCGCCATCGGGACGGTATCCAATGTCGCATCACGGCTTTGCGACGAAGCCAAGCCTGGTCAAATCCTTATTAGCCCCCGTGTGCTGATGGCGGTTGAGGATGCCGTCACAATAGAGCCTATCGGCGAGTTTGCGCTCAAGGGTATCCGCCGTCCCTTGGCGGCTTACAACGTGCTCGCCGTAAAATCGGCCGATACATAAGGCATGTAGACAAAGATCGATGTCTGCGTATGGCCCTTCGCGACATTTCGCGGCGATGCGGAATTCAGTCGCTATCGGGGGGATAGATGGGGTAATCGGCCGGCAAGCTTGTGGATAGCTGAAGATTTTGGGTACTGCGCTTCAGGCTGATGGTGAATACGAGGTCCGTGTGGACGGCCTCGAGCATCAGAAGGAGAAACGCAGCATGGACCATTTTGCTGGACTGGACGTTTCGGTCAAGGAGACCAGCGTCTGCGTTGTGGATGAAATGGGCAGGATCGTTCGGGAGGTGAAGGTAGAAAGCGAACCTGAAGCGTTGTTGGCGGTGCTGAAGAATCCCGCGTACCACTTCAAACGGATTGGATTGGAAGCCGGACCGCTGTCGCAATGGCTGTTCAGCGCTCTCGCCGAAGCTGAGTTACCGGTAGTCTGTGTTGAAACGCGGCACATGCAGGCGGTGCTGAAGGCACAGATCAATAAGACGGACCGCAACGATGCGCGCGGCATCGCGCAGATGATGCGGGTGGGGCTTTACCGTCCAGTGCATGTGAAGACGTTACGCAGTCAGAAACTGCGCATGCTGCTGACCCACCGCAAGCTGCTGCAGTCGAAGGCGATCGCCGTTGACAACGACCTTCGCGGTACTTTGCGTAACTTCGGGCTCAAGGTGGGCATGGTGGGAACGGTGAAGTTCGAGGCACGCATCAAGGAGCTGGTCGAGAACCTGCCCGATCTGGCCGGGCTGGTCGAACCGCTGCTGGTCGTCCGGCGGGTACTTCGCGAGCAGTTCGTCATCCTGCATCGTCGTTTGCTGGCCATCGTGCGGGATGATGAGGTGTGCCGGCGCCTGATGACGACCCCCGGTGTCGGCCCCGTGGTGGCGCTGACCTATCGCGCCACCGTCGACGTGCCGGCTCGCTTCCGTAAATCCAAGTCAGTTGGTGCCGTGTTTGGACTGACGTGCTCCAAGTATCAATCCGGCGAGATCGATCGGAGCGGCAGAATATCACGCTGCGGAGATGAGATGATGCGGGTCATGCTCTACGAAGCGGCTCAGAGCATGATGTGGTCGAAGAAATGGTCCTGGCTCAAGGCCTGGGCGATGCAGATCGCCAGGCGCCGCGGGATGAAAAAGGCGATCGTGGCGCTGGCACGCAGGTTGGCCGTGATCCTGCACCGCATCTGGGTTGACGGCACCGAGTTCCGCTGGACCCGGGAACAGGCCGTAGCAGCGTGAGGATTGCACAGGATCAATGCAATAGGAGGAAAATCGAGATCCACCAAGCGGTGGAATGATGTCCCTCGCGGGACGATGGATGAGGTGAGTTCGCATGTCCGCTTGGACCTGCCGTTGGTCTGACGGTAAGGCCGCGGTATAGATTGTTCCACCTCGTCTTCGAATCCCATTATGGAAGGGCCTTGGTGCCGATTCCGAAGAGAAGCACGAGCCCGTGAGCGACATCGACACCGCAGTGGTGGATAGTCTGAAAGCGCTTGACCCCGAATGGCCGATTAGAGAAGCGGACATCGATCAAAACGCACGAATCAAGTTCGATTTATGAGTAACCCGCTCTAATCTCCCTCGCGCACGCGCGCGATGGCGGCGTTGAGTTCGCCGCCATAGATGAAAATCCAGGCGCTGTAATAGAGAAACACCAGCGCCACCATCGCCGAGGCGAGCCCGCCGTAATAGGTGACGTAGGTGTAGGCGAAATCGGCGAGGTAGCGGCCGAAGGCGAAGCCGCAGGCAAGCCATAGCATCAGCGTCGCGGCAATGCCCGGAGCGACGGTGCCGAGCCGGCGCCGCCCGGCCGGCAACCACATATGCAGAATGACCAGCGCGATGGCGATGACGCCGCCGCCGATGCCGAAACGCGCGACATTGTAGTGGGCTTGCAGCGGCTCGATCCACGGCGCATAGGCGGCGGCCGCCCGAAACACCAGCGGCCCCAGCACTACGAGAAAGGAAAGCGCCAACAGCGCGATGGCGCTGATCAGCACGTAGCCGATCGATTCCAGCCGCAGCAGCCACCAGCTTCGCTCCTCGACGAGCCCGTAAGCGCGGTTGAGCCCGATGCGCAGGCTTTCGACCCCGCTCGAAGCGAAATAGACCGAGAGCACGGCGCTGATGGTCAAGACGCCGCCGCGCGCCGTGGTCAGCACGTGGTGAATCTCGCCGGCGATCGGGCCGGCGACCTGCTGCGGCCAGGTCCCGACGATCAGGCGGGCGACTTCGTCGGCGAGATTGGCGGAGCTGATGAAGCCGGCAAGCGACGTCACCACGATGAGAAATGGGAACAACGCCATCAGCACCGACAGCGCGATGTGGCTGGCGATCGCCCAGCCGTCATCGCGGTTGAAGCGATAGAAGGCTTCTATGGCGACGCGGTAGCTCAGGCGGAAGGTGTTCAACGCGGGCGGCCTCTGCGGCGGGAAAGTTATACGGGAGATACGTCATTTCGCGGCACCTGCGAAGCCGGCCCGCGTTCGATCATTGCTGCACCGACGCCGTCAGGCCGTCACGGCCGGAGTTGGCATGGCCCGCCGCCGGCGGATGCCGATGTACCGCATCGTGGTATATTGGATGAGGAACAGGCCGAGCTTGCTGACGATGCCGTAAATCGACATGAACGACGCCCAGGTCACGACGCTGAAATTGAGCGCGACGATCAGGTTGAGCGCGGCGGAAAAAAACATCAATCCCGACCAGACAAATCCGAAGATGAAGCCGATGTCCGGCACCAGCTCCTTGGCGACGGGCGGCAGATAGCGGTTCATCCATCCCGGCTTGAGCATCACCACGCCGACGACGAGGTAGATCAGGCTCGGCTTGACCATCACAAAGCGCGGATCGTTGGTAATGAGCGTGGCCGTGCCGGCGCCCACCACCAGGAACAGGCTCAACCACTGCATGGTGTCGATCGGCCGCTTGCGGACGAACTCCCAGCCAATCTGGGCGCCGCCCAGCGCAACGCCGAGCACGACCGCCAAGGGGATATTTTTGGTCAGCAGAAAAACCACAAGAAAAAACACCGTCGACGCCATGTCGAGGAGCAGGAGTTTCGCCGCAGCGAATAAATCCCTCATAGGACGCTCATTTCTCCGTCGGCCACGATAGCCCTGTCGCGAGGAGTTCGCATCCGTTGGCGGCAGGCGGACGAGGTCATGGGGCGCAATTTGCGGATGAATCTTGGCTTTTGTGCAGTGCACGCGTAATGTTTAAGTTTCGTCCGGGGGTCGTCCACCGGGCTCATCGGAGCTATTTATGCCGCTTGCTGCTTCCCCCAAGCCCGCCGGCCACGAGCTGATCGCGACACTCGGCCAAGTGGTTGCGGCCGTGGACGCCTTGTTCGCGGATGCGCGCCGGGCGGTCGCCGAGCGGGTGATGCAGGACGGCCGCGCGGTTTCGCGGGCGCTGGACCGCGAACAGCGCGCCACCCACGGTCTCGCTTGGCTCGCGACCTATGTCGAGGCGCTGCGCCAGCTCGCGGCCTATGCCGAGCGGCTGGCGGCGAGCGGCAATTTCGGTGAGATCGAGGAGCTTTTGGTGCGCGTCGGCGCCGGCGAATATCTGGCGCAGATCTTCGGCGGCATTGCCATGAGCCAGGGCGAGATCGTGCGTCTCGCCGACCTCGGGCTTCCTCCCGCGGCTGCGGCGGCGCGCGTGACGCCGGCGGTCGAGCACCTGATCGCGTTCGGCAACACCGCGCCGCGCCGCGCCCGGCTGGTCGAGCTGATCCGGCTGCAGCACGAGGCGACCATCGGCGCCTGCGGCCTCGACGACACGCTCGATTCGATCCGCGAAGAAATGCGCAAGTTCGCCGACGACGAGGTGGTGCCGCATGCGCACCAATGGCATCTGCGCAACGAGTACATTCCGCTCGATATCATCGGGCAGATGTCCGAGCTCGGCGTGTTCTCACTCACCATCCCTGAGGACTACGGCGGCATGGGGCTCGGCAAGGAATCGATGTGCGTGGTCTCCGAGGAGCTGTCGCGCGGCTATATCGGCGTCGGCAGCCTCGGCACCCGTTCCGAGATCGCCGCCGAGCTCATTCTCGGCAGCGGCACCGAGGAGCAGAAGCGCAAGTGGTTGCCGAAGATCGCCTCGGGCGAGGTGCTGCCGACCGCGGTGTTCACCGAGCCGAATACCGGTTCCGATCTCGCCGCGCTGAAGACCCGCGCCGTGCGCGAGGGCGATGTCTACAAGGTCTACGGCAACAAGACCTGGATCACGCATCCGGTGCGCGCCGACCTGATGACGCTTTTGGTGCGCACCAATCCGGCGGAGAAGGGCTACCGCGGCCTGTCCATGCTGCTGGCGGAAAAGCCGCGCGGCAGCGACCGGGATCCGTTTCCGGCCGCCGGCATGACGGGCACCGAGATCGAGGTGCTCGGCTATCGCGGCATGAAGGAATACGAGATCGCGTTCGACGGTTTTGTCGTGAAGGCCGAGAATCTCCTGGGCGGCGTCGAAGGGCTTGGCTTCAAGCAGCTCATGGCGACTTTCGAATCCGCGCGCATTCAAACCGCGGCGCGCGCCATCGGCGTGGCGCAATCGGCGCTCGAAGACGCGCTCGGCTATGCGCTCGAGCGCGTGCAGTTCGGCGAGCCGATCGCCAATTTCCCGCGTGTCGCCGACAAGATCGCCATGATGGCGGTCGAGATCATGATCGCGCGCCAGCTCACCTATTATGCGGCGCGGCAAAAGGATTCCGGACGGCGCTGCGACCTCGAGGCCGGCATGGCGAAGCTCTTGGCGGCGCGCGTCGCCTGGGCCGCCGCCGACAACGCCGTGCAGGTCCACGGCGGCAACGGCTTTGCGCTCGAATTCCCGGTGTCGCGGATTCTCTGCGACGCCCGCATCCTCAACATTTTCGAGGGCGCCGCGGAAATCCAGGCACAGGTCATCGCCCGGCGGCTGCTCGATGGGTCGAATTAAAATGTAGCTTGGGTTGAGCGCAGCGAAACCCGGTGGGCGCGGCGATTACCGTCGCGCTACGGATTGCGGCGGAAAGTCGTCTCCATGCCATCCATCGCGCACCTCATTCACGTCTACGGCCTGTTCGGCGTCGCCGTTGCCATCGGCCTGGAAAGCGTCGGCATTCCGTTCCCCGGAGAGACGGCGCTCATCATTGCTTCGATCGATGCTGGAACCAAGCACGATCTCAACATCGCTTCGGTCATACTGACGGCGGCGGGCGCGTCAATCATCGGTCGCATGATCGGCTATGTCATCGGTCGTAAATTCGGTTACTGGGTGTTGCTGCGCTATGGCGGCTATTTGCGGATCACCGAAAGCAGGATCAAACTCGGCCAGTATCTGTTCCTGCGGCATGGCGGCAAGATCGTCCTCATCGCTCAGTTCTTGCCAGTCTTGCGCTCTATCGCCGGGATCCTTGCCGGAGCCAATCGCATGCCCTGGCCGCATTTCATGCTGACCAATATCATCGGCGCATTTCTCTGGGCGACGTTCTATGGGTTTGCCGCGTATTCGCTGGGTTGGCAGGCCGAACAGTTGGGCGGGCGGATGATGTTCGTGCTCGGTCTGGGCCTCCTGGTCTTTATTGTTGTTGCCGCCGTCTTCGTGGGACGGCATGAGGCGCAGCTTACGGCGGAAGCCGAACAAGCGCTGCCGGGACCCCTTAAGTCGCCTTAACCAAGCTTGTCGAGCAGGGCATATCTGGAACATCAAACGCGTGCCCAAGGGAAGCTTGTTCCAGGTCGCCTGCGCCCGACTTGTGGTTGAAAGCAATGAAGAAAATATCTTCAATTTCGTCGAAAGCCTGCTTATTGGTGGCGAGTGTCCTCTGCTCTATACGGGCATTCCCCGTCTTTGCCGATCCCTGCAACGCTTCCAAGGAACTTGATGAGCAGATCCTGAAGTGCGGTGATAACGCCTTAGCACCAAAGTTCGGTCGGGAGTGCCTGGCAATAATTAAAAAGGAGAGCGAAGTAGCCCTTGCGACCTTGCAAAAGGCACAGGCTTCGCGTGACCGCCGCAAACTCGAAGAGGCGATCAACAACATGTTCGAACAAATTAAGACGATGCAGAGCCGAACAGCAAATGTCGCTGACTATGCGGGATTGATGATTGATTTTCCCGATAGCTATCGCAAGGAGACGAGTGCTGAGTGTTTCAATACGAACTTTGACGAGCTGCAGAAAATCGTCAACGACATGGACGACGAGATCATTCGGGCTAAACGGGCTTACCAGGCATCGAAAAAACTTCGCAATCGCTAGGCAGGTGCGATGCTATTTTTTTATGATGTCTGCTGTGGGTCGTGCGCCCCGGAGGCGCGAATCATCAGTGGAGGAAGATTCCACCCAGAAAGTTGTCGATTGATCTGGAAGCTGACGAGCGGCTCGGCTGGGTAACCGGCAGGGCTGGAGCCTCGTGACAAAGGTCGCCTTGGGCGACTGAGCGATCCGGCGCGCGGTAACGTGAGTGAACCTGAGAAGGCCTCGAAAGTGACCATCGGCCGCAATCACGATGACATTGAAAGAGACCTGAAACCACCAGAATTCGGACCGCGGTGCGCGCCCTAGCTAAGGGTATTTTCGCTGACGTCCGGCGGCGACATGCACTCGAAGAGCTCAACGTTCGGCGGTCGCATCACAATAATAAGGAGAGCGCCAGCAATGGCGCCACCGATATGGGCCCAATAGGCGATGCCGTCGTCCGCGTAGCTGCCCACATTCAGAACCTGAAGCGCGATCCAAATGCCAATAACCCAATAAGCACGGACAGCTACCGGCCAAACGGCAGCCAGGACCTCGATCTTTGCGCAAGGCCGGATCATCAGGTACGCGGCCATCACGCCGGCGATCGCTCCCGAGGCACCTACCATAGGCGTGGTGAGATGGGGTGCGCTGAGAACAAACACGGCCGATGCGCTAAGGCCGCACAGAATATAGAATACCAAGAACCGCAGGTGACCGAGCGCATCCTCGATGTTGTCGCCGAATATCCAAAGGAACCACATGTTGCTGACGAGATGCAACCAGCTGACGTGTAGGAACATCGCGCTGAACAGGGCCAAATCGCGCGGAAACAGACCCAAGCGCGGGAGTTCGCGCGTTTCAATCGCAGGGACCAGGCCGATAACGTTAAGCAGGGTCTTGTAGGTGTCCGCGAAAGGCTGAAGACCGCGATCCCGACGATGACATTGATCGCTATCAACCCGTAGGTGACAAAGGGCGTCGTCTTGCCTTCGAGCGGATCAACGTCATATAGCGGCAACAAAACCATTGGTGCACCCTGCCCACATGACAGAACTGAACTTCAGTCTCGCAGATGCGGCTACCTGTTTCGGACGACGGCAATATTTCTTATCTCCGCGCATTCGCCGGAATCTTTGCAGTTATCTACGTGCCCGATGATTCGGCAAAATTTTTCAAGCGCGCAGACGGCTAATACCTTGTTCTCTTCAGCCTTATTGATAAGGCATATGCCTTCGTCCTCGCCAACACCGCCACCAATGCGAAGCCCATAGCGATCTTTATGGAGAACGCCCGCGCATTCGCTCGGCTGGCGCTGGGTAAGATGACCATGATGCAAAAACTAAAGCAAAAATTATTGTCGCCGCGATGATGTTCCGCTTCATGCTTACCTGCAAATTTCCTTTTTTACTTTTGCGAGTTGAAAGGCTCGTGGAGGAAACTATCACTTCCCACCGCGGAAAAACTCAGGGATCGTGAAACGCGCAGCACCGCTATGGGCAGCGGCGATAGGCCAGCACGAACCCCGACGCCGGCTCGATGCGCAGCAAGAGCTCGTCGTTGACCTTCGATTTTTTCAGCAGCGCCAGGATGGTCTCCGTGCGCTCGACCTCCCCCTCGCCCCTGCAGGTCAACCGCAATCGGTACGATCCCTCGCCGAGGCGGTGCATGGAGCCGATGGCGCAGCTGTTCTCGTAGAAGATCAATCGTCCGGGCGTGATCTGCAGCGCAACATTGTCGATGTCATAAGATCTAGCGCAGGTTTCCGGCCCATCCCACTGCCAACGCCCGACGAATGGGTTGGCGTCGGCCGCGACGGCAATGCCGTTGCCCAAGGCTGCGATCGACAAGGTGATGAGCCCAATGGCTCGGGTCCAGGAACGCATGATGCCCCCGTGCAAATTTCCCTGCATGTCAGACGGTCATGAAATGCAGGGAGTCCCGGCGTTGTCCAGACCCGGGGCCGCGAGAAACCAGCTTTTTTGGCGCGGTCCGCGCGGGCGTGGCAATACTGGACGGCTTGCGCGAGCTTTGCTCCCAAGAGCAGACTTCTTTGGGTGATTGCGGACGGTCGCCACGTGTCCTAATTTGGCCGAGATGAACTCCTAAAGTTGCTACTCGACTTGGGATGGGGGTCTGCATGCACTCTCGCATTGTGTGTCTCATCGCTTTGCTCGTCGCAGTGCTTACGTTGAGCACCTGTGCGCCATATCCTTGCCCG